>Ga0123334_1004952_pt1 | contig 13191 bp, 8 predicted proteins | sample BiotimSIPDNA_FD_89706 | JGI IMG/M metagenome (GOLD analysis project Ga0123334, IMG submission 89706) | Anaerobic biogas reactor microbial communites from Washington, USA - Biogas_R1 time_0 SIP DNA | ecosystem: Engineered > Bioreactor > Anaerobic > Unclassified | place: Washington, USA | collected... | reverse complement strand
TTCCCACAATATCTGTATTACTCATTATTCCTATAGAACCAATAGAAAACATTAGAAAAATAAGAAATAAGAAAAAACCTGCTTTTCTTATTTCCATATTACTCTTGATGTACTGCACTACGATAAGAAATCCCCAACCCATAATAAATGCCATAAAAGGAGAAACTAGTAAAATAAATCTATCCATACCTAAAATATTCATCGTCTGCCAAAAACTCTGAAGTGGAGTAGGCACATATAAGATTATAGATATTAACCCAAAAAGTCCAAAAACAGTAGCATACAACGGTTTTTGATACCAGAATAGAGCACATATTCCGATAATTGCAAAAAATATGAAGATCAAAGTGGAAAAATTATTCATAATAAAAATTGTGGGAGAGTATTCCTGGATTGTTTCAACCATAACAGGCTCGATAAAAAAATCCGGTTTAATGCGCATAATAAAGATATCATGACTGAAATCAATTGCTCTAAAGAACCAATATGCTAGAGAAAAAATAATTAAAAAGGAAATAAATGTGTTTCGAATATATTTTTCTGATTTGATAAATATTTCACATGCCATTAGGATCAGTAATAAGGTGATAATCATGGGAGTTGAAACATGATGAACAAGAACCATAAACATTGTGACCAATATTACCAGAAAATGAGTAAAAAAATTTTTCTTTTCAGAACATGTTCCAAACTCGTATTTAATCAAAAAATACAAAATTAGTATAAAACTGATATATGCAACTACACGCGTAACCATGTACATCCCATAAAAAGTGACCCAGGAATCCATAGAATACAAAAGACATGCAAAGAGCGATAATTGAATATTACAAGTAATTTTCTTAAAAATATAATATAAAATTATCCCTGTAATTACAAACACAGGACAAGCCATTAAAAAGAGTGCAAATTTTGGATCAATATTCAAAACGATAGAACTTACAGCCAGCCAGATATGATAAAGAGGAAAATAGGCTGAACCTAGATCTAAATCCAAAGGAATAATTTTCCCCGTTATTATAATAACCGAAGAATAAAAATTATGAGGGACAATATCTGTCCACCCAAAATAATACGGAGATTTAAGAGTGGTTTCATAAATCAGGGAACTCATTGTGAGTAAAATTTCAATTAAAATAATTTTGGGATTACTATCATAAGTAAAAATTTGAATAAATATTATTAAATATAGGATTATTATGGTTGATAAAAAAAGGATTGAGTTAATAGGAAATAATAATCCAATAGATATTGAGAAAATAAAAAAAATACCGAATAATAAGTGTAGGGTTCTTTGATTATAAGGATACAGGAAATTTAATGAAATTGGTAAATCATTTTTCTCATTAATAATTTTAAAAATAAAAGGTATTGCTAAAAGAACCGGGATGGCGAGTATAGAACCAGAAATTGCAAAATTATATTTACCGATAATAATCGATATTACTAATCCAAAAATATATACCAGAATAATGAAATAGGGAATTCCCTGGACAAAGTATGTTAGAAATCTGTTTTTCATTTATTAAAAGAATGATGATGAGAAAATAATTAATTCTTCTTATTTAATACGGTATTACAAGTCCTTATTAAAGCACTGTTCTAAAAAAAATTTTAGTTTTTTCATTTTTATTGACCAGTCTAGATATTTTAAGGCATATTCTCTCATTATTTTTGGATGTCCGGGATTTGAACATACTGTTTGTACAAAATTAATAATATCTTCAAATTCAACCGGGTTTTCATTTGCAGGAATATTCAAAATATATGGAAAATGTAAAGGAAAATCCGGATCCTTAGCTCCATATACAAAAGGAATACCTCTAGCACAATACTCACGTGCTTTTAATATGGATGCTTCATTTAATCCAATTCGGTGAAGGGCCAGACTTCCTACTGCAATATGACAATTATTGAAAAGATTATCTAGATCTATGCCCGATTTAAAACCTGTAAATATTACTTTTTTTTCTAATTTGAGTGTTTCAACTAATTTTTTTATGTTTGGAAGTTCTACTCCGTCTCCTGAAAAATAAATGATAATGTTTACCGGTCCGTGGTAATTGGAAAGTCCATATAATAACCGATCATAACCATGCCAACGACTGAAATTTGCCAGACACAATAGATTAATGGTATTTCCATCAAATGCTGGACAATCTCTAATTATACATGAATTAACTGATATACCATTTCCTATAGTAATATTCGGTTTTAATGTGGAGGCTGAATGATGGAGTTGATATTGTGTTATTTCATTTGTTACACCAACAATAGCGTCAGAATGATTTTTTATGATTCTTCCAAAAAGAAATTCCAATATCGCATTCAAATATGATTTGTTTAAAAGATACTCATTTATTTCAATCGTATTATACTCTGTAACGATTTTACATTTCCGAAAATACCTGAGGTATTCTTTTGGATACATAATAGAGAGTAAAAATGAAGTCCTGCAATATAATACATCATCAGTACCAAGTGACGATATAATATTGCTGAATATTCTTCTAATTTTCAGATAAAAGTTAAAACGATAAATTAAATTAGGCGATCTAGGGTTGTTAATTTCAATAATTTTTAAGAATTTATGATGTGGATATTGTATTTGATTGCTTCCAATCATGATGATCTCAGTTGATAGACCGAGCTGATTTAAAAAAGATACCTGAGCATAAGTTTTTTTAAAAACTCCACTAAAATAATCTGAATTATACCCCATAATAAAAAAAAATAATCTCATTTTTGAATCGGTCCTTATTAACATAATTGTAACTGTAATTACTTATTGTTCATAATTTTTTGAATATTATTTTTCCACTTTTTTGAGACATTTTCATAAGTAAATTCATTTGTAATATACAATCTGGCATTATCCGCTATTATATCAATCTCTTTATGATGTATTGCCCGGCCAACATTTTGTGCAATACATTCCGGAGAATTTTGTTTCATAATAAAACCGTTTTTAGAATCTATTATGATATCAGGAATACCTCCAACTGGAGTTGCCAGTACCGGTGTTCCACAAGCCATGGCCTCTAACATAATATTTGACAGCCCTTCTGTATATGATGGAATAACCAGAAGTTTTAACTTATTTAAATATAAAGGAAGTTCGTTGTGGTTAATCCACCCTTCTAGTTTAATTTTGTCTTGAATTCTAAATTCATCTATTAATTTATCAATTTCTTCCAGTAAGGGACCATTACCATGTATTTTTATTATCATATCAGGTTCATATGTTAATATATATGGAATGGCCTTAATAAAGTTAATAATCCCTTTTTCTGCACTAAAACGCCCGATAAATCCTATTACCAGATCTCTTTCTTTATATCTGACAATTTGATGAAATATATCTTCCAGTATAAATAATGAACCTGTTCCAATTACTTTTAACCTATTAGTGGTTCCAATATTAATAAACCGTGAAACATTAGGTGATTCGACCAATAAATAATCTGAAAATATATGGCAGGTTTTCTCTAATATATGAATAAATATACTATGGATATTTATCTTAATTAAAGGAATTGATTTATATATGTTTAAAGCGTTAAAAGATTCTGGAGCTATTGCCGTTAACACGGTTTTTTTCTTTAAAAGTTTTGACATTATTGCAGGTAACGCAAAAGATCCTCCTAAAATAAACACCGGACCAGAAATTTTTTTTTGAGTTTTTATTAATAAAAAAGATATTTTTAAACTAATGAATAATTGATATATAATTTTTAAAAAAATGTTATTAAATATTCTAAAAGAGCTGTTGAAATCGAGTAAAATTAAATTGTCTTTTGCATAAATATTATTTGCTTCTAAATTACTGGATATCAAATAAATTTTATTGTATAATGGTGATAAAACTAATAGTAAGTTTTTTAGAATATAGGAATAACTTCCAGGTGAATTCTCTAACGCAATGGTGATAATACAGATATTTTTTTTTGATAAAATATTATCCATAAAAATCAGATTTCCAATGATTGTAATCTTATTGATAGATATTGCATGGAATAGTACTTAACATGTTACTATACAGATTAATCTTTCTATTTTTGTGAATAGGATTTAGTAAGGATTTTAAAATTATAATTTTTTTTATTGTTCCCATAAGGATAACATATACAATATCAAAGATGATTTGACATTTTAACTGATAAATGAAACGATAAATATATTTTTTTATTACGAAATAAAATATTATTTATTAACCATTGGTGATTTTATTTCCAGAGATTGTTCATCGAAAAAGGAGAGAACATTGAGGACTGTATGGTTATAATTTTAATAATTTGAATAAATAATATAAAAATATCCAATTAAACATAGGTTCATAAAATGATAGAATCTAAAGAAGACTACCAGTTTTATTTAAAAGCAGATGAAATCGCTCTTCAGATCGAATGTCGGTTACGTGATTATTTTATACACGAACCGTGGCGATATGAACGGTTACTTCGGAAATTGGAATATTATTTGAATTGTAAAAAATCTATAATCTGGAGGCCTTATACATATTTTCTTTATTTCAAGTTAAAAAAATTTGGAGCAAAAATAGGATTATCAATACCCCCAAATGTATTTGGACCGGGGTTATCTGTAGCTCATTTTGGAACAATCATTGTTAATCCCTTGGTAAGAGTAGGAAATAATTGCAGGATTCATAATTGTGTCCATATTGCAACACAGGCTCATTCGAAAGGAGAACCAGATAAATGTCCAGTTATTGGAAATAATGTTTTCATCGGTCCGGGTGTAGTTATTGTGGGTGATATTACAATTGCTGATAATATTGCAATTGGAGCAAATTCTTTTGTAAATACTTCTTTTTTAGAAACTGGAATCACTATTGCAGGAGCTCCAGCGAAAAAAATTAGTAATAAAGGTTTTGAAAGCTACTACTTTAAAGCAACCGACATAATAAAGCTAAAGAACGAAAAAAAATAGAGTTTTGCAAAAATTTATTTCAGACCATAATTGAGAACGATATCTTCAACCTTTGAATTTTTAAGACGTAAAAGATTTCCCTCAGTATTCCAGGGTTGACTCTCAACGTATTGTGTAACAGTTCGAATTTTTTCTAAATCCTGACGAGGTTTTCTCTGTGCAGTACTTACAAATTTGTTGATATTCTCTTCAATATATTCCTGTTTTTTTCTTATTTTTGAAAGAGTTTCTAGTATGTATATCCTATTAATACTTTCAGGAATCTCATTTAAATTATTATTGGTAGGTAATAAATCAAACAGGAACGGATCACTCTTTTTTGCAGAAATACTTATTCTTCCTGCCAGATCAGGCTTATCTGGATTGATGTAAAGATAATTCTCATCTGAGTCTTTATAGTATGTAACAGAATCCGGATTACCGATATTTTTTGTTTTAACAGCTACTGCACAATGAGAAGTTCCTGGATATGACAATAATTTTACATCAAAACCTGCATGATGCAATAACGCATACAGAAATATTGCTTTGTCCTGGGAAGAACCCTTTTTGTCATGCAAAACCTCGATTGGGAATCGCATATTTGTTTCTTCACTTAAAGGAATTTGTTGGATAAAACCTGTTATCAGATCAAAATATTCACTATCTTTTAATTGATATTCATGATATATACCATTAAGCATATCTCCAGTTTCTTTTATTGTTTTTACAGTTACCGGATCATGTAAGGCATCAGTAATTATCGGTAACCATTTTTCGGGATTTTCATTGTTAATAGTGAAATCAATATCCTTGTTTTCCTGAGAACCGAGATATTCACTTCGATTGACAATAAATTTCATTGGATAAATTTTACTTGCACATTTTATGTCAAAAATACGTTCTGTTATTAATGGATTTGCTTCATTATTTGGAATTATATTTGCATAATTTCCTTTATCGACATTAAGAATAGCATTATAAAATTTTTCAGAATTATTTTGGATTTTTTGATTTACTGTTAATTGGATAGTGTCGATAAAATTCCCATCAGTATCATATTTTAAGATACATGGATATGCTAAATCAGTCAAAAGAATTATTCCATCATTATTCATTTGTGAAGCAAATGATATACAAGAAGGATTAGCAGGAGTATAATTTTTTGAATCGTATAATTGCCATGATTTCATAATAGTCCCGAAGAAATCTGTTTTGACTACTTTTTTCGAAATTGCATCAAGAACATAAATATTTTTATTATTATCTACAGTGAAATCAGTAATTTCTTCAAAAAGGTTGTTTTTTGCGTTATCTAGATCAATCACATACAAAATTGTCCCGTTGAAATTACTAAACAATAAGGATTTTGAATTTTTATCAGATATTACCATATAATCATCATATGTTATTATTGAATGAGGAGAAATTACAGAAACAGATTCTAAATCAGATCTGCTGGATCCTTGTTCTTTTGGATTTTCTCCAAAAATAAACTCCAGAAAAGAATCAAGCCAATTTTTTTCACTCTCAATTTTTTGTTGTTTTATAAAATGAGTAATGGTCTCATCAGGAACAATTGTAGATAATTGTGTGATTTTTTCGGATGAAACATTTATAGAGATATTTTTTAACAATAATTCCCGGTTATTTTCAGCTTCGGTAAAATTTGGCTTTATTTTTAATGCAAAATCATATGCTGATAATGCTTCTTCATTTTTATGTATTGATTTTAAGGCATTCCCCTTTAAGTACCAATTCCATGAATTTTGTGGATTAAGCGTAATAGCCTGATCATAGGCTTTAACTGCATCTTCATATTTTTTTAGTTGTAATAACGTATTACCTTTAGAAGCCCATATCCACGGTTCATTGGGATTTATCGTAATAGCTTGATCATAAGCTTTGACGGCGTCTTCATATTTTTGTAATTGTTGTAAAGCATCACCCTTGGAAACCCATATCCACGGTTCATCCGGTTTATTTTTTAATGCCTGATCATAAATTTTAACTGCATCTTCAAATTTATTCAATAACTGTAAAGCATCGCCTTTTGGTGTAATAATCCAGGGATCATCAGGTTTAAGACTGATGGCTTGATCATAAGAATCAATTGCTTCATTATATTTTTGGATTTTTTGTAGAGAATCACCTTTTGAGATATAAATCCAGGGATCTTCCGGATCAATATCTATTGCTTGTTCAAATGCATCGATTGCTTCATCATACTTTTTCAAATTATACAGGACATTTCCTTTACCAACATACCCATTTACAATCTTTGAATCCAGGTAAATTGCACTTTCATACAATAACAAGGCTTCATCAAATCTGTTTAGTCCTTTTAAAGCATCTCCTTTATTAATATGTGCCCAATAGTTTTTTGGATCTAAAGCAATCAATTTATCATATGCATGTAATGCCTCTTCATATCTTCCAAGATTAAGAAGGACATCAGCTTTCCCCGTCCAGGATGATACCGAATTATCATCAAGATTCAATGCCTGATTATAACTATCAAGAGCTTCTGTATATTTGCCACTATTCTTTAGTAAATTACCTTTTGAATTGAGATCTGTAACGATATCAGAAAAGGATAATGAAATTAACAATGTAATAATTAATGAAAAAAAAAGAATATTTTTAACATTTTTACTATGTAATAATTTATCTTTCGAGAGAATTGTGAATTGAAATAATTTCATATTGATAGTTTTGTCAAAAACATATAAACTAATTGTGTTATTATAATATCAAAATCAGAAATTTTTTTATGATTCTCTGCTTTTTTTACCTTTTTGTACTAAGTATTTACTTGAGAGAGTCATATGCATCTCTTAACCTTTGTTCCATAATGGTCCAACTGTATTTATTTTCATATGCTTTTCTACCATTATTTCCTAATCTTTCTCGATAATCAACATCATCAATCAGACATATAATAGCTTTTTTTATTGCTTCTGTATCTTCATAGGGAATTACTATTCCACATTTTTCATTTCGAACAATTACCGCCATGGAACTATTATCGCTCACAATTATCGGCTTAGCACACATCATCGCTTCAAATAATTTATTAGGACTTGCATATTTTGTACTAGGATGGTATGGATCACTTAACCGAAACAATATATCTGCCTCTTTAGTTTTAGAAATAACTTCATCGTAAGTTGGAATCCATCCAATATACTGGATTTTCTTTTTATCTATATCCGCAATTATTTCCTTGTTAACCAGGGGACCTGCCAATGTTAATTTAACATTTGATAAATCCGATATTGCTCGAATTATTTGAGTAATTCCCCGATTGTATTGAATGATCCCAATATATAGAATATCAATTGGTGAATTAGTACCTTTTAAACTAATTGATCTCAGATTATTGGTATCTTCAGGAGTATTGTATAAAAAAATAATTTTTTTTATCGAAGCTCCTTTTACTTCTTCATATCTTATTTCATCAGCAAGAATAAGTAAGTCTGAAAAACCTATTCCAAATTTTTCAATTTTATCAACTAAAATAATAATTCTGGATATTAAAGACCTAAATTTTCCTATGGTAATATTATTTGCATAATAATCATAAATATGATATACAAATTTTTTATGTCTAAAAAATTTCCAGATAACAGCAGGATATAGGGTATCCAAATCACATGCATGAATAATATCAGGTCGAATATATAAAATGATTAAAAATTGATATATCCACCAAAATGGATAAAATAAAACAGCGGATGTTTTATCCTGAGGGGCTCTAAAGGAAAAATATTTTACATGATAGGATTCATTTTCTGGTACGAAAGTGAGCTTACCATACCTATGCCATAATAAGAGATGAATTTCATAACCATGAAGATAGAGAGATTTTGCTACTTTTCCTATAGCAGGATCAGTACTTCTTCCCCGGAGGATCAATACTTTTTGTTTTTCCTTCATACAACATCTCTTTTACGGGTTAAAAGATACAATAGTGTTTTGTATTCTGTTAATGGTAACAAAAATTAATCTGTAAAATAATATTATTTTCATCAAAATATTACTCATCTATGAACTTAATTTGAATATATCATTATTTAATCGATAGTAATTTTTCAATACCTAAACTAAAGAGTCCCTTATAATACCCCATGCAATAAAAAAAATGTTCTACAAAATAAACAATTGGTATTGATATGAGATACTCTATTTGAGAAAATTTTATACTAAAATAAATACCAGATAAGATCAAAATAATAATATAAAGACTAATTGCTGCTAAAAGAAATAATGGATTTAAGAAAACCGAAATTACTAGTATAATTAAAACAATTGGAGGGATTACTTGTAAATCCCACAATTTACTTTTTGCTCTTCCATATCCATACTGAAACATCCTGGCTTTAAATCCTTTTAATCCTCTCCGGTGATCATGATGGATTATTGCATCAGGAGTGTAGAGTAGTTTTCCTATTTTTAGCATTTTATTATTTAAATCAGTATCCTCTGCTGTTGTTAAGGTAACATTAAATCCCCCTGATTTAAGAAGATCTGTTTTTCTATACAAACTATTACAACCGCTAATACTTTTAACAAATTTTTTTTTCGAAAAAAGACGACCCTGTATTGAATTCGCGCTACCTAAAAATGAATCAAACACGACATTTATGGATTTTTCCCATAATCCCTCTCCTAAATTGATGATACTGCCTCCCACACCGGCTATTCCAGGTTTTAATTCTTTATAAAGATTTGATAACCAGTATTTATCAGGAATGCAATCTGCATCGGTAAATGCGATGTATTCTCCTTCAGCATGATCTATCCCCACTTTATTTGCACCTGCTCTGGTCCGATAATCTTCATAAAAAATTTTTACAGGAAATTTTTTTACATTCTCAACTGTTAGATCTCCAGAATGTCCGTCAACTACAATTACTTCAAAAGGTTGAAGAGATTGATCAAAGACTGCTTTTAAACATTTTTGAATTTTAATTTCTTCATTTTTTACAGGTATAATAACAGAAATTTTGGGATTCATTTTTCCTCGAATAATAAAATTTGAATTGGAAAACTCTTTAATCTTTAAAAAAATCACTTTTTCTTTTTTTTCGATGATTGATATAATAGTTAAATAAAAATCCTTCACCACCGATAATAATACCTGTGATTAACAATATAAGGCCAATTAATTGTAAGTATAAATATTGAATACCCAGATATGTATGTATGTAAGAAATTTTATACAAAGTTGATATTCCAAGAATTATCAGAATACCTGCAGGAATACTAAATATTATAATTGGGTTTTTATAATTAATTAATCCAAAAATATTACTTAAAACAGATATTCCATGGACAACCGGATTATGTGTAGAAGTATCCTCTAAATCATATCTAACATTAATTGGGACTTCTTTTACATTCAGGTTATTCTCACTTATTTGAATTAGAATTTCTGATCCAGCAGACATTCCACTATCACAAATATTTAGAACGGATATTGCCTTCTTACTATATGCTCGAAAACCACTTTGTGAATCCGTTACCCTTTGTACTCCTGCTGCATTTGTAAACATATCCAGAATCTTCATTCCGAATTTTCTATAAGCAGGTATTAAATTGTTAATATGAAGAAACCGGGATCCAATAACAACATCTGCTCCCTGTTCTAATTTATCGATAAATTTTTTGATATCATCAGGATTGTGTTGTCCATCAGAATCGATAATTATCAGAGCATCTGCATCCATACAGCGTGCAGCTGAAAAAATAGTTCTCAGAGCACCGCCATATCCTTGGTTTTGTTCATGCCGTATTACTATTGCTCCAGATTCTTCTGCTACAATAGCGGTGTTATCTGAAGAACCATCATCCACCACAAGTACGGTATTAGAATATTCTAATGATCCTTTGATAATTCGTTGGAGATTTTTTTCTTCATTATAAGCAGGCATTGCAATAATTATTTTCTCAATTTTTTCAGAAGAAGAAGGTTTTTTTCGAATCGTGATAGGAATTTCTGCTACTTTTAATTCTTGATCAGAGAAAAATTTTGCAATATCAGATTCAAATATTATTTCTGGTGCATTTAATAGTTTTTCAATCGCATTTTCACTAAAAACGATGAACCCAGGATATTTACCGGTAAATAGATATGAAGAAATAATATTTGGATTACGGAGGAATCGAGAACCGATAATCAGGTCAGCTTCACCTTCAAGAGCTAGAGTAGCAAGATATGGAATTTCATGCGGATTGTAAAGGCCATTTCCTTCAATAACAACAACAGCTTTATTTCCAATTTCCTGTGCCCGTTCTAGACCCGTTCGAATTGAAAAAACCTTGCCTTTTTTAGTTGAAAAATTTATTACCTCCGCCCCTGCCAGTTTTGCGACTTCTGTGGTGCGATCCTCTGACCCATCATCAACAACTATTACCCGCATGGCATACTGTAAACTTATCAGTACAACCATTCCTAGTGTTAATTCATCATTATAGGATGGAATTACCACAATGAGATCTTTGATGCAATAATCTGGTTTTAAAAAAGAATCAGGAGGAGAATTTTTTGCTAGATTTAATATTCGGTTCACACAGTAAAAGACCTGTGGGATAGTGTTTGTTGATGGTGTGTTGAGAACATTTTTTTTCTGTAAATAACCATCATTTTCTTCGATATTTTTTTCTTCCTGTAAATTTAATGTAGATATATTATCTGTTAGTATTTTCACTCCAGAGAGATCTCCTTCTGAAATCAAACTATCCTGATTCGTTTTTAGATGTTCATTTTCCAATGGATAATGAGGATTATTTAGAATACATCCATAATGTTCATCCAGTTTACGATGAGGCTTAGAACTCACAGACACATCAATCAATTAAAAATATGTGATCCAGCTTATTAAGAATATGCCCGGCAAAAATTTATTAGGTATTAATAACTATATTATAAACTTTATCGACCAATAAAATTAATCTCCATTTTAGATAAAAAATTATTCATTATATCGAAAAATCAATAATGATACTCGAATTTGTAAAAAAAACAAAGTTCGTTTATTTTTTCTCTAAAGTCGACAGCAACCGATATTCTAATAAATTTCAGAGAGTAAATAAACAATAAAAGTTGTTCCTTATTTATGAAAATGTCCAAAATGAAAGATTTTCCTTGTTTACTATAAGATCTTTCTCCAAGAAACCATATTCGAGATATTACTTATTTCATCTATCTTCATTAATTAACAAAGATACAATACAATTATTGTATTAAAATATGTTTGAAGAGAATTATCTCATCAATATGTGGTCTTTCAACATTGAGAAAGGCCTTTATAAAAACTTTATGGATTGCTATGTGAAATATCCTCTAAAAAATTGGGTTTTTTCAGTTTTGAAAGAATAAAAGAAAATAATCTACTCATAATATTCATTCTTTTCATAAGATTTTAAGGTAGGCTAAACTATCCAATATTTTAGTTCCAATATGAAAAAATATCTTTTGATATAAGATTGAACCTTTTTTGGCTAATCCTAGGAAAATTTAAAAGAAGACTCTGTTCGGGCAAAGGAAGAGAAATAAGTTCATTTAGAATGAGAAATTGAGAATTGAATACTGGTGAAAATTCTGGATAACCGGTTAGCATCAAGACTCATATTGATAAAACCAATAATTTCTCTTTAATAATAGCGATAGAACCTGATGAAGATTCCCTCGATAATAAAAGCGAACATCCGTATACTAATAAATCATAGATATTCTCATACATTAATTTCCCATGAAATGAATTTTAGTATGATATCCTGAAATAGTGATAATTATGTGTGGAATAGCAGCAATATTACCAATAAATAATACCTGCATTAATACCCGGACCATCAAAAGTATGAGTAATCTACTAAAACACCGGGGTCCGGATGATGAAGGATTTTCCTTTTTTGTGGAAGACAAAAACAAATGGAAAACTATCCATTATAAAGGATCATCCGAACCAAATAACAATGATCCGATATTATTCCCAGAGAGAGAGTGTATTCCAGAAAATGAAATAATTAGTTCATCCCTTTCATTTTGTCATCGCCGGTTATCAATTCTTGATCTTTCTTCCCACGGTCATCAACCAATGTCATATCGTAATCGATATTGGATCATATTTAATGGAGAAATCTATAATTTTGTTGAACTACGAATAGAACTAGAGAAAAAAGGCCATAATTTTACTTCTTTCACGGATACAGAAGTAATCCTTGCTTCTTATGCTGAATGGGGATATGATTGTCTTC
>Ga0123334_1004950_pt1 | contig 13193 bp, 15 predicted proteins | sample BiotimSIPDNA_FD_89706 | JGI IMG/M metagenome (GOLD analysis project Ga0123334, IMG submission 89706) | Anaerobic biogas reactor microbial communites from Washington, USA - Biogas_R1 time_0 SIP DNA | ecosystem: Engineered > Bioreactor > Anaerobic > Unclassified | place: Washington, USA... | reverse complement strand
CGCATTTGTGACACACGCCGAAATTTTGACTTTTTACTTTTGATTTTTCCGGATCAAAAACAACCTTAAAAAAGCACGCTCTACAATGTCCGGGCAAGGAGGATAAGATGCAAAAAGAGATTCAATCTGAAAAACAGAGGCTTATTGATAGCCTGCCGGGCGCAGACGAAACAAAGCTTAAAATATTAGACGGTCTGGTTGAACAAGCTGCCTACGAAACGGTCTACCTGAAACAGCTCAATGCGCAGGCCATAGAAACCGGCCTAATTAAAATACACCCAAGAGACCCGGCGGTACAAAAGCCGTTGCCGGTGTCGGCGGAAATATCCAGGCACTCGGCGACGCTGACAAATATCCTCGACAAGCTATGCAAGCACCTGGCGTCGGGAGAGGATGAGGATTATGACGACCTTGCAGACTTTGAGTGATCTCCGCAAGCGATACCCCGAATCATGGCTGCTTGAATACATAGAAAAAGCGAAGTCCGGAGAGGAGATAATCGGTAATGAATTAATGCTGATGCTGGATATTCTCCTGGGGCATTTTGAGAATCCGACAGCGATATTCCCGGACGGCATCACTTACGATACAAGCGAATCGGACACCAGGATTAAGTTTATAGAGACTAAAGTTAAACACTTTGAGGCTCCCTTTGCCGGGAAGCCTTTTATTTTGACCTTGAGGCAGAAAGCATACATCGAGGCTTTTTATAGTTTCAAAATATTCGACGAAGAGGTTGGACGCAGGGTTCGTCTTTTCCAAGAGAGAATCCATTTAGTTGGCAGGAAATGCGGGAAGACACCGCTCGAGGCCGCGATGGATCTGGCGGAATTCTTTTGCGGAGAAATGGGAACGAGGATACTGTGTTCGTCAAACGACTACGACCAAGCCGACCTGATGTTCCAGGCGATTGACGCCATGAGAGAGGAAAGCCCGTCGCTCGAGAAGGTTACAAGGAGAAACCAGAAAGGTATCTTTTTCGGCAATCCAAAACAGAAGAGAAAAAAAGGCAAGTTCAGCAGGCAAAATAAGGGCAATATCAGAAAGATATCCGCCAAAACTGGGTCTAAGGAAGGCAAAAACATCAAGGTTGGGTCTGTGGACGAGACGCACGAGCTAAGGGACAATTCGTCAATCATGCCTATCCGTCAAGCTCTCTCCACGCAGGACGAGCCCATATTTTCCGAGATAACCACAGAAGGATTCACCGACGACGGTTATTTAGATGGTCGGCTAAAAGAAGCGAGGCAAGTCCTAAAAGGGGAATTGCACCGTCCCCGCTGGCTGATATGGTTGCACACGCAGGACAGCGAGGCGGAGATTTGGCAGGATGAAAAGACATGGGTAAAAGCAAACCCGGATTTAGGCGTTATAAAAAAATGGTCATTCCTCCGGCAGATGGTAGAGGAGGCCAAGACTAATTCCGCGACCAGGGCGTTTGTCTTGGCTAAAGATTTCAATATCAAACAAGCCGGTGGTGCTGCGTGGTTGCAGGATGCCGAAATCATCAACCCGGCCACATTCGATCTAGAAGACTTTCGGGGGTCTTACTATATCGCCGGTTGTGACTTTGCGGAAACGACTGACCTCACGGCGGTAAAATTGCTGATGCAGAAGCCCGGCGACCCGGTCATATATTTCTGGTCCCACTACTGGATACCGGAGGAAAAATTAAAACTAAGTCCAGACGATGTTGATTATAAGCAGTGGGAACGGGACGGATATCTAACCATCGTGCCCGGTGGCAGTGTTGATAGCTCTATTGTAGCTGATTGGCAATGGGCCTTGTATGAGGATTTCGGCCTTATCCCTTATAAGTCGGGTTATGACAACCGATTCGCCAAAGATTACATAAGGCGACATGAAGAGTATTTTGGCAAGGATAGCGAAACCGTAAATGTTCCGCAAGAACCAAAGGTATTGAATAACCCAACGAGGCGACTTGAATCAGACTTGCGTCGGAAGCTGGTCAATTACAATAACCGCTACGGTGACTATTGGTGTTTTAGGAATTGCGGGATAAAAACTAATAACGCAGAACAGGTCCAACTTTGCAAATTAAAAACAACCCACAGAATAGACGGCGCAGATGCGGCCGTTATTTGTTATGCGGTGTACGAGTGGCATCAATCAGAATTTAGAACCCTGATAGAAAGCAGGTGATACATTTGGGAATGATCGACTATCTTAAAGGCGTTTTCGGGGCGCAGACAAAGAGTGACCGGATCACGGCATGGCTGGCAAATAACCAGCCTATTTTTACGCAATTCGGAAACAATATCTATCTTTCGGATTTCGTGAACAATGCCATCGACCGAGTTGCGACGGAGATTAGTAAGATAAATGTCAAGAGCGTAGTGGATAAAGAAAATTCACTAATGATTCAAAACGACGATATAACGAGGCTCTTCCGAAGCAAACCGAATCCATTGCAAACGACAAGCGATTTCCTGTCCTCTGTCGAGTGGCTCAGGCGCAAGAATCGAAATGCTTTTATTTACCCGCAATACGAGATTATCGAAACGCCTACAGGCAGACGGTTCAGAAGATACACGGCTTTCTATCCGCTCAATCCGCAGGCTGTCTATATCGGTGTAGCTCCCGGCGGGAATGTGTGGGAAGTCAAGATGGATTTTGAGGACGGGTCGAGTTGGGTGATTCCATACGCCGATTTGGTGCACATGAAATGGCGGCGGGGAAATAATCTCATAGTCGGGGGCGGTGACGATTACGGTCAGGCCGATGACAAGGATGTATTAAATACTATCCGGGCGCTTGACAAGACCATCCAAGGCCTTCCGAAAAGCATAGAGGCGAGCTTGCAGATTAAGGGGGTTTATTACTCCAAGTCTTTGATGGACGAAAAGCGGAGGGAATCCGAGCGATCTGATTTTGAGAGCCACATCCTTACAAGCAAAACAGGAATAGTGGCGACTGACTTGGCGGGCGAATTCACGCCGATGGATATAAAACCACCGGACATTCCCGAAGACGTGATGAAGTTTCTAAAAGCTGTCATACAAGAGCGTTATGGCATATCGGCTGCCATCCTTTCCGGCGACTATACCAGCACTCAACACAACTCTTTTTACCAGACAGCAATTGAGGATTTTATTATCCAATTTGAGCAGGCGATGACATCAACCCTATTTACGCAAAGAGAACAAGATGTAGGGCGCAGGGTTAAATGCTATTACCAGAGGGTTAGATATTACTCCGTGACTGATAAGCATAACCTGGCGGACCTGGCGACCAAGACCGGGATACTGACGTTAAACCAAATCAACGAACTTTTCGGCTACGAACCATTTGACGGCGGTGATGCGAGGCTTAGGAGTCTTAATTATATCGATGCCAGCATAGCGAACGAATATCAACTGGCGAACAAATCAAAATTGCCCGATGCGGGGCTGGAGGTTGAAGATGAAGAATAAACACGAACAACGATTAATTGAAATGCGGGCGGTCGGCGAAGGCGACAAAATGACCATAGAGGGGTACGCAATTGTATTTGACAGTCCCGCTACCCACAAATACGGAACACGCAGCTTTACCGAGACGATTAAAAAGGGGGCGCTGGACAAAACCGACATGAAGGACGTGCCTCTCCGCTACAACCACAATGATAACGTGATGATTATGGCGAGGACGAGGAACAACTCCTTGCGTCTCATAAAGGATGAAAAAGGACTACTGATACAAGCAGACTTGATAGACACGCAAAGCAACAGAGATTTATACAAAGGGATTCAAGAAGGACTCATCGATAAGATGAGTTTTGCTTTTACTGTGGCTGATAAGGGCGACACGTGGACATTCGGAGAAAAAGAAACCACGAGAGATATCACTAGCATTGAAAAGTTGTGGGACGTATCGGTCGTGGATACGCCGTTTTATGATTCCACTTCTATATATTCCCGGAGTCTTGAATTGCTGGAGAGCGAGGAAAGACGGCTGGAGAGCTTGCGGGAAATTGAATTGTTAAAACTCAGGAAACGGAAGATGAAAATGAAAGAGAGGAACTTATAATGACCCTTAAAGAAATGATGGAGCGCAGAAGCGCAATTTATGCCACCGAAATTGACAAGGCGGCAACCGATGCGGAGTTGGATGCACTCAATACCGAACTTCGCAAGCTCGACATGATGATTGCCGAGGAAGAGAGAAAGGCAGAGGCTATGGCAGACCCTGACGGCAGAACCGCAGCTGTGACTGCGCCAATTCCCGGTGTAGCAACAGCAGGAGCGCCAAAGCAAGAGAATAGAAAAGTCGAAGAAGATAAAGCAACAATCGAAGCAAGATCGTTCGGCAACTATATCAAAAGCCAATGCGGAATAAAGGTAGAGGAAAGGGACGACGAACAGAATTTTGACATGAGCAACAACGGTGCCATTATCCCTACGACAATCGCGAACAGAGTTATTTCTACTGTAAAGGAAATGTGTCCCATCCTTAATGGGGCTACGATGTACCATGTGAATGGAACGTTGAAGATTCCGGTTTACGGCAAAGCAAACACTACCCACGATATTTCCGTAGCCTATCAGGATGAGTTCACAGACATTACAGCCGATGCGGGAAAGTTCACCTCTGTTGATTTGAGCGGATTCCTTGCCGGTGCATTGTCCCTGATAGGTAAATCCGTGATAAATAACAGCGCGATAAACGTGACTAATTTCATTATAGCGGAAATGTCAAAGAATATTGCATTGTTCCTGGAAAAAGAATTGCTGGTCGGAACAGCAGAAAAAGCCACAGGGGCATTGGCAACGACCACACAGTTAAAAGCCGGATCGGAGAGCGCAATTTCTGCGGACAACCTTATCGACCTTCAGGCGAAAATCCCGACCGTATATCAGGCTAACGCCTGCTGGACAATGAATCCGGCAGTATTCACAGCGATCAGAAAGTTAAAGGATGGCAACGGTCAGTACATCCTGCAGCCTGACTTTGCAGGTGCTACTCCTTATAGGTTGCTTGGAAAACCGGTCTACCTGTCTGACAATATGCCTACAATCGCGAGCGCAGCTAAAGCGGTGTTATACGGAGACTATTCCGGGCTTTCGGTGAATTTTAGAGAGAATGTCAGCATCCAGATTCTGCAAGAAAAATATGCAACCATGCATGCCGTAGGTGTTGTGTCGTGGTTCGAATTCGACGCAGATGTAACAGACCATCAGAAGCTTGCAACCCTTGTAATGTCAACACTATCCTAATTCCTTTAGAAAGGAGATAGAAAATGTCATATAACGTAAAGAACTACACCGAACAGGGCGGCGAGAAGACCGTCATCGGTGGCATTTTAGAAATAAAGGAAGGCGCCACAGTCACAGGTATTACTGCTACTGCAGCGCCAGCTTCTGCGGCAGCGCTAGGCGGCATCAAGGCGGCGGCAAGTTCCGCAGGAGACACCGTTGAGGTGAAAATAGATGCGACAAGCTCGAAACTGTACGTCCCAACCTATCCAGTGCTGCCGGAAGAGGCAACCACCGAGGTTGCCGGAATCGTCAAACAGGCAACGAATGTAGCAGAAGTGGCAGAAGGAGCGCCCACCGCAGACGACTTCAACGCACTACTGGATGCACTCATTACTGCCGGAATTATGGCCGCGGAAAGCGACTGACTCCCACCGCCGTCCAGTCCTATAACGTATTGGATATGCTGATTGATGGCTTCATTTGCCATGTCGTACAATGTGCAATTTGCGATCGAGAACATCAGAAAGTAAGAGGTGAACAATGGCGCTGTTAGAAAAAGTTAAACCTGGCATCGGGGTGTTTTATTCCGACGCTACAAAAGATGCGGAAGTCCAACAGATGATTGACGGCGCTGTGGCGTTTTTCAAAGGGGCGGGTTGGGAGATTGACCCGTCCCTCCCTACTCCGTTAGCGGTGGAGGCCGTAACGCTGTATTGCAAAATGCGTCAGTCAACAGACCCGGCACAATTGACGGTGCATCCGGTGTTAGTGGCCTATATCGTACAGGGCAAAACCGAAACGCCACTACCACCTGAGAACTACGAGTATTTCATTGTGCCTAAGGCGGGTGATTAGCGTGCTGAAATTTAATCCAACCACCCCTATCGTGTTTTATGTGTCGGTTAGTGAATACGTGCCGGGAGTCGGACAAACAGAAACGTGGCAGGAGATTGGAACCTTATACGGCGAGTGGCGGGGCAGTTTTGGAGACAGGCGGCTAAACGCACAGGCGTTAGGTGTGTCCGATTCAGCGACCGTGAGGACGTTTTTCCATCCTGAGATTTACAGCAAAATGAAAACCAACCGAACGGTGGTTATAAAAAACGCAGATGCAACAGCGTTCAAGTACGACGAACCACTTGATGCAGGAGAACCGACCACTGGGGAAGACGAACCACTTGATGCAGGAGAACCGACCACTGGGGAACCGGACAAACTGAACCCCAACTGCTACGAGGTGTGGGGCGGAGTCGACAATGTGCTTGAGGCTAATCAGTACATGGAGTTTTCGGTTAGGAGGTATGAGGGCTTATGATATATGGCGATATCCAGACGGTACTTGATACGGCTCTTTACCCTGACGTCCTATGCACCATCGACTCAGACGAGGCCACAAATGCCGACGACAGGCCACTAATCCGCTCTTATTGGATGCGGAAAACCGGGGCCGATGCAGACGAGTACGTTGTCTATACAATCGACTCCGACGAGGCCATTAACGCCGATGACAGGCCTTTAGTCCGCAATGCCAACGTAGCGGTCAGATACTACTTCAAAGATTCGTTAATCGGAACGTCTGCGGGCAGAACGAAGGTACAAAACAGAGCCAGTGCTATTATATCGGCGCTTGAGAGCAATGGCTATTCCGTCCCATTCGGAGCACAGAGCATAGGTGATATTGACGATATCGGGTATGGCGTGCTGTTGATTGAATGCTATAAAGGCCGGGTGGTCTAATGGATTCCATCGGAATTAAGGTCAACACAACCAGCCTGCAATCGGCAATCGAGGATATTTTAAGGGACTACGGGGATGTGGTTTATGAGGCCACAGCTGAGGGAATCAAGGCCGCCGAGAAGGTGCTTATTAAAAACTTAAAGGCTGCCAGCCCGTCAATTAAGAACCCACCGAAAGGCTACATCAAGAAGAATTTCGCGAAGAATTGGAAGGGTAAAACCAGCCGGGATAAATTGAGGAGATATGTCGGAAACACGACAACGGTCACGGACAAAAAAGGCGGCGAGATTCCGCTTGCCAACATACTGGAGTATTCAACCACGAGAGGCAAGCCGTTTATCAAAGCTACCCACGAAGCAAGCATTGACGAGATGGCGAGAGCCGTTGTCGAAACCATTAAAAGAGAGGTGTAAAACATGAACGAAAAAATTACCTATGGTATTAAAAATGTGCATTATGCGCAGAAAACGGAGGCACCTGATGGGTCGCCTATCTTTGGAGCCGTGAAAGCTTGGCAAGGTGCTGACGAGTTGGCATTGCCTCCGGTGGGAGACCCCATCGTAATCCACGCAGACGATGTTGAATATTACCGGTTGCCCGTCAACCAAGGGTACGAGGGTAACATCAATGTCAGGCAAATCCCGGAAGACTTCAAAACAAGCTGCCTCGGCGAATACAAAGACGCAAATGGCGTCCTGATCGAGAAAGACGGAATAAAGCCGGACAACTTCGCGTTGCTTGGAGAATTCCAAATTGCAGACGAATCAGCGGTATCCGCTAAGAGGTTCGCCTTGTATGACTGTTACGCTGGGCGTCCTGACCTTTCCGGGCAGACTAAGGGCGATACGGTTGACCCGAAACTGTTCAGTGTGCCGATCACAGCAAGACCTACCAAAGCTGATGGGATCATTAAGGCCACGATCAAAAAGAGCGACAATCAGGAGCTGTTCGAATCATGGTTTGATTCGGTCTATTACGAGCCGGGTGATATCGCGAATTACGTGATTACAGTCACGGTAAAGAGCGGCACTACCAAAATCGAAGGGGCAGTTGTTGTCGTTGGTGGCAAGATAGGAGTAACCAATGCAGAGGGCATTGTGAAGATTTCTCAGGCAGCTGGGACCTATGATGTGCTTGTTTCCGCAGAAGATTACACTGCCGTGACCGACACTGTAACAGTAACCAATGCCGATGTCGCAAAGTCAATCGAAATGACGGGAGTGTAAGGAATGGAAAGAATAATCAAAGTAGGAGAATATGAGTTTGCCGCCAGATCAACGGCGGCTTCTCTGTTTTCTTATAAGAGAAATTTCAATCGAGATGGACTGAAGGATTTGATCGCTCTAACACAGGGCATGCCTAATGATGCAGAGGGGGATATCGTTACTGCTCTCGTTGAGGGCCATTTCGACTTTGATACATTCTATCGGTTTCTTTGGGTATTTGCGAAAGCTGCAAATCCGCAGATTCCGCCTCTTGAAAATTGGCTTGAGGGATTCGATATGCCTCCGGTTCAATTCGCAATTGAAGTATTGCCACAATCAATGGATCTGCTCTTTGATTCAACCAAAACAACAGTGCAGCCAAAAAACCATCCGGCGGCAGCAGTCAAGAGATAACGACAGAAATCTTACTAAAAAGAGCAATTGACAGTGGGCTGACTGCCGCCGATTTGGACATGATGAGCATCGGGATGGTGCTTGATTATTTAGTTACTTGTTACAATGAGAACCAAGAAAAAGAACCGCCGAAACGATACGCAACGGCGGCGGACATTGATGCGTTTTAGAGGTACTTTTCTGCGTCGATTATAACCGATGTGGCCTTATATTTAGTCCAGTCCTCATTGTAGGAGATGCCAACAACAAACCTACTTCGAACTATCGCTCCAAAAGAATTTTCCGAATCCACATAGGAGGCCACGGTATACTCGTAGTCATTAATTTTTGTGACTGTGTACCCGTCCGAGCCGGGATACTTTGCTGTCGCCGGGGCTTTCAGATAATCCTCAACGATTAGTTGGGCATGGGCGTAGACTAGTGATTCGCTTGGAGGTTTGGCGGGAGAGGGAGAAAGCAGTAAAACAGCAATAGCCACAATGATTACAACTAGCGACACGCAACCAATTGTTTTTTGTTTTTTTGTCGCTGGCTGGGTGTTGAATTTCACGGTCAACCACATCCTTTCGTTTTTCCACATTATACCACAGAACCGAGGTGAGAACATGGCAAATAAAATTAAGGGACTGACTATAGCGATTAATGGCGAAACCACTGGCCTTGACAAGGCCTTGTCCGGAGTCAACAAAAAATCTCGTGACTTGCAGGGCGAATTAAGAGAGGTTGAGCGACTGCTAAAATTGGACCCCGGCAACACTGAGTTGCTGGTCCAAAAACAGAAACTTCTCACCGACGCTGTGGCCGGTACGAAAGAAAAGCTTGATACTCTGAAAGTTGCCGCTCAACAGGCACAGGAGCAGCTATCGAAAGGCGAGATCAGCGAAGAGCAATTCCGGGCACTCGAGAGGGAAGTCGTCAAGACTGAACAGGCACTAAAGAAGCTGGAAGATCAGAGTAAGCAGTTTGGCTCCACACTCTCACAAGAACTTAAAGCCGCCGGGGAAGGAATGCAGAAGTTCGGCGACAAAATGACCGATGTCGGCAAGAACATGACCATGAAGGTTACTGCACCGATTGCCGCTGCCGGAGCTGTGTCGTTCAAGATGGCGGCAGACATGGAGGACGCATTAGGAGCGACGGAGCAGATTTTTAACCGGGCGAGCGATGCGGTACAAGATTGGGCTGGAAACCTTGAGAGTTACTACGGAATCGCCAAAAACGAAGCCTTGGAATACGCAAACATGATGGGCACGATGCTTGTCAACATTGGTGGGCTGACCGAGGAAGAGGCAGCCAAGCAAGCACAGACTCTCATCGAATTGGCCGGAGATCTAACCGCTATGTACGGTGGCACAACTGCTGATGCGGTCAGGGCCTTGACCGGAGCCTTAAAGGGCAACAATACCATGCTGGACAATTACGGTATGGCCGCTAACGATGCAATCATAAAGTCAAAAGCGTTGGAGATGGGGTTATATTCAGGTACCGGTCAAATGGACCTTGCGGCGAAACAGGCCGCTACCCTTGCGGTAATCATGGAGCAATCCGGAGCCGCTCAAGGACAAGCTGCGCGAGAAGCAGAAGGTTCTTCCGGTGCAATGCGGGCCTTTGCCACCGAGATGAAGAATTTATCTATCGCTATCGGGGAAAATCTATTGCCGATAATTACACCTCTGATATCAAAGTTGACCGATTTACTTGGCCGGTTTTCGGACATGAGTCCAGCCGTGCAAAAGGTCCTGACGATAATAGCCCTATTGGTGGCCGCCATCGGTCCTCTCTTAGTGATAGCGGGGATGGTTATAGGGGCGGTCGGCAACATTGCGGTGGGAATAAGCAAGCTGGGGCCGCTCGTCAAGGGACTATCGTCTGCCATTGGGGTGCTTAGTAAGGCAATGGCATTTCTGGCAGCTAACCCAATTGTGCTTGTGATTGCCGCCGTAGTCGCTCTCGTAGCGGCTCTTGTATACCTCTGGAAAACCAACGAGGACTTCCGGAATGCAATAATAAACGCCTGGAATGAAATCGTCGAGGTCATTAAGGGCGTTGTTGAAAAGATTAAGACCTTCTTTACCGAGACGATTCCGGACGCGGCAAAAGCGTTGGTTGATTGGTTCAAGGAATTGCCCGACAAGATTAAGCAGGTCGGGATAGATCTTATTATGGGACTTTGGAATGGAATTAAGGAAAAACTCGACTGGCTGAAAAGTAAAGTCACAGGCGTGGTCGATACGATTAAAGGCTGGTTCACCGGCTCAAAAGGCTTTGATGTCCACTCCCCGTCCAAATGGGGCGAAACGCTTGGCGAGAATGTTTCTGCTGGAATTGCAAAAGGATTGATCGACAGTGTGGCGGCGATTTCACAGGCCACGAACAGAGTTGTATCTCAGGCGCAGAGTGGACTTACCAATATGGCTGTACCGCAGCAGAGACAGTTCGGCGGTGCATCTAACGCCGTGACGGCACCTCAACCGCCTGTAAATGTGACCTTGCTGATTGACGGGAAATTACTAGCTCGCTATCTCCACGACCCTCTCAAAAATGAGAACGCAATTAGAGGGGCGGTGCTTGGAACATGATACTGAAAATAGACAACAAGGATTATTCCCATCTCGTCCCAAGGAGAGGCTATCAGGTCGCCTATAAGAAGGTGCTTGGCGGTAACTCCTGCTACACGTTGGACGGAACCTACCACGAGGACGTATTGGCCTACAAGGCCGTGGTCACCATCGAGTTGATGCCGATGTCGCCGGAGGAATTATCAGAACTGGTAACATCGGTTGAGAATTGTGATCAAGCCACCTATCACGATACAAAGACAGACGCAGACGTAACGAAAAAAGTGATTGTTACGCTGTCTCCCGCCAAGCTTGTAATGAACGCAGCAGATAAGCGGATATGGAGCGATTCGGAAAGCGGCGGCATGACCCTGACGATCGAGGAAAGATAAAATGTCCAACGAAATAATCTATCGCAAAAACTCAATAACAAATGCCGATATTGTCACTGGTAACTGCCTGCTTTCCCACGCCATGACGGGAGATACTTTAGCGGCCGATACGCTTGATTTTAGAGTATGGTCTGATACCGGATTGGGTAAAGTCGACGCGGATTTTTTTACAGCAGACGAGAAGACGATCACCACGCAGGACGGCAAGGTGTTCCGGTGTTTCGTCGAAAAGGATTTGACCGATTTTGTCGCAGGCGATTCGGTCGAATACAAGCGGGACGGGAAACTGGTCGGTAAATTCTACCTTCGTAACGTTAAGCGGTCGTATAAATTTTACGACTTCACTTGCATATCGGCCATCGGGATTCTGGGTGACACGTTGCACTACGGCGGTATCTACACCGGTCAGACGGTAGCGGAAGTGGCACCGGAGATATTGGAGGGTCTACCGTACGAGATAGACCCGATTGTTGGCGATATCAAATTATATGGGTGGTTGCCAATCGACACCAAACGAAACAATCTCCAACAGATAACCATAGCCACAGCCATTGCCGTTAGGACAAAACCTGACGGCACTTTACTTCTGACAGCGCTTTCTAACGACATCAAGGGCAATATTGGAGCCGGCAGGATGGCAATCGGGGGCAATGTCGCAGTTGAGACGCCTTATTCAGCTGTACAAGTGTCGGAGCATTATTATCAGGAAATAGCGGAGGAAATTGTACTATTCTCCGAGAGTTCGGTCAAAACAGAATTTCTGAAATTTAATGAGCCGGTACACGATTTGACCGTAACAGGTGGAACGCTCATCGAGTGGGGAGCCAACTACGCCATTGTTGAATGTAACGGCTTTACCGAGGTCAAAGCTAAAAAGTATCTACACACCACACGGACTGTACCTATTGGAACGGTTGAAGGGTTGCCAAGTGACAAGATTTACAGCGTTAATGATGCGACACTAATCACATCGCTCAACTCATCCGGCGTTGCACAAAAACTATACGAGGCTTACACCAAGCCTACTACCATCCAATCTAATATATTTTTCGGAAACGAAAAAGCGGGGGATGTGGTTGGGGTTGTCAATCCGCATACCGAAGAGACGGAAAGTGCGTTTTTGAAAAAGCAGGATATTAATATAAGCAATTTATTACTTGCTAGCTGTGATTTTGTAGTTGATTTTACTCCATCAGGAGCGGTTACGGGGTACGAGAATCGCGTATTGCTTGATACTGGAAACTCTTGGACTGTCCCGGAGGGAGTCGAAGAAATACGCGTTGTCCTTGTTGGAGGCGGCACTGGTGGTGCTGGCGGGAGCACTGGTGAGACTGCTTCGTCCTCAGAAGGCGGTGAAGGTGGCGAAGGCGGAGCGGGCGGAGAAGGTGCACTTATATTTGACGCCGTTATTCCTGTGACACCAGAAACTGTATTCAACTACACGATTGGAGAAGGTGGCGAAGGCGGCATTTCCGATACTCCAGGCACCGAAGGTGAAGAAACTACCTTTGGCAGCTACTCATCATCGGACGGGAACAGATCTGCTTACGGATATGTAGATCCGATGAGTGGGACTCTACTGGGTATGCAAGGTAACAAAGGTATTGATGGTTGCAAAGGATCATCATATACACAAGCCGGCCCATCAATAGAGTTCGAAGGAATAACATATTATCCTGGCGCAAACGG
>Ga0123334_1004938_pt1 | contig 13216 bp, 12 predicted proteins | sample BiotimSIPDNA_FD_89706 | JGI IMG/M metagenome (GOLD analysis project Ga0123334, IMG submission 89706) | Anaerobic biogas reactor microbial communites from Washington, USA - Biogas_R1 time_0 SIP DNA | ecosystem: Engineered > Bioreactor > Anaerobic > Unclassified | place: Washington, USA... | reverse complement strand
CGCGACCAGCGACACCCCGCAGGCCTCGAACTTCGCGGAGAGCGACGTGAAGTCGCAGATGGAGCGGGACATTCGGTCGATCTTGTAGATGACCACCACGTCCACCTTGTGCGCCTCGCAGTCGGCGAGAAGCCGCTTCAGCGCGGGGCGTTCGGTGTTGCCGCCGGAGAAGCCGTAGTCGTCGTAGCGTTCGGGCAGGCAGACCCACCCGTTGGCCTTCTGGCTGGCGACGTAGGCCTCGCCGGCGTCCCGCTGGGCGTCGATGGAGTTGTAGTCCTTCTCCACCGTGTCTTCCAGAGACTTGCGCGTGTAGATCGCGCATCTTCTGATGTTGGTTTCCGTCTCCATGTCACTTCACCCCGAAGAAGAGCTTGCCGTTCCAGTGGCCGCCGGTTATCTCCCTGGCGATTCGCGACAGCGAGTTGTATCTCGCGCCGTTGTACTCGAACTCGCCGCCGCCGAGCACCGTCACAACATATTCAGTTCCCTTCCAGACGCGTCGGAGCTGCACGCCCGCCATCTTGAGCGAACGTCGGTCGTCCTTCGGGACGGTGAAGTTCGCCAGCGGGTCGGAGGCCGCTATGCGCTCCAATGCCGCCATATCCGCCTCCGCGATGCCGCCGAGCAGAATCTCCTGGATGCGGTATGCAAGCCGCCGACGGAGATGCCGGGGCGTGGTGTCGCACGGCTTGAAGCCGTACAGTTCCTCGAATTTCGCCGCCAGAGCGGAGCCGTCCATCGTGTCCAGCCGCGCCAGCTGCGCCTTTACCATATTATGCTTGTCTGCCATGATGAACTCCTTTGAGTGTCTGCAATTACAAAAGCCCCTTATTCGCGCTTGCGCCATTCTCCTTGACCCTTATTTCCGAAGGATTTGAAGAAAAAGGCGCGTGGACGTCGGCCTTCTCCGCATATAGGCGACTGACGACCGACGCGAGCAGTCGGAGCGCCTGCCGCATATTCTCCGGGTACCGCGCAAGCGTGCTGTCTTCATGCTTCATCGCCGTCCTCCTCTTCGCTGAAGATTCCGTTGTCCATAAAGTACTTGCGCATCTTTGGAATCCAGACCTGATTGAATGTCTGCTGGGTGACGCCGATGCGGGCTGCGGCCTTGCTTTGGTTGCCCTCGGACGCCTTCAGCGCCAGCATGGCGTTTTTGAGTTCGCGGGGCATGGACGCCGTAAGAGCCTCCATTCTCTCCAGTTGGCGGTTGCGACGGGCTTCTGCGGCGCGTTCCTCGTCCAGTTCGTCCATCGCCTTGAGGAACTCCGCCGATTCGGCGACGGTGCGGCAAGGATTGGATGCAGACGGCTCGGAAAGGGAGACCAGCCGCCCTTGGCGCTTGAGGCGGGTGCGGAACTTCTCCCAGATGTCGTTGACGCGGGACGCGAGACGCATCCGGGCGTAAGCGTGGGGACTGCTGTTCCGTGCCAGGTGGTAGCTCTCCATGATGCGGGCAAGTTCGTCCCGGCAGGCATCCACGAACATGTCGCGGTCGGCTGCGCCGAATCCCTTGTTCCGCGTGTACTGGTTGGCGAAGGATTCGCAGATGGCCGTCATCCGCGGGTCGTAGAGGTTGTAGGTGTCGGTCAGATAGACCAGAGGGCGGTCGCCGCGGGTGCGGCGGCGGTCTTGCTTCTGGTTCTGGGCGGATGCCGCCTGGGCGGCGAGGTCGTTGAGATATTCTGCCATAGTGCAGGTCTCCTGGGGACAGGAGGCTGCACCCCGCATCGGCGAATCCTCTGCTGACAAGGTGCATCTTGCCTGTCAGCAGGGGTTGCACGAATTTTTGATTCGCAATCAGCGAATTTTCGATTCGCAGAAAAAAAGTTGATATTTTGGAGAAAAAAAAGCCCCGGATACCATTCATGGTTCCGGGGGCTATGGGAATTGGGAAACTTTTTTTAGTTGTTAACGGTGCGCCAGGCAATGCCAGTAATTGGCTCATAATGGGCCACCGAAGTATAAACAAGTTGGTTCGTTAAATGTTGAGCCATTTCCTTGCCCTCTTTGAGCTTGGCCATTTCATTTATCGCCTTTTCGATTACCTTTATGATGTTTTCACGCTTCATTTGATACGGAGTCTTTGTTTTGCGTGGCTCTCCATTCTTGCCCACAACAGTCTTCAAATATCCATTTAATTTGTCAAGTTTCTTCTTTAAATCGCTAATTTCCTCATCGGAAAAAATACTTTGAGGGTCCTCGAGAATGCATAGAATGTTATCCCGTTCTTCCGTGACAGCTCTAATGGTCTTTTTATCAGCTCTCGCCAATTGCAGGTACTCTTCAGAATATCCAACGGCGTTTTTATCAAGCCATCTTGTGATTTCAGTATTGATTGGACTTGGTGAAAGCCGTTCAAAAGAAAACTCCATTGACGGATTTGAAATCAATGTATGAATGTATTCCAAACCATCGTAATCCTTCATGAAGAAAGGCTCGCCATTGTTGAACCTACATTGCCACATTTGCCCCATCTTCACCAAGATGTTCTCTTCCTTTCCAACAATTGACGCGGCTTCAAGAAGCCCAACAGCCGGTCGTGGAATGCCCAACAGAATGCCACAGAGAGAATCAGGGGAAATCTGCCGTTTAAGTGCCATGAACTTATCAAGGAACACTTGGGAGGTCGCGTAATTCTTCACACTCTCGATTTCTTCTGCCAGACGTTTATGAAGCAGATAGATTTCCTGCCCAGCATTTTGTGGAGAGCGATTTGGTATGTAGAGCAAGGCATCGCAAATCATCGGGAAAGTCTCCTCGAACTGGTAATATCCCTCGAATTCGCGAATCAATTTACCTCGCAGGAAATATGAAGTAAGCAGATTCTTGTTCGGTTCGTCGAAATGGTACGGGTCATTTCCATCGTCAATATCCTCATCCTCTTCTGGTAGATTATCATTTTGCCGAGTTTCTGCAAGGCGATTCTCCATTTCTTTAACTTTTTTGTTTGTCTTCGCATCAACCCCTTCTGTGAAAAAATCAACCTTATAGCCATCGGCGTTATCATACTGTTCCGCATTGGCGGCAATAATTGCAACCCTTCTGTCTATACACTGGGAGCAAACACCACAATGAAGTTTGACATTGTCTTGCATCCATGTATGGGCACAACTCATTGAGTGCTTTATGAGGTCGCCGCAATTAGATTCTACGATGAACTTGACTATTTCAGCCTTTGTTTTGTTCCAGAAAGGATTCGCAACAAGGAAATGCTCATTCTCGGCAATTAGACGGAAAAGGCTCTGAAAGAAAAACAAGGTTTGTGGATGAGTAGTTCGCGTGGCACGCCCTCCAACCACCTGCGGATTCATGGCAAGATTAATGCTAATCGGACCGTTTTCATAAAAATCTACCTCCCCAAGTCCCAGAAGATGGGAAATTGTTGCGGCCAAGGCGAAATAAAGGAAAGAACGACATCTTTGCGTATATTCATGCTTGTCTTTTTTGAATGAGCCAGTTTTTACGGTGAAGAAAAACGCCCTTTTGCCACTACGCTCGAACAATTCGCGTTCAAGTATGGTGTATTGGTTCTTATGATTCGTGAATGTTTTGTGTCGCACCAAAACGGTCTTCCTGCCTTCAATGAGCAACGACTGAATGGCTCCTCCCAAAGAGTCAAGACCGCCAGAGAACAACATTACACGCGATGGTGCTTCACCATCGTCCCCTTCCCATTCCTTGAATGAAAAGTATTGTTGATGAGCAGGCGGTGGCTGGGTGATTCTTGTAAATCTGAAAGTGAAGCAATCATCAGAAAGGAAGCGTAAAAGGCGCGAAAGCAATCTGGTAACATCATCCCTTTGCCAGAATGCTACATCGCGAACACCTATCACCATATTGATTCTCCGTCGCCATAGCCAACCGTGCTCGTCTACTCGCCCCTGGCAACGCACGACATGCTGGTCGGCAAGATAAACGCATGTGGCAATTTCGATGAAATCAGTCAATCTTGGAGACAAGTCATTGAAATGAGCATAATAAAGGTCAACTTGCGGATAGACATTTCTCTGGCGATCACCAAACAAATTTAATTCAAAATCCTTCTTCCCGTTGTAGTCGGGGTAATCGCAGACAATGTATTGTTCATTTATTCCCAGCATTTCAATCTACTCCAAGAATCAATGCGTCTATCATTTTAGTCACCATATGATTTGCATGTTTCCTGATTGTACTGTCGGACATATCCTTCAGATGATACTGGTGCAAAGCAAGCCAATCTCCTGATATTTCCTTGACAACTTGTCCTGTTTCATAGCAATGCTGATACAAGGCATTGTAGGAGTCATTTAGTTCATGCAAGGAAAGCACACGATCTGCGTGGCCAGTTAGTTGTGGAATAAACTTGGCCATATAATAGTTTAATGCATGTCCCATGGTTCTTGCAATAAAAACTCGATTCATTTCAGCCAAATTCACCCTTTTCCCGAATGTGTTGAAAACAGAAAGCCCCGGCAGCGGTGGCATTCCAGGCATTTGTTGCTTGACATCGCATTCAAGATGAGCAACATGTGTAATGGCATTCACCAATCCAAGTTTTGCAAACTCGCCCAGATCGGTTTTAACATTATGTTCCTTCCATGCGGCATCGTCAATGGCCTCGCTCACCTTGCCAATTAGTTCCTGAACGGATGGATTGGCTGAAAGGTCTATGCCAATAGAATGCATGTGTTCGATGAAATTCTTGCTCTGTGCACCAATGCCCATCTGGACAAGGAGATACACGGATTTCTGGTAAGCCGCATCCTGGGTTAAGTTCTGCTCATTCAGATTGTCCTTGGCCGCCTGGAGAATGTCTCCTGCCAGTTTATCGAAACTTGCACCGGCACAAAAAGACAGCACGACCTCCTTCCATTTCATGGAACGTCGTAATCTGCCTATCCGTGTGTGTCCCATTGCGTCAGTTTCCTGCTATCAACAAATCAAAAACATTGTATTGTTGTTTACAAGCCACTAATTTCTCCAGTCTTTAATCACGAGATTTATAAATGCTATCTCCTCATCTGAAAGTCCATATTTTGTGAACAACTCTCTATCAGTCCACTTTCTTTTGAAATCCTGAACAGGAACAAAACGGAATATTTCCCTCGTCATATTCTGATTATTCTTCGCAAGAAGCATCATAAAGCGGAAGAATTTTGTTGACATATAATCGGCAAGATTTTTTGCCTCCGTTTCAGAAGGCATAACTCTTACGACTAAATGAGAATCCGTGCAAAGTGACTTGGGCTCTGAAACAATTGGGTGACTGATAACGCCATGTGGCATAGTATCATCGCCGGGACTTGCTTTCGCTACAAGCACCTTCCATTGCAATGCAACATCGTAATTATGAGTTATTTGCTCTTTCGTGAAAAAGCCAAACTTTTCCCTGGGCAAGTATAATTTGTAGCAAGCCTTGACAGATGCTTTTGTTTTATACTCTGTATAATTTGACCCGAGTTTAAACGCATTGCGTGTAAATGCTTTCTCCATTATGGATTCTTCATGTTTTCCTAATACCTTCTCCAAAATAGATATACCTAAATTGTAACGTATAAAAATGTCCAGATCCCCCTCTTTTAGGAATCGTTCCTTACTGTTTGTTGTTCCATTGATATGATTGAAGACAAGGCATTTCCCGTCGTACCTGGAATCCCACAGAAAATAGCATATTCCACCACGAAGAGTGGTCGGTCCCTTAAAATATGTATCAGGATCTGGATAGTCGTGCAACACTTTGATTCTACGCTCATTCAACATACTGTTTCGGAAATCATCCAATTTCAAACCACCAGAAAACCAATTGGCTTTAATAAGCATTGAAATGAATCTCGGTTTTATCGATTTTGCTATTTCAACAAACTGTCCATATACAATTTTCCCCTCAAAATTATAGGGAGGATTTCCAATAATAACTTCTGGATGCAACTCATTGATTCTCTCAATAAGTTGTTCGCAGTCATCACCTATTAAATCATAGGTAGTATAATCATTAATAATATGGTCTATTGGGATACCCAAAAGGCAATAAACCTTACGTGTCAACTCATAACTTAACCGTGAGGTTGGTAAGGCATATATCTTTGATTTGATACTATCTCCAAACTTTTGGCATAATGCACAAGAAAACTCGCCTTGCAACGAAGCAATATCAAGGAACGTAGAATTCGGGGACAACTCATCCATTGGTAGTAAATCAACCAAATCCATTGTCACGTGATGAGGTGTCACAACCTCTGACTCAGAGAAGCGTGAAAATTTCTTCATAGCCACCTGGGCTCGTTCCAATGGAGACAATCCAGTGTCGCGCATAAGGGAGTTTATGTTTTGAATCTTATAGTCCAATTTGCTTAAGACGAATGGATTGCATTTTTCCTGCAGAAGCGATAGGATTTTTACTCTCAACCCTACGTTTCTTGCAATGCGCATATTGTCTTCATTCTCAGGAATAGACTTTATAATCTCTTCCAAAGATTTCACTTCTGTATCAGTCAGATAGGCAAAAAAGAGAATCTGTGAATAGTAGGTCGCAAGTTTTTTCTGGAAAAGAGCATTTTCATCCTCTTCTTCCGTGGATGAATTACCATTGTCGCCGTTATTGTTGGAATCATCGCCACCTCCATAAGAACCGTCATTTTCTGGATGAGGTGGGGTAACTATGTCATCATCCCCATCTACAGGCTGGATATCAAACCCCTTGTTATCGTCTATTGCCTTAAGTTTGTCAATTGCTGCTTTAATTTCATCAATCTCAAGAAGTCCAGCATCAAAAGGAATGTCGGTTGCCTCATCCCTGATACTTTTGGATTGAGAGTAATTACGGACAGCATCCATTATATCAGCAGGTGTGACTTCATGGAGCTTCCCCCTATTCAATTCAATAACAGGTGATATCTGCAATTCACGCCTGATGCGCTCTTCTAATTTCAAATTCCCGTTTTTCTCGGTATTAACATTATAAAACTGAGATTTTAGTTCCTGAAGACGGAACAATCGAGTAGGATCAAAATCAACAAGAAGTGTTTGTGGCTTCATATTATACAGAACCTTCTCGCCATTATCATCAATAAACGACTTAATATATTGATTTTGTATCCTGAAAATTGCTTGGTCATATTCCTGTGGTGATGCGGTGTCCTTGAAATACAGCATAGTATCCCATTCCTCGACCGTGCTTCCCGTTAGCATTCGGTTAACAGTTAGAGTAATTGTTCTTTTATTTTTCTCTTCGCATGAGGTAATTTTGCGTTTTACATCAATAGTTTCAGGATATAGGGTTTCATTGTCCACGCCAGAAATGTTAATGATTTCATATTCCGCGAGGTTAATAAAGAAACTGGAATAGTCTCTCAAAAGAGATTCCAGAGAATCGCATGATGCACGATATGGAAGGACGCATACGATATGACGACACATCTTCCCCTGCTTGATTTGGGATAGATTCAAGAAACCAAGTAGTTCGTCATCATTTTTTACCCCATCAATAACCTTGAACAAGTCAAGAATCTCGTCTTTATGAACAAACTGCTTGTGTTTCCCATCACTCGTCTTAACAAGAGATTTGGGACGGAACAATTCTGAAAAGGCATATGCGAAACCTTGATTTCGCAGTTCCTCAAGTTTAAGTCGCGCAGCCTTGCTGGGGGTAAACGCGAAACGAATCATTTGAGGGAACCCATAGTAGGGGTTATCCCATTCTTTGACATCATCTTTGCAAAGATGTGTGTTATTCCAGTCCTCTTGAGCATCAACGATATCAGTAAACTGACAGAATGCAACGATGTCTTCACGGGTAAACTCATCACCCATTAGGATTCTATACGGTGTGCCGGACAAGTGAAGGCGAATTCTGGCGTTAAGAACCTTGTGGCATTCATCATATTCGTCCGCATAATCTCCGTCTTTCATTTCTTTATGGTATATGGATTGTTTTACACCAGAAGCAACCAGTACTTTTCCATATTCAGCGGCACGTGCCCCAAAATGTGTCTCATCAATAATCAGCAAGTCAATCTGATTCTCAAAAATTTCCTTATGCTTGGCCTTGATTTCATTTCCCTGCAAATCCTGAAGTGTCAGGAATATTACAGCCCTCTTACCAGACTCAATAGTTGTTTTAACAATACTTTCATCTTTAAGAAGTTCATCACTGTCAAGAAAAATGTAATTGACAAAATTCTTTGGAATCTCTACGCTTTTCTTCCATTCGTTCTTTACATCTGCTTTGGCAGATACAACAACAATCATATTAGCATTGATTTTGTCTGCGCAGCACAATGCCGTAAAAGATTTTCCAAACCGCATGACAGCATACATCAGAAGATTTGTTCTGCCATGTTGGACAGCGTTCACAAAACGCTCTATGGTTTCATATTGGTTTGGCCGTGGTTTATATTCGGTGTTGCTTCGTTTGTAAGAGTAGGTTACAGGAAGACGGTCAGGAGAATAGAATTGATACTTTCCATCATTTTCATCAGCACTGCGTTGAATGTCTGCTATAGCCTCATCGATTTCCTCTGGGGTGGCTCCCATAAAGAACTCTTTGGAATAATATGGAACTGAAAATTCGCCTTGAAGCAAGTGCCTATGCCCTTTTTCATTCTCAAGAAATGTATGAATAGCATAATCTCTGAAGATTGTGCCATCGGAAAGTCGAGCGATATGCGTGTATCGCTGTTCCAGATTTGGAAAAAACTTGCGCCATTCATTGAGTCTAACTGCAACTGGACGGTATGTATCGCCGACTTTCAAATAATTTGGAATTGATTCGGTTGAAAAGGCATATATGTGTGGTTCAACCCGTCCAACAATCAACTGGTCAAGGATGGTCGTGTCAATCGTTTCCATTGTTGTTTTCCTGTTTGTGTAATTACCCACAGATTTTACGAATCCCGATATAGTACACCAAAGCATCATCGAGCATGATGGGCGTTTTTGAATGACTGCGAAGCACCTGAATGTACTTTTCAAAATCTGGTGATGAATAGAGAGAGGGGTCTCTATCCACGAAAAGATTGGCGGCTGGAAGTTTTTCAACCTGATGCAGAAAGTCAGTGTAATTATTGGCAATATTTTCTCCCTTGTTTAGGGAAATATAGACACCCAGTTCCAAGGTATTCTTGTACTTAAGAAATTCCTTGTCTGCATATAGTGTCCATAAATGCTCAAGCCTTACATAGCTTTGTTCGACCTTCCTGCATTCTTTGGTCAGCCAGTTCTCTATGATTACGATGCCATTTCCCTTGGTCGACAAATGTAATGAAATTGTCTCATTATCATCTATCTCACACACTCTTACTAATTCATGACCGGCAAGAAGTTTTCTTGCCTTTTCGTGTTCCGCTGAAAACAGGAATTGCTTTGAGGTAATCAAGATTATCTCTTCTGACTTTTCGGTAGCCCATAATAGACTATCTAATCCATCACGATAAGTCATGTCAATAATAGATAGAGTGTTTTTCCCACCATAATTAGAATCAACAATTTGTCGGATCAGAACATTGCTCGCTTTTTGTTCCAATACCTGATTAGACAAGGATGATTTGTCACTGGCTACATCAATTTCTATTGAATCACTGTTGGAATATAAAGAGACAAGTTGCGGTACTATAATCTCACCTTGGTCCGATGAAATCAGTATCTTCACCCGATTGCGGTCGGGAGATAAATCCTTAAGGATAGTAAACAAGTCACATTCTGAAAGAGGAACTGACGCTATTTCATCTTTCTCAAGTTCATGGCGGATTTTCTTTGATATGTCCGTTATTATTTGCGTAGGCACTGCCTCACCTATGCACCGCCGAATGTTCAGTTCGTGGTTGGCAAGATAGATTTCAGCCACATCGACTGTAATTTCATGGTCCTGAGCAGTCCACATGAAATCGTCAGGGATAGTCATCAACCGCATGAGTTCGCGTATGCTCAAGACACGATTGTCGCGAGGATGAATGGTATCCTGACTACTCATAATATCATTGCGTGTCGCTATGCAGGAACATGGTTTGTCCCATGTAAGTCTTCTGTATTTGTTTCCCATATACGCACCTTTCAAAATAACGCGATTGCCGTCCTTGTCGATTTTGGAAGGTTGTTGGTCTTCTGGTTTTTCGAAGGCACTTTGCCCCTCTTTTAAATCAGCAATCCATTCAAGCTGATATTCAGGGAACGGTCTGGCAAAATGTAGAAAATCATTTGGATCCTTCTGACCATATTCCAATGGTGGGAAAGCACCAATCGCCTCACGAAGGCTAATCTCATGCTGCCTTGTGGGAAACAAGTTCAAGGGAGAAATCCACGATAGTTCTTTCTTCACTCCAATGACAATGGTTCTTGGCCGACTTGACGGCACACCGTAATCTTTGAAATTGATAATCTTATGGTAAATATTATATTTATTGGACAGATTTTTCGAAATACTCTCGCTGATTGGCATATCCACACCAGAAATATCAGTGCATACTGTTTTCATAAATGCTCTGACATTTTCAAATATAAAGATTTTGGGCTGGACTTGGCATATAATTTTAATGGCCTGGACTACCAGTGAATTCCTGATTTGTTCTTTATCGTTCTTCTTGTAATTTACAGTGGACATACCCTGGCAGGGAGGTGTGGCGAAAACAACATCAACTTGTTCCATCCCATCGTTATTCTTCCACCTGTCAATTTCTTCAAAGAGTCTTCTTTGCGTTGCTTCCAGGCGGATATCACCGGCAATGTATCCTGTTGGATATTTGCACTTTTGGTTTGCTCGTTGAACCTCAAGCCTGGCCTCAAGTAGTTCATTAGTTGCGACGCATTCAAAACCATTTATTTTGAACCCATAGCAACCGACACCTGCGCTACTGAACAGAGTAATGTAGGTCAATCTTTTCATCCGCTGATTATTCCTGTTCATTTTGGGGGATATAAGCATTTCCTTGCATCCAAACGTCAATCTCCTCCTTTTTGAAGAGCCACTTTTTGCCTATGCGCTTTGCAGGGAGATTTTTTGTTTCGATCCATTTGTAAATTGTGTCATTGGTAACCTTGAGATAATGGCTCAATTCTTCTACCGTCCACCAGCAATCGTCAGTTGGCATTGGGAACCTCTTTTTTGTAGGATGAAAAACTCCATGTGTGAAACAATATATAATATAGCCCATTCACACATTTTTCAACCTGTTTTTGCAAGAAATACCCGTTTTTTGCCTGTTTAACACATTCTTTGCCAACAATTCAACTGCCGACTGCTGTTTTCATGGGCGAAATCCTCCTATTGGCATTTAGTTGCCGATCCTACCTTCACATCCACGACTGTACCTCTGGCCTCGGACTTGGCTGGGTCGATCCAATCCACCAGCATCCCGCCAGAGCGAGGGAAGTAGGGGCTGGCGATGAGGTTGCCCCCGCACCAGCGGATGACGAGGAAGTCGCGTACCTTGAAGGTCTTCCGCTCGTGGAGGTCGAAGAGGGTGTCGTCGATGGAGGGTGCGCCGCCATCGAAAGGGTAGAGGTCAGCCAGCACCCTGGCCTTGTCGGCGTCGGGGATTTGGTAGATGCGCTGCACCGTGCCGTCTGCACACTCCACCTCCTTCAGCGGATACGGCAGTGCGGGCTGCCTGCCCGTGACGGCAAGGCAGATTGCCTTCTCCTGGAGGCTCATTTCATGGGGTGTCTTGTTTACTGTCATCATCGGTTTCTCCTTGGGTTGATGCCTGCTTTTCCTATGGGAAGAAGACGAGCTGCGGCAGTCCGGGCGGCGGCACCTGGTCGGGCGCGAGCCACCTTACGCCGAGGGCGACGACCTCCGGGCTTGCCTTGCACACCTTTGCGCGGCTGGCGTCGCCGCCGAGCAGGACGCCGTTGCCCGCGAAGACGCACGGGACGCCGTTGAGGAGGAATCCCGCCGTGGGCTGCTTCAGCCGCCCCTCCTCGTCCACCCAGATTGTCACGCCGTCGCCCACGACGACCGGCTGAACCCAATCGCACCCGATGAGGGCGCGTAGACCCTCCAGACTCCTGTTCGGGTCGGGCTTCACGTCCACCGCGACCACCTTCTTCTCCGCCGCCTTGATGAGGATTGCCTTCATAGTCTGCTCCTTGGCTGATGTTGGGTTCGTACCACGCGGTACGGTGCATAATAGGCTCGCTGTTTCGGATTAATCCAGTCGCAACCGCGTTATTTCCAGATAAAAGCCGAAGATTCTTCGCGGGCGCAAAAAGGGGGCGGACCCGTCGCCGAATCCGCCCCCTGGGAACCAGGGAGATTCCCCTCGCCGCCATGCGCCTTGATGCACCCGCCCGAAGCTGCAGGGCGCGACGCGCGGCGGCAAGACTTTAGCGGTTGCGCCAGTCGCCCGAGGCGATGACCGCCGCCCGCTCGGGCAGACGGTTCATCACATAGACCATCGCCCTGACGGTCGTGCCGTCGGCCAGCGTCGCATCCACCTCGTCGCGGCGGTAGAACCGAGGGTATCCCTCCAGGCCGTCCATGCTCTTCAGCACCTTTGCGTCCACCGTCAGCACCTCGGCCTTGACCTCCTGGCCGTCCTCGCCGGGCACGAAGGCGGGGTAGTTCCATCCCGTGTCGTAGAGCGTTCCCCTGATTGTGCAGGGGACGCGGGATATTGCGCCGTCAGCGTATCCCTCGTTTCGCTCGCCCGCGAGGAGCGTCCCGTACACCGCCACCTTGAATGTCTCATTGCTCTTCATCGTCGTTCTCCTTGGTTGGGGCCGACGCCGGGAAGACCAGCGACCAGCCGCTTGTGTTCTTGACCTTGAACCCGTCCTCGATGCCGTACCATTGCGCGCCCATCGAGCAGATGTTCCTGTACCACGCGGGGTACGGCCTGCCGCGCCTCGCCGCCCGCGTCTCCTTCGTCATCACGTAGGTGCAGGCGTCGTAGGCGCGCTTCCCGTACCTGACCTTGACGTTGATCCTGCGGTAGACGCCGATCGCCAGACCCTCGAAGCGGTCGAGGGAGGCGATGTCCTCCGCCGTGACGGTGTAGAGGACGCCCTGCACGTTGCAGCCCGTCCGTTTCACGATGTCGGCGTAGAGCCGCTCGACCAGGCGGTAGCCGTCCAGCGTCGCCGCGCCCCACGCCCGTGCGCCGGGGCAGCGCTGGCGCATCCTCGGCCACCAGAGGTTCGACCCGTATGCGAAGTAGAGGTATCTTGTCTCGGCCATCTTGTTTCTCCTGTGTTATGTCACTGCCCTTAATTAAGCTCCAGACGGGGTATTATCCAGTCG
>Ga0123334_1004933_pt1 | contig 13230 bp, 7 predicted proteins | sample BiotimSIPDNA_FD_89706 | JGI IMG/M metagenome (GOLD analysis project Ga0123334, IMG submission 89706) | Anaerobic biogas reactor microbial communites from Washington, USA - Biogas_R1 time_0 SIP DNA | ecosystem: Engineered > Bioreactor > Anaerobic > Unclassified | place: Washington, USA | collected... | reverse complement strand
GTCTCCAATGTCAAAATCTTCGTCCCAAAGGCATTTAAAATCTCAGTCGGAAAGAAAAGATTCCGCCAAACCGTCGGCTTCTCCTTGTCACGTGACATCGACATAATGTCACGCTTCGTGCTTGCAACACGCATCGCCTTCGACTTCTCAGGAGTAGGCTCGTACTCAATCGGCTCCATCGCCAACTTCCCTTCCAGCTGGACGAACTGACGAGCCAGAACAGCTGCGCCCAAGGCGCCCATGACCTCGTGATGCTCGGGAATAACAATCTCGCTCTTCGTGATCTCCTGGAGATAATGAGCAACCGCAGCGTTTGACGCAACACCGCCCTGGAACTGTATCTTCTGACCAGGATGATGCAACAACAATTGACCGACGCCGTTCAAAATCGAACGCGCCTGGGCACGGCAGGCGCCAGCAAGCAAATCGCCCAATGGAATACGATTCTTGAACTTGTTGACCGATGTCGCCGACAGCACAGCGCATACCGAACTGAACTCAACATCGCTGTCGTAATTGACGTTCTCAGCAATCTCCTCAACTGGAATCCCCAGTTTCACCGCAACGCTATCCAGATAGCTTCCCGTACCCGCCGCACAAACGCCGGACATCATCGTAAGCCACATGCCCATCTTTTCGTTGTAGATCATGCACTTGCTGTCCTGTCCGCCGCAATCGATGATTGCATCCACGTCAGGATGGTAATGCTTTGCGCCTGCCACATGTGCGGATACCTCGCTCACGTGAATGTCGAAGTCGATAAACCGCTTGGTATCTTCCACAATTTGGCTTCCCGTAACCGCAGTGCAACGCAGGTCAGCCTTGGTAACACCACAATCTTTCAGGAATTTCGCGACGGTCTTCCTGATGGCGCCCATGTTGCAACGCCCACAGGAATTGCACTTGCCCGTGCAAGCGACGGCACCGGATTCAATGGGCTTCGTGCGCAAATAAGTGGAATGCAGCAACTCGCCCGCCTCGCCCATCAGCACCGCCTTGAACGTGGTCGACCCTATATCAATGCCAAGATAATGACGTTTTTTATTTTCCATGGACTATACCCTAATCTTACTGCTGGGAAAAAGATTCCCATCAGTATCATATTACTTTTTTGAATTAACATATTAATGTAGCATTGTCTCACAGTTTTACCAAAAAACGAACCAAAAATATAGTATGCGAAAATTCGTTTTTTCCCGTTGATGGTTGATAGTTTATGAAGTAGTCAGACAAAGGATCCTGTGCAAAGAATTGGAGTTTGATTAAGAATGACAATCCAGGTTGGAACATTGGATGTACGAGACGCCTTCCGGCATTTGGGCGTAACAGCTGGCGACATAGTCTTGTTCCATGGTTCATTGAGCTCGATGGGATATGTTCTAGGCGGCGTCACAAGCGTGTTTGACGGCATCTTGGAGGCGACCTCTCCCGGCGGAACCGTCGCCATGCCAAGCCTTTGGTATAACGGCAGCGAGGAGCGACGCGATCCCGCAAAGTTTGACGTCAATTCATCGCCGTCCTACATCGGCGCCTTGTCCGAGGGCATGCGTTTGGATCCACGCCGTTGCCGGAGCAATCACTTTTCCCACGCCGTAAGCGCCATTGGCTCCCGTGCCGCCGAGTTGTGCGCGGATCACGCCTCCGGCGCCTCACGACCCAGTCCCTGGTCGGATCAGGCATTCGGCCACGGCAGTCCCTGGCAAAAGCTTTACGACTGGGATTCCTGGTATTGTTTCATCGGAGTTACGATGCGTGTATGCACGATGAAGCATTTCATCGAGGGCGAATTGGTCGCCCGCACGCTGGCTCGCAGCCAAAATCCAACGGAAGCGCGCAATCTATTGAACCAGAACTGCACTAAAGCGCCCTACGGATGGCCCTACTTCAATTCCGAACGCCTCCAGAAAATCCTCCAAGAGTCAGGCCATTTCGTCACCACGACCCTCGGCTCCGCCACCCTGGGCGGCATTCGCACAAGGACGCTCGTGAACCAGGCGATACGGATCATCGAGGAAAACCCACTCGACTGGCTGGGAACAAAATTCATCGAATGGCAAAACAATGTAACAGCACAAAATGCATAGGTGACCGACAATGAAAACCGCATTTCTCCCCATGCTCGCAATCTCGGCAACCCTCGCCAACCCAATCCTCAAGGTCGGGCTAATCACAGATACACATGTGACGCCAAAGGAATCATCGGCAAAACTCGTACGAATGGCTTACGAATTCTTCCGAGATCAAAACGTCGACGCAATCGCAAATATCGGTGACATCGCAGACAGATACTTCCCAGAAGCATACGCACATATCAGAAAGGCTTATGATGAAACATTCCAAAACTCCGAAAAACCAAGGGAAATGTTCGTCTACGCAAACCATGACAGAATCGATCGGGACAACTGGGAAGAGGCTTTCCAAGACGTGAAGCGACTACTTGGAAACACCAACGACATCTACGATACAATCGTACTCAAAGGCTTCCCTTTCGTCATCATGCCGCAATTCGCAGATTCTGTCAAGTACGAGGAAATACTTAAAAAAAACAGCGAACAATTCCCGGGAAAACCAATCTTCCTCCTGGATCACGTGCCCGCTTTCGATACGGTTTACAATTCGCAAGTCTGGGGAAGTCGACGAAGCAGGACAATCCTGGAAAATTTCCCGCAGATCATCCAACTATCGGGACACGTTCACGGCTCGCTCAGGAACGAACTCAACATCTGGCAAGGCGGCTTCACCGTCGTCAATTGCGGAGGACTTGCCTATTGGGGCGGAATGCTATTCGGAATCGCGCCTAAAAACAAGTATTCCGACGAGGTTATCGTGATGGAAGTCCATGCCAACCAAGTCGTATTCCGCAGATTCTCCCTCTCCACCCGAGAAGAAATCAATCCCGACCAGCCTTGGACCGTCACCTATCCCTACGACCCTTCCAACCCCACCTACTCGCCTGCAATCCGCAAGGAAAAATCACAGACGCCGGCATTTGCCCAAAACGCTAAACTGACCTTGACCCCACAGGGCATCCCCTGCTCCGAACTCAGGATCCAAGCGCCGACCGCGACCCATCCACTGGGAGTTTTCAAATACGTTTTCAAAGTCGCAAAACGCGACCAGCAAGGCAATTGGATCGATTTCGCACTCAAAGAGGAATTCGGCGACTTCCACATTCCCCCATCCCAACCACGTGAAAGCACGACAATGGCTTTCAGCTCAGGTCACTTCGCCCCCGAAACTGAATACCGATTCAGCGTCACCGCTCAAGACTTCTACGGAAATGAATCAAGCACCCTCTACGAAACCTGGAAAGCACCTGAACTCGCATCAGGCAAAATGACTTTTGAAAACAAAAATCCAATGCAGGAACTCAAATTCCTTTCGGGATTGGCAGACGGAAATCCACTCCCGATCGAAGATGGATTCTACTTCCATAAAGGCGGAAACGCACGCCTCGAAATCCCAGATGAAGCTTGGGATGTACCGGCAGGAACAAAATTTAGATTTACAATCGATCTCCAATTCAAACAAAATACTAATGCAACCTGGACCATGGTGCTTAGAAACCCAACTCCGCTGACAAATGCAAATGCAAGAATCCATACGCCTCCCGGCGACCTGGGAATTCAAAGGCATGTCATCGAATTCACAAAGCGAGACAAAGACTTCAAGTACTATTTCCTGCTCAGAGAAGGCGACCCGGGATACGTGAAATTCAACTACGTCAAAGTCGAAATCTTGCCAGAATAAACCAAGCTGTCCGACCTGTCCGACCTGTCCGACACCACCCAAGGTGCTCCACGCTACCACTCAAGGTGCATCCACACCACCCAGGGTGCCCCAAACACCACCCCAGGTGCCCAAAACACCACCCAAGGTGCCCAAAACACCACCCAGGGTGCCCAAAACACCACCCAAGGTGCCCAAAACACCACCCAAGGTGCCCGTACCTAATTTAGCCGATTGACGGGTGCCATGGCATCAACTGCTTTTTTAGTGTTATTTCTTGGGTGGTGGCGGGAATGGTTCTTTACCTAAGTCCTCGGTATCCGCTGGTTCTGGATAGGCATTGTGTCCCCAAGGCGCGCAGCCGTATTTGCCTAGGATTGCTGCAGGTGTCCAGTTTGGGGCGGTTGGGACGAAATTGGGTTTAAGCCAATTTGCATCTTTTGTTTCGGAAGCCAGGGTCTGGTCGTCCGAGACAATGCGAATGATTTCGTTGTCTGTTGTGGTGATGCCAACGACATACAGCATTGCGCAAGGAGGTTGTCCGCCATCTGCGGCGTGGATTTGGATTCTATGTTTTCCAGGAGCGACCTGTTTGGTGATATCAAGCACGGAGACCGTATTGTGCCCCCTGATGCCGTCTGCGTGTTCGAGGACGAGCTTACTATCGATGAAAGCCTGGAAGTGATCGTCTGCCGTGATTTGGAGTTCGACTTTCTTGGCATTCTTGGGAATTGCGATATCCCTGATAAAGAATGTTTGGTGACTTGCGACTTTGTTTTTGTCCTTGAACCAAATCCAATTTGCAAAGCTGAAGTCATCCTGCTTGAGGTATGATTGTGGTTGAGTCGCAGGAATTGGCGGCTTTTGTTGTGGTGGCGGGAGTTTGGGTGTCGTCGAATAGATCTTCACATCGTAGGGCTTGAAGTCGTCTGTGAACGCATTGTTGCTGGTTTTGATTTGAGTTCCATCCAGCGGCAGGTGGATGGCCGCTGGGAGCTTGGTGGCGCTGAACGTCGCTTTCACAACTTGGTCTGATTCGTTGATCGCGATGACATAGATGTCGTTTCCGACAAATTTTTGCAGGGTATTGATCGTATCAGCGCTTGGTTTCAGGAGTGTTTTTTCGAGTGTTCTTGCGACGAGGATTCCCGAAATGTCCCTGAGTTCCCGGATGGTACGTCCGAGTTCTTCGATGAAGGTCCAGTTTTCCGTTGTCCAGTTGAATCCCCAGTAGAAGAGTCCTGTCGCCCCATGCACGATAGAGTTGTAGGCCATGAACCGATTTTGTTCGTGCGAGGGGTAGATGATCGGCTCGCGGCTTCTTAGCCCATTCCATGAAAATCCCTGGAGGGTCATCCAGACGGGTTTCCGCGAGCGGACGACCTCGTCAGAGATATCGGTATATTTGCCGACTGACGTCATCGTTTTGTCAGGGAGGTCGGAATGTGCGTTGGGCGATGGGATCGGGTAGATATCGACCCCGTACGCATCTGATGCGGCGGCGTAGTGCCTAAGGTCTTCGAGGGTGCTTCTCGGCGCCTCGTTGAGATACATTGGATGGTACGGGTCGATGCTTTTGACGAAGTGGTAGGCTTCCTGAATAGGCTCGTATGGCCTTCCATTCCAGCAGGGTTCATCGATATTGAAATAGGCGATCACATTTGGATTCTCTGAAGCTCTTGTGATGATCCACGTCCATTTTTTCTTCCAACTTTCAAGTTTCTCCGGGGAATCTGTTGTTGGCAATGACGGCGGGACTGACGCAACTGCGTAGAGTCCTGCTTTTGCGTAGGTATCGATCAGTTGTATTGGGCATTTTCCCATATTGAATCCAGCATCTACCATACGTTTGAGCCGTTCTTCCAGCGGGATTGATCCTTGTACAGACCAGATTCCGAGCGGGAAGAAAGGTTGTCCGTCGATCAGCATGATACGATCGTCCCGGAAGGTGACTTTTCGCTTCGGCGTTGGCGGATGAACCGCGAATTCAAGGCTGGCGGTTGCGATTGTTTTTCCGCTTTGGTCGAACGCAGTCGCAGCCATAGGGTATTTGCCTGGTTTCTTGGGGCAGTCTAGCGCGAAGGGTTGTGGATTTTGCAAACCCTTGACATCGTGTTTTTTGCCAAGGAATTCGATTGTGTACTTTGCGGCAGTGACCTCACCGGCAAGGATGCCTGTGACCTGCTTGAGATTTTCGTGGTCGGGCAGGAAGATTGAATTGCCATGGGAGCAAGGTGGATCGAGCACGATCTCCAACGGCGGAATTTCAGATTTGCAGGGCTGGAACGTGATGTTGTCAAACCGGACGGTTCCTGGTGATTTGAGTTCGCCGACAATGTCGATGACCGCATCCTGGTCAAGCTTGAAGGTCAGCTTTTTCTGTTGCCAATTTGGGAACGAATCTCGCCATATCTCGGTACCCGGAATGGGTTTTCCATTGATTTGCGGAGTGATTCTGAACCAGGTTGCGCCTTGCACGTCAGTGTATTGCTTGTCTGTTCCGCCAGAGGCCTCGTAGGTGATCTTGTAGTGCTGGTTCGCCTTGACGGCAATTCCAGCTTGCCTGATCGAGGCAGGCCCGTTTAGGTTTTTGAGTTCGACGACACTTCCGTATGGTTCTGGAGCTTCGACGATGCTGGCATGGTCAAAAATCCACTTGAACTCGCCAAAATCGAAAGATCCATTTCCGAATTTCGTGTTGTCAGGCACGATCTTTGGATTTGCGAATGCGAATGTTCCAGGTTTTCTAAGCCTGACGACGGCGTACGGTTTTGTGATAACTTCAGGGAAGTAGAAATCAAGTGAGATTGGAAGCCAGGATTCGCCGTCGCAGACAACGGTTTGCGACATGCAGGTCCGTCCTGGGTTGTTGGCTTCGACATAAATCTCGACTTCCGTTCCCTTCGTGCCGAAGATTTGAGCGGTGTAGGTATAGTTTTGAATCTTCTTGATATCAAGATTGGCTTGGATGGCGTAGGCAAAGGGCTTCGGATCGTCAGCGGCGGTCTTGGTGATCTCGATGGCGAATTTTGCATTTGTCCCTGCTGGCGCCGGGATGCGCCTGACCTTTCCAATCGGCCCCTTGCCCCAGTGCGTGGGCAATGCTTCTCCAGTGCCTTCGAATTCAGGGTTTTTAAGGAGGTTTTCCTGGGCGACAAGTGGAGTTCCTGCCAGGATCATCATCGATGTCAACAAGAGGAATTTTTTCATGGTCCTTTACCTTGCTTTTTGTGCTTTTGCCATTGTCACTGAGGCGGGAGTCCCCAATCCGGGACATTGAGGGTTTCGCCGTCGAGAAGCGCTGATTTATGCGCCATGACGCCCATAGTCATGAATCGCGCCGCGATCCAGGGATTGATCGCAGATTGACGTCCTTCTGCGACTGATGACACGAATTCGTGCACCAGGTACGGATGCGAGCCTCCATGTCCCGTGGGCTTGAAATCCGTGTCTTTCAACTCCTCGATCGATTTGTTCTTGTTGAGCGCTTGCTTGAATGCGAGTTCGACTTCCGGCGGGAATGGCGTGAACATATCCTTGTCCGTCAGCCGTTGCTCGGGAAGAACCTTGGCGTCCGTGTCGTTTGTCCGGCCATTGTAGTACCATACGTTTTCGGAGAAGGTTCCTCGCGTGCCCATGATTCTGAAGATTTCGCTTTCAACGGCTGACAGTTTTCCTGCGACTTCACGTGTTTCCGCGATTCGGACAGTTGCGCCATTGGCCATTTTGAACAGTGCGATTTCGTTGGAGAAAGCCGAGGTTTTGAAGTACGGGTCGTTGGTTTTGTTTTTGTATCCGTAGCATGTGACCTTGACGGCGTAAGTATCCATGACAAAGCATGGTCCAGAGGTGGAATGGGTCGGATAGTGCATCGGACCGCCCTTAAGTCCCCGGTCGTAGTATTTTTTCCTGAGGATGATTCCTTCCTGTCCCGCCTTTGAGTTTGCCCTGGACTGCGAGACTCTTCTCAGGTTGCACGCCGCATCCACGTCATGGCAGTATTCTCCCTCTGCATATACGAAGTCGCCAAACGCATCTTCCTGGACTTTCCGAAGGCAGAATTGCGTTTGCGGGCGATAGCAGGTCGTTTCGCCAAGCATGTAGTGCTTTCCGGTTTTGAGTGACGTTTCGATGATTTTTCCGCACCAGTCGAGGATTTCGTCATCATCGGGAATCGAGATGATGGGGACGGCCGAATAGACGTCTTTTCCCGCGTTCATCGCCTGGACCGCCTGTGGGGCGTGGAGCCAGGGCTGGGTCATGATGACGATCGCGTCAACATCGGATTCACAAAGTTCCTCCAACGAATAGTAGCAGTCCTTGGGATTGAATTTCTTGGCGAGAAACGGATCGTCCGCCCAACGCTTGACACGGTCAACCTCACGGTCGCAAAAGGCAATGCGATCCACCAAGGGATGTGACTTGAAAAGATCGACAAAACAGGAGGCGAATGAACCAAGACCTAACATTCCAATGCTGATACCCATGATTACACTCCTTATTTTTCTTCCTTGACAGGCGGTACGTGAGCAATGTAAACCGATGTTTGCTTTCCGGAACCCGAGTAGAATGAGACGTAGTGGTCGTCGCCGATGAACGTGGCGTTGCAGTTGCCGGATTCCCAAGGGACTTCGCTGCCCAGGGCGACGGCTTCCGCGTCAGGCCATGCCATCGGGTCCTCGAAGACGTCTTCGGGCTTGACACGCCGCCGGAAAATGACCCCGCGACCACGCTCGTAGTAGTAGTTGCTGACGTAACCCGTCTTGGCGTCCAGAATCAGGCTCGGGGAGGAAGACATGATGTTCCTGATGTTGGTCCGTTGCTTCGTCCAGGTCTTCCCGTAATCCGTGGACGTAAGCTGGAATTGGCTGAATTGAGAATCACCAACGTGGGACTCGGTTCGAGCCATGCCAAGAATTTTGCCGTCGCCCAAATAGACCATCGATTGCTCCGTCGGCAAATCCGCTGATTTGAGCTTGTCCTCGACGATATTTTGCGTCCAGGTGGCTCCGTTGTCCGTGCTGACCATGGTTCCCCAGGCGCAACTACCATCCTTGTATCCGGAAAACCAAAACGAGACCAATCCGACTGTCGGGATGTGGACCACGTCCATGATTTGCATGGGAAGCGGATCGACCGGCGGCGTCGAGATGAGTTCGAAGGATGTTCCATCGACGGTTCGATAGAGGGAATGGTGCGGCTTGGGACCGCCGTAGCATCGTACCCAAAGGAGCATGGCGCCGTTTTCGTCAAGTCCTTTGCCGATCGTGACCTCGCCGTAGTCGGGCTGGTTGGTGACGCAGACTTCAGGTTCCCAGGTTTTGCCGCCGTCCTTTGAGGTCCTGGCATAGACGCCTCGGACGCCTTCGACGATATTATGCGCTGTCCCGCTGCTGTAGGCACAGACGAGCTTGTCCCCGAGGGCCTGCATCATCGGCCAGGAGTTGTATCCTGGGCGATCCTGCACGAGGCGTATGGGCGGCGGTGACGGAAGCGGAGTGACGGTGACGGAGACGAGTCCAGCAGGACGGGGATAGGTGTCACCGGAATCGCCTGGCTCACGCTGGATCCTGACAACCAGCGGAAGACCTGGTTCAACAATCCGGTAAGGCTCAACGGTAATCGTGCGCAGCGAAGGCGCCCCGTCAGCCAAGGGCGTCCTGACTGGCTTCCCGATGATCCCGCGGATCTCCGCTCCAACTCCAGGCTGAAGTTGGGAAAGATGCGCCCTGTAAACATCGGAAAACGTTGATTTGGCACTCGATTCCTCCGATGCAACGAGGAGCTCGACTTTGACTCCGGCGCAGTTTTTCGGGAGCGGTGGCGTTATGGCGGAAACGGATTGCCCTACTGTGCCTCCTGAGAGCGACCATACTGGGACATATGAGTTCTTGAGCTTCCAGGTCAGGAGCGATGGCTGTCCTGTTGCGATGATAAAATCGGTTGCCTTGAGATGGATGGGCTGGAAGGCGTCCTGGGCCGTTGCGGTCATGCTTGAAGCCGCCAGGGCGACAAGTGTGATCGAAGTCGTGAGTTTCATGCTTGTTGCTCCGTGATAAATCGATTTACAGTTCAGCGAAATCCCATTTCATCAATTTTGCGAAGTTTTTAAGCACATTGATGTTGGCATTGTAAACCATGGCGGAATGATGCGTTCCCGCAAGTTCGCTGTAGGCTTCAAGGAATGCAGGAAGGCTTTTCTTGGGCTTGAACCAACCTTTCATGCATGAGACGGGTTCCGGCTTTGGTGGTGCGTTGACTTGTCCGGGGCAAGCGATCAGTCGATAGTTTCCTCTTTGGATTGGCGCAAGGTTGACAAGTATGGCGTTGCCGGATCTCATGATGCCGTATGCGACTGCGGGAGCGCCCGTGTCGCTGTAGATGTAGGGCTTCGAGAGGAGATTCGGCTTTGGAATCATCAGGTCGATATTGGATTCGCCCATGTGCGACAGGAAAACCTGGTCGTTTTGCCAGTCGGGGCAGAACATTTCCGTGAATGTGGTTGAAGGATAGATCTCCATCAGGGCAGCGACCAGGTTCGCCGTCAGGACGTCCCCTTCTCCAGCGTAACCCGTTCCCCGTGCCATTGCCTTTGAGGCCTCAAGGAATGGAACGGTATCCCAACCGTCCTTACGGTTCACGTCGAGGAAGCAGAAGGAGAACGCATCCAAGTTCTTGTCCGAAATCCATTTCCTGAGCTTGAGCCCCGCAATGACGGACGTCTTGTGGATTTCAGGATCGACTTCGTCCGTGATGAAACGCACCTTGTCCGCAGCGATTTCGGCGTCAACGTCAGCCTTGGAAGGTTCCAAGCCCTCATCGACGAAGGAGACGACTTCCATCCCGAAGTCATCGCTGAGCTTCTGGAAAGGAACCTGGAAATCACCCATGCTGGGGAAGGATTTTCCAACGAGTCCGACCCGTGCGTTACGGAACTTGGATGCCACCCGTGCAGCCTCGATCGCTTGCTTGAGTTTTTCGTCGATGACATTGGAGTGCTGCCAGTGCCCTGCGACGATGATAAAGGGCTTTTCATTCCTGACCATCAGGTTTGCCAGATCCTGGACGCCATGGATGCCGTGGTTGCCCATGATCTTCTTGGAGGTATCGGCGCCGAAGTTGAAGTCGTAATCCGGGGTTGTATCCAGCAGGATCAGGGGGATGTTCGAGCTGGCGAGGAATTCGGCGGATTCCAAAGACGGCGAATAGGCGAGATGAAGGGTGACAATCGCTTCGACCTTGGAGCTTTGGAAAAGATCCATCGCTTGCTGGACTTCGGCCTTGAGCCTGCAAATCGGCGCCTGGACGACATTGCATCCAATGCGATCCATTTCACGGGCGATGCGATCCGCGTTTTCCTGCATTTGCGGCTTGCGCTGCGGAACGACCTTGTCGTAAAGTTCGATGTAAAGTGGGAGCAATCCGATAGTTGGTTTTGTCATGATGGCGTGCCTCCTCAATTAAAGAATAAACTTGGCTTTCGTGTACTTTTCGATAACCGGCCAGAATTCCAGGGCTTCCTCGAGCCTGTTTTCCTCAAAGAGCCTGAGGTATGTCGTCAGGAGTTCATTATGCGCTTCGCATGTGAAGATGTTTCTAAGCGGCATCAGTTTTTTGAGGTTTTCTGGCCTTCTGTCCTTGAAGTCTTCCTTTTTCCAACTTGGGTTGGTGATTATGTTTGAGTAGGACGATCTGGCCGCCCAACATTCGTGTGCCTTGATGATGGCTTCCCAGTCGTTCAAAAAGTCCGAGATTTCTTGCAGGTAGGCAAAGAATCCTGTTTTTTGTTTTCCTTCAAGAGGCTTGACGTAGGACGAATCGACTGCGAACGTCGTCGGGATGATTTCAAGTGACGCGCATCCCTTGCAGTCCATGTTTAATGCGACTGAATATCCTGTGAACCAGAAGTTGTCCGGCTCGCAATGTTTCATGAACCCGCTTGCAGGGAAGAAGAAGTTGCCAAGCGAGTAGATGATTGGGGTCTTTTTCCAGATTTCAATGCCTTGCGGACAATGGGTATGGATGTTGATGACGGCATCTGCGCCGGCTTCGGCGAATGCACGTGACATCAGGACAACTCGCGGTGAAGGAATCGGGTTGTACTCGTTGCCGCCATGTACGACGACGATGCAGACGTTCGCCTTGCGCTTGATCTCCGCGATTTGGGTGATGTTGTACATCGGAACCAATGGCGCCGATCCTGCCTTGTCCAAGGCCGCAGTCCCGAATTCGTTTTCTGCGACATTGAGGATTCCGATTGAGATATCATTGGTTTCGAAGTAGAGCGGTTGGCTTGCATCTTCCAGGTTCGCGCCGGCTCCAACGGTTTTAAAGCCTTCTGCATGAAGCATTTCCATTGTTTGCATCAGCGGTTCCGGCCCGAAGTCGCCGGTATGGTTGTTTGCAAGGAGTGCGATATCTCCTCCCCATGCATGGAAGAAGTCAATGGTTTCCGGATGCGATTTGAGGTTGGGTCCTGATTTGATGATCGGCGTGTCGTCTTCAGTGAGTACGGTTTCGAATTGAATCATCGAGACGTCAGCCGCTTGAAATGTATTGAACATCGGTTCGAGGATATCGAAGGATTCGCCATCAAGCACACGCTCTTCGCCAGTTCCCCTGATGCAGCAATCCCCCGAAATGAGGATCCGCGCCCGACTTTTCCCGTTGTGCGGGCGTACTGTGATGGATCCTGTCTTCGTATTGATCTTCATGGTTCTACTCCTGTGCTTGTTTTTGTTGCGCCCCTATTTGAAAAAAGAGATCATCGACGTAGACGGTCAAGTCGCGTGGCTGGTTTTCGGCTTTGACTGTAAAGTCGATCACCAATTCCACTGGAGGTGCATTTTGGATGCGGTTTCCGTCTCCACCGTGAAATGTTGTTGGCGGATCCTTCTTCAGGTCCCAGGAGATCGTTTTCCAGCCAGTCCAGTCAATCGTTCCTCCAGGGCCGTAATGTTGTTCGCCAGAGCTGTCCCTGACCCGAATGCGGTACGCCGCTCCGCAACTATTGCCGTAAAGCTTGAAGGACCAGAAGGCTACAGGCAAATCAACATCGTCGAACTTGACGCTGAAAAGCTTCAGTAGCCAAGAGGGTTGCCTGGAATCTGCCGGGAATACGGCGTGGACCTTCGCCGAACGCTTGCCGGATGCAGCCTGCTCATCCGAAAGTACCGAGGAATGGGTGACGTTCTTGGATTTTGATTCAGGCTCGATGTAGGTCCTGCACCATGGATTCTCAGACTCGAAGTCAAAGGAAAACGATTGCCCGGATGAAGAGGAACGAGTGTACTCGACAGGCACAGAGAACTCACTTAAGTACGGAATGACGCTAAAATCGAATTTCGCCCCCGCTGTGATCCGCCTGTCCTTGGTCAGAAGCCTGGGCCTGATTGCAGCGAAATCTGCGGAGAAAACAGGACGCTCCGTGGAATTGCCTTCCAACGGGCAGAATGTCCCGATTGCCTCCAAGCTGGATTCCTTGCCTGCCAAAAGGATGCT
>Ga0123334_1004932_pt1 | contig 13230 bp, 10 predicted proteins | sample BiotimSIPDNA_FD_89706 | JGI IMG/M metagenome (GOLD analysis project Ga0123334, IMG submission 89706) | Anaerobic biogas reactor microbial communites from Washington, USA - Biogas_R1 time_0 SIP DNA | ecosystem: Engineered > Bioreactor > Anaerobic > Unclassified | place: Washington, USA... | reverse complement strand
TGCTTCTGACTAATTCAACCGCGTCTCGTTTGAATTCTTCTGTGTATTTTCTTCGTGGTTCACTTGCCATTTTGGACTCCTGTTTTGCTAAGTATAGCTTTTTTGTCTCTTAGCTCGTGTCCATTTTTTCGTCACCAGCCCAAGATCCTTCGCAAAAAAGGCTCAGGATGACAGATTCACATAACGGTCTTCTCTATCACAAGCTGCGGGTTCAACATGTGAGCACTTTGCTATTGCCTAAAATGAATGTACGGGCGGGTTCAATATGTGAGCGCTTTTCCATCACCCAATCCGTTAAACCCGCCCATAACCCTCAACCCAAAATCCCAAATCGGACAAGATGATCGTGTCGTAGGGAACGCGGCTTGTCCCGTTCCGAGCAATGCGATTGAGTCGCAGGGAACGCGGTCATGATGCTGGGAGCGCAGCGAGCAGTACTTGTCCCGTTCCGTTTCCCGGCGTTTGGTGTGAATTTGCCCATGATAAGAATACGGGCGGGTTCAGGACAAGAGCGCTTGAATAATGTCCAATCAGCTAAACCCGCCCTGCTGGAATCACAGGTAATTGGTGGATTATCGGGTATTCTGTGGTTCCTGCGCTGGTGGGTCTTGCTGGGTCAGGGAATATTGGCGTTCGTGATTTGGACCCGCCCGTACGGTATTGATTTATCATGGAAATTGTTTCGACACTAATTCTGCAAAAATATAAATTGCAGATTACCTCACACCCCTGCCCCCCTCCGAGTGGGGGGTTAGAGAGAATGCTGCGCTCCCTCGCAACGACGGTCAAAGATTATGTCATCCTGAGGAACGAAGGATCTGATATTCCAACCAACAAGATCCTTCGCAAAAGAGGCTCAGGAAGACATGCACCCCAGTCATTCTGAACGAAGTGAAGAATCTTGCCCGTCGGAGTAAAAAGATCGTTAGCGAAGGGAGATAAGTACTGTTCGCTTCGCACCCAGCATCATGACCCCCACTCCTCTGCGCTTTGCTACGGGGATCTTCGACGTACGGTTGTTTATATGCCGTGAAGTTTGACTAACCGACATCCATAAGCAACCCGACCAGGCTAATCGGGCTATAACACTTCGTTGAGCCAATGCCTGAGGTGTTCGCCCCAGAAAAACCAATCGTGTCCGCCAGGAGGTTCGGTATAGTTTACGCTTACGCCTACGGTCCGGGCTGCCTGGATGAAAAGGCGGTTTAGAGGCAGAAGATCATCATCCAGCCCGCAGATTGCCGTCAGATCCGGCAGCTGGGCTCCAGTCTCTGCAGCCTTCGTCAGCCAGACCATCGGGTCGTGCAGGCTGCCGGGCAGATACTTCAAACCGCCAAAAAGCAGATCAAACTCGTGCATCAACTGCTGGTTTTCGATCTTATCGGAAGGCGATGAGATTGCGTTGATTGCCAACACGCCGGAGAAGCTGCAGGCAGCGCTGTAAAGGTCCGGGCGTAAAAAGGCTGATTTGAAGGCACCATATCCGCCCATCGAATTACCTGCGATCAGGGTTTTTTCGCGCAAGTGAGAGAGCCGCATCGTAGCCGCTAAAAAAGCAGGCAATTCTTCGGTAAGATAGGTGAAATAAGCCTGCCCGTTTGCCATATCGGCATAAAAACTGCGTCCGGCAGAGGGCATTACTACCACCAAACCATGCTCACGGGCGAAGATTTCGACGTTGGTATAGCGCTGCCAGCCCGAAGCATCATCCGAAAGCCCATGCAGGAGATAAAGCACTTTACGCTCTTCCAGAGGCTCACCGCCCTGGGTGAAGTCGTCGGGCAGGATTAGATTCAGCGGAAGGTTGACCCCCACACTTTGTGAAATGTGATCGATCCTTATCAATGTCATTTGTTTAACCTCCGTTAATTTTGGTTCCAGCGGGGCGGGTTGACGGATTGGGTGATGGCAAAGCGCTCACGTCCTGAACCCGCCCGTACCGACATTTTTCAATCGAAATAATTTCCATGATATTTCAATACCGTACGGGCGGGTCCCAATCACGAACTCCAATATTTCCTAACTCAGCAAGACCCGCCCTTGCCAAATTGGAAACAGACTAATGACAGATTAAGGGCAGATTGCTTCGCTGCGCTCGCAAAGACGGTCAAAGGCAGATTGCCCCATCCACTGCGCTTCTGGGGCAGGCCACGCTTCGCTCGCAATGATCGACTGGCAGGCACTCCACCCCCCTGCCCCCCTCTGAAGAGGGGGTGAGTGAAATCGCTGCGCTCGCAAAGACAAAAGCCCTTCTCCAAGGAGAAGGCAATTTCAACCTCCGTTAATTTCGCTATTGCCCGGTCAGCAGGGCAGGATTGTCAGGATGTTATTGTTCATTCTTGTTTATTGTAGTCAATAATTCAATTTCTTCCTGAATTGCTCTGCAAACTTCGTAAAAGTTGTGATCAACCTCATAATTGGTAAATCGCAAAACATGTAAACCAAATGAATTTAGAATGCTCGTTCTATCGTTATCTTTTTGCAGATTTTCGTCGTCAAAATGTTGACCCCCATCAATTTCAATTACAAGTTTGGCTGAATGGCAATAAAAATCAACGATGAATTTACCAATAACCTTTTGTCGGTTAAATTGAAACTTGAAATCGCGTAAAAAATCGTACCAAAGATGTTTCTCCTGCTTTGTCATTTCTTTGCGGAGTTTTTGCGCCTTAGGCGTAAGGGCTTGGTTTTTAGGCAGAGGCATTATAAAACACCAGTTCAATATATGGCTATTGGAGTGCAAGTGCGAGGTTTAGTAAATGCACCTCATCCACCGCTATCCCTACTCCTTCGTCGTATGGCAGAGCGGTCCCCCTTCTCCAGGGAGAAGGCAATCTCAATCGTGAACAGGCGGAATTATCATCCAAAAGTTCATTAAATGCACACCTCATCCACCGCTATCCCTACTCCTTCGTCGTAGGGCAGAGCGGTCCCCCTTCTCCAGGGAGAAGGCAAATGATTGCTTCGCTGCGCTCGCAAAGACCGATATCAGGATCAGCCGTCCTTTGACTACTCATATTTCAAAGCATCAACCGGGACCATGGTCGCGGCGGAGAGGGCGGGGTAAAGCCCTGAGATCAGACCGATAATTGTAGCGAACACAATGCTAAAAAGCGGAAGCCAGACCGGTATCGAGGTCGCCAATGTGGTGCCGCCTCCACTCTCCGAGGCGAGGTAAGAGCCTGCCAACAGGTTGATCAGCCAACAAATCGCCCAGCCAAGCAAAAAGCCGCCTACACCTCCCAAAAATCCGATCCCGGCAGCTTCTCCTAAAAAGATGCTGAGGATGTTATTGTTCGTGGCACCAATCGCTTTCATAATGCCAATTTCGCGCGTGCGTTCCAAAATTGCCATTGCCATGGTGTTGGCGATGCCAATTGCAGCCACCAGCAAGGCGATTGCCCCCACGCCGCCAAAGACGACCTGCATAATTGTGAAAAAGCTGTTGATGCTCTGCACCTGAGATTGGGGTGTATATGCCTGGAAGCCCATATCACTGATTTGCTGAGCCAGTTCGATCACTACTTCGGGGCTGACGGCTTTGACCGTTATGTTGTTATAGCCCTCCTTGCTGTAATCGATACGCTTGCCAGCCACCCAGTCGTTCAGCTGCAATACATCGCTCTGGTTCATATAGATGTTGTAATCGGATTCGCCGCGGGATTCCTGGAGCACACCTACAACTTCCAGCCTCATGGTTTTTCTGGATTCAGTGCCGTCATCCGGATTCCACTTGGTAAAAACGACATTCAAAACCTTCCCCATCAGGTCAGGCGGGTCCAATGGCGGGTCGCCAGGTCGGGGGTTGGGGTCATAAAAGTTGTTTTTGATCGACGAGCCAACAACCACGGTGCCTTTAGCGCTTACATCCGTGGTGCCCTGGGCAGCTTTCACGCCCATGTCAGCCAGGTCGTCCAGGTTCAGCCCCATAATCGAACCCCAGGCGTTCATGCGGTCCAGTTCAATTTCTATTCCTGCGTTGACATGTTGTTTGATGATCACCCTCTGCACACCGGGCATGGCTTCGAACTGGGAAATCACATCCGGGGTTATTTTTTTTATATCTTCCTCAGTAAAAGATTGCATGACCATACCGGTCGATTGAGGATAGCCAGGATAAACCTCGACGTTGCTGAGGTCGGCGATGCCCCAAAGCTGGCTGGTGGCGCTTTCTTTCAGACCAGCACCGAGCGAGATGAGGGTCACAACAGCCGCGGTGCCGATGATGACGCCGATGGCGGTCAGAGCGACGCGCCCTTTGCGGCGTCTCAGGTTATCTGCGATCAAACTGATCAAATCTACTAAACGCATAGGCAACCTATCTTTCAACTGCGGTTGAGGCGCCCCCTGGGGAGAAGCTTCGCGCGCCCTCAACCCTACAAGACCAATTCAAGGTGATTTCATTGGTGCTAATATGCCCGATCAATTAAAATTACCCGAATCTTCATACATCGGCTGTACCGGAGAATCATTGCTGGTGCCGAAGCCAAAGAAGCCCTTGATTGCATTCCAGATTTTGGCAAAGAAACCAGGCTCTTTAACCGGTTCCACAGGGAAAGGGTTAGGGTTCATCGGGTCAACCATGATCGGGTTGCCAAATTCATCCAAAACCGGATTACCGTTTTCATCCAGCATGGGGTAGGGCTCGGGCATGGCTATTTCTGGCATAACCTCAACTTCAAGCTGGGAGTTAAAAGTTCTCAGCTGATTGAAATCGTCTGTATAACGAATCTCGAGGTTGATTGTGGCGGTGCCTTCCTGGAAGGGTGTAAAAAGTGGATCAACGGTGAAATAACCGCCCGAGTCGAGCGTTCCAACCAAAACTGAGTTGTTGATCATTTCACCTGCTGGTGAAGTGACCACAACGTTGCCAAGCACAACAGATTTGCGGGCAAGGTTTGTGATCTGGATGGGCAGGCTGCCCATCTGACCGACATTAAACATCCCGTCAACAGGGTTATAAAAAGATATTTCGAGCTGGGGCAGGCTGTATACCAGCAGGGTGATAACCTGGTCGTCAATTACCCGGTTTCCCTTTTCATCAGTGTAAACAAACGAAAGTTTCAGCGGATAAGCACCCGGCTGTGCGGTCACATTGACGATAAAATCCTGTTCCGGTTTCAGGCTGCCGCCGGCGGGAATATCGCCCAGCAAAACCACGTTCGATTTGCCAATCGGAGCAAAAACAGCCGTGTCGCCGCCGGCTCCGCTTACCCCGCCTGCTTCGGGGGTGCCTTCAGGATTGGTGGTGATAGTCGCGCCGCCATAAACGAGGGAGACGCTGCGCGCGTCAGCCCTGCCGGCATTGCTCACATCAAGCGACAGCTTAAAAGTAGAGCCTGGCTGGAGGGGATCGATATCGGTATGGTAGTTGTTCACAACCATCTGGGCACGATTGACTGCTGATGGCGTGGCGGTGGTGGAGGTGCCTGTTGAGCCGGTTTGGTTGATTATGATGGTGAAGATGAAGGTGTCAGAATAGGGCGTGCCAGCAGCATCTGTATATGTGGTAACCGCCTGGATTTGCCCGGAATACTTCCAGGTGGACAGATCGTTTACTTTGAATTTGTGGGTACGGGTTTCGTTGCCTGCGTTCCGGGCGTCTACTTCGTAAAATGTAATCACGCTGCCATCGAGCGGGTCAAAATCCTGACTGCTAAAGGTCATGACAATGTTACGTGCATGTGCCAGTGAGTTTGCCGGTTCGGGGTTTTCGGGAGATTGACCATTATTGCCGATCGTGAAGGTCAAACCGAAAGTGCCGTAGGGGTTCACGCTTTTTCCACCCAGATCGGTTTGATAATCGACGACATACAACAGGGGTCTCACCGCCCCTTCCTGTAGCAGGATAGGGTCATCCGCAGGTACATTTCCCGGATTCCAGTTCCAGGGAGCCGGGGTGGGTTGGCTGGGTGGGTCGACCCACTGACCAACTGCTGGCTTTACCAAAGCCGGTAGCAACAGGAGGGAAAAAACCAGGCTGAAAATTAAGACGTGCTGTGTATTTTTCTTCATACTTTACCTCTAAGAAGTGATCGAAATCGATTCCAAATATTTTGATTCATCCACCATTTTTCCGTCCATCAGGTAAACACGGTGGGTTGCATAGTTGAGCATGCGCGGGTCGTGGCTGGCAACCAGAATGGTCTTGCCGGCTTTGCAAAGTTCGTCCAGCATGGTCATGATTGCGATACCACTGGTTGTATCCAGGTTGCCGGTTGGTTCATCTGCCAGGATTAATGGTGGATCGTTGACCAGTGCGCGTGCCACGGCGACGCGCTGCTGCTGACCGCCCGAGAGTTCGGTTGGTCGGTGTCCGATGCGGTCTTCCAACCCGACCTTGACCATCAGGTTTTCAGCGCGTTCAATACGGTTTTTCTTCTTCACTCCCGAAAAACGGAGCGGGAAAGCCACGTTTGCTTCGGCAGTCAGGTTGGCGACCAGGTTAAAGCTCTGGAAGATGAAACCGATTTTGTTGCGACGGTAGTCTGCGAGGGCGTTTTCGTCCATTTTTTCGATTTCAGTTCCGTCTACGATTATATTGCCAGAGGTGGGCCAATCCAACCCTCCAACAATATAGAGCAAGGTGCTTTTTCCGGAGCCACTGGGACCCATAATCACGGTAAATGAACCACTGGGGATGCTCAGATCGAGCCCGTCGAGGGCATGTACTTCATTATCTCCCATTTTATAGGTTTTTCGGAGGTTAATCGTTTGAACAAAATTAGCGGTCATAAAACCTGTTCCTTTAGAAATAAAAGCTTGCACCGCTGCCGCTCAATCCGCCAAACAGGCTTCCGACCAGGCTCGGGATGCCCAGAAGCAAGAGCATAATGAAGGCGGCGATCAGGGTAGCGGTCACGGCTTTTCGCTGCTTGAGACCGGAGACCTGGATGGCACCGATCACCAGCAAACCCACAAAAAGCAGCCAGTAAATGTCAATATAACCAAGGACACCACGCAGATAGGCGATAAAACCTCCGGCTTCGACGTCGACAAGGTTGGAGAGACCGGGATATTCGATCAGCTTTTTGCTGAAACCGATGACGAAGAATTTAACCAGCTCGCGCAGCCCAAAGGGCACCATCGCCCAGGCGACGATATTTCCAATTTTAAGGCGAGGCGCGCGGCTGCCGGTGAGCGTCAGAACCAGGTAGAGGATGCTCGCCATCAACAGGCTGAAGATGTAATAGCCCGCGACCCCGCTGAGGATTGGGAACACGTACATGAAAATCGGGGAGCCCTGGTTTTGCTGGGCTTCGAGATATTGTTGTTGCTGCTGCTCAGACCACCATTGGAAGTCGTCTGGCAGTGTTGCGCCCATCTGCAGCTGCTGGCGTTTGATCGGGGCAGCCACCAAAACCGCCAGGATTACTAATATGAAGATAAATATCAGTGGGGTCAGCTTGTTTGATTGATCTTCGGCTGCAACCTTGCCCATGGTTACACGGGGTTTGATGAACAATTGGGGCAGCCACTTCAGATAGCCTTTGGGTGGTTTTTTGTCGTTTTTTTGTTCTTTTAGTTGTTTCATAGGCAGCCTCAATCAACCTGTGGGTTTCAGACTTTAATAAAGACGCTCCGCAAGGGCGAAAAGTTCCAGTTGGGGTAAGTGTATCGCAGAACGGGGTTGGGTGATACGGGAAAAGACAAAAGGCAGATCGCAAAGACGGAGCGAGGGTCTTGTCATCCTGAGGAACGAAGGATCTTATATTCCGACCAACAAGATCCTTCGCAACAGAGGCTCAGGATGACAGGTTTTGATTTTAATTTTGGTTGGCATTGACCGGCAACAGCCAAACAAAGCCATAGAACCGTAGGGCGGACGTAGTACCGGCGCAGCAGTGTAATGAGGTGGATGTAGGATTTGGATATGTGATGGTTTTGTTCCCACCTCACTCCGCCGTCTGAGATGTTTGGGGTGGCAACAGTCGGAGTGAGAGCGCTGCAATGTTCTCGTTTTCTAACATTCACAAGCGCTCTCATTCCGACCTACGATCTTATTCGTCTTGCCCTAGTGGCTGGACCAAATACCCTGCTTTGCGGGCACAGGGGCTCAGGGGTTCTTAGCAAAAGAGGCTCAGGATGACAGATTCTCTTTCCAATATTAGTTGTCATTTACAGGCAGAAGCCAAACAAAGTCATAGGGCTGAAGGGTGTAGTCGCCGGGCAAGATTGTTTCTCCGCTCAAGACATCAATAAACTTTTCCGCTGTCTCCGGGATCCAGCCCTTAACCGGGACATTGCGGAGGTTGTTCAACACAACCAGGCGCGAATTTTGCCATTTCCGCTGATAAGCGACCACAGCTTTGGATTCAAAGCTAAACGAGCGCCAGCTGAAGTCGCCCCTGCCAAACACCGGGTGCTGCTTTCGGACAGCGATCAGGTGGCGCACCTTGTTTAAAAGCGAGTGCGAATCGTTTTCCTGGGCTGCAACGTTCACTTTTTGAAAGCCGTAAACAGGGTCAGAGATGACCGGGGCATACAAACGATCTGCCGGTGCTTCCGAAAAACCAGCATTCGGACTGTCATCCCACTGCATTGGCGTTCGCAGACCGTTGCGGTCAAAGAGGTCAACATTATCACCCATGCCGATTTCGTCACCATAATAAAGGAATGGCGAGCCCACCATGGTGAGCAGCATGGAATGGAGTAACAAAATCCTGCGCGGGTCGTTATCCACCAACGGGGCGAGCCGACGGCGAATGCCCTGGTTGATGCGTTGTTTGGGGTCGGGCGCGTAGGTTTCCCACATCCACTGGCGCTCTTCAGGGGTGACCATTTCGAGGGTCAGCTCGTCATGGCAGCGCAAAAAAGTGCCCCACTGGCAGCCCTCCGGCAGGTCAGGGGTGCGTGCGAAAATCTCTTCAATCGGAGTGCGGTCGCCTTTAGCCAGTGCCATAAAAAGGCGCGGCATGAGCGGGAAGTGGAAATTCATGTGCATTTCGTCTCCGCTGCCGAAATATTCAATCACTTCTTCGGGCCACATATTGGCTTCGCTCAATAAAAGCGTATCCGGGCTGTATTCGTCAACAAATTTACGCATTCGTTTCAGAAAGGCATGTGTTTCGGGCAAGTTTTCGCAATTGGTTCCTTCACGTTCGAAGAGATAGGGCGGGGCATCCACGCGCAAGCCGTCTGTGCCGGCATCGATCCAGAATTTGACGATGTCGAGCATGGCTTGCTGGACTTCTTCGTTGTCGTAGTTGAGATCGGGCTGGCTGGAATAGAAACGGTGCCAGAAATATTGCCCGCGCAGCTCGTCGAATGTCCAGTTGGAGGTTTCGGTGTCGGTGAAAATGATGCGGGCATCGGTGTATTTTTGATCGGTGTCGGACCAGACGTACCAATCGTGGTATTTGGCGTGTTCGGGGTGGTTTGGGTTGCGCGATGCCAGGAACCATGGGTGTTGGTCGGAAGTGTGGTTGGGGATAATTTCAACGATGATGCGCAGATCGCGCTTGTGGGCTTCGCGGACCAGGGTTCTGAAGTCGTCCATGGTGCCATAGGCGGGAAAAATATCACAAAAATCACTGACATCATAGCCATCATCGCGCAGCGGGGAGGGCATGATCGGCAGCAGCCAGATTGCGTCTACACCCAGGTTTTTGATGTAGTCCAGCCTGGTGATGAGTCCGGGCAGGTCGCCCCAACCGTCACCGTTGGAGTCTTGATAGGCGCGCGTGTTCAGTTCGATGAAGACTGCGTCTATATACCAGGGTGTTTTTTGTGTCATTTTGTACTCCTAATAGTCAGTTTGTTCAGATACCCTGCTTCGCGGGCACAGGACCTACCCGTAGGTCGAAGATCCCCGTAGCGTAGCGCAGAGGAGTGGGGGGTTATCCCCCTCCGTGGACTCCAACATATGATACTGTATTGTGTGTCATCCTGAGGAACGAAGGATCTTATATTCCAACCAACAAGATCCTTCGCAAAAGAAGCTCAGGATGACAGGTGTGCAGCGAGCAGTACTTGACTCTGTCCGTCAGCTCGATATTCACAGCCCAGCGGCTGGACCAAGGCCCAGCCGTACGGAGGGGGCTTGCTCCCTCCGCCAATTCAGTTACCCGTCACTGTGAGCACCAGTTACACGAATGGCAATAGCCTTTAATCCTTTGTCCATACCAACAAAACTGCAGATCGCCGCGCTTCGCTCGCGATGACGGGGGTGAGGTAGATCGCCCCATCCACTACGCTTCTGGGGCAGGCCGCGCTTCGCTCGCGATGACGGTGTTGAGCAGTCACTATCCCTTCACAGCCCCAGCCATCATTCCGCGGACGAAATATTTTTGCAGCGCAAAGAATACGATCATCGGCAGCATCATCGACAGGAACGCGGCAGCGGTCAGCAGGTGCCAGCCGGCACCCAGCGACGAAACCATGTTACTGATCTGGTAGGTCATAACCGGTTTGCTGCCGCCCAGGAATACCAGCGAAACCAGCAGGTCGTTCCAGACCCACAGGAACTGGAAAATCGCCAGCGAGGCGATGGCAGGCGTGGTCAGCGGCAAAACAATTTTGGTGAAGACCTGCCAGTGATTTGCACCGTCGAGGTATGCCGATTCGAACAAATCTTTGGGCAGGCTGCTCATCGAATTTCGGAGCATATAAATGGCGTAAGGCAAACCAAAGCCGGTATGGAATAACCACACCGCCGGGAAGGTTCCGTTGATCCCCATCCCAGCAAACATGCGCAGAACCGGTACCAGCGTCATCTGGATTGGCACGACCTGGAGCCCCACCAAAATGGCGAAGATGGCGTAGCGACCCTTAAAATCCATCCAGGCGAAGGTATAAGCCGCAAACAGGGCGATGATGATGGGGAAGACCGTTGATGGAACCGTGACAATGATGCTGTTCACGAACGCCCGACCCATACCCCTTGGGTTTAAAAGATCAGTAAGGTTACAGTTCATCCCCAGCGGTTTGGTGCCGCTGGCGCAGGCAGCCCGATAAGTTCCGGTGCCCCGGTAACCGGTGAGCGCATCCACATAGTTGTCAATCGTAAAACGTGTGCCCAATTTTTGGGTTAAGGTCGCGTTTGGGTCGGGATGTTGAGCGCTGACCGGACCGTTGTCCAGGTCCAGGGCTGTCCACCAACCGGTGGTGTTGATCAGTGCAACCGGTCTGAAAGAGGTCACTAACAAGCCGAGTGTAGGGACGATCCAGAGGACCAGGATCAGAATAATGCCGATCGTGGTGCCCATATTGCCTGGCTTTTTCTTTTGGCGCGGTTTTGAAATTGGTTTTGAAAGTGCGGCTGTGGTCATCGCATCGCCTCCTGTTTGGTAAAGCGGCGAATGTTCATAATAATGAAGGGAATTATGAACAAAATCAGGATCACCGCGATAGCTGTGCCACGCCCATACTGGGCGTTGGTATACATTTCAGTGTACATGCGCGTGGCGATGACGTTGGTACCAAAGTTACCTCCGGTCATCACATAGACGATATCAAAAAGTTTCAAAACGTTGATCACCATAGTGGTGATGACGACCACAATGGTTGGCGCGATGATCGGAACCTGGACCCTTGTGAAGATCTCAAGGTTGGTTGCGCCGTCGATTCTTGAGGCTTCGATAATCTCTTCGGGAATGGATTTAATTGCCGACGAGAGCAACGTCATACAAAAGCCTGTCCACATCCAGATGCCCACGACAACGAGCATAAACGTGTTGAGGGGAGATTGGGTCAACCAGGAGATTGGTTTAAAGCCCAACCCGGTTATGATGGCGTTCAGAATGCCTGTCTGCACCTGCGACGTGCCGTAGTTGTAGACAAATTTCCAGATCACACCTGCCCCGACAAAAGAAATTGCCATCGGCATGAAAATGATCGATTTTGCCAGGGCTTCGTGCCTAATGCGGTCCACCAAAACCGCGAAAACCAGGCCGATCCCGACGGTGCCGGTCACCATTACCAGCAGCCATTTGATCATGTTACCGTAAGAAGAAACCCAAAAGCTGTCCCAGGAGGTTTCGAGGGTCGTGGTGTTCAATTCGTTTGTGAGCGCGTAACGATAGTTTTCAAACACCCCCCAGCAAGGCTGTCCCTCCCGGCAAGTGGTCGCAGCAGAGGCTGTGCCGTTTGCATTTCCGAAACTCAAGCCAACAGTGTTGAGCATCGGATACAAAATAAAAACAGACATAACGATCAAAGCGGGGAGTAAATAAAGCCAGGGGACAATTTTCTTTTGTTTCATTACGGGTGTTGCGGTTGCTCTTGCCATGCTACCTCCCATTTGATATGAGAGGAGGCGCCGGTTGGGGCGCCTCCAATTTACTTAGAGTTTATTGAGCCATTGCGTCGGCTTGTGCCGCCGCGATGGTATCGAGGATGGCTCCCAACTCTCCACCATTGACGAAGTCGGTAATTCCGCTGAATTCAGCGCTGCCAAAGCCGCCGGGGATAGAATCGCCGATATCGGGGGTGAAGCCGGTAGCGCTGGAGAGAAGAGTCGCTTTCTTGACCGCTTCTTCTGAAGCGTAAGAGGCATTACCAGCAGCGTTCGGGGTCAGGTCAAAACCGACCTGTGCCCACATCTGACCGCCCTTGTCGGAAGACAGATATTTAATCAGCGAGCGGATAGCCGGGGTGTCGTTGAAGACCATCAGCCAGTCAGAGCCGCCTTGCAGACCCTGTGCGCCGGGGACGCCAAAGAAGTCATAATCGACGCCGTAAACTTTGTCGGGGTAGGTGCCCAGCAGCGTTCCGCTGGCAAACCCGGACTGTTTGACCATGTAGGCTTCGGGAGTGTCGGAGAAGACTTTGAGGATCGCATCGTTGAAACCGGTCGAAAGCGTGCCTTCGGCACCAGCAACAGTGTAGGCGGGATCCATTGCCCACTTGCCATAGATCTCGTAGGCTTCTTTCACGCCGGCATCATTGTAGGCAATCTCACCAGCAATAATCTTGCTGACATAGTCGGGACCCTGGGTAACTAACAGGATATCCTGGACGAAGTCGGTACCGGTCCAGCCGGTTGCGTCGCCAGATTCAAAACCCATCGACCACGCGACGTTGCCATCGGCAGCCATTTGTTCAACAAGGGCGTCAAGTTCAGCCCAGGTTGTGGGAACGGTGTAGCCAGCTGCTGTGAAATTGGCAGGGCTGTACCAAACCAGGGTTTTGACATCAGCTTTGACGGGCAAGCCAAGCCAGCGACCGTCAACAGTGCCAATATCGCCCCAATAACCGGCGTAATTGGCGGCGTTTGCACCAAGGGTGTTC
>Ga0123334_1004924_pt1 | contig 13261 bp, 8 predicted proteins | sample BiotimSIPDNA_FD_89706 | JGI IMG/M metagenome (GOLD analysis project Ga0123334, IMG submission 89706) | Anaerobic biogas reactor microbial communites from Washington, USA - Biogas_R1 time_0 SIP DNA | ecosystem: Engineered > Bioreactor > Anaerobic > Unclassified | place: Washington, USA | collected... | reverse complement strand
TCATAATCGCACGTAAGTACTCGCTGCCTTGCCATTTTCTTGTTAATCGTACCAGGTACATCGATTTTGCCCCGCATGACCGCAATATCTTCTTTTTTGTTCAGGTACTCACGATATAAACCCTGTTTTAGTTGTTGACCTATTCCCTTCGCAAGAATCGCGGCAAGGAGATTATGAAAATCATCAAATTCTTCCGTCGCCACATCATCAAAAACTGATTGATTCAATGTCGTAAAGGCATATGACAGCATATAATATATGTTTTTAATAAAAATGTTCTTGTCCTTGATCATTGAAAAACACCATGCAAAATATTCTCCCACCGCTGCAGTTTCACGCTATCATCAAACCAATACTCGCGCAACATTGGCAAAATATCGAAGTCAACGATGGAATGCATCCATTCATTTGTACAAATCCTTTGCTCGCAGAAATAGCTGTGTCCTACACAAAAGCCTTTACCTAAGGATTTATCAAGTGTGATCTCTTTATTTAGCTCTATTACCCTGGTTATAAGTTCATTGAGAGTCTCGTTTTCCAGCTCATGCTGATACTCAAGGAATCCATCGGAGTCAAAACCCGGTTCCATTTCAAAGAAGCTGAAACGACGACGAAGCGCGTAATCAATCATAGCAAGGCTGCGGTCGGCTGTGTTCATCATACCGATGATGTACAAGTTCTTAGGCACTGTAAAGGCTAATCCATTATATGCAAGCGTGGTCTTTGTTCCTCTATAATCACGCTCAATCAACATAAGCAGTTCTCCGAAGATCTTACTTAAATTGCCGCGGTTAATTTCATCAATGATGAAAAAATATTCTCTGTCTGGTTGGTTTGCAGCCTTCTGGCAAAAGCGATAGAATATACCATGTTTCAGCTCAAACCCATCATTAACAGGTTTGTAGCCCATCATGAAATCTTCATAGGAATAGTTCTGATGAAACTGGACAAATTCAACCCGATTTTCATCCATTTCTCCCATCATTGAATAGGCAAGACGTTTTGCGGCGAAGGTTTTACCTACACCAGGTGCGCCTTGTAGGATTACGTTTTTTTTATTTCTTAGGACTGAAACCAACATATCATAGCGACTTTCAGTCATATATACTTGCCTGAGAAATTCTTCCTTGGTGTACTCATCCACTTTATCTTCTTGAGGCAGTGGATTTTCATCTCGAATCATGTCGACTATGAAGTCATACTCGCCCTTTGTTAGCTTGAACAAGCTGCCTTGTGGATTGCTAAAATACTCCATTCTCTCTAGTTCTGAACAGTTCTTCAGTGTTTGATAGTCAATAGGAGAAGAAAGCCCTTCTATTTTTTCAAAGTAGACTTTTTCTCCATCCTGTTCCGCGCTGACCTTGCCAATCGCAACGATCTGCTTGACGGGGTTTGACTCATAACCGATTATCATGTCTCCAGCTTTTGCTTCCAAAAAATTCTGGAAAATGCGACGTTTATTGCCATTATCATTATAAAGTGTATAGGATTGTACTTCGCCAACAGCAATGTCCGAGAAACTCCAGATCTTGGGATTAGCATTCAGCCACCAATAGCCCTGTTGCTTATTGGTATCACCGAGTAGCTGCGCAATCGTCAAGTCAAAATATGGCTTTAGAATCAACTCCTCGAACAAAGGCTTATCATCGACTTTTATACAAGTCGAGTTATCATTCGGCGTCCACCATTTCTTGACGCCATTATAAGAATCACTGATTCTCGTTTTGGCGACAACACGGTATGGACGTTCATACCAGCCATCCTTCATTTCTGGATTTTCTACGGCGTCATTGCTTACGATTTGCCCTAAGAGTTGAATTCTACTGCCATAGCAAAGGTAAAAATAATCGCCCATTTTCATGGAATATGTAAACAGATCACCCTGTGATACTTTTGATGTGGCTTTTGATCTGGTTGTACCATGAACCACAATAACGCCGCGATCCATAAATATCTGCTTGTTTATATCGGAAATACCGGTGTTTTCAGTTCCGTGGCTGATTTTCCATATGGATGGTGTCACATCCGCATACAGTGAAACCCTAGACATGTCAACTCTATCAATAGCAGCAGATAACTCATCTCGAAGCTTCCAGGTGTAGCTGCCAGAATCATCAACATCCGCACTGCGCCCAACGTATAGAATTGGCCACCACCGAGAACCCCCTTCATCTCTATTCATTACAGGACAGTCAGTTTTTTCAGCAATCCGACGCGCCAAAGCAGAAGAACCGCTGTTATAGAAGTTCTTCGTTTCGCCATATTTGATGGAAAGCTGGGTACAAGTAGCCTGTCCTCCATAGTCCTTCATGCGCTTCATAATCTCGAGGCTTCCACCGGAAAACACATCAGGGTCATTTAGAAGCTCTACCCACTCCTCTACAGAAATATTCGGCGAATAGTCTATCGGATACCATTTTTCCGTGTCCGTGGATTCTTTCTGAGAATAGTAACGGCTGATGTAGAAGCCTACATCAATCGTAAGCGTTTTGTATTCGGGGTCTGGATAGCAGTCTTCCGAAAGTTGCGATTTGAGCAGACCTATGAGCTCTTCATCTTTCTTGATTTCTGCGCACAACTCATCATAAAAACTATAGAAGTTACGCAAGTTGTCTGCATAGGCACCTTTTTTGAATCGGTAATCGCTGCCTAGCTCATCTGCTGCGGTCTTTATCTCCCCATATTTGTAAATGTAGTATCTATCAGGATAACGAAGCCATAGATAGGTGCTGACTGCATTCTCGTACTGATAATGCTGTCCAGCCCCATTACCGTACCTCTCAAGTAGAATAGATGACTGGTCCTTAAATTCTAGAATTCTGACAACGACATCCTTGCTCTCATCAAACAGGGCGATAAACATCGCCCGCACTTCTTCGGGAGCCGTTTTCGCAAATCCCTCAATCATCTTGTAAGGAAAGTTATTCATGGACGCAAGGAGATTATAGGTCTTTGACAGGGAGCGGGTCAGCATGGCGGCAAAGTCTGCTGCATTCACATCCCAATTGTCCTGAAAGAACTTAACTGCTTCCCACTTGTATTTCTCGTTTCCCCATTGGGTAGAAACGAAATTCTGCTTGTATTTCAATAGAGCATCCTGCAAACGGAATGTCTCAAACATGGTACCCCTCCTTATGCTTTTCGCAGGCTTGCGTATATTTCGTCGGCGAAGATGCCAAGCACCTGACGCTTTATTTCCTCGTTACTTAAAAGCATTGAGAAAAAATCCTGATTTTGCGAAAGCCCCTCGATGAGGGCATCGTCGATATCATCAAAATAGGAAAACTCAAAATCTTTGACGGTGTTGTTCCTAGCACTGGTTTTCAGTTTGTCAGATTTTAGCAGTATGTCTCGTATTTGCAGCATTGCTTTTACTGCAACGTCATTATCGTAGGCTTTTCCCATACGACTGTTAATCTCCTCGATAATCTGTGAGAGTTTTTCTTCCTTTGCTTCGGTCAAGCCAAAGCTCTCGGCCGTCGGTAGCTTTATAACCGGTTGCGCTACTAGATCAGGATTTTTATGTTCCTCGTCCTTTTTTTGGACGAAATTTGTCGCTTTAATTTTTCCGTCGAGGTTGTACCCGCCACCAGGATGCTTAATATTGATGTAAGAGAGAAGGTACGTAATAAAATTATATTTCTTATGCAGTTCGACATCCTCAAAGCAGGAAACCTGGATCAAAAATTCGTAAAACCGAATGAATTTACGCATGAGAACCACGATTGCCTGCTGCTTTGTCACATCGTAGCTTTCAATCAGATTTTTTGCTTTTTTGAAATAGAAGGTCAGCTTCTGTTTGTCCTTTGCAGAGATATTCTCGCTATAGAGTATGTCGTTTGTCTTCTCAATATCATCCGGATCAAGGACAGTATAGGAATCAATATTAGCTTCAAGGTCATAAATCGCTGTTGTTGTCACCGAATTGGATAGTAATGTCGTCGTGTAATATGGTGCAAAGGCAGCGGTAATATCTGCATAATCGTTCATGAAGTCCAACACGAATGTTCGTTTCTCGAACGGCGGAAAGATGCGGTTCAAGCGGGACAGGGTCTGCACGGCTGAAACACCTTTTAGCTTTTTCATGACATACATGGCACACAGTTTCGGTTGGTCAAATCCTGTCTGATACTTGTTTGCAACAAGCAGGACTTGATAATCGTCTTTATCAAATTCCTTTGCGAGTTGTTCTTCAGAGAAACCATTCATGCCTGGTTCGGTGTATTCTGTTGTATCATCGTTTGGTAGCTTGACTTTGCCAGAGAATGCAACTAGGGCACGAATGTCTTTGTAGCCCTTCTTCGTGATATAATCCTCGAAAGCCTGACGGTATTTTACAGCACCCTGACGGGAAGCTGTAATCACCATCGCTTTTGCCATGCCTCCCAACTCCGTCATAACAGAAGTGCGGAAATGCTCAACAATGACCTCAATACGTTGGGAGATGTTTGTTTCGTGCAATTCAACAAAGCGGGCAATCTGCCGCTTGGCGTCAGAAGTCTTGCAGCAGGGGTCGTCTTCGATTTCTTTGTTAATTTGATAGAAGGTATCGTAAGTCGTGAAGTTCTGCAGTACATCCATGATAAATCCCTCTTCGATGGCTTGCTTCATAGAGTAAACATGGAACGCCTCGCGTTGTCCCTTGGTGTTTAGCAACCCGAAAAGTTGAAGTGTTGTCGGCTTGGGAGTCGCGGTAAATGCAAACATTGACACATTTGCCTGCTTGCCACTGCGGGCAATCTCGTCGGCAATGATGTCTTGTACATCGTTGTAATCCAGCTCACCGACACCTAAGGACTGTGTGACCGCTGCCATGTCCTTCCCGGCAGTGGAGGAATGTGCCTCATCGATTATGACGGCAAAGCGTTTTGTTTTCAGCCCAGAAACGCTGTCCACGATATATGGGAATTTCTGAATCGTAGTTGCAATAATTTTCGTATTGCCTCTTAAGGCGATTGCAAGGTCTGCGGAGTTGCACTTGTCGTCCATCACACGAATGAGGCCCGTCTTGTGCTCAATACTCATAATCGCCTTTTGGAGCTGACGATCGACAACTACGCGATCGGTGATGATGACTACATTGTCAAAGATGATTTTATCGTCTTCATCATGCAGCGATGTGAGCCGGTGCGCCAACCAAGCGATAGATTTCGTTTTACCGGAACCTGCGCTGTGCTGAATCAGATAATTCTGTGCGGTTTTGTTTTGGCGGACGTCGCTCAATAGCTTACGGATAACGTCCAGTTGGTGGTAACGCGGAAAAATGACGCTTTCAATTTTTTTAGTTTTTCCAGTGAACTCATCCTCCTTTTCTTTTGTCTCGATAAAAACAAATTTGCTGATGAGGTTGAGCACTGTATCCTTTGTGAGAATGTCCTCCCACATATATGATACGCTGTACTTGTCTTCCAATGTGGGATTGCCTGCTCCAGCGTTGACGCCTTTTCCATTGCCAATATTGAACGGCAGAAAAAAGGTGGAGTCGCCGGACAACTTCGTAGTCATATAGACCTCATCAAGATCCATCGCAAAATTGACGAGGCAGCCAGCCTTAAACAGGTAAAGGCGCGTCTTAGGATTACGCTCACAGCGGAACTGATAAATAGCATCCTGATAAGATTGCCCAGCAACATTGCATTTTAGCTCGAATGACATGATAGCAAAACCGTTTAGGAAGATAACCAAATCGGCTCGCTCCTTGTCGCTTACCCAGACTTCCTCCATAACGGAGAAGATATTCTTTCCATAGTTCGCAAGCAGCTCCTTGTTAAAGGTTGTAGCTGGTTTGGTATACATCAGCTCCAGCTTCATGCTGGAAATCTCAATCCCGTGTTTCAGGATGTCTAATAGACTCCCGCGAGCTTTTGTTGCCTCGGCGTTGATAAAGCTGACAAGAGTCTCCTCCAAATCACCTTTATATATTTTTCGCAAGGCTTCCATTGTTTTTGATTGGGTGTCATTCAGAAATTTGAACAGCAGCTCACGATCAATAGAAAACAGGCGATCGTAGGAGGTGGCTTTGCGAATTACATAACCGTTATCTTGTTCCAGCCGTTCCATGATGAAATACTGGTATTCCTTTTCAGATAAAATAACGTTCATGCTGTAACCTCCTTTTTGCCTGTGACATATTCGTAAACGAGGGATTTTTTGTACTCATCAAGTGTTGCGAGTTGCTGATGTTTATCGGCAATCACCGCATTTGTTTTATCGATCATGCTGTCAATGTATTCGACAATCTCCTGTTGCTCCTGTATAGAGGGTACAGGGTATTTAAATTCGGATAGCTTGTTCCAGCGCAGGTCGCAGGAACGTACACGAATACCGGTAGCCATTGCGATAAAAACATCACCGTATGCCATACTGCGGAGATAGTACATGACGTAGCGTTTATTTTGCTTTGTGTCCAGTACATTCAAAACAGGTGAGGCTTTCCCGCGAGAATCAGATATTCCGATGGCCCCTGCGAAACCGTCCATACCATGCACCACCAAATCACCAACATCGATACCCTGATAGCCAATTTCCTTATCTGCCATTGTGAATCCGTCTTCACGGCGATTTGTGCGGAGCGTGACCTCACCATCTCTGAAACAGGTGACCACACCATCATCTTCTCTGATAGGCTTCTGAACAAAGGTGAGTATATATTTTCCTCGGATGCAATCCCATGCGGTGGGCATTGCTCCAATCCACGTTATTCCACTGTCCTTCATGTCTGCATCTGGGTTCAAACCTTTTGTGACCGCCTCGGTAATAACCGTGCGCTTGTATTGCTCCAAAATATCAATCTGCGATTGTATATCGGTGATAAAGCTGTTGATTTCGGAGCATCTAATGTCCAAGAATTTAGCTATATCTCGTTGCTCAGATAGCGGCGGAACAGCAAATCTAATGTTTGCCATTTCATTGCTCATTATTTTGAAACCATTGATATCATATCTTTTATTCTGCTCCGCTACCATGCCGATTGCATATGTCAAAAAAGGTAAGGATGATTGTTTTTTGTACTGATATCTTAGCTGAAGTATTCCACATACATTTGTACAGTTATAATTACCTTCCCTATAAAATACAGTGCCCGCTTTTGCGCCATCAGTAGTCCAAGTTATTGCAGGCCCACTGTAATCAAATGTGTCTAGATATCCGAAGCAACCATTATTTTCTGTTTGTGATGAATATACGGGATATTGTCCATCATCTACTAGATCAAATACAGATATCACGCGACCTCTACCAATTGTAAAGTAGTACTTAATCGGTAATACAAACCAATTGGTTGGAATCTTGCCAATCCACTCAATTCTGCTTTCTTTCATTTCTCTCATGTCATCACCGCCTTAATCAAACAGCTTCGCTACGCGCTTATTGACCGATTTTTCAAGCATAGTGAAACGTTCCTCCAATGTTTCACTGGGGGTAGCCTGCTGGTATTTATAGAAATAGCGGGTGAACGGAATTTCTGCGCCGGTCTTGATGACCGGCCTTTTTTTGCTCAAATCTTCCTCGAAGAATGCTTTCGCATCAGGGATGTGTGGCAGGACTTCCCGCGCCATGTAGTTGTCGATATCTTCTTCATATTTTACAATTTCGGTGTCTTTGCTTTCTTTGTCATAAATAATTTCGCCCTTTTTGTCACGCTGAATTACGGCGTTCTTATCCATTACCGAAAGACCGTCCGCGATTTTTTCAATCAACTTCTTGTCTGCGGTTACGGAAGACAGAACTTTTGACAGTGCCGGTAGAAACGCATCAGGAGATAGGTAGACCTGCTCAGAAGTAGCCGCCTCCAATTCGGCGACGATGGCATCAAACACAGGCTTGTTGTTCTGATAATCCTCCAGCTTCTTTATGTCCTTTCCGGATAGCTCTTCTGCGGAATTTTCCAGTTCGCTAACTTTGCCATCGTCATATAGAGAATTGAGTGCGCCTTTGGTAAGCATCTGTTGAATGCGTTCTTCCGATATGGCGTAGCTGCGCTGAAGCGGCTGCATCACGGTGTATTCACGGTAGATGAACTCCTCGTTATCATAGATTTTGCACAGCTCGTTTTCTTTGAAATCTGCATAAAGCCGAGTAATCGCGGAGCGGTCTTCCGGGGCAATCTCGTTTTTCTTGTTGCCCAGTGCCTTTCGGAGCTTATGATAAATTCCAGAAGCATCAATGAGCTGAATTTTCCCCTTGCGCTCGGCACGTTTATTTTTCGACAGCACCCAAATATATGTAGCGATACCGGTATTGTAAAAGAGGTCAGTTGGCAATGCTATAATCGCCTCAATCAAGTCACTTTGCAGCAACCAGCGGCGAATCTGGCTTTCGCCAGAAGCAGTGCCACCAGAGAACAGGGGACTACCATTTTGAATAATGGCAGTACGTCCGTTATACTTGTCCATTTTGTCGATTGCCGACTGCAAGAACAGCATCTGCATATCACCAGAACCGGGAAGCCCTGCACCCCAACGCCCATCAAACCCTTTCTTGAATTCATTGTTTACAGCTGTCTCAACACCCTCGGCCGCGTCCTTGCCGCCCCAAGCCGTACCAAATGGTGGATTTTCAAGGACAAAACGCATTGCTGTCCCTTTAAAGCAGTCGGCTTTCATAGTGTCCTGATAACAGATGTTCTCTGAGTTCTGTCCTTTGATGAGCATTTCGGAAAGGCACATCGCATAGGATTCTGGGTTAATTTCCTGCCCAAAGAGCCGGACATCGGCAGATGGATTGTAACGCTTGATAAAGTTGTATCCCGTGGAAAGCATACCGCCCGTGCCGCAGGCTTGGTCGAGTATTGTGATGACTTTGCCGTCATTAAAAAAATATCGTCACAACCCTCCGCCAGCAAAATGTTGACCATAGTCTTGATTATGTCTCTTCCGGTGTAGTGGTCGCCAGCCTCAGCATTTTCAGAGAACTTGCGGATAAGCTCCTCGAAGATATATCCCATCTTCACGTTGTCGATCGTGCGCGGGTTTAGGTCAAGTTCTGAAAACGCCTTGACGACACTAAGCAGGCGATTATTTTTGTCCATCTTGTCAATTTGCTTATAGAAATCCAGTCCTTTTTCCGCTGACAGAAGGATTTCTTGTACATTTGGTGAAAAGCCCTGTATATAGCTTTAAAATTGGCTGCAATGTGGTCGGCATCATTCACCAGCTCTGCAAGGTCATAACCACTTGTATTGTAGAACTGAAAACCGGATATGCGATACATCGCCTTTGCCGGGTAACTTGGATTGGCATTGAACTTGCTAACAACAGCCTTTTTGGTAGGTTCAAGAGCACACTCAAAACGGCGGATGACGGTCATTGGTATGATGACGTCCTTGTATTTGTCGCTCTGGTACGGTCCCCGCAACTTGTTTGCGATGGACCAGATAAAGTTCACTTCCGAAGAAACATCAATCGGGGAATCGTCCCACATTGCATCTATCACCTGTTTATTGACCATGCTACTTCCTCCATTCAGGCTTTAGCCTGCAATCATACTATGCTGTGCACCATCGCAAAAGGCGGACTTACTCCTGTCCCATCATCAAGTTGTAGTGCTGCTCCTGATGAAGCGCCTCAAAGATGAGCTTAAAAACCGCTTTGTACTGCTCGGCATCAATGCAATCCTCAACATAGTTCATGCCGTCACTGATACCCTGTGGGTTGTTGATATATAAAAGCATCGCGGAAGCTAGCTGGTATTTTTCGTAATCTGGCTGACCGCTCTCCACGGGTATGATGAATTTTTCCTTGTTCTTCTCCAATACAATTTTGCGGATGTCCGTTCCTTCATAGCCGCAAAGCTGTAGGAAGTAATACTCCAAAATTCGACGGATAACGTTACGCAACGGTATTGTGGATTTCAACTCTCTGAATTCGTCCCACAGTGCTGCATATGAGTTTTGAACCGGGTTGTAGTTTTCTCTTTCGGTCGGGATCTTTTCGCTCTCACGATCACAAAGACTCACTCTCGACACATTATCAGCCTTTCTAATCATGAAAAACGATACACTTTTATACCGGTTGACTTGATGGTATGTGATTTCCCTGTGGAAATAAACATTGTGTGTGAGTATGAATATTTGCTTGATGTAGTCGCCCTGAACGGTGTTATCGCGATAGTCGGTATTATTATAGCAAACATCAACCATTTCACGAACGATGGCGCTGACAATGAACAGTGTATTGCTGTCCATACTGGAAACCGGATCGTCAATAACAACGATTTTGTCTTTTACTCCATCGCTGTAGTGACTGCCGCGAACAAGATTATAGAAATACAGGAATGCGATAAAATTGCGCTCGCCCTCACTTAATTTTATGGCAATTTTACCATCCTCGCGAACAACCTCATAAACATTTGGAACTCCGACCTTTTCACGGAGGCTGAAGCCTTGGAATCCCGAATCCCAAAGCAAGGCGTTTATGCTGGCGATTGCTGCTTGGGTATTGACTACCTGCTTGTTGAGTTCAGTAATTTCACCAGCAGTTACTAAAAAATTTCTTCGCGCGGAGGATGCTTTAAATGTCAGGTCGTCGAATTCTTTTTTCAGTCTTCCTTGCTCAGACTTATAATTAGCTACGTCGTCGCTCATCAAGAAAGCGAGGTGTTCCCAAACCTGATTAATACAAACGTTCTTCATTGTTTTCTTATCGTTTGCAACATCATTATTCGCCTTAACCTGGTGGTTTATTTCATCAATGAGGATTCCAATTTCTATGAGCAACGAATCCGTGTCTTCAAGCGCCACAACAGAAGTCGGCTCCTTAACTTTGCCGGAAATACGCTGTCTGTTGATTTCAATACTACTTTTCAAAAGTGCTAGTTTGTCCTTGTATTCCACCAAATCTACAGCAGCAAGTACATCCTGCAGATTTGCCTGGAGCGTATCAATAATGGTATTTGTTTCACGGACATATGTCGCTTGAAAAGCTTGAATGTTATCTATATCCTGCTGGTACTGTGCGTCAAAGCATGCAGCGATATCTTCATCAAAACCATTCGGTAGCTTCTGCTGGCAAAACGGGCATTTACCATTGGCCTGCATCGTATAGTGGTCATGTCCTTGTCGTACCCAGTCAGTGGCATGAAGAGCTTTCATGAATGTCGTGAATAGCGTTTCGCTGCTACTAACGATTGATTTATCTAAAAGATCCTTCCCGAGTAATTTACCATATGTAGTAGAACTGCCAGCTCTGGCAAATTCTTTATATGCTCTTGATGAGGTATCAAATGCAGTATCATACATTTTCTTCAGGGCGTTCAAATCATGCTTGATGGGGGTTGGCACTGCCAAAATGGCCTCGGCAAACAAGTTGATGCGTTTTTTGCCCCTCATCGCCTCGTCGTATGTCTCCCGAATCGACCTCAAATTCTCCCAGCACATGTTTTGGAAGGTGTTCAAGGATACTGTTATTTCGTCGTTTTTGCTTCCTGCAGCAGCAGTGAGAGTTTTGAACTGCTCATCAAGCGCGTTTTTGTACGCCGTTTTCTGTTCGACCTGCTTTTGAATTTCAATATTCGTTTCACAAACAGTAAATACCCCTGCAAGGTTGTCATAGCTTTGAAAGTTGTGGTTGATGAAGTCTTGGCCATAAACCAAAACATCATAATCTGCCGCTGATTTGCCACCCTGCCAAAGAAGCCCACTATTTGCGCCGATAGCCTGTGCTATCGTGGATTTGCCCGCGCCGTTTCTTCCATAAAAGAAATTAATGAATGTCGGCTCAACCACGTCTTCATTGAAGGTGGCAGCGTTGAGTGTGATTTTTTCGATAGCCGCTGTCATTTTTTTGTTCATCATAATCTCCTTTTACCGAGATTGGTCGATAATATTGATGTAATTCGTTGACTACTAGTCCTGTATTTTTCCTTTTCTCACCCATTCGTCAACTTCTGAGATCTTAAACTTGTATCGTTTACCCGCTCGGTAAACGGGAAGCTTACCTTCTTTCAACCAAGTGCGGATAGTATCCTCGCTCACACTGAGATGCTTGGCAATATCCTCAAGGTTAACCCATTTCTCGGCTAGATTTTTCTCGGATTCGTTGTTCATGAGTAACCTCCTAAATTTCGAGCCTCACAGATTCTCCGACGCTAATTACGGCGCATACACTGTAATTCCAGCTTTGCGTAATTCTTCTACCAGATAAACACGTTTTATCGTCCAGTGAGTACGATCTAGCTCGTTAAAGGCAGGGCGACCATCGATAGCAAGCTCGCGCCGAAGTTCGTTCAGTTTTTTCTGTGATATGGCATTTAGGGTCTGATAGTAAATCTTAATCCCGTTGTCTTGTACGCGGACCTCTGTAATAATACCAAAAAACGCTTGTTGCGTATCATCGGAACAACCATAGCATGTGTTTTCACTGGCGAAAATTGTAGGAAGTGTCTTTACAAACTCAATCGCTTCGGTATGTAACGAGTTCACCATCTTTTTAATGCCAGGAGAAACGCTTTCCGTCAAAGCCCTATCCTTCTGCATGGTGAAGTGACCACTGGTAAAAGCAGAAAAAGTTTCGCCACCCATAACGACTAGATTATAGTACTCTTTGTTTAGAGTTCCGTGTGAAGGCGAGGCCATGTTTCCAGGTCCCTGCCCGGTTAAAATGACATTTGTGACATTCGTGCCATCGAAATTCTGAACATACGCAATCTGAGTATTGCTGTCCCCAGTCTGCGTTAACTCGACTGGTGTTGACTGGTTTATCTGAGGAAGATTTCCGCAAGCAACAATATGCAAATCCCTACCCATAAATTCACCTATTCTTGTTACTGTAGTAGTTTTCAATATTGCCGATTTGAGTGTTGCCATTTCCGTTTTGTGCAAAATTGAATATGAATGGGTTATTCACGCTCTGCTGCAAAACCTGAGTCTGCTGAACGCCGTGTTCAACCACAGGTTCAACGATATCGTTGTCTGCACTGGAATCAGTGCGCGGCTCTAAATATTCAGCGCCTGCCGGTATTTCAGGGTTATCTACTGTATGGTAGGAAAGCTGTATTGGTCTCTTTTGGTTGTCTCCTAATGTTGCTGTGTAAGTTCTTTTTCCGCCTCCTTGGGTGGGGCACCAAGCATTGTATGTCTCTTCACCTATTGTATTGCCTTCCTTGCGGAGAACAGCAAAGTGCCATACTCCCAGGAGAAATGACTGCAAACAAAACTCAGTATCTTCAATCAAGCAAGATTTCGGTATCGTAGTTCCATCCATGCCTATATAGAATAGCTGTTCATCTTCAATCGAATCATCAATACTAATTAACTCGACGAGTG
>Ga0123334_1004916_pt1 | contig 13276 bp, 9 predicted proteins | sample BiotimSIPDNA_FD_89706 | JGI IMG/M metagenome (GOLD analysis project Ga0123334, IMG submission 89706) | Anaerobic biogas reactor microbial communites from Washington, USA - Biogas_R1 time_0 SIP DNA | ecosystem: Engineered > Bioreactor > Anaerobic > Unclassified | place: Washington, USA | collected... | reverse complement strand
TTTCACGAAATACTGGCTGAAGAGGAATGATACCGATACAACTTACCCTGCAGGGACTCTACTCCTACCAGGCAAAACAGACCATCGACTTCAGCAGGCTCACCTCCTCCGGCCTGTTTGGCATCTTCGGCATGGTGGGCAGCGGCAAGTCCTCGATCCTGGAGGCGATCACATTCGCACTCTACGGACGTACCGACCGTCTCAACCTCTCGGGCGACAACCGCAACTACAACATGATGAACCTGAAATCGAAGGAGATGCTGATCGATTTCATCTTCGAGGCGGGCAGCGAGCGGACACTCTACCGCTCCACCGTGAAAGGCAGGCGCAACAGCAAACGTTTCGAGGAGGTGAAATCGCTCGATCGCACTGCCTACAGGAAGATCGACAACGAGTGGATTCCAATCGAGCAGGAGGCTCTGCAGGAAACCATCGGACTGAGCTATGAGAACTTCAAACGCACCATCATCATCCCGCAGGGCCAGTTTCAGGAGTTCTTGCAGCTGGGCAACAAAGACCGCACCCAGATGATGAAAGAGTTATTCAACCTGGGAAAGTATGAGTTTTATTACAAGGTGGTTTCACTCGAGACCAGGAACAACGAGCAGAAACATATTCTGGAAGGTGAACTGAAAGGTCTGGGCGACATCGATGAAAGTCAGCTTGAGCAGTATGAGACTGGACTGGACCAGTTGGAGAAGATCATTTCTGAACATAAAAGCAGGCTTATTGAACTCCAGCAAAAGGAAGAACAACTCCGGAAGTTAAGTGAGCTCCAGCAGAAGTGCAGTGAATCCGAGCAGGAGCTGCGGAAGTTGGAGAAAGAAGAGCCTGTATTTCTTGACCTTGAAAAAAGCATCAACCACTACGAGCAGTGTCAATACCGGTTCAAACATCGACTTGAACTTTTGGAGGAGTGGATCGGCAAGAAAGAGAGGCGTGAAAAGCTGATGGGTGTTGACAGTAAGCGTCTGGAAGAGGTGGAGCAGAGGATTGAAGAGATCGGGAAGCTGCTTACCGGGATCAGGCCAGCATACGAGAAACGGGATGAGCTGCAGAGGAGGGCGACAGAGCTGTCGCTGCTGCTGCAGATGAAAGGTGCCGAAGAGATCATCACGAAGGAAAAGAGTCGTTCAATAACAGGAGAAGGTTTTCTTGAGAAAGCCTCAAAGCAGGTGGAGGCTCTGAAATCGGAGAAGCAGCAGCTCGGTGATATGATCAGTGAGTTACGCGCGAAGATGCCAGATCTGATGATGCTCTCTGCCATCAGAAGCTGGCATGCCGAGAAAAGGAGCCTGGAGAAACAACTAGGCGATATACAGTTGGAAGCAGAGCGATATGCCCATGAGGAGGAGGAGATCAGACAGGAGAGAGCACACCTTCGGAAGAACAGGCTGTTTGAAGGGTTGCCGCACGATGCAGACCCTGCAGCACTGGAGGATTGTCTGAGGCTGGAGACTGACAAGATAAAAAGCCGGCAGCGTCAGTTGGGAGAAGAAGAGCATCACCTGCTTGTAAAAGAGCAGCTGAAAAGTTATGCCAGTGAGCTGGAGGAGGGGCACCCCTGCCCGCTCTGCGGATCAAGACAGCATCCTGCAATATTCAGGAGTGATGACCAGGAAAAGCAACTGCTACAGCTAGCAGAAGAGAAAAGTACGCTCGAGCAGCAACTCAACCAGCTTGCATCGCTCGGTGAACAGCTCCTCCTACTCAAGAGCCGTGAACTACAGGCATGCAAGCAGAAGAAAGAGTGGATCGGAAAAGGCAGGCTGGTGAAGAAACAGCTAGAGGTGCATGAGGGACTGTTTCAGTGGGAGAAGTACCACGATGAAGAGGCGTTGAACAATGCTTTCCTGGAAGTGAAGAAGATGCAGGATGAACTCAGGCTTCAGGAGACGTCACTCGCTAATAAAACCACTCTGCTGGAACAGGAAGAGAAGAAAAAGGAGCGCTACCGTTCGGAACTGGACAATATCCGTACCACGCTCACCGTACAGGAGACCACTCTGACCACCCTGCAGGAACAGCTTGAAATCATCGACCCCTCAGACTACCGGGAGTCCGGCAGGGAGGAGGTTGAAAGGGAAAGGCAGCGGCTGCAGCAGGAGCATCAGCATGTGGTGAAGCTGTTCGAAGAAAAGAGCGAACAACAGCAGGAACAGACCCGAGAAAAGGATTCACTCATAAGCGCATTAGCAATCAACTACCGGGAGCTGGAACAGGAGCAGGCAACAATCGACAGTTTGCAGCAACAGCTCAGGGAAGAGTTGGAAAAATCAACGTTCAGCAACCTGGAGGAAGTGAGGCAGATCCTCTCCACAGCAATGGATCCGGAAGGTGAAAGGAAAAAGCTGGCAACTTTCCGTGAGGTGTTGATGCAAGGCAGGTCGGCTGTCCAACAGCTCCGTAAGGAGATAGACGGCAGGGTGTATGATGCACAGGCACATGAGATGCTGATCGACGAGATGAAGGGGATCGGTGAGGAGGTGACAGCAAAAAACAAGGAATTGGGAAAAATCACCGGATTGCTCACGAAGCTCAGAAGTGACTTGCAAAAGAAGTCGGAACTGAAGGGGGCGATGGAGAAGCTACAGGCAAGGGGTGAAAACATCCGAACAATGAAATCACTCTTCACGGCAAGTGGTTTCGTGAACTACATCTCTACCGTATATCTTCAGAATCTCTGCAATGCCGCCAACGACCGATTCTACCGGCTTACACGACAGAAGCTGAGTTTGGAGATCACTCCCGACAACAATTTCCAGGTGCGTGACTTCATGCACGAGGGGAAGGTCAGGAGTGTGAAGACCCTCTCCGGCGGTCAGACTTTCCAGGCCTCCCTTTCACTGGCTCTGGCACTGGCCGACAACATTCAGCAGATCACCCACTCCAGTCAGAATTTCTTCTTCCTGGACGAAGGGTTCGGTTCGCTCGACAAGGAGTCACTCGGAATTGTATTTGACACGTTGAAGACACTGCGCCGGGAGAACCGTATCGTGGGAGTGATCTCACATGTGGAGGAGATGCAGCAGGAGATCGAGGCACACCTCCGCATTGAGAACGACCCGGAACGGGGCAGCCTGATCCGTCGCAGCTGGGAAGAGTAATCTGGAAAAGATTATTCCATGATCAGAAAATTGCGTCCGTTGAGGATTGTATGGTCGCGAAGATTGGAGATAAAATAATCTGTTTTCCTTTCTGGTGAGAACATGCGCAGCCTATGGATCAAATAACCGGAGGCAGCCTTTTTTCCATCATACAGGATCTGCTCATAAAGCATCACGTTTTTGACCCGGTCCCTGAATTGCCCCAAAGCCTCCAGATCAATCAGAGAAGGATCGGTCACACGGGGAAACTGGAAATTCATTGCTGCTACTTTTCCACTTTGAGCACTGACTATAAATGTGACTCTCGTGTTGAATGAGGAGAGCAGTTGTTGCTGCTGAGGAGTAAAAATACTTTGTTCAATCTCACTTAACTCACCTTGAGCTGAAAAACGAAAGGAGAGGGTTCCCTCCAGCTGTTTCCCCGATTCATCCCTGGCAGATAGATTCCGATAGACTGTATGATTTTTATCATCGCAGTCACAGTGAATCATCGTAACATCCTGATCGACATAAATCTCGTGACAGTCTAAACGGAAACCATTCGGATTCTCATGCGAGAATTTTTTGTATGAAAACATTATAAAGTTCGCGGAAAGGTAGCCTGCTGTCGCCATCCCATTCGGAAATGAGACCATGTAATCAACCTCTTTCTTCAGTTGCTCCCTGTATGCGGCGAACATAATCAGTTCCTCGGGAGATACATCCGGGGTGAACAGTTTAAATGATACTGCAACTATGTTTCCTGCCGTATCTACCTTACAATAAGCATTTGGTGTACCAACATGCATATGGCGCATGATCACCTCAGCAGTAAAAACAGACCTCTCCATCTTTTTCTGAAGGGCCGGATCCATCGGATTTGAATCAAAGAGATTAGGGTATGGCATCCCTTTCAGCATCGTAGGCTTGCTATTGTAAACACAATCATTGACATCGATAAGCAGCACCACTTTTTCCCCTTTCTGAATGATAAAACCCTGCTGGGTTTCCTGGGCATAGATTGTTGACTGTAAAATGAGAACACTGACAACAACCATCAGATAGTTCATCTTCATCATCTTGCTGATTTTTATTGATACCAAAATTGTGAATAACCATGTTCATTTATGCGAGATCAAATTTAACCCCACGATCGACATGATTAAAGTACACAGGAAGACAATCTTCAACACCGATACCGGTTCTTTTAAGATAAATATTCCTGCCAATACCGTGAATGTGGCACCCAATCCCGACCAGACAGCATATCCCACACTCACGTTAATGCCGTTGTCAATTGCCTTGTAGAGCATCAACATGCTCAATGAAACTGATCCCAAAAAAACAAGTACCCATAAAATCATCTCTCTGCCGTTGGATGCAGAAATTTTGGAGAGACTGAATGCAAACAGTGCTTCAAACAACCCACCAATCAGTAACAAGATCCAATTCATCTTTTTAATCTTTACCTGCAAAGATAGCAGATTATTGGTTGTGTATCCACCTGATTATAATTTACATTTATCGGATTCAAATTACCGAACTGTACATTTTTGCAGGACATCGGTGTTTATCCCCTCATTATCCCCTCATAAAAGTATGAAGGGATTATGAAGGGATTATGAAGGGAAAATTACGAATGTGTTGTGGATTTCACATGATCTACAAAGACAGGATTAACTGACATAGCGAGCATTGATTTCCCATTTCCCGCTCTGAGAACAACTTCTGAGAGTTGTTTACAAGTTGTTGATAACCTGTTCGTATGTTGTTCACAACAACAACCAAAAATATTTGCTTTTTCTTCTTCACTATTGTTATATTTGCAAACAACGATAACAAAACAGTTCCGCATTAGACGGTAAAAAGTTATAGGAGTTCATTGACATTTTGTACACAACCGGAAAAGATTGCATTCTGGAGAAGAACGGACTTGTTCGATGCTTCTCCGTGTGTTTGTTGATGATGGCTTCCCGCTTTTTATCACTACACAGGATGACAATTCTACCACATGCACTTACCTGCAGCCTCTGCACATTGATGCCCATGGGCAACAGTGTTTTCAGCGAAAAAGCGTGATGGAACAATGAAACGAATGGTAAAACAGATGTTTCATACCCCATTTCGTCCAGCTTAGACGGAGATCATCTTTCGGGTTCTCGGAATTCTCAACGGAATGATGAAGCTTGGTAAAATGATCGACAGGTATAAAAAGGTCGTTGAGGAGTGATTGACCGGTTTCGGGAAAAAGGATGTTCTACTACATCAACTCACCTCGTTCGCGGGGGAGAGAGAGATGGTAAGAATGTTCGGGGCTGAATACCCTTACACGAAAAGCGCTTCTTGCATGCATCGCCGATGACAGGTTCGCCTGAATAAGTGAGAGCATTGCAGAAAACGTTTGTGTATATATTCTGCTTCACAGTTCGGAAAAAACATATCAAACGATTGAATGTTATCGAAACGAATGATATTGTGACTTCCCTGAACAGCTTAAACAGCTTCAAACACTGTTTCTGATGTTTTTCGAAGTATCTGCACTCTGAAGTATTTTGCCTGCAGCACGAAAAAGATAAACCTCCAAGTTTATTGGCTTCAAACTGCGTTTCTCAAGAACAAGGCACACACGGCACCGCAACAGCAGTGTAATGAAGTGACCGTTTGGTACAAGACGATTTGAACTCCTACCCACAAGAAGCCCCGGACATCCGGGGCTTTTTTTTTGCTTTTAACTGAGGGTCAGGATCATTTGATGATCAGCAGCCAGCCTGCGCATATTGAGAATGGCATAACGCATGCGGCCCAGTGCCGTATTGATACTTACGCCCGTGTTGTCAGCGATCTCCTTGAAGCTCAATTCTTCGTAATATCGCATCTCCACCACCTCACGCTGTGCGTGGGGCAGGTGTTTTACCAATTTTTTCACATCGCTGTGAACCTGCCTTCTCACCAGTTCACCCTCCACAGTTTCTTCACAAAGTGTAGGATTGTTGAACAAGTCCATGCCCCATTCATCGTTTGAAAGGGTCTTCTCATTTTTCTTCTGCCGGAAGTAATCGATCATCAGGTTATGTGCAATGCGCATCAGCCAGGAACGGAAACGACCGCTCTCGGTATACCGCCCTTGCCGGATGGTGGTGATGGCCTTGCAGAAGGTTTCCTGAAAGAAATCATCCGCAAGATTTTTGTTTCGTATGGTGTAGAGGATGTAACTGAATACCACCTGCTGGTGTCTGTCCAGTAACTGATCAAACGCTTCATCGTTGCCGTCGGCATACATGACGACCAACTCCTCATCGGTCATCGTGCTGAGAATATCCATAGCTTTACTGCTTTAATTGTTATGTGCAATGTTCGGAGTAAAGTGGACCTATAGGCAATCGATTTTAGCGTTTGTTATTTTTCAGTAACAAAGTAAAAGAAAAAAGTGAAAACGAGCAACTCTAAATAGTTAAATGCGTAGCGGCATTGGCAAAACCATCACTCGTTGATCGATTATTTTAAAATTTAAGATGTTCTATACAAAGTTTATTATCTTTGTAAACAGAGTATTCATCTCAAAGTGTCAATCCTTATGAGACAGTTTTATTTCCCGTTGCTGATGTTGTTCTTTTGCTCAACCCTGAGTGCGCAGGATATCCCAATTAAGCAGGACAGCCTCATGCTGGAGAGGGGAAGATCATCTGAGGTGACTATCGATTCACTGACGGTTGACCGCAACGAAACGGTTCCACTGCGGCTGCCTCGTCTCAATCCTGCAGAGAACCTGTCACCACAGTTCACCCCTTTCGAACGCCACAGGATCAGCTTGAACAGGGAAAGAGGTCCCTCACTGCTCCCCCCCATCCATTGGTCCGGTGCAGCTTCCGATTTTATCAATACAAAAAGCCGTACTGCCATTGCCAGCATGATGCCCACACGCAATACGCTGATATATGGTGCTGCCACACTGGGATTGGTGGAGACCCCTTACTTTGGCAAGGCCAACTACTACAACCTGAATGCAGGGGCTCGTTATCTCTTCTCGCCACAACTCTCTCTGGGAGTGAGTGGCAACTACCAATCCGACTTCGGCGTCCTGCCCCACTGGAGCACGGGGCTGGATGCCAGCTACCAGGTGAGCCGAAATCTGATGATCGACGGTGGTCTCACATATATGCAAACGGCAGACAACATGTTCGGCCTTTCTCAAAATGCTGTGACGATGGATCTGCACGGTCGCTACCGATTGAACGACGACTGGTATCTGAATGGTTACGGAGGAATGCCGGTGATGCAGCAGAACAACCGACCCGCAGCACCAATGATGCCGGTGATGAACACCCCTTACTACGGAGGGTCGGTTGAGCACTGGTTCAACTCCACCACTGGTGTGGAGGCGGGAGTCATCTGGATGCGTGACATGTTCAGCGGGAAGATGCGTCCACAGCCCAAGCTGGAGCTGCTCTTCCGGCCGGGGAGATAGGATAAACAGGCAAAACACACAAAAAAGGGACTTTTACAAGTCCCTTTTTTGTGTCAATAATGTGATTCACTACTCAGCGATTGCCGGCTTGTAGTAGGCCATATCCTCAATGCCCAGGCGGGTGATGAAGTTGTAATTCTTGACAACCTCCACCTCACCATAATGGATATATACCTCGGCGCTACGGCGGAAGAGGGCGGCATCCTTGTTGGCATCCTGCAGGAGCAGGTGTCCCATTACCAGGTGACCGGCGCACTCCACCAGACGGCGGGCGTGGAAATCGAGATAATCTTCCTCCTTCTGGTTGGTGACCAGCTCCACAAGCTTCTCGTACATCTCAGCCATTTGTTTCAGCACCTTTTTAAGCTGTTCCAGCTCTGGCGTCACCGGCATCGCCTCATACTCCTTGATGCGTTGCAGGTAAGTACCGGTGGTGACATGGCGGATGGCTGCCACTACCTGCAGCTGCGTGGTACCCTCGTAAATATTGGTGATGCGGGCATCACGATAAAGTCGCTCGCACTTGTAATCCTTCATGTAGCCGGAGCCACCGTGCACCTGGATGGCGTCATAGGCATTCTGATTGGCATACTCACTGCTCATCGCCTTGCCCAACGGTGTGAAGGCATCAGCCAGACGGGAGTAGCGTTTCATCTCATCCCGTTCTTCGGGAGTCAGCTTCCTTTCCCGGGCGATATCCTCAAGTGTTTTGTAGAGGTCCACGAAGCGGCATGTCTCGTACAACATGGTGCGGGCCGCATCGGTCTTGGCACGCATGCTGGCCAGCATCTCGTAGACCGGCGGAAACTCGATGATTGCCTTTCCAAACTGACGCCGTTCCAGAGCATAGCTGTATGCCTCGCGTACAGCCGCCTCACAGAGGCCGACCGATTGGGCGATGATGCCCAGACGGGCACCATTCATCAGCGACATCACATACTTGATCAGTCCCATGCGCCTTGTGCCCACCAACTCCGCCTTCGCATTCTTGAAGACCAGTTCGCAGGTGGGAGCTCCCTTGATTCCCATCTTGTTCTCTATGCGGCGTACGTTTACCCCGCCGTTTTTCTTGTCATAGACAAACATGGAGAGACCACGGGCATCCTTGGTCCCCTCCTCCGAGCGTGCCAGCACCAGATGGATGTCGGCATCACCGTTGGTAATGAAACGTTTCACACCATTCAGGTACCACTGCTTCTCCTCCTCGTTGTAGGAGGCCTTGAGCATCACTGCCTGCAGGTCGGAACCGGCATCCGGCTCGGTGAGGTCCATCGACATGGTCTCACCCTGTACAATGCGTGGCAGGAAACGTTCTTTCTGCTCTTCCTCTGCAAACTCATAGATTGTTTCGCCGCAATCCTGCAGCATCCATATATTCTGGAAACTGGCATCGGCACGGCTCACAATGTCGGCACTCATCATGTAGGGTACCATGGGGAAGTTGAGCCCGCCATACTTGCGGCTCAGCCCCATCCCCATCAGCTCAGCTTTGTTGAGTGCATCGAGGTTCTGCTGCGTGGGGGCGGCATATGTTACCCGTCCGTTCTCCACGGTGGGTCCGCAGTGGTCCACCTCCTCGGCATTGGGTTCGATGATGTCGGCACAGATCTCGCCCACCACCTCCAGCACCTTGTCGTAGCTGTCCATGGCATCCTCGAAGTCCATCGGGGCATAATCATATTTCTCCTTGTCTGCGTAGTTTCTCTCTTTCAGTTCCACGATCCTCTTCATCAGTGGATGTTGCAGGTGGTGACGGAACTGCGGTGTATCGGTATAAAAATTGGCCATAATCGTTTTCTACTTGGTATTTTTCCTGTAATATTTGATCATCCTCGGGATCACGGTTTCAATGTCGCCCGTGATGACATAATCGGCGATAGTGTTGATGGGTGCGTTGGGATCGTTGTTGATCGAGATGATCAGCGAGCTCTCCTGCATGCCGGCGATGTGCTGAATCTGACCCGAGATGCCGCAAGCAATGTAGAGCTTGGGACGCACGGTGACACCTGTCTGACCGATCTGACGTTCATGTCCTGCAAAGCCGGCATCGACAGCAGCACGGGAGGCTCCCACCTCGGCACCCAGTACGTCGGCAAGCTGATAGAGCAGGTCGAAGTTCTCCTTCGAACCTACACCGTAGCCACCGGAGACGATGATGGGCGCATTCTTGATGTTCACCTTCGATTTTTCAATGTGGCGGTCGATGATGGCAACTACGAAGTCCTCCTCACTTACAAAGTCGGCCACCTGATGTTCCACCACTTCTCCCTTGTAATGGGTATCGAGGATCTCCTTCTTCATCACCCCCTCACGTACTGTAGCCATCTGTGGCCGGTGGTCGGGGTTGATGATCCAGGCTACGATGTTGCCACCAAAGGCGGGACGGATCTGATAGAGCAGGTTTTCGTACACCTTACCTGCCTTCTTCTCTTCATGGTCGCCAATCTCGAGCGAAGTACAGTCGGCTGTGAGTCCACTGCCCAGTGCTGATGAGACACGGGGGCCAAGGTCACGGCCGATGATGGTGGCACCCATCAGGCAGATCTGCGGTTGCTCCTGTTTGAACAACTCTACCAGGATGGAGGTATGGGGTAATGTGGTGTAGGGGGAGAGGCGATCATCACTGAAGATGTGCAGCCGGTCTACTCCGTAAGGAAAGACCTGTTCCGCTATACTTTCTGTTTGAGCGGCGGCAGCGATGGCCTCGAGGCGACAATTCAACTGTGTGGCCAGTGACCGTCCCTTGGTAAGGAGCTCCTGGCTCACCTCGGCCACCCTACCCTCTTCAATTTCCAGATATACAAATATATTGTTCATGTTCAATGTCTGTTTGTGTTAACCAATGGTATGATTTGCAATTAGTTCACGCATCAATTCGTCGATCTCGGCATCACTGCCCGAGAGCTGTTTGCTCTCCTTTGCCTGAAACACCACGTTCTCGATCTTCTTCACCTTGGTGGGAGAGCCGGAGAGTCCGCACTGTTGTGGATCTGCATCGACATCCGCCACACTCCACTCGGTAAGGTTCAGATAGGGACGGCTGCTGTAGATATCGATGTAATCGATATGTTCCACCTGTCGCTCGGTAATTGTTTTTGCATGCTTGTACTTCTGCAGCAGTTTGGCATTACGTGGCCTGCAGGCAGCTGCAGAGCTGTTCACGGTGATCACTGCAGGAAGGGGACATTTGACCACTTCAACACCATGTTCCAGTCGCCGCTTCACTCTTATATGACCCTGGGTGACATCTTCAATGGCTTCGGCATATGTAATCTGCGGGATTCCCAGCTTCTCGGCAATCTGGGGACCCACCTGGGCGGTATCACCGTCGATGGCCTGTCGTCCGGAAATGATGAGATCGTAGTCAGCCAGCTTACGCACTGCCATGGAAAGAGCATAGGAGGTAGCCAGTGTATCAGCACCGGCAAAAGCTCTGTCGGTAAGCAATACTCCGTCGTCGGCACCCCGAAAGAGGCCTTCGCGCAGGATCTCTGCAGCGCGGCCGGGGCCCATGGTGAGCACTGTTATTTTACTGCCTGGGTAGCGGTCTTTGATTTGTAGTGCCTGCTCTAGTGCGTTCAGGTCCTCAGGATTAAAGATGGCGGGCAATGCCGCTCTGTTTACTGTTCCGTCGGCTTTCATCGCATCTTTCCCAACGTTGCGGGTATCGGGAACTTGCTTCGCCAACACAATAATGTTAAATACCATGTTCTTCAATTGTTACGATGTGTTTGTTTCATAGAGAGCAACAAATATACACAAAAAAGCATTATATGTGCTGTTCCAGGTCTATTTTTCAGAAATAAAAAAAATGTTACCAATCATTAAACCTAAGAGTGATTCCTGAGTCAGAAAATTGTGAAAGATGCTATTCCAGCAAACATATCTGAATGATAAATGTTAATTAAACAGATGCTCAACAGAAAGAACACCATTATATCATCAGCAAAAGATGGGGAATAGCCGGATTGTCATTTGTATAAATTCAAAAACAGATATGAAACATCTCACACTGATTCTTACCCTCCTCTCCCTCATGTTGCTTGGCAGCTGTTCAGGGATCAAGTATCTCACTGTGGAAACCAGGGAGCCGGCACAAGTTACATTGCCATCTGAAGTGCTTTCTATTGCCATTGTGAACAATGTTGTAGAACAACCCGAAGATATTGGCCATACCATTCAGAAGATCGGACAATCAACAAGTGACAAGACAAAAGCATCATCCGACAGTATGGCATTCATTTACACAGAGGCACTGGCTCAGTTCCTGGAGGAAGAAGATTATTTTCACCGCATACATTTTGTATCCGAGGGCTTGCGGAAAGACAACAATTTTTTCAGTGAAGTGCCGTTGTCACCAGAGAAAATGAATGAGATAAGAAGAGAAACAGCTGTCCATGCAGTTGTTTCGCTCGACAAACTGATACTTGAAACCCATGTAAAAGAGCATTACCGTCAGCAAGGTTATAGCTATGGTCAATTGACTGGCATTATCATATCGAACATACGGGTCTATCTGCCTACAATGGAGGGAAAGATTCCAGTAGTGCAATTTAGCGACAGCCTTAAATGGGAAGGATTTGACATTCGCGACGAAAAGGCATATGCCGAGTTAATGCTTCCCTCGCGTGAAGAAGCGATGAAGCAGCTGGTTGTGCGGGCTGCCGAGAAGATGACCTATGTCTTCGCACCACACTGGGAGATGCAAGACAGGTGGTACTATACGCTGCCCTCCTCATTGATGAGAGAAGGTGAAACCTATGCAAAAGCAGCAGACTGGCTTCGTGCAATCGAGAAATGGGAAACGTTTTACAACAGAAGTTCGAAAAAAATCGACCGGGCAAAGGCAGCCGGTAACATAGCATTGGCCTATGAGATGCTGGATGATATGAAACAATCGTATGAGTGGGCAACAATAGCCAATGATTTATTTGTTGAATCCACTTCACCCAATTCACTCGAACGGCGGAGATCCCTGTTATACAAGAATGAGATTGCCAGGAGGATGAGCACCCTCAACCAGATCAATATGAACGAGATGTAAACAGACAATGATTGAAGAAGTGATATGCATTTATAAAGAGAGGCGCAACGCCTCTCTTTATAATTATTTGTTACCTTGTAGAAAAAAAAAGTATATTCCTTATTGATTCACAAAAAAAAGATTACCTTTGCAACAGAATCTTCAACAGTACATTGACTCTCTACTGTTAATCATTAGCTTTTATTTCAAATTAGATATATTCGGTCGTTTTGCCAAAGAATGAAAATGGATCATCCGCATCCGTTGCGCAATTCTGACACAATTCTAACAACATTTCATACAAAAACCATAACGTATTTTTTTAATCCAAATGGCTTATAATATCATTGAGCTCAATGAAAAGCTCACAACCGAATTGCGGGTACTTGCCAAAGAGATGGGCATCAGACGCCCCGACGCATATAAAAAAGAGGAACTTATTTACAAGATCCTGGATGAACAGGCAATAGCCGAAACTAAAAAATTGGGTCCCGAACCGGGTCCCAAACATAGCAGTAGCGGAAAAAATCGTTCTGATAACAGCCGTAACCAAAAGAGTAGATCTGCCGACAGAAAAAAAGGTACTGCAGCCAAGGACACTTCTACAAGGCAAAACACTCAATCCTCCAATGCTTCAACAGGCGCAAAGCCAGTTCATACAGAACAAAATACAACGACAAAACAGGTTACACAAAACGTTCC
>Ga0123334_1004907_pt1 | contig 13292 bp, 10 predicted proteins | sample BiotimSIPDNA_FD_89706 | JGI IMG/M metagenome (GOLD analysis project Ga0123334, IMG submission 89706) | Anaerobic biogas reactor microbial communites from Washington, USA - Biogas_R1 time_0 SIP DNA | ecosystem: Engineered > Bioreactor > Anaerobic > Unclassified | place: Washington, USA... | reverse complement strand
GCTCAACGCCAGCGAGCTCGTCGCCATTGAGACCGGCGGCCTGCAGCGCGGGCCGAATGTCCGCAAAAACCAACGCCTCGGCAGGCAGGCGCAACTTGGCGCCGAAGAAGTCCCGCCAAGCCGCGAGAATGGCGTCGCCAGCGCCGTCATCCGTCAGCACGACGCGTTTCAACGCCCGCCGGCAGCGGCCGGTGGCCTGCCTAGCGGCCAGCAAGGCCGGATCGGCATGTCGCCGTCGCCAGAGCTGCAGCGACAGCGACAGCGTGCCATAAAGCAGCGGCATGACCACGCAGAGCACCAGCCACCACGGCGAACGCCGCCACTGCCGATAGCCCACGCGGTGGTTCTTGAGGACGTCGAGGCCCGCCACGTTGGCGGCAATGCCCTGGCTCCACGCACGCAACTCCGCGCCGCCGGGGGCCATGACCGACGCGGCGCGGCCCTCGACATCCATGGCCGTCACCGTGCTGACGGCTTTCACCGTCAGCGGTATGGGCTGCGTCGCCGCCGTCGCGTACTGCCCGGTCTTAGAATCAAAGTACGGTACCTCAAGCGCAGGAATAGCCCGCACGTCGGCATGGCGGGCACGCAGCGTGAACTGAAAGACCTTCTCGCTATTCTCTATGGTGCCGGGGCTCACATCGGAAATCTTGAAATCGCGGTTGAGCGACTCTTGCGCGCTAAGCTCCGGCAGCCGCACGCCATCTAGGTAAGCCGGGCCGCGCAGGCGCATGGTGACAATAATCGGATCGCCCACGCTGACCTCCCGTGGCTCGGCACTGGCCTGCGCTGAACAGCTGCCGACAATACCGCTGAAATTCGCCGGCCGCCCCGTCGCCGGCAAGTCCCGGACGACGAGCCGCGGCGAGGTGGACACCACGCTCACCCGGCGCATGCGCGCACTGCCGAAAAAGTCGTCCATGAGACTGCGTCGTTGCCTACTGCCGCGCGCGTCCTCGATGGCAAAGACCACGGAGGACGCTGGCAGGGTGTAGCTGCCGGCCTGCTTGGGGATCATGGGCTGGCTGAAGGTCACTTGGGTCAGTTGGCGGTTCTGCCAGCGTGCGGGACCCTGGCGACCGATGAGGGTCTTGTTCTGCCCGATGTCAATGCGCAAGTATTCCTGGATGCGCTGCTGGTCTATTTCCGGGCTGTATTCCGGAAACCAAAATGCATCCATCTCCAGCACGGGCAGGATGAAGCGGAAATCGCCCACGCGGCGGCCGATGTACCAATTCCAAGTGAGCATCAGGGGCTCGCCGACGTAGCATTCCGTCGCTGACACCAGCATGTCCAAGCCGATGTCGTCAATCTTGTCCGGCTCCTGGCAGCGGATTTGCGACGGCCGCGTCGCATAGACCTTGCCGTCAATGCGCACGGGAATAGACGGTATGCGCAGATCGCCAATCCGCAAAGGTATCAAGCTGAAATTGAACTGCACCTCATTGCGTTCCTCGCGGATCATCCGACCATTGATGATCTGCACCGACGTGCTTTGATTCCGCGACGGCGCCATGACCTCCACCCGAAAATCCTGGCTCGGCGGGAAAACCGGCTGATCCGGCTCCTTCTCAGAGGAAACTTTCACCTGCAGCAAAAAGGGCTCGCCGCGATAGACCAGCGTGGATTCGACAGCGACGTCAATCACCGGCTCCTGCTGCGCACACACCACGCACGCTGTCAGCAAGAACAGCATAAGCGCCATATATCGTCTGATTCTCTGATTTTTCATAGTATCGCCATCATTCAAGTCATGCTATCACGTATTGTGAACAGTCACCAGCTGCGCCTTCGTCACCAGTCGCGAGCAACCGGCCGGACTGCGTCGCCCTGTCGGGCGCTGTCGCGCTGCTGGCGCTGGCGGCGCTCGTTGTCAATAATGTCCCGCGCATCTTCACTCAGACGCACCGCCTGCTCGCCGTCTTTGCCGTCCTGCTGGTCCTGGCCATCGCCGCCCTGCTCCTGGGCATTCTGCTGCTGCTCGCCCTGCTGCTTATCCTGACCTTGCTGGCCTTCTTCGCCCTCAGCGCCAGCCTGCTTGTCGTCGCCTTCATCGCCTTCCTGGCCTTTTTCGCCCTCAGCGCCAGCCTGTTCATCGCCCTTTTCGCCCTTTTCGCCAGCCTGCTTTTCGCCCTCCTGGGCCTGCTTCTCCTGCTCTTCGCGGAGCTTCTCCTGCGCCTCGCGGAGTTTTTCCGCGGCGTCTTGCTGGTCCTTGGCGGCGCCGGCGAGATCCTGGCGGTCGAGTTTCTTTTCGGCATCGGCCTGTTTTTGCCGCGCCTGGTCAATGCTGTCCTGCACGGGGTCTTTCGGCGCCGGGGCGTCTTGATTAGGCTGGTTCTGACCGCGGACCTGCTGCATTTTTTCGGCGAGTTGGTCGGTGTCACTGCTGATCTGCTCTTGTTGTTGAGCGATGTCATCGCGCTGTTGCTGGCGCTGCGGCGGGGGCTGCTTGGCCGCGGCGTCGCTCTGTTGCGCGGTCTGCTGCTGCTTGTCGGCCAATTCGGACAATTCTTTAGCGAGTTCCTGCTGTTGTTTCTGCTGTTCGGCGGCCTGTTTGGCCCGTTGTGCGGCTTCATTCAGGAGCCGTTTGAAGACATAGCGCGCGACCCGCCGGTTGTTTTCCGCAGCGGCGAGCTCCGGCTCATGCACGAGCGCCTGATCGTATGCCTGAATGCTCTTGGTGCAGGCCTCCATGGCCTGCTTGAGGTCCGCATCGGCCTGCCGCTGGCAGTCGCGGAAGTGGCAGTTGCCGATGCCGAGTTGACTGCGCGCTTCGAGAGCAATGTCCGGCCGCGGCAGCTGCCGGGCATTGAGCCAAGCCTTATCGAAAAGCGCCACGGCCTTTTCGTAGTCGCCCTGCGCATAGTGGGCCAACGCCTGATTGAACTGCAAATAGGGGGACTCCGGCTCGGTCATCGCGACCTGGTCGTAAGCGCTCAAGGCGTCGTCAATCTTCCCAGAGCGCAGGGCGACATTGCCCTCCTGCAACCACGCGGCGGCGTCTTTGGCCACCGCCACCGGGACATTCGCCAGCAGCACCGCCAAATACCCCACGCTCAGATATACCCAACTGCGCGTCATATCCGCTTTCTCCGCTCACTCAACACGCCCTCAAAGGCCAGCAAAAACAACGCCGCGCCTAAAAAGATCTGAAATTTTTCTTCGTAACGTTCGATGGTCTGCGATTCCAGCTCGCGTTTTTCGGCGTTGGCGATGAGGTTCCGGTACACGGCGCCGAGATCGACATTGCCGGTGCCGACGGGTAGATAGCGCCCACCCGGCGTCGCAGCGACCATTTCGCGCAGAGTATCGGCATCGAGACGACTGTGCACGACCTGCCCGTCGTGCTTGAGAAAGCTGCGGCGGCCCTGTTCGTCGGTGATCAGCAACGGCGTGCCATCGCCCTCGTCGCCCAAACCAATGGCAAGTATGCGCACGCCCATGTCGCCGAGCTGCTTGGCGGCCTCGACGGGAAAGCTGCCCTGGTCTTCGCCGTCGGTGATCAACACCAAGTCCTTGTACTGCCGCTCCTGATTGTCGAAAATATCACGCATGGCTTTGCGCATGGCGTCCCCGATCATCGTGCCGCCGCGGGAAACGCTGTCCGTATCCACGTCGCTAAGCATCATGCGGAAAAAGCCGTAATCGAGAGTCAGTGGGCAGCGCACAACCGCCGTACCGGCGAAAACCAGCAGGCCAATGCGGTCGCCCTCCAGGACGTCCAGGCAGTCGTTGATCGCCAACTTCGCCCGCTCCAGGCGATTCGGCTTGAGGTCGTCGGCAAGCATGCTTTTGGACACATCAAGCACAAAGACCACATCGCGGCCCTCACGCCGAATGTCCCGCGGCACGGGATTCCAGGACGGCCGCGCCAAGGCGATCACCAGCAAGGCCAGCGCCAGCAGCAGCAACGCGTATTTCCAACGGCGCCGCGCCAGGCTCAGTTGCGCCGTCAGGCGTTCGAGCATGCCGTATTCAGCAAAACGCAGCAGGGCCTGCCGGCGTCTATACCCTGCGTACAGCAACAGCAGCAGCACGGCCGGCAGCAGCCATAAGTAGTGCAGCATCGCCAATGACTGCCAGACTACGGTCATGGTATCCTCCTCAGCCAAGTGCAATTCAACAACAACTCCAGCGCCAGCAATAGCAACGCGCCAAGGACCAGCGGCGTGAACAGCTCCCGATAGTCCACAAAACGAATGGACTCCACATCACTGCGTTCCAATTCGTCGATCTCGCGATAGACGGCCAGGAGGCTCTCGGCGTCATTCGCCATGCGGAAGAGCCCGCCGGTCTTCGCGGCGGCCGCCTCCAAGGGCCGCGTGTCCATGCCGGCCGCAGCCAGCGGCATTTTGTAGCGCCCCAGGGGCGTCTGCACGACCTGGTAACCCTCGCCGCCGCCGATACCAATGGCATACACCTTGATGCCCCACTTGGCGGCCAAGGCCGCCCCTTCCTCAACCTGCCGGCCGACATTGTTCTCGCCGTCCGTCAGCAAAATGATCACCTTGCTTTTGATCTTGTAGACGTCCTTGTCCTTGCCGAGCTGGCGCTTCAGGGTCTCCTCCGCCGTTTGCAGGCGCGCGGCAGCCAGGGCAAGGGCATCGCCGATGGCCGTGCCGTCCTCACTGCGCGTGGTCACCAGCTGAATGGTGTCCAGAAATGGCCGGAGCGTACTGTGCGTGAGCGTCAGCGGACACACGGTGTCCGCATAACGCGCAAAAGCAACCATGCCGATCAGATCCGAGGGGCGCCCACGCAATTTTTTGCCGTCACCAAAGACAAAGCGGGAAAAGACCTCCTTGGCGACATCCAGGCGGTTGACCAGCTGCCCTTCAAAGTCCATTTCCTGCCGCATGGAGCCCGAGCGGTCCAGCACCATGGTGATGGCTATGCCCTGGCTAACATCGCGAATCTGCTCGCGACCGGCCTGCGGCCGCGCCAAAGCCAGCGCCAAAAGCAGTAACGCAAGCGTGCGCAGCGCGCCGGGTAGCCAGAGGATGCGCGCACGCCACGACTGCGCGGCGGCCTGCCGCGCATGCGTCGTGCTCGAAAACGCCAGCGCCGCGCGCCGCCAATGGCCGCGATGCCGCCACAGCCACAGCAGCAGGGGCACAAACAGGGCCAGTAAGGCCCACGGTGTCTCAAAACGTATCATCTGTTCCTACAGGTCCTCTCGGCTAAATGCTCACCCGACACGCGCCGGCGGCGCCGCCGGCGTGGCCGGCATGGCTGGCGTGGCTGGCGTGGTCTCGACTATAAAATGCTTGCAGGCATCGAAGGTTGACTGGATTTCCTTGGCCGCCGGCTGGTGCCGGGCAAATTTGACCATGTCGCAATGCCGCAAAAAATCCTCCAGCAACGCGCGCTGCTGCTTACTGAAGGCTACGTCGTCCATGCGTAGCGCCGCCATAAATTCTTCTGTGGTCTGCTCGGGCGCGCGCAACCCGAAGCGGTCCTCGATGTATTCGCGCAAAATCCCCGATATGCGGTGGTAGAACTGCTCGATGTCCCCTTTGGCGACGAGATCCTCGGCGACCAGCGCCTGCAACGCCGCCAATGCTTTCACATGCGGCGGCACTCGCGCCACCACTACCTGCCGGCGACGACGCCGGCGCCACAGCACGACCAACAAAACCACCAGCAACAACAGCCCCGCAACTGAGGCCACCGCCCATTGCCACCATGGCCGCGCTGGCTGCAGTTGCGCCACCGGCGACAGCTCAGCGGTGTCGTCAATGTCCAGCTGCTGCCAAAATTCCGCCGATGGCATGCGCACTTCGATCTTCGTCGGGTCGGTCGTCAACTCGTGCTCAGCACCGGCCTTGCCGTCGGCCTCGGCCGGCATGGTGAAACGGGCTGTCAGCGGCGGTAGTTCGTACACATCAGCCACCAGCGGGTCCAACACGTAAGTCCGCGCATAGACCATGCTGCCGTCGTCCTGCAGCCGCGGCGTTTCCGTGCGATAATCCGCCACCATGAAGGCCCCAAGCTCCGCACCGAGCTTGGGCAGCTCGACGGCGACGTCCTCCGGCGCCACGGCTTCCACCCGCAATGTCAGCGTCTCAATCAAATCCACGGCTTTCTTGTCCGCATGCACCCGGAAACGCAAGGGGCCGCGATCAACCAACAGGTCGATGCCCGCGTCAGCCGGCGCCGTGCTGGCTCCAGCGTTGTCGGCTGCATCCGCCGCCTTCCGGCAGGCGCCCAGCAACAGCAGGGCGGGCAGCAGCAGCCCGCCAAGCAAAAAACGCCGGGCTCGCGCCGTCCATACTTGTCTGTATCGTTCTGTCGTCATAGCACTTTCATTCACAGTCTATCATCTTCCATGCACCACGCTGCGTCGGCGTCAGTCCTGCTTCGTCGGCGCCGGCGCAGATGCAGGCACAGGCGCGGGAGCTGCCGGCGCAGTTTGTGCGTTAGCGGGTGCCGCAACACCGCCGGCCGCAGCTTGTTCGCCCTGGTGCCAGGTCACGCGATAGCGCTCGGCCAACTCCTTGAAGAGCTCGTTCTGCAGGTCGTTGCGGCGACGGCTCAACACGCGTTGCTGTGCTTCCCGCGCAGTCGCTTCGTCGTAGGGCCTGACGGCGGCCGCCCGGCGTTCCAGCACGCGCACGACATGCCAGCCGCGATCACTTTTCACCGCCGTCGGCAGGACGTCCTGCTTTTCACCGGCGGCCATTGCCGCCGCCAGCAACGGCTGCTGCCAGGGCGCAACGCCTTCCGCACTCAGCCAGCCAGGCAGCTCGCCGCCCTTTGCGGCCGTCGTCTCGTCCTCGGAGAGCTCCTCGGCCAACTTCGCGAAGTCCATGCCGCCCTTGAGACTGTTCAGCGCGGCCTCCGCGCGTTCGGCGTCAGGCAGCTGAATATGGGCCAGGCGCAACCCAGCCGGCGTGGTGAATTCCTCGGCCTGGTGGGCCTCGTAGTAATCGCGGGCGTCGGCGTCGCTAACGCTCAGGCCGGCCAGGCGCTGGCGTAGCAACGCATTGGCCATGATCGACCGCTCGGCCTGCCGTAATTCCTCGCGCAGCGCCGCATCTGCGGTCAATTCCTGCGCGCGCGCCTCGCGATACAGCAGTTCTTCGGCAACAAATTGCTGCAGAAACTGCTGCCGCCCGGACGGCGTCAGCATGCGCTTCAGCGCCGCCTGTTTCTGCTCGCGGCGTTGCTCGGTGGACCACTGCGCGCCGGCACCGGCCAGCTGCTGGTCAAGCATCTGTTCCAGGCGACGGTCGACTTCAGCCCGAGTTAGACGCCACGTACCGATCTCCACCAGCACCTCGTCGCCCGGCTGGTCAGCCGCAGCATCCACGCTGGTGCGTTCTTCCAGATTACGGCGCAAGCCGCTGTAGTTACCAAGCGCCTCCAGGCATTCCTGGCTGCGGCGGGTGATTTCCGTTTCCAATACCGGCACTTTCGCCAGACTTTCAGACCGGTAGTAGCTCGCCAACGCCTCGTCGTAACGACGGGCATCCTGCTGGATGGTGCCGACGCGATACCAGAGCTTCGCGGCCTTCTCGGCGTCCATCGGCGTCTGCGCCAAATACTGCTCCCAGGCACGCGCCGCCTGCTCGGCGAGGCCCTGCCGCTCCAAGCGCTGCGCCAGCGCCGACTGCTCGTCATGACCTAGCGCCACGCCGCCACCAGCCACCGCGCCACTACCAGCCGCGCCCGCGCCGCGCGACAGGCGCCACGGCAGCCAGCAGGCCAAAAATACCACGCACACGCCCTGCACAAGCAACAACAACCGCCACCCGCGCGATGGGCCCCGCTCCGGCACCGGCGCGGCCGGCGGTAACGAAAAATCAAAATCAGCCATAGCTTCGTCCTCCTGAATATCCTGTTAGGCCACGCCACGCTAACGAGCGCCTCAGTGCATTTTTTCCCGCCGGCGAAAAAATCCCACCAGTTTTTTGGCATAGTCCTCGCCGGTGAGCAGATCGATTTGATCGACGTCCATGGAACGGAAGCCCGTCCGCAGCTTCTGCATGCGCAGCTGCCCCAGATCGGCATAGCAGTCGCGCACGCGCCGGCTGCCGCTGTCAAGCAACACCAGCTCGCCGGTTTCGGCGTCCTCGAGTTCGATCAACCCCAAGTCGGGCAGCGCGAGTTCGCGCGGGTCGCTCACGGTAACCGCGATCAGGTCGTGGCGGCGGCTCAGCACGCGCATGGAGCGCTCGTAGCCATCGCCAAGGAAATCCGACACCAAAAAGACCACGCAGCGTTTGCGGATGACCCGTCCGAGGTAGTCCAACGCGGCGGGGATATTCGTCTGCGCGCCAGTAGCCTTGAAGCCCAACACGTCGCGAATGATGCGCAGGGCATGCGACACGCCTTTCGCTGGCGGGATAAACTGCTCAATGCGGTCGGTAAAGAGAATCATCCCGACCTTATCGTTGCTTTTCACCGCCGAAAAGGACAGCAGCGCACAAAGCTCCGCAGCCAATTCGTTCTTGAGCTGACCAGTGGTGCCGAACTGGCCCGATGCCGACAAGTCCACCACGAACATCACCGTCAGCTCGCGCTCTTCATGAAAGCGCTTCACGTAGGGATGGCCCTGCCGCGCGGTCACATTCCAGTCGATCGAGCGCACTTCGTCGCCGGGCTGGTACTCGCGCACTTCGTCAAACTCCATGCCCGCGCCCTTGAAGGCACTCTGATATTCACCGGCGAGGACGTCATTCACCGTCTTGCTGGTGTATATCTGAATATATCGAATTTTTTTAGCTAGCTCTTTCGGTAACATGGCGGCTCTGCTCACTGACTTCTGACACGGCGACTACGGCGGGCACCTGGCGCGATCGCGCCAAGGCTTCTCTCAGGGCACTTTCACCGTGTTGAGAATCTCCTGCACCACGTCCTCCGAGCTCTTCTCTTCAGCCTCAGCTTCGTAGGTGATAATGACGCGATGCCGCAGCACATCCATGGCCACCGACTTCACGTCCTGCGGCGTGACGTAGCCGCGCCCTTCCAGCAGCGCCTGGCCGCGCGCGGCCATCGCCAGGAAGATCGTCGCCCGCGGCGAACCGCCATAGCGGATCAGCTCGGCCAAGGCCGGCAAGCCGTAATCGCCCGGGTTGCGCGTGGCATCCACCAGATTCACGATGTACTCTTCAATCTTCTCGTCCATGAAGATGTCGTCCGCCAGGGTCCGTAGCCGTTTCACATCCGCCGGATTGAGCACGTTCTCAACATTGAGCTTCGGCGCGGTGGACGCCATGCGCCGCAATATCTTGAGTTCGTCCTGTTTCTGAGGATAAACCACCTTCAGCTTGAACATAAAGCGGTCAACCTGCGCTTCCGGCAGGGGATAGGTGCCTTCCTGCTCCACCGGATTCTGGGTCGCCAGCACCAGAAAGGGATCTTCCAGCTTGAAAGTGCTGTCGCCTACCGTCACCTGCCGCTCCTGCATCGCCTCCAACAGCGCGCTCTGCACTTTCGCCGGCGCGCGGTTGATCTCGTCCGCCAAAATCACATTGGCGAAAATCGGCCCGCGCTTGGTGCTGAAATCGCCCGTCTTGGGATTGTAAATCATGGTGCCAACCACGTCCGCCGGCAGAAGATCCGGCGTGAACTGAATGCGGTGGAAAGTCGCCTGCAGGCATTTCGCCAATGTCGTCACCGTGAGGGTCTTGGCCAAACCCGGCACGCCCTCAATCAACACGTGGTTGTTGCACAGCAGCGCCAGCAACAAGCGGTCCACCAGAGCTTCCTGACCCACAATCACCCGGCCTATCTCCGCCCGCACCCGGGCCAACAACGCACTCTCCTTGGCGACCCGCTCGCCAATCTGCTTGACGTCAACACTCATGGCTAACTCCTCAATAGTATCACAAAACCAAATCTGCCGGACCTAACCCGCAAAGGTAAACTCAGAATGTACTGGCAAGAGCACCTCGACGCAATCACCAGCCCGATCTACGCCCCCAAAAGACCAAAAAAATCCCCGACAGTTCCATCGCCGCATAGAGTTTTGCGGCGATACGTTGCCACCGCGTCCACCCAGCCCACCCCGTTTCCCGACTGTGGAGTAGGCGTATGTATGTCCACTATGTCCACTATGTCCACTATGTCCCCCCCGCTGGTTTTTTGGGCGCGCCGGCTTACATTGTCACGTTCTGTCAAGACACGTAAGGTCCTTCACATCGTCATCTCTGAAAACATCCTATGGTCAATCCCGTCGCCTTCACCCTCGGTCCTCTCAGCATACGCTGGTACGGCATCATGGTCGCCAGCGGTTTTCTTGCCGCTTACTGGCTGATGAACCGCCGTGCCCGCCGTTACGACTTCAAGCCGGACGACGTGGCAGACCTCACGTTCATGGCCATGCTCGCCGGCATCATCGGCGCCCGCGTGCTCTACGTCATCCGCTACTGGCATGAGTTCTCCGGCCATGCTCTGGATATGTTCAAAGTATACCAAGGCGGTCTGGTCTTTTACGGCGGCTTCATCGGCGCCGTCATCGCCATCGTCATTTTGGCGCGACGCCGGCACTGGCCGCTGGGCCGTGTCGCCGATCTAATGGCGCCGGCGCTGCCGCTGGGTCACGCCTTCGGCCGCGTGGGTTGCCTGCTCAACGGCTGTTGTTTCGGGATGCCCTACGACGGCTGTTGCGCCGTCCATTATCCGGCCTTTGTCGAACCCGGCGTCATCAATCCCGTACTGGACATCCAACTGCGCCTCGGCGTGGTGGACTTGGCGCCCGAACTCAGCCATTGCGCGCCGGTGCTGCCCATCCAGGCCATCGCCACCATCGGCAATCTGGCCATCTGCGCAGCGCTGCTCTGGCTAGAAAAGACCGGCCGCTGCCGAAACCGCCTCTTTATTGCCTACATGATCATCTACAGCGTCGGGCGCTTCCTCCTCGAATTCGGCCGCGGCGACTACATCACGCGGGTCGCTGGCCTAACGCCGTCACAAATCACCTGCCTGTGGCTGCTGCCCGCGGCCTTAGGCGCCTACGCCGTCAGCGAATGGTGGCAACGCCGCAAAAACCATGCAAAATCCTGACCAGGACCAGAACAGCACGCCAACACATGACGGCGGGACAATTCTCGACGGCGACGCAATCCCTCACCAAGACGACTGCATGGTCGGCCAGGAACACCGCGAGGGCATTCGCATTGATCTCTTCCTCGCCCAGACCTGGCCCGAGCACTCCCGCGTTTTCTACCAAAAATGCCTCAGCGAGCACCGCGTGCTCGCCAATGGCGAACACTGCCGCCGCGCCACCAAAGTCTGGCCCGACGACCATATCATCATCTTCTGGCCACCCGAGGAAGATAAAACGCTCGTTGCTGAGGACATTCCTCTCGACATTATCATGGAGGACGAGCAGGTCATCGTCCTCAACAAACCGCCGGGCCTGGTCGTCCATCCAGCCCAGGGCAATACCACCGGCACCCTCGTCCACGGCCTGCTCCACCACGACGAAGAGGCCTTCGAGGACATGAGCGACGACACGCAGCGCCCCGGCATCGTCCACCGGCTTGACAAAGACACCTCTGGTGTCCTTGTCGTCGCCAAAAATCTCCAGGCGCGAGCATCCCTCAAGGACGCCTTCAAGGAACATGTCACTGAGAAGACCTACCTAGCCATCGTCATCGGCTGTCCAGACGAGCCCATCGGCCTGATTGAGAACGACATCGGTCGTCATCCGGGCCACCGCCTGAAGATGGCCGTGGTCGAGGAACACGGCAAGCACGCCATCACCCGCTACCGCGTGCTGGCCAGCGCCGGCGGCTGCTCGCTGCTGGAAATACGCATCTTCACCGGCCGCACCCACCAGATCCGCGTGCATTTCTCTCATCTCAAACACCCGGTGCTCGGCGACGCGCTCTACGGTGGTTGCCCGAAAGACATGCCCTACCCCGCTCCACGGCAAATGCTCCACGCCTGGAAGTTGGTTTTCCCGCACCCCGCCAACGGTGTCATGCGCCAATACATGGCGCCCCTACCCGACGATTTCCAGCAAGCCCTCAGCGCCCTCGGCTTGCCCGCCATCGGCATGCGCCCCAAGCCCGTCAACCCACCAGTGCCGCCACTGGCTAACGACGACGAAGCCAACGAATGACCCCGACCGTGTCCAATCCCTTCAGCGATCCCTTCATCGACCAGCTGCGCGCACAACGGCAGAGCGTCATTGAGCTCTCCTCCGGCCGCCGCCTCGCCCTCCCTGCCAGCGTCGGCTTCTGCCACGGCGTGCGCCATGCCGTGCAGCTGCTGGCCGATACCGTCGCCGCAGCCCAGCAGCAGGACATCTGGCTCCTCGGCGCCATGATTCACAACCCCGCCGTCAACGACTATTTCGTCAAGCAGGGCGTAAAAATGCTCGACGATCACGACCTCGACACAGTCTTCACCCGCGCCAAAGCCACCGACATCTTCGTCATCCCGGCCTTCGGCCTCGACTGCGAACTCGACGAACGCCTCCGCGCCTTCGCCCAATCCCTTGGCCAGATCGTGGACAGCACCTGCCCATTCGTCCGCCGAGTCTGGCAAGCCGTGGAACAGGCCGCCACCACCGGCGCCGCCATTGTCATTCACGGCAAACCCGGCCACCAGGAAACCACCGGCATCTGGACCCGCGCCGCCAAGGTCGCGCCGGCTGTCGCCATCGTGCCGTCGCCCGCCGCCGCCCATCAACTGCTGGACGCCCTGCCGCCGACAACGCCCGGCGCGGCCTATCCGCCAGCATGGCTGGTCAATGCCGACCGCCTCCCGCACTGCGACTGGATGCTGGTCAACCAAACCACCATGCTCTGCAGCGAAACCGAAGAAATCGCCACCATCCTCGCCAACGCCGGCAGCAAGCACCACGGCGCGTTCACCATGGCCAACACGCTCTGCAATGCCACTCGCGCCAGGCAAGCCGAAGCCGAAAAACTCTGTGCGCAGACATGCGAAGTCATTCTGGTCCTCGGTGGCATCAACAGCAGCAATACCACCCAGCTCTACCGTCTCGCCGCCAAGCACACCACGACCTACTACCTGCAATCCCCGGACGACCTCGACAGCCACGCCGTTCGCCATTACCTGCCAAACGAACAACAATGGCGCGATAGCTCCCACTGGCTGCCACCACCTCCCGCCACCATCGGCATCCTCGTCGGCGCATCGTGCCCCGACTCCGAAATCGCCGCCCTCATCCGCAAACTCCAAGCCTGCGCCTAGAGGCTGATCCGACTGATCCGACTGATCCGACTGATCCGACTGATCCGACTGATCCGACTGATCCGACTGATCCGACTGATCCGACTGATCCGACTGATCCGACTGATCAGTAATCCGAT
>Ga0123334_1004905_pt1 | contig 13296 bp, 7 predicted proteins | sample BiotimSIPDNA_FD_89706 | JGI IMG/M metagenome (GOLD analysis project Ga0123334, IMG submission 89706) | Anaerobic biogas reactor microbial communites from Washington, USA - Biogas_R1 time_0 SIP DNA | ecosystem: Engineered > Bioreactor > Anaerobic > Unclassified | place: Washington, USA | collected... | reverse complement strand
CCCCCGCCCCACGGGTAACTCGGGAGGTTGAATTGTACGATGCCGTACTCTCGCGTCACACAGCAGGTCCGGATGTTGCCACTCCAGTTGTCGCCCTCCAGATAAACGATCGTCGAGCCGTCGACCTCCGCCTGCAACTGCCAACCGCCACTGACCGCAACCTCGAATTCACGCACGTTCTGGGGGTCCGAGATGTCGGCGCCGTAGATGTCGCCGATATCGTTGCGCTCGTCGGTCCACACGACCAGGTTCCCGGAGACCGAGGGATCGTACTGCCGCTCGGGCGCCGTGCAGATCGGGAAGATCCTGATGTCGCTCAGATCGGAGATGTCGGCGCCGTAGATGTCGCCGTCGGCCTCCCATACGACGATATCACCGCAGATATCGACGAATCCCTCATGCGCCTCGGTGTAGTTGTCGTAGGGGTATGGCACGCCGTGCCCGACCTCTTCGGCAATGGTGAAGTACACCGGATGGGCGCGGTCCGTGACGTCGGCGCCGCAGATGTCGTACACGGCTTCGGCATAGCGCGTCTGGTTTGACGTCTCCACGTCGCGATGCCGCAGCCAGACAACCTTGCTGCCGGAGATGGCGGGATAGCCGTAGGACTCGGTCTGCGTGCCCCGCCGAAGGGGCATGCTGTCGCCCGTAGCCGTGTCTGCGAGATACACACTCGTGCAGATGGGATTGTAGTACGACCCGTTGCCGCTGATCCAGACGACGAGACTACCGTCGATCTTCGGCTTGGTGTTCACTGTCCCGGCCCTGAACGTGCGGAAGATGCCCGTCTGCGTATCGGCACAGAAGATCTCCCATTGAGAAGGGTTGTAGTCTTCGCTGCCGACGTAGGCCACATGGGTCCCGGATACGGCGGGATAGAAGAAGTATCCACCCGAATCCTGTGCGATTGTGAACGGCACGGCGTTCACGGTGAAGGGCGCCGCCTCAATCTTTACGACATCCGGCTCGCTGTCGATGAAGCCATCGTTGACGACCAGCTCGAAGCGAAAAACGCCAGCCTGCTGGCAGAGAAAGTAGGGCGTTGACGAATCGGCCAGAAACAGTTCGACCGGCGGCCCTTCGACTTGCGTCCACGTGTAGGTCAGCTCATCCGGCGGGTCCGTATCCTGCGACCGGGCGCCGTCCAGACGAATCCCTCCCGGCATTGCCCACAGCTTGTCCGGCCCGGCGTTCGCCACGGGACGCTCGTTGCCCACCACGACCAGCACCGTATCGGGGGCGCTGGCGTACTGGCCGTCGGCGACGACCAGTGAGAATGTGTACCATCCTTCAGCCGGCGGCGTGAAGGCCGGTTGCGTTGCCGCCGCGTCGTCCAGCGTCACTTCAGCGCCCGACGTCTGCGTCCACGTAAACGCCGTGGGCCCTTGCGGATCAGAGAAGTAGCTGCCCGTCCCGTCCAGCACCACCGGTTCGGGGGCCAGGATGTGGCGATCGGCGCCGGCGTGGGCGAGCGGCTTGACGTAGCCGATGTACTCGTCGGCCCCGATGTCCACACGCATCGCGTACACGCGCGGGTCGCCGTCGAGGTCGGTCCCGCTCGGAGGCGGGACGAAATCCGGGTCCCCGGCGCTGATGCACGGAGAGCCGGCATCGAGACGATACCGCGTGCTCCAGGAACTGAGGAAGACCGGGTCGGCGGAGATGTTGCCATTGCGTCCGGTCCACTCGGCCTGGCCTCCATAGATCGCCTCATTCGTGCGCGGGTCCCGCGTGACGAAGTCGACCGGGGTGTTGCCCCAGACGTTGTTATAGCGGATCACGTCACCGCCCGCGTAGGTCCAGTACAATCCACCGCCCGATCCGGCGCTGGCAATGATGTTGTTCGCGACCGTCAGCCGGGTATAGTCATACTGAAACGATGCGTAGACATTGCCGCCCAGACCGTATTCGGGCTCCTTGTCGCAGTCGTTGCCCACAATCGTGTTGTTCAGGAGCGAACCGGCGTAGATATAGATGCCGCCGCCATTGACGGCGGAGTTGTCGTAGATGAGGTTGTCGGTGACCGTAGCGTAGCCGCCGGCGTAGATCCCGCCACCGGTCTCGGCGGCATTGTTGTAGATCACGTTGTGCGTGATGGTCGCCGAGCCGGAGCAGTAGATCCCGCCCCCGTCGGACCACTCGTATCGGTAGGTGTAATAGCGAGCCCCTCCGACATTCACCTCCCCCTCTTCCTCGAGGTAGGGCGCGACATTGTTGGTAATGACGTTTCGCGTGATGGTCGGCGAGGCCCCCATGCACAGAATACCACCGCCGTAGGAGTAGCTGTAGGAATAGTCGGGACTGACATAGGAGTAGATCAACGTACCGACCCCGCCGGTGATGGTGAACCCCGTCAGGACCGCCCGGGACGTCTCGCCGTTCTGGAAGCTCACGACGCTGCCCTCTCCCTGGGCGTGCAGAATCGTATACCCAACGATTCGCGGATCGTTCGGGTCCGTGCTGGTGACGACGATGTTCTTGCCGTTGAAATCGATCGTCTGGTAGTAAAGACCGGGCGCGACGATCACAGTGTCGCCGTCGTCACTGGCGTCGATCGCGTCCTGGATGATGGAATAGTCGCCGGGCACGTGGCGGATCGCCGCACCCGCGGCACCGCTCACCAGGACCATCAACACGGAAGTCACCATAGACAGGTATCTCATAATCTGACCTTTCCCTCGCTCAATACATCGCACGGCTCTGAAAGGGCTGACAGTAGGCAGGCTGTCACCTCCACACATTCTTGCCGCCATTCTACACCAAATCCGCTCCCGGGGCAAGCCCATATGCCTGCCCAAACGGCCTCTCGACGAATGTCCATCTGTGTGATGAAACCGTCCTTTGGACAGACCTTGAACTCCTCTCGGACCGCCGCCCGGAGTCTTTCCCCTCCTCTTTGACGTCGCTGGGCCGCCTTTGTTACATCTTTTTCGCGTTTTCTGCCCCGGTCAGACAGCCATCGATGCGCCCGGCCCCGTCGGATTCCAGTTGAAAACAAGCCTGACCTGGGCATAATGGCTTCCCAACGACGCCAACTGCATGGATTTTGGGGATATGACGATGACATGGCACCTCCAACGGACCACGCTTTCACTGCTTCTGGGCGTTCTGCTGCTGTCGGCGAGTTGCTCTCCTTCGGCCTGGCATTCGGGCGGCAAACACAGTGAGACATCCGCGTTCGATAACCGACTCGGGGCCGTTATGGAATCAGGCACAAGCATCCCCGTGGCCTATGACGTGGACGTCCTCGTGGTCGGCGGCAGTTCGGGAGGCGTCGCGGCCGCCGCAGCCGCCGCACAGAACGGGGCCCGCGTTTTCCTGGCCGCCCCCAGACCCTACCTGGGAGAAGACCTCTGCGCGACATACCGCCTCTGGCTGGAGCCCGGCGAGGAGCCTCGCTCGGATCTGGCCCGGGCCCTCTTCGCCGAACCGCAAGCGGCCCGACAGATGGAGAACGCACTCACCTTTGCCTACGAAGCGGACATCCCCTCGTCGCCTCGCCACAAAGACACCGACCCACCATCGATTCTGACCGACGGCAAGTGGCACAGCGCCGCAACGCAGAGCGTTCAATACGACGGCAACGCCGCCATCACCGCCGATCTGGGCGACGCCCAGCGTCTGCGGCGCGTGCGTATCATGGCCTACCAGCGCAACGGCGACTTCGAGGTCGATTCCGTCACGATTCACGTCAGCCAGGACGGCAAGACCTGGAATCGGGCGGCCGCCATCAAGAACGGCAAGCTCGGCCAGGGTTCCTTTGAGGAATCGCCCATCGAGCTGTCCGCCTGGCTCGACAGCACCGCCCGTTACGTCCGGCTCAGCATCAAGAAGTCCCCGGCGGTCGAGCGAATCCTGTTGGGAGAGATCGTGATCGAAAAACCGGCCGGCCCGAAGCGGTCCTCGCCCGACCGGGTCCCGCCGACTCCCATGCAGGTCAAACGCGTCCTCGACGATACCCTGCTCGACGCGGGCGTCAAGTTCCTCTATGGCTGTTATGCCACCGAGGTGCTGCGAGATGCGAAGGGCAACGTGGCCGGAATCGTGATGAGCAACCGTTCCGGCCGGCAGGCGGTGAAGGCCAAAGTCGTCATCGACGCCACGGACAGGGCTCTGATCGCGCGAATGGCCGGCGCCGCATTCGACCCGTACGCGACGGGCTGGCACACCTTCCAGCGCACAGTGGTCGGCGGCACGATGCGACAGGATGATTACATGGAGGCCCGCCGACTGCCCACACCGGTCCACACCGCCAACGGGCGGACCTACGAGGCCATCGAGTACACCCTGAAGATCCCGATGGAGGACGGTTCATTCGCGTCCTTCGCCAACGCCGAGCAGATCGCCCGGGACAAGACCTGGAGCGCCGGACAGGTGGATTGCTCGGAGACGTTGTTTCAGGTGCCTCCCGACCGTATGAAGGGCAAGGCGAGGGAGTGCTGTACGTGGCCCGGCGCCGACCGAGCCGACCTCAACATGTTCCGACCCGAGCGAGTCGAACGGCTGTTCGTGCTGGGAGGTTGCGCGGACATGGCCCGGTCGGTCGCCGAGAAGCTCGTGCGTCCGCTGGAACTGATCGCCGTGGGCGAGCGAATCGGCCAGGCCGCTGCCGTCGAGGCCCTCGCCCTGCCGATGAGCCAGACGGCCACCGTAACCGGCCAGCGAATGGCACCGTCGGCTCGGGGCGTTGTCCGGGAAGAGATTGCCTGGATGCGGCCCGACCTCCAACATGGCGGCGCAGTGGAGGCCACCGAGCGAGCGATCCCGATCCTGGGCCGTTATGATGTGGTCGTCGTCGGGGGCGGCACGGGCGGCGCTCCGGCGGGGATTTCCGCCGCACGCCAAGGGGCCCGAACGCTGGTTGTCGAGTACCTTCACGGCCTGGGCGGCATCGGAACGATGGGCCTGATCGGCCGATATTACTACGGCTATCGCGAGGGCTTCACCAAGGAGATCGACGAGGGACTGGCCGACCTGGGCGGCCCGGCTGAGGGAATCAGCGGACGGGGAGGCGACTGGGACAGCCAACTGAAGATCGAATGGTACCGCCGCGAGCTGCGAAAGGCCGGGGCCGACATCTGGTACGGCGCATTCGGTTGCGGCGCATGGGTCGAGGGCCATCAGGTCAAGGGCGTGGTGGTCGCCACGCCGCAGGGCCGGGGCGTTGTCCTGGCGAAGGTGGTGATCGACGCGACCGGCAGCGCCAGCATCGCCGCCGCCGCCGGGGCCGACTGCATCTACACCAGCGCCGAGCACATCGCCATCCAGGGAACCGGCCTGCCCCCCTGGGAGCCGGGCGCTCGATACACCAACACGGATTTCACGTTCATCGACGATCTCGATGCGATCGACGCATGGCGGTCGTTCCTTACCGCTCGCAGGAAGTTCGACAACGCCTACGACCTCGCGCAGATCGTCGACAGCCGTGAGCGAAGGCAGATTGTCGGCGACTTCTTCCTTTGCCCGTCGGACGCCTACCTCGGTCGGACCTTCCCCGACACCATCGTCCGCGCCAACAGCAACTTCGACTCGCACGGCTTCACGATCCACCCGATGTTCCTGCTCAAACCACCCGACCGCGAGGCGTTGCCCTGCGATGTCCCCTACGGCTGTCTGCTGCCCAAGGGTCTCGAAGGCATCCTCGTGACGGGGCTGGGCGTCAGCGCCCATCGCGACGTGATGCCCGTGATCCGCATGCAGCCCGACATTCAGAACCAGGGGTATGCCGCCGGCCTCGCCGCCGTCATGGCGATCCGCGGGAGCGGCAAGCTGCGAGACATCGACATCCGCACGCTCCAGCAGCATCTCGTCGACAAGGGCAACCTGCCCGCCGAGGTGCTCGACCATAAGGACTCGCTGCCGCTGCCCAAGGAGCGGATCGAGCGAGCCGTTGCGTCTCTGACGAACGGTTTCGAGGGCATCGAGATCATCTACGCGCAGCCCGAGGCGGCCCTGCCGCTGCTGCGGCAGGCGTACGACAATGCGACCTCCGACGACGTCAAGCTCACCTACGCGCATATTCTGGGCATCATGGGCGACGAAGCCGGGGCCGCGACGCTGACAGATGCCGTCAGACAGCGGGACTGGGACGAGGGCTGGAAATATACCGGCATGGGCCAGTACGGGATGAGCATGAGTCCGGTGGATAGCCTGATCGTGGCCCTCGGCCGCACCGGACGCAGGGAAGCGCTCGATCCCATCATCGAGAAGATCGCCCAGCTCGGCCCCGATCATGCCCTGTCGCACCACCGGGCCGTGGCGATGGCGCTGGAGGCCCAGCGCGAACCATCGACCGCCAGGGCGCTCGCCGACCTGCTCCGCAAAGACGGCATGACCGGACACGCCTTTACGGACATCCATGCCGTCACGGCAAACATCCCGGCCAGTCCCGTCGATACCTCCACCCGCGAGGTCTCGTTGCGGGAACTGATCCTGGCCCGCGCGCTCTACCGCTGCGGCGACGACAACGGCCTGGGCGAGCGCATCCTGAGAGAGTATGCTCGTGACATGCGCGGCCACTACGCCCGTCACGCATTGGCCATTCTCAATGAACAACCCGGGCGCCGCATGTGAGACGCCCATCGCACCGGACAGATAAACGGAAAGAAACACGCAACCGCTGAAAATGTAAAGGAGGCAACAGATGGCAGGAGAATATCGGTTTTCGTTTGGGCCGTGGAACATTCATGAAGGCGGCGATCCGTTCGGCCCGACGGTCCGGACCACCATCAAGTTCGCCAAGAAGCTCAAGCTCTTCAAGAAGCTCGGCTTCGAGGGCGTGCAGTTCCACGACGACGACGCCGTGCCCGAGATGAACGAACTGGGCCCCAAGGAGATCGTCAAGAAGGCAAAAGAAGTGCGGAAGATGCTGGCCGACGAAGGGTTGGTGGCCGAATTCGTGGCGCCGCGTCTGTGGGAAGACCCGCGCACGATCGACGGCGGCTATACCTCCAACGACCCTGAGTGCCGCAAATATGCACGGGACCGCAGCCGCCGGGCCATCGACATCGCCGCAGCCCTCAAGACCGATCTGATCGTCCTGTGGCTGGCGCGCGAAGGCACGTACATGCGCGAGGCCAAGGACAGCAAGGTCGCGGTGGACCGCCTCGTCAAGGCGATCGACGACATGCTCGCCTACAACAAGGACATCAAGATCGCCATCGAGCCCAAACCCAACGAGCCGATGGACCAGGCCTATATCCCGACCACGGGTCATGCCATGGCGCTGGGCTACCTGACCAAGGACGCCGGCCGCGTCGGCGTGAACATCGAGACCGCCCACGCGATTCTGGCCGGCCTCGATCCGTCGGACGAGATGGGCTTTGCCCTGGCCTACGACAAGCTCTACACGGTGCACCTGAACGACCAGAACGGCCTGAAGTTCGACGAGGACAAGAGCTTCGGCTCGGTCAACCTGCGCCGGGCGTTCAACCAGGTTCGCATCCTCGACAAATACGACTACGGCAAGAAAGGCGAGTTCGTCGGCCTCGATGTCAAGGCGGTGCGGACACAGAAGCAGAAGGTCGCGACGAAGCACCTCAGCAACAGCCGGACGATCTTTCTGCGGCTGGTCGAGCTGGCCCGAAGCCTCGACGAAAGCCACGTCGAAAGCCTGATCGCCGAACGCGACTACGAAGAGCTGGACCTGCTCATCATGAACCACCTGCTCGGCAAGTGAGCCGGCCGAACCCTGAACGAGAGGAACCATGAGTAACGACAAAGTGGTTTTGAGTCTCGGCGCCCATCCGGACGACGCCGAGTTTATGTGCGCCGGAACCCTGGCCCTGCTTCGCGAGCGGGGCTGGCAGGTCCACATCGCAACATTCACGCCGGGCGATTGTGGCACCGTTGAGTACAGCCGCGAGGAAATCAGCCGGATTCGCAAGAGCGAGGCAGCCAAGGCGGCCAGCCTGCTCGACGGTCAGTATCACTGCCTCGAATGCGACGACGCCTTCATCACGTACGATCGACCGACCCTGGTCAAAGCAATCGCTCTGATACGCAAGGTCCGGCCGAAGATCGTCTTCACGCTGAGTCCATCGGACTACATGGTCGATCACGAGATGTCCAGCAAGCTGACGCAGTCGGCATGCTTCTGCTGCGGCATCGTCAACATCGACACGCCCGGCGCCGAGCCCTTCGAGCCGATCCCCCATCTCTATTACGCCGATCCGGTTGAAGGCAAGGACAAGTTCGGCGTCGAGGTCACGCCGGGTACGACCGTGGACACGAGCGGCGTCATCGATATCAAGGCGAGAATGCTCGCTTGCCACGAGAGCCAGCGAAACTGGCTGCTGGCCCATCACGGCATCGACGAGTACACCGACCAGATGAAGAAGCTCGGCCGTAAGCGCGGCGCCGACATCGGCGTCGAGTTCGCCGAGGGGTTCCGCCAGCACCTGGGGCACGCGTATCCCCAGGACAACCTCCTCAAGGCCGAGCTGGGCGATCTGGTTCACACACGATAGGGGAACGATCATGGGCAGAAAACAAAGCCTCCTGGCCCCGGACTGGTGGGACTACACGACGCTCGACAACGCGATCCTCAACGACGCCGCCAGGCTCACCGCCAAAGACATGGCGGGCCTGAGCCGGGAAGGATTTCGGGTCGTCTTCTACGAGACACTCGAAGACTTCTACCTGGCCGAGGCCCTCGAATACGTCACCGCCTGGAAACAGGCGACGCCGGACAATCCCGTCGGCGTCTGTGGACCGATCGGACCGACGGAGCAGTTGCCGCTTGTCGCAAGGCTCGTCAATGAGCTGCGACTGAAACTCCGCGACGCACACTTTTGGGGCATGGACGAGTGGTACATGAACGGTTCCGAGGTACCCGAAACGCATCCGCTGTCATTTGCCAAGGCGGACAAGGAGCTGTGCTTCAATCGGATCCGGCCCGAACTGAAGATGCCCGAGACCAACCTGCACTTTCCCAAGGCTGATACCTCGGCGTATATCCAGAGCTGGGACGGCATCCGATGCGCCGTCATGCAGGGCGGCCAGGGCGACATCAAGCACTGGGCCTTCAACGATCCCGTTCGCAGGCAAGGCCCGTACGAAGACCGCCCGCCGACACCACAGGAGTACCGGCAACTGACCACCCGCATCGTGGATCTGCATCCGGTGACCGTGATGCAGAACGCACGCACGAGCGGCGGCGGGGTCGTAACGAGCGTCCCAACCCAGGCGATCACCGTGGGCCCCGTCCAGACGTGGAAGACCGAGAAGGTCTCGATCTGGCAGGCGGGCACGCACGACAACCCGTTCGGGATGCGCCTGACCACGCTGATGATCGCCAGGAAGCTCCCCGACAGCGCCGTGCCCATGTCGCTGCTGGCCAACCACCCGAACGTGCAATTCAATTTCTACCGGCCCGCCATCGGCACATGCGAAGCCGAGATGCACTGAGGCCAGACAGCAGAAGGAGATACCATTGATGGCTGTGGACGTTCTGATCCTTAACACGGCGGTCGCGGACCTGCGCCGGGCCGATTTCGAATTCGCCGACCGGCTCGTGGGCAAAGGCGGCCTGGCCAAGTGCGAGACCGAGGACATGCCCGACTACTCCCAGGAGCAGATCAAGCAGTGGATTGACGAAGGCAGCGCCACCGCGGGCGGGCCGGGCAACACCGCCCCGCTGATTGCTCGGACCGGCCTGAAGGTCGCCGTCGGCGTCAACCTCGGCAAAGGCCACTACGACGGGCTCGACGCGCAGGGCCGATTCTTCCACGACACCCTCGTCGCCAACGACGTCGATATGTCGGCCACACACATCCATCCCAGCCTGCCGACGGGGACGACGTTCATCCACAACCCCAAGGGCGACGACCGGGGCGGCATCGCCTACTTCCCCAACGCCAACAACGACTTCGACTTTGCGATCTTCCAGAAGGCTGTCGAACGGCTCGAACCTCGCGTGGTCTACTACATGTATTCGGGCCTGTCCGACCGGGGCGACGCCAACGAAGGTCGTGACCTGGCCGAGTTCATCCGCTGGTGTCGCAGCCGAGGTGCGCTGACCATCGCCGACAGCCACACGCTAACGGGCGACCCGCATCGACTGATCGCCGAAGGCAGGCCCGTCACCGAGTATCGCCTGCTCGAACCGCTCCTGCCGGAGTTGGACGTGTTCTTCACCTCGTCGGACGAGGCGAAGCTGATCGAGAACACACTGGGCGAGCCGCGCAAATGGACCCAGTTTGACGAGAGCCGCAATAACACCCATTTCCTCGAGTTCCTCACGAAGAGATACTGGCACAATGACGGGCGAACGCGCCTCTTCGGCGTAACCGTCAGCAACGGCGCCTATGAAGTGCACCACTGCCCCGACGGCCGAACCGACGGACCGACCAAGATCACGTCGCGGTTCCTCAGCGGCGAGGTCATCGACCTCGTCGGCGCCGGCGATTCGTTCCGAGCCGGGCTGATTACCTATCTTGCGAAGAACCTCGACGCATTTCGGGCCGGCGACATCGATTTTGCCCAGGCCGTACAGGTGGGCAACCTCTTCGCGTCGCTGTTCATCAAGGCCCCACTCGACGACCGCTACGCCAACATCAAATCGTACGACAAGATGCTCCGCGTCCTGCAAACCGACAAGAATTTCGACAGCTTCGAAGCCCTGCGACAGGCGCTGAATTGATTGGGAGTGAATTGAGATGGCACAGAAGAAGACGTCGTTCGACTGGCAGGACAGAGTGGGCAATCCCGCGCAGGTGGGCGGGATCGAGACCAGCGTTCTGGACAACGGACTGGGCAAAGGCACGCGAATCGCGTGGATCAATACGGGAGCCGGGCTGCGATACAAGGTGGTGATCGATCGGGCGCTGGACATCGTGGACGCGTTCCACAACCAGCACAGCCTCGCCTGGCTCAGCCACGCCGGCGTGACCGCCCCGCGCCCGGACGCCAACGAAGGCATCGAATGGCTCTGGCCGTTCGGCGGTGGCCTGCTGACGACCTGCGGCCTAAGCCACGTCGGGGGGCCGGAGGACGATGAATCGGGCCGGCGCGGTCTGCACGGGCGGATCAGCAACACCCCGGCCGAGATCGAATCGGTCGTCCAGCCTGACCTGCGAACCGGCAAGCTCGACATGAGCATCACAGCGGTGGTGAAGGAATACCGCGTCTTCGGCCCGACCCTGCAACTGCGACGGACCATCTCCAGCACGCTGGGCCAGCCCGCGATCCGTATCCACGACGTGGTGACAAACATGGGCAATACGCCGACGCCGCACATGCTGCTGTACCACTGCAACTACGGCTGGCCCCTGGTCGACGAGGGCACGCAGATCGTCTGGAAAGGCGCGTGGCGGTCGCGCGGCATGGATATGGACAACGCGATCTTCAACGACCAGAACGATTTCCGCGTGTGCCGCAAGCCGCTGGAAGCCCATCGCGGCGGCGGCGAGGCCTGCGGGTTCATCGACGTGGCCGCCGACAAGAGCGGCCTGTGCACCATCGGCCTGCACAACAAGAAGCTCGGCCTGGCGGTGGCGACTCGCTACAAGAAGACGCAGTTCCCCTGCATGGCCAACTGGCAGCACTGGGGCCCGGGCGAGTACGTCACCGGGCTGGAGCCGGGCACGAATTTCCCGATCGGTCAAAGTGCCGCCCGCAAGCAGAAGAAGCTGATCCATCTGGCCCCCGGCAGGAGCCGGACCTACGACTTGGAAATCCGCGTGCTCACAAAAGACGCGGACATCAACGCCTTCCTCAAGACAGCCGGGCAGTAAGATGACCGATCACATTCTCGTGGGTTTCGGATTCGGGCCGATCCAGAGCGGCCTGTTCGCCAAGGAGGCCTTTCAGAGCGGCCGATTCTCGCGGATCGCCGTTGCAGAAATTGATCGAGCCCTGGTCCACGCCGTTCGGGCCAATCGTGGAACGTACCACGTCAACGTTGCTCGGGCCGACCGAATCGAAACACAACGAATCGACAACGTCGAACTGTTCGACCCGACGGATACGAAAGACAACGAGGCCCTTCGCGCCGCGATGGCTCAGGCGACGGAGATCTGCACCTGCCTGCCGTCGGTGAATTTCTTCACCTCGAGTGGCACCAACAGTGTCGCCGCGATGATCGCCGACGGCCTGGCCCGCAGAGGAGAAGAACCCGCCATCGTCTACGCGGCGGAAAACAACAACCACGCCGCCGAGATCCTGCAGAACGCCGTCGCAGAGCGTCTGAGCGGTTCATTGCCGAAGCGGGTGCAATTTCTCAACACGGTGATCGGCAAGATGAGCCGGGTAGTGACCGATCCGGCCGAGATTGCCGCGCTGAACCTGACGCCCATCGTCCCGGGGATCGACCGGGCGTTCCTCGTCGAGGAGTTCAGCCACATTCTCGTCAGCCGGACCACCATTCCAGGTTTCCGACCCGGCATCGACGTGTTCGTCGAGAAGGACGATCTGCTGCCCTTCGAAGAGGCCAAGCTCTACGGCCACAACGCCATCCACGCACTGCTGGGCTTCCTGGGCGCGCTGAAGGGCTGCGGCGCAATGACGGAACTGGGCGATGACAAGGCCATCATGCAGACGGCTCGTCGGGCCTTCATTGCAGAGTCCGGCGGCGCTCTGATCGCCAGGTATGCGTCGCTTGGCGACAAGCTGTTCACCGAGGCCGGCTATCAACGATGCGCCGACGATCTGCTCGGGCGCATCACCAATCCGTTTCTTGCCGACACCACGACGCGCGCCGCCCGCGATATCCTTCGCAAGCTCGGCGCCACCGACCGCATTTTCGGGACCATGTCCCTGGCGTTCGAATACCACATCCGACCGGACAACATGGCCACGGGCGCACTGGCGGGCGTCGCCATGCTTCTGGACAATGCAGCTCAGTACGACGTCCCCAGTGAATTCCACGGAATGGACTGGCAACGGCTCGACCGAGTCGGCCTCGACCGCCTGCTGCGATGGGTCTGGAAGGACGAGGAACCGCCGTTCGGCCGCGAGCTGATCGACTGTACATGGCAGGCCAAAGACCGGCTTGCCGAACTGGTCCGGCCATGAGCGACGAGAGACGATCCCCTGCCAATGCATATTTGTATGCGATGGTGGCGGTGTTGTTCTGGGCGACATCGGCGTCGGCCTTCAAACTCTCTCTGCGTCACGTGGGGGTCCTGTCGCTGCTGTTTATCGCCTCGGCCACGTCGACCTTCGCTTTCGGCATCTATCTGCTCGCGACGAAGAGGCTTGCTCTGCTCAAGGCGTTCACCCGAAAGGACTACCTGTGGTCGGCTGGCCTGGGATTCCTGAATCCGTTCTTGTATTACGTCGTTCTGTTCAAAGCCT
>Ga0123334_1004904_pt1 | contig 13297 bp, 9 predicted proteins | sample BiotimSIPDNA_FD_89706 | JGI IMG/M metagenome (GOLD analysis project Ga0123334, IMG submission 89706) | Anaerobic biogas reactor microbial communites from Washington, USA - Biogas_R1 time_0 SIP DNA | ecosystem: Engineered > Bioreactor > Anaerobic > Unclassified | place: Washington, USA | collected... | reverse complement strand
ATTAGCCCGCAAGAATTGACCCAAAAAGGAACTGCCGATCCCCAAAGTGATAAAGACCGCCGTAAAGCCAAGGACAAAAGCCAAAGTCCCCATTAGGACTTTCTTTTTGGAAAACTCCCCGGTTCCCAAGCTATTTAGGGATACTCCGGAGACAATCGCCAAATAACCGGGGGCAATCGGTAAAATGCACGGGGATAGAAATGAAAGCGTTCCACCAATAAAAGCCATCCAAAGCATCAATGGTTCCATCATTGCTCCTTAAATATGAAATATCTCAAAAATTTGGATTACTTATTCAGCTTGCGATAAATCGATTCTAAATACGAGAGGCTGATTGAACCTTCTACTTTGTCCCGGATCACGCCTGAACTGTCAATAAAGAAAGTGGTAGGAATGGCGTAAATCTGATAATCTTGGGCCACACTACCCTTCTCGTCGATGAGGATTGGAAAATTCATTCCGGCGGTTTCTGCAAAAGCTTTAACTTTTTTGGGGTTTTCTTGAAGATTAACCGCTACCAGCGCCACTTGATCCCCTTGATGTTCCTTAACGAACTCAATAAATTCCGGGATTTCGGCACGGCATGGAGGACACCAGGTCGCCCAGAAATTTAAGATTGTCACTTTATTGTTATCGATTACCGATTTTAAATTGACCGGATTACCTTCAAGATCCTTGAGGCTAAAATCAGGAGCTACCCGGTTAATTTGGGGCGCCGGTTTTTCAGTGGCTGCGTTAACCATAAAAATGGTTGAAACTAAAATAGCCGTTAAAAAAACACCTATTACCGCTAACTTAAATATTTTCTTCATTTTATCCCACCTTTTTAAAGATCGTATTTAAAGTTTAGTAACGAAATTAAATTAGTAAAATTCCAACAACATACCCTATGGGGTATAGTATAATGGAATGGTTAAAATTTGTCAACCCTTCTTGACATCATAAAAACTAATCCCAGTCGGATAACTGGGATCAGCTTAGCAGGTTATGTAAGTTTTTCTTAATGAACCTGGCCTACTTTTTTCAAGCGGAGCCGTTCGGCCAACATTAACATTTCGCGGGCATGTTGTCTGGTGGTTTCGGTAACTTGAGCACCACCTAACATCCGCGACAATTCTTCCACTCTCTCATTCATCGAAAGGACCCTCACCGTAACCTCGGTCCTGTTCTCCACCACTTTCTTTTCGATGAAGAAATGACGTTTGGCCAGACTTGAGATCTGCGGTAGATGAGTTACGCTGATCACCTGGCGGGACTGGCCGATCAGCAACATTTTTTCGGCCACTGCCTGAGCGGTCCGTCCCCCGATTCCCACATCAATCTCGTCAAAGACCATGGTTGGTATCTGGTCCAATTCAGCCAAAATCGACTTTAAGGCCAGCATAATCCGGGACAATTCGCCACCGGACGCGATTTTGGCCATGGGTTTCAATCCTTCGCCGGGGTTGGGGGCTACTTGGAACTCGATCCGGTCCACTCCTTTAACGGAGACTTCCACCTTTCTGCCCTTGAAGGGGATGCCGTCGGATTTATCGATCTGAGTGAGGCAGACTTTAAATTGGGTTTTTTCCATATTTAATTCACTCAATTGCTCAACTATGGCCCGTTCTAATTTTTGGGCCCCAAGACGCCGGTATTGATTGAGGGTTTCCGCCAGTTCTCCCAAACGGGTTTTTAGCTTGGTTAAACTCTCCTCTAACTGTTGGGAACGTTCTTCCCGGTTAGAGATCCCAGCCAACTCTTGGCTGCATTTATCGGCGTATAGTAAAATTTCAGCGATCGTCGACCCGTATTTCCGCTTTAAACGGGTTAACTCTTCAAGCCGTTCCTCAATGGCCGCTAGACGCTGGGGATCAAATTGGATCTCCCCTTGATAGTTGCGTAACTCTCGGGAGACCTCTTCAACTTGGCAAGCGGCTTCCCGCAAAGAGCTAAGGATCTGTTCCAGCCGGGGGTCAATCCCGGAGACTTGATCCAAACTCCGTTCAGCCATTCCTAAAAGCTCGACAGCGGCTCGTCCATTAGTATTATTTTCATACAGGGCTTGATAAGACGCCGAGGCCGCCCCGTACAGTTTTTCAGATGCCCCTAAAATCTCCCGTTCTTTTAAAAGATCTTCATCTTCGCCGATGACTAGTTTCGCGTCGCTAATCTCCTTAATTTCGAATTCCAATAATTCGACTTTTCGGGCCAGATCAACCTCGTTTTGTTGAAGATCGCGGTACTCTTTATCTAACTCTTGATATTCCCGGAATACTTTACCCAGTTCCTCTCTGGTCTTTAAACAAAAAGAGCCGCAATATTCGTCAAGAAGTTCCAGTTGTTTATCGGGGAATAACAGGGATTGATGTTCATGTTGGCCGTGGATATCCAATAAATATTCGCCCAATTTGTTTAAGGACAGTACCGTAACCAACTGCCCGTTGATTCGGCACCGGTTTTTGCTGGAAACACTAATTTCCCTTTGAATGATTAGGGTTTGATCCGGACCCAGCCGGACCCCGATTCCTTCAAGATATTGTTCCAAATCTGGCCGGTTCTCAACTAAAAAAACAGCCTCCACCGAAGCGTTTTCAGCTCCGGCCCGGATCATCTCCGAGCTATATCTGCCTCCCAAAGCTAAACTTAAGGCATCGATAATGATCGATTTTCCAGCGCCGGTCTCTCCCGTAAGCACATTAAAACCGGCATCAAATTCCAAATTGATCGCTTCGATTAAGGCCAAATTTTTCACGGTTATCTCTTGAAGCACGGTGCTACCTCCTTAATTGGTTAAACCTTTTCAAAACTTCCGAGACTGTTTCTTTATTGCGGATCACCATCAAAATGGTATTGTCTCCGGCAACGGTCCCCACTACTTCCGGCCAATCCAGATCATCCAAAGCGTCCGCCACTCCCTGGGCGCTACCGCCGGTTGTCTTAACTACAATGATGTTTTCAGCAAAATCCACCGAAATAACGGCATCTTGAAACATTCGCTGGGCCCGACGCAAAACATCTCCGGGAGTCCGATCCTGGGGCAATGAATAACGGTAATAACCGTCCGGGGTAGGTATTTTAATCAAACCCAGTTCCTTAATATCCCGAGACAGGGTGGCCTGGGTAACCAGAACCCCTTTAATCTTAAGGGCCTCACCCAGTTCTTCCTGGGTGCCGATTACTTGTTCTTTGATAATGGTAACAACCATTGCTTGACGGTTATTTTTCATAACTTTCTTGGAAACCTCCGGATCAGATTCTACCTTCTTTTAAACGCGACTTTAAAACTTCAAATAAGCCCTGGCCACTAAAACGCAATAACTTAGTTACTGTTGAGATCCTTCGAAAATATACCCAGTCCCCCGGTTCCAATTCGACCCCGTCCTGTCCGTCGGCGGTAAGGGATACTTCGGTCCGGGAAGAATTGACACTTACCTTGACTTGGGCGTTTTCACTTAATACCAATGGCCTGGCATAAAGGGAATGGGCGCAAACGGGAGTGACTAGGATCGCCTTCAACCTCGGATCAAGGATCGGACCACCAGCCGATAAGGAATACGCTGTGGATCCGGTAGCAGTAGCTACTATCAGCCCGTCTGCCGGGTAAGTGGTGAAAAACTCCTCATCGATCCAAGTTTCCAGCCTTACCATCTTGGCAAAAGCATTCCTGGTCATGACCAATTCGTTCAAAGCCACTAATTTAGCGACAGCCCGTTGGTTACGAATTACTTCCGCTTCCAGCATTGCTCTTTGATCCAATTGATAATTCCCATTTTTCAAATTAGTCAAAGCTAATTCCAGGCCATTACTCTCAACCCTGGTTAGAAAGCCAAGATGCCCAAGGTTGACGCCTACTAAGGGTATCTCCCGAGGGTAAACCTTTCGGGCGGCATTTAACATTGAACCGTCGCCACCTAAAACCATGACTAAATCAAGGTTATCCCAAAGCTCGGCCTCTGTTCGGCCAAAGGACGGTCGCCCGATTTGATGGGCAATTTCCGCCTCCAATACCGGCTCAAAATCTTGTTCGGTTAAAAGCGAGACTAATTTACCGGATAGCTTTATTGCTTCCGGTTTTACCGGATTGGGAAGGACCAATATTTTTTTCAAATGTCGCACCTCAAGGATTCGGAATAAAACCAAACCAAGGACTAACCAGTTATAAATACCCGGTTCCTACTATCTATATTTTATTCCTGATGATTTAATATTTTCCTGCTCCCCTTTGACGAGATAAATTTTAACCGTTTGCTTAAGTTAAAATGCAAAAAACGGAAACCCCGTTAGTTTCCGCCTTTTTAAATAAAATCATTGCGTGTGTTGAATGAGTTCATTTTTGAATCAGATTTGTCAAGGCCAACAACCCGAAGGCGGCAGTTACCATCCAAAAACTAGTGAGACGAGGAATTATGATAAAATCAAATTTCATTAAAATACCGAGTATTCCAATAATAATCGCGGTCCACCATATTACTCCGTATTTCCCCATAAAAAGCGCCTCCATTCCCGATTTTTCAGCTTCTAAAATTTTAATATGTAGATCTCCGTTTAATTATACCAAAAATTCGCTACCGTCACCTGCTTTTCCTGCTCAAGTCGGAAAATTATTATTACCTGAATTTAAAGTGGAAAGGGCTCTTGAACTTCATCATTTGGATCAACCTCATTTTCTCCTTGGATATCAGCTTCCCCTTTAAGGATCTCCTCGGCTTGCAAAGAACGGGTGGCTTTGTCGATTACTTCCAGGCTTTCGAGATCATCACCATTGGTGACCCCTAATTCTTTGAAACGGCGCGCTGTAACCAATACCCGGTTTTCTAATGAGCCAACGGCTTTATTATAGGCATCAACGGCGGAATCAAGCCCCTTGCGAATCCCCGTGAAATGGATTGCCAAAGTTCGAAGTCGATCATAAAGGGTCCTGCCGAGCTCACTAATGATCTGAGCATTCTCCGTTAATTGTTCTTGCCGCCAACCATAGGCTACCGCCCGTAACAAGGCAATTAGAGTTGTAGGGGTCGCCAAGATAACCCGTTGTTCCACTCCATATTCGATTAAAGCCGGGTCTTGTTCGAGGGCGGCGCTGAAAAAGGGTTCTCCCGGTAAAAACAATACTGCAAATTCGGGAGTGGGTTTAAACTGTTCCCAGTAAGATTTGCTGGCTAATTGAGTGAGATGGGTCCTGATCTGGCGGGCATGGTCCTTTAACTTCATTTGTTTTTCCGAATCATCCCGTGCCTCCAATGCTTCCAAATAAGCTTGAAGAGGCGCTTTAGAATCGACGATAATATTTTTGTTATTGGGCAGCTTGATGATCATATCCGGCCGTAACCGCCCGGTTTCGGTAGTGACCGACTCCTGTTGCACAAAATCGCAGTATTCAATCATTCCCGCCATTTCAACCACTCTTTTAAGTTGAATCTCACCCCAACGGCCCCGGACCGTTGGCGTCCGTAAAGCTTTTACCAGATTGGCAGTTTCGGTTTGTAGTTGGAGTTGAGTAGTTGCCAAGGACTTAACTTGTTCGGTAAGACTGGTGTAGGCGATATCACGATTTTTCTCGATCTCCCGCATTTTGAGATCGACTTTTTCCAATGATTCTTTTAAAGGTTTAACCAATTCATTGATGGCCTGTTGTCTCTGTTCCAGATCGTTTTTGGCCCCTGCTTGGTATTTTTCCAACGAAACCTTGGCCAGTTCCAAAAAGGCTTTGTTATTGCTTTTTAAGGCATCATCGGAAAGAGCTTTAAAGGAGTCGAGTAATTTTTTTTGGGCATCATCCAATAAGGCTATTTTTTCAGTAGCGGTTTTTCGCTCCGCTTCTAATTTCGTTTCCAGCCTGGCCCCTTCGGCGCGGAGATTGACCACTTCGGTCTGGGATTTTTCCAAGACTTGTTGTAACTCGATTAGTTTCTGTTCACGGTTTTGGAGCCTTTCTTTTAAAGCCGCCAGTTCCGCCTCATACCCGGATCGGGCTTGAGCATAACTGTTCCTCGTTTTACTCCACATTATCAAAAAGACGATGATCCCACCGGCTATGAAACTAGTAATTAACCGAGATAATGAGTTGAATGATTCCAAAAAAGTCGCCGCCTCATCATTTTCTAGATACTTGATTCCATAAAACAGCTTTATTTCCCTTTAATTAAAATTCGAACTATGTAAAAGCAGATTTAACCCATACAAAAAGCCGCTCTTTTGAGCGGCTTTTCCTTAATAAGAGGAACGTCAAGTTTTCCAAAAACAATCTGAACTTTCAACCACTTTCCAAATTCCTTTCACTTGCCTTTAAATCCAGATAACTGACTTTCCGATTCGGTTTTGGTTTTAGGTTTTTTAGGGAAAACAAAACTAACTAACTAACAGACTAACAACTAACTAAGAACTAAGAACTAAGAACTAAGAACTAAGAACTAAGAACTAAGAACTAACTACTAACTACTAACTACTAACTACTAACTACTAACTACTAACTAAACAAGGTCAAATGGCACTTACAACTAACTAAAACAACTAGAATCAAAAACAGGAAATCAACCAAGATACTTACCAGTTAAACGACTAATGATACGAAAAACCACAAGCTCTTGACGTTCCCCTTGTTTATATTATAACCCCTGTTAGACTAATTGTAAAGTAATTTTTAATTATAACCATAAACTGGGACAGATGTCAATAGGATTTTAGGGCATCTTTTCCTCCGGTCAATTGGCGCTAAAGGTCAAAATCATTTTTTAAAACCAAATACCAGGCCGAACGGTAATCAGATGCTTTTGATCCGTCTTCTAAATATTTAAAATTGAAACCCTGCGATTTAAGAAGATCGATTATCGAGGCCAATTCAAAACCCCCTACAATCCAAATTACGCCGCCCTTGGAACGGAGATCGATGATCTCCAGCCCATGCTCGCTTAAAAAGTCAATCAGGTCGAATCCGGTTTTCCGTAAATTATCAACCGATTTCGGCCTCAAAAGTTTCAAATTAGCATCGGAGCACGACCCCGACCGGCTTTCTCCAATTGAAGATCCCTCAATCTCTTCAATCATATCTTCAGTCGTTAATCTTTCAAAGATCCGGTCCATGACTTCTTTATTTAATTCGGAATAATCTACATTACTCATTTCCGGCTTACTCTCTTCCGGGATGGACAGTTCCTCCTCCGGTACAAAGGTTAACCTCGAATGACTCATCGGGACTGATTTTAACCCGGATGGTCTATTGGCCCCGGTTTTTTTAGGTAGGAGCTCATTCTTGGTAAACTTAATCACGTTATCATATTTAACCGGTTTTAAATCTTCGGTCCCGGTGTCGGCTTGCATCCCGATGATCTCAGGTATAACCCTTGAGATTTGGTTAATGTTCCCCAACCGGTTATAAATGAGGGTCCCTTGGGAAATAATCCGCTCAATCAATTCCGAGTTCTCCTCGGAAAATACCTCTCCGGTGTTCTCCTGTTCCGGTCCGATCCCAAGCCCGGTAAGTCTTTTCAAGACCGGTTGTAAAGCCCGTTCCGGGTCGCGCCAAAACTGACTGGCCCGGACCCGGATGAAGGTCCAGCCGAGACGTTCGAGTAGCGCTTGACGGGTCATATCTTCCGCTGTTTTTTCGGGCGGTTGGTTCCGATCGCCGTCACATTCCACGGCCAATCGTTTGCCGTTGCCCTCCACCACCAAGTCCAGGGTATAATAACCAACTTTCCAAAGGGGAACGACCCGATACCCGGCTTCCTGGAGCCGTTTTGACACTTCCTCTTCAAAAGCAGATTGAGTACGAGTCCCGCTTTGGATAACCGGCTCCGCCGTTTCTTTTGGCTTTATAGCATGTTCGATTAAACGTCTCCGTAAATCCCCGGGTTTCAAATCAACTTTGGGGTCCAGCGAATAAACCACCCACATCTGGTCTTTAGCGCGGCTGGCAGCGACATTAAATCGTTTTTGATACATCCCTTGATACCCGGAGTCCAACATTTTTAAGGGTGGATCAGCGCTCGGCCCATAGACCATCGATAAAAACATGATATCTCGTTCATCGCCCTGAAAATGGGAAGCATTGCCACAGACAATCTGCCGTTTTGCGTATTCCGCTTCGCTTAAATTGTTGCGCAATATTTTATCGATCTCCAAGGCCTGCTCATTACCTAATAAAGAGACCACCCCAATAGTTTTATCCCGATACTCGGGTATTTCTACCATCGCCATGATTAAGGCGGCGATGGTCTTAGCTTCTTCACGGTTGATTTTATTATCATCGGAATACCCGGCGGGTACATGATAAGGGATGACCGCCGGTTTGATCAGGACCCGACTGGTATCCCGCAAGGGTTTAATCCGCCCCCGGTAGGAGAGTTTGTTGCTGAACTCAATAATCTCCGGAGCGCACCGGAAATGTTCCAAAAGACAAATGGTCCCGCCAAAGGAAGTCCGGGCCAGATCATAAACGGACATCTGTCCGTCATAAAGGAGGTTGTTGGGAATCCCGCGCAGATGTTCAGCGATCATCTGTTCAACAACGTCCGATTTCTGACCGATGGCCAGCGGGCTGACCTGTTCATGGTCGCCGACGATTACTACCTTTTCCGCGAGGTAGAAGGCGATGAGGCCCATCACGTCGGATTGGCTGGCTTCATCGATGATCACCAGATCAAACCGGGTTTCTTGAGGATTAAAATTCTCAACCACCCGTGAGAGCGGCATTATCCAAACAGGGACCGCCTTCCGGCACTCAACCATCTTCCGTCGGGCTTCGGCGCGAAGCCTAGGGGCTCGTTTCCCTTTCCCCGCCCCGATCTTCCGCATTATTTCCAGGTATCCTACTAAAGACTGTCTTTCAGGTATTTTAACCCGCTCCAATTGGGCCGCCCAAGCTTTAGCCTCGATCAGCCGCGAGGTTACCGTCCGTAACTCCGAACTTAAACTCTCGATCTTTTGCTGCAACTCGGCCAAAGATACTCGGCCCCGGGCATCCAGTTCCTGATCGAGTTGACGCCATAACCAAGCGTCCCCGGCATCTCCCGGAAGGATCCCTAAACCATGAATACCGGCTCGTATCCGGATCTTCTTAGCCCAACCGGGAGCCCCGGCTTCCAAGCGTTCCAGTAACTCGCGGCGTCTCTCCAAGAGGTCCCACTTGCCGTCGAGGACCGCTAAATCTGCGAAAGCTCCTTGGTAAGCTTGGCTGTTTCTAGTTTGAACCGCTTCTTTTAAGCGGGAAACCACCTTCGGGCAGTCCGGCCCCAGCCTTAAAAGGTTCTTTTCCAATTGTTCAAATTGGGATTTGAATTCTTGGTAATGGAGATAGTTAGCCCGGAGAGTCAAAACCTTTGGTAAAGCTCCGATCACCGTCTCCTTTAAACTGAGTAGCTCACCGTAGGGGCTGAGCTTGGGCGGGGACTCTTCCAAAAAACTTTTCCAATGAAACCCGCATGCCGCCAATGCCTGCTCCAGCGGGGACCAAACTTTAGCATACCAGTCCAGGCAATGGGTGAGTATTTTCCCAAACCCCTCCGCCGCAGCCTCCGGTTCAGCTCCTAAGGCTGCTGCGACCGGAGCCCCTAGGGAGGTTAATTGTACTTCCCAACGGTCAGTCATTTCTTGACGGAGAATTTTTAATTTGATCAAATCAGCCAAAGCAATAAAGTGTTCCAAGGTTTGCGGCTCTTTCCCTTTGACCTTTGAGTTCTCGATGAACTTAGCCCAATCGGGGTGAGCCAATCTTTGAACACTGCCCAGTTTGGGTTTTCGGGCCAAATATTCGATGATCCGGGCTACCGTAGCCTGCTGTTTCTCTAAAGGCTGGTAGTCGGTGATGATTGGCTCAAAACGCAACAGATTTTCTTGACAACCCACTGCGAACTCAATCGTTGCGGCGATGATCTTTATGATCGAATCCCAAGGCCCGCGATATAATCCTCCTTTATACCCGGCTGTTACGGCAGCCAGCTTCCATGGTTCTTCCTCGGAAAGAAAGGCTATCGCCGCCGCCATTTGAGAAGCTAAGGCTTCTAGGGTTGCAGGAGTCGGGCTTGGTTGGAGTTCATCCCATAAATCCCAACGGTAATCAAGGTCTTCACCATCAAGGGCTTCCATTTCCTTAACAAACCTGGTGAAATCTCCGGGGCTGAGCAAGTCGGAGAGATCCGGTAAAGGATGGGCCAGTTCTTCCTCCTCACCGGCGGAGAGGTTGATATTGGTTTGATAGAGTTCAATCAGTTCGCTCTCGGCAAGGGGTAACGGAGAGTCCTGAGTAATCGGTTGCGGAATCCAATCATCCACCCCCGACCCTTGGGCAACTTTGCGGGCGGCGTCGGCCGGGCTAAAACTTTGTCCGTCCACGATCAGATCCCGGTATTCTTCGTTTCTGGCAGCCAACAGACTCTGCCGGGCGGTTTTCAGCCGGTTGATCAAAGCCTTCCGCTCCGCGCTCAGACTATGGGCCAACCCATTCAGAGCAGCCGGATTGGAAGTATTGAGCCGGTTGACAATCCCTTCAATTGATTCCTCCAATTGTTGCCGACTGAAGCTGTCGCTTTCGAGGAGACTGACGCAAAGGGGGCGAAGTTCAGTGACGACTTGGTCCCGTAACACCCGCAGGGCTTTTGTGGTATGGCTGGTTACCAGGACACTTTTGCCTCGGGCCAGAAAATGACCGATTAAATTGGCGATACTATGAGTTTTACCGGTGCCGGGCGGTCCTTGGACCAAGACCCCGGGGTGTTTCTCAATATTCCGGGCGATGGTGATCTGTTCGGGGTTGGCCGGTTTCCCCAGCAAGATATCTTCCGGCTCGGACCAGGTATCTTCGGGATCGGGCTCGCATTCCCCTCCGTCCTTTGGAGGGTCGACGCCTATGATATTTAAGAGATGTTTAGGAAGATCCGGCCGTTCTTTAAGATCTTCCAAGATCCCTTCAATGGCTACGCCGAACCCTTGGGAACGGTCCCTGACAAACAGTACCGGACTGCGGCTGATCCGCGGCCCATCACCTCCATGATCCGGAAGGTCGGTTTCCCAAAATTCCCCTCTGGGTGACAACTGATTGACGAAACCTTTTAAAAAGTCGGAGGTTGCCGTTGCGCCCAAAGGATGATGCAGCCCGGGTTCCAGTTCCTCGCGAAACTTGGCGATCAGTCGGCCGTCAATATCCGCCATGGAGCGGAACAGGGCCGAATAAAGTTGGACCTCCGTGTCGGCTTCGCTGATGATGAACTCCGGTACGTTCGGATTGAACTCCAGTTGCAAGCGGGTGAGCAAGACCGGATGATGGATCGGGCCGTCATCCCGCCGCCAGTTTAAGATCCCGTCCCCCCACGATCTCGATGCGTTCCGCTTCTTTTTGAATCCAGCCGTAAAGGTCATATAACCGTTCAAAGAGCCTCATGGCCGCCCGGGCCGGTTTCTCAAGGCCAACCCATTCATTACGCCGGTCATGCCAGATCCGCAAAGCTTCGAGCCGCTCAGAATCGGATTCTAAGTATTCGAGGACTGTTTCCCCGTCCGCCACCCGGTCAATGGCGGTTCTGAGCTTCGCTTCCGTCTCCGGGTTATCCCAACCCGGTTCCAACCACTCGGTAATAGATGGGGGCGGTTCCGGAGCTTGCGTCAGTTTAGGCCGGCCCACTTTTAAAAGATAGTCGTCGCTTAGGACCGGCTCCGTTTCCGAACCGCTTTCGGAGAGCAGGTTTCCTTTGCTGACCGATGAATGCTCGGGCAGATCACGAAGCCAAAGGACCCACTGATACCCGTCGATTTGGCGTTTCACCGGGTTGCGGTGCTGATGCAAGGCTTCCAGGTAACGATAGACTCGGGTCAGGCGTTCCCGCCCAACCGTTAAATCTGTTTCGATTTGATTCATTCCGATAATACCTCAAAAAATTTTTAGGATAATCTCCTAAAGTATATTCATTATTGAAAGTTTGAAAACTCTTTATTGGTCCAAAGGACCGTATTAAAAAAAGTTACTATGCTTTTCGCCATTGATCGGTTTTATCCTTTTGAAGGTTTCAATTTATTGCCAGTGATATGAATACTGAACGAGGAATGTTGGGGATCGTTCCCGGTTTACAGCAGAAGGATTGAATGATGAATATTTTGTTTCGATTTAATAAAACCCCTTTTATCTAAAGTGAAATTCTGAGTAATAAATTAAACAATCGATCATAATATTTACGGAACTTGCGGAAATATCGGAACTGGAGTAAAATGGAGGTGAGGAAGGTGAAACGGATGAGTATGATTATTGGCTATAAAGACTTAAAATCGGCTGAAACCAGAAAAAAGCTTGCTTCAAAATTACTGGCTCATTTAAATCAAATAGCGGAATCAACGGCTGAGGCTTACCAAATCGATATTTACCCGGTAAAAGAAAAGCTCTACTATACAACCGCAGAAATAGCAAAAATATTTGAAGTTTCGGACCGAATGGTAAGAAAATGGTGTGAGCAAGGAAAAATTCACGCCCTACAAACCCCGGGAGGAGCATGGCGCATTTTAGCTTCCCAATTTAAAGATTTAACAAAGGTGCAAGAATTTCAAAAAACTGCCGAGCAAATAAATGAAAAGTTCCAGGAATACCCTGAAATTAAGGAATTTGAATAATGGAACCTCTTGCCGCGCTTTTAGATACCACCGTTTTCTGTGGCGCTTTAGTCAAACCCGATGGAATAAACATGAAGCTGCTAAAATTAGGCGCCACACCTTTTGTATCGACCAATCATATCCCAAAGTGTTATTGCTGAATTTATTCATAAGGCTTGTTGTGACGGAATAGGAAAAGGCCCCTCTTATAGAGTATATTCTCCCGAATCAATCGCATTATTTCTAGATGCCTTTTCCGCGCTTCTTGACCATCAACAAGCTGTATTGGTCAATCACACTTATAAATTCGTCTCTACTTTTCCCGGCAACACTCCATTATGGAGGGAAAGAGAAAAGGGTAAAATATCTAAAACTATGAAATAGCAGTTGTCCGCCGTATTTCCCGTGAAAAGCTTTATAGGAGCATAACTGAAGGTTAAAACCATTGTCTGAACCGGGATTAGTCGGGATTTAGCCGATTAAAAGGATTTCATCACAGGCCTATTTTATCTCCCGCAGAGGCGTAGAGGCGCTGAGGTGTTGAATAAAATGAATCCCCATAAATAGGGCTTTTTTTCTAACCTCTAACCTCTCATTTCCCACTTCTCATCCGGGAGGATCGCCTAAGAACGGACTCACCCTAAGCTGGATTATTGGCTGTAGTTACAATTGTTGGTCCCTCTCTGCCCGGAAGCCGGTATTTAAAGTTGTTCAGCAAAGAGGGACGCGGAAAGGTCTTAATAGT
>Ga0123334_1004902_pt1 | contig 13302 bp, 14 predicted proteins | sample BiotimSIPDNA_FD_89706 | JGI IMG/M metagenome (GOLD analysis project Ga0123334, IMG submission 89706) | Anaerobic biogas reactor microbial communites from Washington, USA - Biogas_R1 time_0 SIP DNA | ecosystem: Engineered > Bioreactor > Anaerobic > Unclassified | place: Washington, USA... | reverse complement strand
CAATATACTCATTTGGTTGAGGCGGGTTGTAATTAAAATCGGGCAAGTCAATGGTTTTCAACACTGCCGTCACTTCATCCGAGGTTACCGGTCTGTCCACGGGGAAATAAATCTTAGTCCCTCCGGTAAAATCGACCCCTAGATTTAAGGCAGAGCCCGGGTTTTGCCCCCAGCCGTTATAAGGGTTGACAAATAAGAAGATCACACATAAAAGCATTGCCCCTAAAAAGATACCAATAAACCACCATTTGTGTTTCATTATGTCCATTATTCCGCAACCTCCTTGACCCCAAAATGCTTGGCGTAACGGTCAGGATCATGGTCAATCCGCCATTCCAGTAAAAACCGGGTCACAAAAACAGCAGTGAACATACTTGCCAAAATACCGATGGTTAATGTCACCGCAAAACCTTGGACTGGGCCGGTGCCAAAAAAGATAAGCACTCCCGCAGCGATCAAGGTCGTGATGTTCGAGTCCAAAATAGCGGTGAGCGCGCGCCCGAATCCGGACTGGACCGCCGGACGAACCCGTTTACCATTCCGTAATTCATCTTTGATCCGTTCAAAGATGATCACATTGGCATCAACCGCCATCCCCACACCTAGGATTACACCGGCGATCCCCGGAAGTGTCAACACGCCCCGGAATAAAGCCATAATCCCTAAGACAAAGATCACGTAAAGGATCAAAGCCACATTAGCCAATATTCCCGGTAAACCGTAAAAGAGGAGCATAAAGCCGATTACTAAAAGAACTCCAATAACACCGGCGATCATGCTTTGTTTCACTATCTCCTTACCCAAGGTTGGAGCGACTTGGGTGGATTGGACCACCCGGAGTGAGATTGGTAAAGCCCCTGATTTCATCAATAACGCATAACGCTCAACTTCTTCCTTGGGAGTACCGCCTAAAGAGATTATTCCCGAGCCATCGGGAATCGGGTCTTGAATGACCGGATCCATCAGCATGGTCTCGTCTAGATAAACCGCCATCTGTTTGTTAACGTTTTCAGTAGTAATCTTCGCCATCTGTCTGGCGCCATCACCCTTGAACTGAAATAAAATCACCCAGCTCCGTTTGTTCTGATCAAAGTTCACTCTCACGTCTTGAAGATGAGTGCCGTCGAGAACAATCCGATTATTGATTCGGAAAGTCAACCGCCCGGTAGCGGTAATCAAACCCTTAGCTTCCTGAAGAGACCTAACACCCGGCAATTGAACGTAAATCCGGTTCTTTCCTTCATCCAATCGGACATCGGCTTCGGACATTCCAACGGACTTTTCATTAATCCGGTTACGGATAATTGCCAATGAACGTTGCAGCGAATCTTTTGGAAAATTAGCGGCATTTTCCAGGATCTTCAGTTCGATCACATTTCCTTTAATCTCTGGTTCAAAATCAAGTTTCTTAGTTTCACCGAAAACCTTAAACTGATAATTATTAGTAAAAATCCCTAAATTTCTGGCCCGTTGTAGATCGTTTTCAGTGGCGAAACTAAACCGCAACCCTTCGTAACGATCCCCGTCCAAAGTGCCGAAGGGTGCAATTTGGAAATCAATATTAGCGTTTCTAATCTTCCTCGACAATTCGTCCTCTAATTTGGTGATAACATTAGCCCCCAACCGGTAATCCGGAGTCAACAGTAACTCGATTCCGCCTTGCAAGTCCAAACCTTGTCTTAATGGAGGTCCCTTAAATACCTTGGTTCCAACTGGACTCAAAAGCAATCCGAAGATTAGAACCGCGATTAGAATGAGCGCTCCTTTCCAGCGCAAATCATGTCTCAAGCTTTTCTCCTCCTTATTAAAAAGAATAAAATCAGGTTTAAGCGAAATTGTAATTCATAATGTAACAAAAAATGCCTGTAGGACGTTGATGATTACTTTTTTTTGTTCTTGCCGGTTTTCGGTTTTGCTTCCGAGCTGGATTTGGCCCGGGCTTCCCGTTCGCTTTTAGCTTTGGCGACTACTTCTCTTTCAGCTTTGAAAGCCGCAAAACCAAATGCGGCAAAAATAACCAACACTAGGACAACCGTGGCTATTACAAACATTCATTATCCCCCCGTTTACCAATGGTAAATACAACTAAAAACCCGCCTAACCAATACCGCTAAAAGGCGAAATCCTCACTAAAACAACTCTTTTATTATAACGATTTCAATAAAAGTTGTCAATTATTGTAGGCACTATAACAAAGGTAGTTCAAACCTGTCTTGACACATTTAACCTTGGATCAGGTCAAACCCTCGCCCAGGCGGGTACTGCTAAACAAGAAGAGAAGGATTATACCCTTAATTAAGAAAAAAGAGAGTTTGAACTCTCTTTTCAGCTCTTTACTCTAGAAATAGCGCTCTTCGCGAATTTTACTTCCACTTTGTCGGCAACTCTTAATTTGACATCTTCTTCATCAAATTCGATGATTTCACCATGGAGTCCACCTATGGTAACTACCTTGTCGCCTTTTTTCAAATTACTAAGCATTGTATTACGTTGTTTTTGTTGTTTTCGTTGCGGCATGATCATTAAGAACCAAAATACGACAAAGACCAATGCCATCGAGATTAAAAACGAATAACCACCGCCTTGAGCTTGAGTGGCAGATTGCTGATTGGCAGCCAACATCCAAAAGTTCATTATTCCACCCCCTTTATCGTTTTACTTTTATTCGACATAAAAAATTATTTCCCTTTAAGCTAACTATGTTGTATTAAATTTCGTAGCTGCATTGGGAAAAAATAACGAATTAAAATCAACTCTGTCCATATAAACTAAAGAATTCTCTTTTACGCTCCTGAAAAGTCCCGGTTTTAATTCCCTCTCTGATGTTTTCCATCACTTGATATAAAAAGTGCAAATTATGATAGGTGACCAGATGGGATCCTAATATTTCTCCAGCTTTAAACAAGTGCCGGAGATAAGCTCTGCTATAAGAAGCACAGGTTTTGCACTTACAGTTCGGATCGAGTGGCGCGAAGTCTCGGGCATATTTGGCATCCCGGATGATCACTCTCCCGGTTGAGGTCAACGCCGTGCCGTTGCGGGCAATCCGGGTCGGGAAGACACAGTCGAACATATCGATGCCTCTTTCCACCCCTTCCCAAAGGGTGTCCGGCGAGCCGACCCCCATCAGGTAGCGGGGCTTATTCTCAGGCAAGATTGGGACGGTATACTCTAGGGTTTCATACATTAACGGTTTAGGTTCACCGACGCTTAAACCACCGATGGCATATCCGGGAAAGTCTAGGCTGCGTAAACATTTAGCGCTTTCTTCCCGAAGATCGCGATAAGTAACACCTTGGACGATCCCGAATAAAACTTGGTCGGGCCGGTTATGGGCTTTCAAACACCGTTCCGCCCACCGGTTAGTCCGCTCCATCGCCTCTTTAGCCGCCCGGTAATCCGAAGGGTAAGGCAAACAGACATCGAAAACCATGGCAATATCCGCTCCAAGGCCCATTTCAATCTCCATCACTTTCTCCGGAGTAAACAAATGGGCGGAACCGTCCAAATGGGAGCGGAACTTGACCCCTTCCTCAGTGACCTTATTCAGTTTCGACAGGCTAAATACCTGAAACCCGCCGCTGTCGGTGAGCATCGATTCCGACCAGTTGCAAAAGGCGGGCAATCCTCCGGCAGTAGCGACTATATCAACTCCGGGCCGTAAATAAAGATGATAGGTGTTGCCTAAAATCAACTTGAAACCTATCTGATGCAGATCATCAACAGTCATGGCCTTAACGGTCCCTTGAGTCCCCACCGGCATGAAGACAGGGGTCTCAATTTGACTGTAAAAAGTTGTCAACTTTCCCAAACGGCCTTGACTTTCATTAGATTTTTTGATTACTTCAAAATTAAACTCCATGATGACCTCATTTTTAAAGGATTGTATTTCAAAGAAGAGGAATACAGAATACAGAAGGTAGAAGACATGACAGCAAAGGTTCAGCTACGCTTCTATTTTCTGTATTCTGGCTCCAATCTACTAAAGTATCATCATCGCATCTCCGAAACTAAAAAAACGATAGCCTTCCGTTACCGCATGGGCATAGCTCTCTAAGACGAACTCACGGCCGGCAAAGGCTGATACCAGCATCAGTAATGTGGATTTGGGTAAATGAAAATTAGTGATTAACCCGTCAACCACTTTGAATTGATAACCCGGATAAATAAAAATATTGGTCTCTCCCGAACCAGCCCTTAGTTTACCGTTATCATCCGTTTGGGATTCCAAGACCCTGACCACTGTGGTCCCTACCGCAATCACCTTTTTCCCTGCTTTTTTCGTGGCTTCAATCCGCTCAATTAACGAGTCTGAAATCGTAAAGAACTCCGAGTGCATTACATGTGCTTCGATCCGTTCCGTCTGGACCGGTCGAAAAGTACCTAGACCGACATGTAAAGTTAAAAACCCGATTTCAATACCGCGTTTCGCTAATTCCCCAAATAATCCTTGAGTGAAATGAAGCCCTGCGGTCGGAGCTGCGACCGAGCCCTCAAATTTGGCATAGACCGTCTGATAACGATCCGGATTAGCCAAAGATGCAGTGATATAAGGAGGTAATGGTGTTTGGCCAACCTGCCCCAGCCATTCCCTAAAATCAATATCTTTTGAAAATTCAATTACCCTACCCCCAGCCGGAGTCGTCTCCAATACCGCTCCGGTTACACCTTGTTCAAAATGTAACTTAACACCGGGTTTTACTCGTTTTCCGGGCCGTACTAAACATTCCCAAGCGGATCCGGATAGTTGTTTTAATAAAAAAACCTCAATCCGCGATGAACCCCCGTCTTTCATGGCAAAAAGCCGCGCCGGAATTACTTTGGTATCGTTAAATACCAACAAATCACCAGGCGACAATAGGGCGGGCATTTCCAAAAACATTCGATCACTATATACTTTTCGATTCCGATCCAACAATAATAAGCGAGAATGATCTCTTGGCTCCATCGGTTGTTGGGCAATCAGTTCGGAAGGTAATTGATAATCAAAATCGCTGACTAACATTATTCCCCCACTTCCCCATAACCGAACTCTTGAAGGTTTTTATCATTATTACGCCAGTTTTTCCTGACTTTGACCCATAAATTTAGGTAAACCGGAGCGTCAAGCAATGCCTCGATTTCAACCCTGGCTGCAGCGCCAATTGTTTTCAACCGGCTGCCCTTGGCGCCGATAATGATCCCTTTTTGAGAATCCCGTTCTACATAAATAACAGCTTCAATATAAACTTGTCCATTGGGGCGATTGACGAAGTCATTGATCTGAACCGCCACCGAATGGGGAATTTCTTCTTCAGTATGATTCAACACTTGTTCACGAATGTATTCGGCGACAATAAACCGTTCCGGGTGATCAGTGACCATCTCCGGTGGATAGTAGGCCGGACCGTTAGGCAATTCGGCTACCAAGGAGTCGATCAAATCCGAAACTCCCGCTCCGGACACGGCGGAAACTCGCAATACTTTCCTGGGTTCGATCTCTTCCGGCTCAACTAAAGGTCCTTGGTCCCCGGTTAAAAGATCGATTTTATTCCAAACTACAAAAAGAGGCTGTTTGATTTGGCTTAAGATCTCAGCCACCTTCCGGTCGGCCGGCTTAAACCCGGCCGCCGCGTCAAGGACCCATAGAACCACATCTACCTGGGAGAGGGCCCCCTGAGCGGTTTTTACCATTTTGGCGCCTAATTGATGTAAAGGGCGGTGTAACCCCGGAGTATCCACCCATACAATTTGGTAATTAGGGCCGGTTAAGATTCCCCGCAATTGATTTCGAGTAGTTTGGGGTTTATCCGAAGTGATGGTAATCTTTTGGCCAACCGCCTTATTTAACAAAGTGGATTTTCCTACATTAGGTCTTCCCACCAGCGCAACAAAGCCTGATTTGAAGTCTTTCATTCGCTTCTCCATTCCAAAAGCCAACGGTCTTCACCGGGGCCATAATAATTAGCAATAAAATTTACCGGTTTCATTCCGAATTTATCCTGGTAGATATGAATAGCCGTATGATTTTCGGGATGGACTGTGAGTTGAAGTCTTTTAAAACCGGCCAAGGGAAGCCCTTCCAGGATCGTACGCAACATTGTACTGCCAATTCCTTGTTTTTGATAATCACGGGCAATCGCATATCCATATAAATAAGCCAGCTCCGGATCGCGCCAGTCACGCATCAATTCAGCCAATCCAACCGGCTTCCCGTTTATTTTAGCCAAATAGACCCGGCCATAATTCAAAAAGGGAGGCAAGGACCATTCGTTTAGACTGCCTGGGCCAAAAGCCTCCTCATCAATATTCAACATGATCTCGCGCAGTTCATCATCGATTTGAGTAACGATCTCGACATTAATTCTATTGATCCCCGGTTCCATGAATCCTCCCACCTTTGGCTAACCGTTTCGGAGTGAAAGCCTCCGGTAAATAGTCTTCTAATATGGCGTCAACACGTTTCCCCTTGATATTCACCAAGATCAAACGCAACTCCGTCCCAAATTCCGCTAAAAACTGGCGGCAAATACCACAAGGCGTACTTGGGGCCTCCCCGTCTACTGCTACCGCTAAGGACTCAAACTCTCGTTCGCCTTCGGATACCGCTTTTAACGCAGCGGTCCTTTCAGCGCAAATAGAAGCGCCGTAGGAAGCATTCTCCACATTGCAACCGGTATAAATCCGGCCCGACTTGCCCAACAAAGCGGCGCCCACCTTATATTGAGAATATGGCGCATAAGCCATCTCCCTAGCTTGAACAGCGGCCTGAATCAGTTCCTCTTCCTTCTGCAAGGCGCAACCCCCTTAGACCATAATTTGAAAAATGAAAAGGGTAATAAAAAACCCCAATAGCCCTCCGGCCAGTACCTCAAGGGGTGAATGGATTTTCGTCTCAAGTCTGCTTTCCGCTACCAACACCACTAAAAAGAAAGCCATTAAAGCGATTAAACCATTTCCGGAAAGTAAACTGATTGTTGTTCCGGCGGTAGCTCCTAAAGCCGTATGCCCGCTTGGCATTCCTCCTTGCAGTGGCCTGCCGGTTTGGGTCCAAGCTTTTCCAGTTATCACCAAGACCACTGTGAGGAAAATGGCGATTAAACTTAAATATGATGGGGTCCTTTGTAAAGATACAATTACTCGGGGAATCATCGTCTCGAATTTAGGAAAAAAAATTAAATAACCGACAACTGCCGCTAGAAAAGAGGCCGTCAAAACAGCCCCCGCCGCTACGTTTTTAGCAATCGCCGCTAAGGGATGCTGTTCTCTGGTGATCATATCGATCGCCACTTCTACGGCGGTATTAATCATTTCCGTAACAATTACAAAAGCAATAACTCCCAAGAGGATTATTATTTCTACTTTGGTCAGTTTTAAAACCAAAGAAACTAATAGCACAATCCCGGCCGACAAACAATGAAGCCTGATATTGCGCTGGGTTTTAAATGCATAAACTACTCCGTCAAAAGCATAATTGAACGAATCGATTATCGTGCGGGATTTCAAAGGGGGTTCCTCCCCAACTCAAACTGTTCTAGTATTCTTTCTTCCTCAGTTCGCATTTTTTCGGTATCTTCCGGTTTTTGATGGTTATAACCCAGCAAATGTAAAAGCCCGTGGGCGCCCAGGTAACACAATTCTCTAATAAATGAATGGCCGTAACTTTCTGCTTGTTCCATGGCTCGCTCCACCGATATATAAACATCTCCTAATAGGATTGGCTCACCCTGGATCTTGACTGACGGAATATCGCTAACTTCCTCATTCATGGCAAAAGAAAGCACATCGGTTGGTTGGTCGATCCCCCGATACTTTAAGTTCAACTCTTGGATATATTCATTACTAACTAGGATGACCCCCATCTCGCAATCCTGTTGATGAAGCTCCAGACCAAATTGGAGGACATCTTCCACCATATTTAACTCTGCCTCGGTTAAATCCCGTTTCTTTTGAATATTATTTATCAGGACCGTCATCGTTCTTTTTCCTTTCCATTTCTTTCAATACATTTTCGGGATATTCGATTCGGCTATGGAACATGCCGCCCAATATTTTGATAAAACTGTTCTTAATATGGTTTAAATCTCTCAAAGTGATATTACATTCATCAAATTGACCGTCTTCCAACCGTTCCCGAATTATCTTCTGAATCAATCCCTCCACTTTTGCGGGGGAAGGCTTACTTAAGGCTTTGACAGCGGCCTCCACCGAATCGGCCAGCATTACCAGGGCAGCCTCTTTAGTTTGAGGCTTAGGGCCTTCATAACGAAAGTCTTCTTCAATTAATATTTCTCTTTCTCCTTGGATATTTTCAGTAGCCCGCTGGTAAAAATAACGAACCAAATCGTTACCATGATGCTGCTCGATTATATCGATTAATTTCTTTGGCAAACCATGTTCCCTAGCGATCTCTACGCCTTCCTTTACATGGTAGGTAATTATTAAAGTGCTCAAGCTAGGGTTCAATTTTTCATGAGGATTTTCCAAAGAAAACTGGTTCTCCACGAAAAAGTAAGGCCGTTTAATCTTACCGATATCGTGATAATAGGAGCCCACCCTGACCCAGAGGGCATCCGCTCCAATCCCTTCGGCAGCGGCTTCGGCCAGATTTCCCACCATAATGCTATGATGGTAAGTACCGGGCGCTTCGATTTGTAGCCTTCGCAACAAAGGATTGCTCGGATTGGACAACTCCAATAATCTAATCGGAGTGGTTATTTTAAAAATATGCTCTAAAAAAGGTAGCGAACCAATGGCTAGTACTGCTGATAAGAAACCGTTGGTAGCCGCTAGTAAAACCGAATAGTAACTAAATGTGGACCGGAATAACAAGTTTAAGGCCGACACCGTAAACAAATTCGCGACTATCAGTATTGAACCGCTTCTTACCAGGTCCCGTTGGCGTTGAAAATTATATAGAGTTAAGACGGCAATCACACCGCTGACGAAATAAAAAATGGTTAAAGCCAGATTATACTCAGCGATAATTCCGCCCAATAGACTAACAATGGCGGTTAAAACGAACGCCAATTGCCGTTTGATTAAAACCGCCGCCAACATTGCCGCAAAACTGACCGGCGCCAGATAAGCCAAAGCAGGGATTCTAGTCAACGATAATAACTTAATTAAGCCAACTACCATTAATAACAATAATAATAATAGATAAAGCAACCGTTCCTCTTTTAACAAATCGGGGTGAAACTGGACAATATATACAAACCCAACCCCTATTATGAATAAAGTGAAAAAGGCTAAACTTAAAAAGACTTTCACTCGGCTGGATTCGCCTACAATCAGATGGAGATCCTTGAGCATCTTTAGATCATTCTCGGTAATTACTTGATTTTTAGCGATCAATATTTCGTTTTTCCGGTAGACCACATCCGGGACATCAGCCCGGACTTGATGTTCCAATTTGGTAAGCTTAGCGGAGTCCAGTACTAAATTGGGCCGGATTGAAATTTCCAATAATTCATTGATGGTTGGGATAACTTCCGGTGAAACCTCCTGTTCCCGAAGGAGATCCGGCAGTAGAAATCGGATCTCGCTGACTTTTTCAACTCCGATCCGGCGGTTAAGTTCAATCTCTTTTAAAATCTGACGCGACTTTTCTTTTAATTCCTGATAAGCCGGGCCTTCCAAAGACACTATCCCTTTTAATAAGGTGAAAGTCGGCGGTTCATAGAAGTATTTCTGATATTTGATTACCGGCAAATCTTCCTTGGTGATTGTCTTCTGATCCTGATGATGTTTGGTATGGATCTCATCGAGCATGCTGAAAACCCGATTTAGGTTATAAGCGACTAAATCACTAACCCCTTCATCAATCCGGTAATATTCCGGATCGAGCTTTGCAATCTGCAAAGCCTGGTCTACCGCTTCTTGTTGCACTAATTTGGTGGCCTCAGGGTTAACGACTGTTCGCGGCGCAATAATATCTTCCTTGCTTGCTTGTCCCACTTTGATATCGAGATTCATTGGGAAAAGATCGATTTGAAGCAAAGTAATTAGAAAGAAAAAGCAGATTATAACCAAGGTCCATTCCCGAAAGGAGGGAATCCGAAAAACCCCTACTACCTTAGAGGAAACATCCAATAGATTACTATTAACGGCCTTTGCTCTTTTACCTAGATTTTGATGATCATTGGTTTCCATTAGGGTCATCCCCTTTTTTTTCGGCATTATGATATCGTTCATAGGCTTGAATGATTTTCTGCACCAATTCGTGTCGAACTACATCACGGTCGGTTAATGTCACCGAAGCTATGCCGGGTATTCCGGTAAATATTTCGGAAACATTGGCCAGTCCCGAGACAACCCCTTTACCCAAATCAACTTGAGTAATATCTCCGGTAACTACCGCTTTGGAACCAAACCCCATCCGGGTTAAAAACATTTTCATCTGTTCAGCCGTGGTATTTTGGGCTTCATCCAAAATAATGAAGGAATCATCTAAAGTCCGGCCTCGCATATAGGCGAGGGGCGCAATTTCGATTATTCCCCGCTCCATATTTTTCTGAAACAGCTCGACTCCCATGACATCGTAAAGAGCGTCATAAAGAGGTCTTAAATAAGGATCTACCTTATCCTGAAGGTCACCCGGTAAAAAACCGAGTTTTTCTCCTGCTTCCACCGCCGGCCTGGTTAAGATCATCCGATTGACTTCTTTGGCCTGTAAAGCGGCTACCGCTAAAGCTACCGCCAAATAAGTCTTACCCGTTCCCGCCGGTCCGATCCCAAAAGTTAACCCATTGCCTTTTATGGAGTCCACATAGAGTTTTTGTCCGATAGTTCTGGGAAAAATCTTCTTCCCCCGCGCGGTAACGGCGACAACTTCGTCGGTAAACCCGGTGATTTTACTAATCTGTCCTTCTTTAGCCATTTTGACCAGATAATTTATTTCGGAAAGTACTGGATGATATCCCTTCTTGTACTGTTGTTCTAATATATTGAGAATAACCGCAGCCTGTTCCATTTGATCTATTGGGCCGGAGAGGGCCAATTCGTTGCCTCGTGAAAAAATCGATATCTCTAGGCCTTTCCCAATTGTTCTGATATTCTCTTCCATTTTCCCAATAAGTTGCGGCGCGATTCGGGGATCGATCTCAATTTTTTTCTCCTGAGTATGACCGATCATTAAGTCTCCTTTCTATAGGCGCTAACATTGCTATATCTTGAGTGATTTCAAAAGTCAGAATTAATTTTAAATAATCCCCCTCATCAATCCAAGTTGCGCTTGGCGCTCCCGTTACTAATCCTACCAGATATTTTTGCTTGGCCTTTGCCTCCTGGAGCGCCTCGTTTCTAATCACGCTCATTGATAGAGTTTGTTTTTGCCATCTTACTTTTTGCCAAACATCCTTAATGATTTCTACACCCTTATCGGGATTCCTTCCATAAAAGATTCGTTTCCGGAAACGCTCCCAAACCTTCTCTCCCTTCAAACGGTTTGGGTTTCCCCATATCTTCCAAACCCGTTCTCCCCAACGGAGGGAATAAACTGAGTTAGCTTTATTTAAATAGAAGGCCCGCCAAACCTTTTTAGGTTGGATTACTTCTAAATCATACCAAACCCGTGCTTCCACAATCCCACTGGCTGGGATGGTTTTGATAAAAGTCGCTCCCGTTTCCGGATCAACATGACAAACTCTGCCGCTAATCAATAAATCCCCCCGGGCTACGGTGTCCCCTTCACTGACTATAGATTGGCCCCTGATTACGGCTATTTTGGTAATTAGTCCATCCCGTTCGGCAACTAAGTCGCAGCCTTGATCGGGTGGAGGAGGAGTTTTACGTTTAACCGCTTTGACTTCAGCAACCACTCCTTTAAAATTAACTCCCAACCAGACCGCTTCGGGGGTCCTAATAATCGCGTCCCTTTCGATCCGGCGTTTTTCCCGGGCCAACTCTCTAGTGGGACTACCCGGCTTCAGACCGACATTCTTTAATGTTCTAATTAATTCTTCCCGTTCCCTGCCGCTAAATCCCTCTACTTTAATAAATAACATTAAGTTGGATAAATATAATAATAAACCGATAACAAGCGCCGCGCTAAGCCAAAATATCTTCCGTCGCATAATTTTTTGGCGCAAGAAAGGCCAGCCTCTCCGGTGTCTTATCTTAACCAACACCCCGGCATTTTTTACAAAAGGCCTAATCTTGACGAAACCACGGTTCCGTATTTTGGCTACCATTATAGTTGGCGCAACTTTTTTGACGTCCCAAAGATAAAAACCGGACCCGGTCAATAAGTTGATTAATTTTTCTAAATGGACCCCTCTGATGATAATTTCTACATATCCGGCGCAAAAAGAGATGATTTGATTGAACCACAAGTTCAGTTACCTCCAATCCACCATTTCAATTTGGCCAACTTTACCGGTTATCACCAATTCTTCTTTTAATACCGAGACTAAAACCAATTCCGCACCGGCGATTTTTAGTTCTCCTAATTTGGTACCTACCCTAATTATGGTAGGTTCGTATTCGATTACCCCCCGGTGGTTTTCGATTACCACTTGTTGGTTGCCGCTGATGACTATTTTTGGTAGGTCAATCACCGTATCGAGGGGTAACTCTAAAAACTCGGCCAGTTTCGCTTTTAACCGGTTTTGTTTTAATCTCAAGAAAATCCCTCCCCTATGTTTTATGCAGAGGGGAGGGAAGTTAGTAGTCGAGAGACAAAAGAACAGTAGCTGGGAGTTGGAAGTCTGGGGATAGGAGTCCGAGCGCGGGTGATTCCAAATAAATGTTAAGGGTATCTTCCGGAATAGTTACTTGACAGCAACATCCCTCTCCATGAACGTTACCGGGTTTTGAATGTTTGGAGAGGGACAGTTTGTTTTATTTGTGGTTATAGTTATTTTACCGCCAGGGTTCCTACTTTCACCCCAGATCAAGCTCAGCCAGGAACTTAGCGGTCTTTAGCTTTGCTTTCTCAAGATCGCCATGGATAATATCCGGATCTTGTTTGTCTTCACGCAAACCCAGTCTTTTAAGGGCGATACTCTCAATCATGACTATGATCCACTGGATAACTTCATCATCGGTTTCTTTTTCAAATCCCTGTTTTAGACTTGCTAACAGTTTATTTTTGAGTTCAGGCAGTCGGAAATGTATTTGACGATGAGCGCTGGCAGCGGTTATGCGTAATTTTGAGTTCTTTTCAGTTAATAAATGATGAGTAAGAATAGGTATATCTTCTTCAATTCCTACCCATCCTAACACAAAAGTAGCAACTTCTCGATGAGATTCTTGTTCATGTTGTATAAATTCACGCGCTAACTTTCCTGCATAAGAACTCTTTATAGTACCTAAGATTTG
>Ga0123334_1004900_pt1 | contig 13305 bp, 10 predicted proteins | sample BiotimSIPDNA_FD_89706 | JGI IMG/M metagenome (GOLD analysis project Ga0123334, IMG submission 89706) | Anaerobic biogas reactor microbial communites from Washington, USA - Biogas_R1 time_0 SIP DNA | ecosystem: Engineered > Bioreactor > Anaerobic > Unclassified | place: Washington, USA... | reverse complement strand
TGGTGGATGGAAAGCTTTTGCGCGGTGTGCAAAAGAAGGTATACATTGCTATTTACAAACCACGCAAGTACCTTTCAGATTTTGATGAAAACTTTCCACGACCAACCGTTTTGGATTTGATCGACGTGCCTGAACAGATTTTTCCGGTCGGACGATTGGACTTTGACAGCGAAGGCCTGGTTTTGATGACGAATGATGGCGAATTAGCTCATCGCCTGACGCATCCACGTTATGAGCATGAAAAAGAATACGAGGTTCTGGTGAACCACATGCCTGACGAAGAACAATTAAGCATTTGGCGGCGGGGTGTTGTTCTCGAGGATGGTTATCGCACCCGACCTGCCAGTGTGGAAATCATCAATAAGGTGCAGAATGGTGTTTGGCTACGCATCATATTGAAGGAAGGCAAGAAACGCCAAATCAGGGTGACTGGTTTACGAATTGGTTTGCCTGTGCGAAAAATTAAACGCGTTCGGATTGGAACCTTAAAACTGGGTCATTTGAAGCCCAGAGAATGGCGCTATCTGACGGACAAAGAAGTTGAAGCCCTTCGCAAGTACGTGGAATTGGAATAAAAAATTGATAATAAAAAACGTTCTTCACGGAGAACGTTTTTTTGAACCATTTTTGGCCGCTGAGGGAGTTGGATTGTTAGCCTAATATGGATTTAATTCTCTCAAGTTTTCCTTCAGACAGGGCTCCCTGGGGATCTTCGCGGTCAAAGCGACGGATAGTGCGCTTGAGTTCTTTGATATCAACGATTTGCAAAGGCGCTTCACTCAGTTCCCCAAAGCTTGTTTTATCGGAAAGAATGACTAATAACGGTTCGATGCGGGGTTGTTCAGTATAGGACAAGCCGTTTTCGTTGAGGTAATCCTGCAGCATATGGACTTGCGCGGAAAGCTCTTTTTCGGGGTTTCCCAATCCTTCCTGACCGATAATGCGCATCATAATACCACGTCCTTTTTCTTTCCATTTGCCATTTTCATAGCTTATTTTTCCGGGGGTCACAACAGGATGCAGAATGTAAAAATTATTGGGGCCCAAGAGCAGGTTTGGTACAGGGGTGGTATACACGTAAAGACTATAATCACCACGAATGGTTTCGAGGGCTTTAGCCATCACTTCGTCGTAGCGGGGTGAGCGCGAAAAACGGCTCGAGAAATACATGCTGATTTGGGTCATTACAAAACCGACAACTAAGGCAACATATGACCATAAGAGCATGGCCGGTCTAAAGGCAAACACGAGTCCCGCGGCAAGTATAGCCAGACTTGCGATAGTGAGTACATTAGCTATCTTTTTGTTACGTTTGATTTTCTTTTCATTGATGATAAGTCGCATGTTTTCCTCTGTTATTATTTTATAGCGTCTTGTAATTCAACAAGCATATCTGTTTCTATCGCTTTGCGGGCTTGATTAATCGCACTGACGATAGCGTCCGCGTTTGAACGTCCATGGCCCACAAATACAAGCCCATTGAGACCCAATAATGGCGCGGCACCGATTTCGTTGGGGTCGAGCATGCCGCGAACTTTTTTGAGAGCTGGCTTTGCCAGTAAGGCGCCAATTTTAGCACGGGTGCTGCTCATCAGGCTGTCTTTGATGGTGTGCATGAGCAGTTTCGCAACAGCTTCGGTTGACTTTAAGAAGACATTACCGGTGAAGCCATCCGTTACGGCGACATCCACTTCTCCGCCGAAAATTTCTTTTCCTTCGACGTTGCCGATGAAACCGGGCACTGACTTTTGCATAAGTGGGTGGGCACTTTTGACAAGCTCATTACCTTTGTGTTCTTCTTCACCATTGGAGATAAGCCCAACCCGGGGTTTGGAGATATCATTCATTAAGCGTGCGTAAACAGCGCCCATCTGCCCAAATTGCACCAAAAAATCAGGTCTGCATTCAGCATTGGCACCAATATCCAAAACGGTGCAAAAACCGTTTTTAGTGGGGAAGTTGGCACATAAACAGGGACGGTTTACGCCTTTGATGAGTCCAAAGGTTTTTGTGCCAAAATACATGGCCATGCCGGTATTGCCCGCGGTGACAAAGGCCTGGGCTTTACCATCTTTCACCAGTTGCATGCCCACTGCCATCGTGTTTTGTTTTTTCGCACGTGCTTCGCGAATGTCATCATCCATCGCGAGGACTTCCGGTGTGTGCACGATACTTATTTTGGATTTGTCACCAGTTTGAGCATCCAGGGCAGGCTTTAGCTGGGCTTCATCACCGACCAAAATGACCTGAATATCCCACTGAGTAGCTGCCTGAATAGCACCCAACAGTTCTGGCTGTGGATGCTTATCACTTCCCATTGCGTCTAAGACTATTGTTTTCAAAATCACCTCTAAAGCGCGTTCGCTTGACAAGTTTCGCGCAAAGTATATAATAAACATCCATGCGCTGGTGCTGGAATAGGCAGACAGGCTTGGTTGAGGGCCAAGTGCCGCAAGGCGTGAGGGTTCAACTCCCTCTCAGCGCATACGAAAGAGCAACCTGTGTTGCTCTTTTTGTTTAACAATTCCATTATACATAAGTTTCTCACGGAAAGGCTCTTCTCAGCCAGGTTGCAGGGTTAACTGGTATGCCCTGAATGTCGATTTCAAAGTGAAGATGGGGTCCGGTTGATCTGCCGGTTGTGCCAATAATTCCGATGAGTTGCCCGGGTTCAACCACAGTGCCTTCTTCTACCCGAATTTCTTCAAGATGCATATAAATACTGTAAATGCCGAGGCCATGATCGATGATGACGGTATTTCCGCGCACGATCAAGTCGGGGAGTGCCCCAACCACAGTGCCTCGTGCCGGGGCATAAACGTCCGTGCCTTTGTTGTAGCCAAAATCCAGTCCGGTGTGATAAAAAATGGCAGGGTCATCGTTATATGTTCGGCGACTGCCAAACAGGGACATGATATTATCCGGATCCTGGCATGGCGCGACGAATTGCCCTGACCATTGCTGCACAGGTGTTATGGGCATGACTAATGATTTAAAGAGCGCGTCTTCAGCGCGTATATTTTCGCCATTGATGGTTTCAGGGTCAACTTCAAGCGGGCGGTCAGTGGCATAGTTACCCGATTTAATGACCACTAACTGGTCAAAGCGATAAACATAACCATCCTCGCGGGTGAAAGTCATTGTAAGAGGATAGACGCCTGGTTCGGTGAGGGCGTGGATGCCCACGTACGCTACTTGCTGACCATCACCTAAATCTGTAAACTGAGGGGAGATATTGACGAGTTCCGATTTGACATCGATTTTTTCCGGGCTTTGCACGTGGAGTACGTAAGTATCTCCCTGGCGCAAGGGCAGGTTATCAATTGCGATAGTGCCAATACCGGGGATGGAGAGCGAGTCGATTTGCGCGTTTGCACTGGGCACGTAGTAACTATCCTGGGGTAAGGCGTAATTGGGGTTTGTAAGCAGGTTCCTATGGCTAAGCGCCCACTGATTTTGACCCGATTTGATGGCAAGCTCAATAAAGGATTGACCTTCCAAAAAAGTGTTGGCAACGGTTGGCGCTGCCTGATCGACGTCTGTCAAAAGAATTTCGCGGCCGATGAAAAGCTCGGATGGGCTGGTTATGTGGTTGAGGCGAATGAGTTGGTCTAACTTTGCCTGGCTGCGCCGGCTGAGGCTCACGAAACTTGTGCCAAGTCCGACATATTCACTGCTTAATATGCCTTGCAAGCCTGGAAAACTTGGGATTTTTATTTTGTCACCCGGATGGAGAGGGGTATCAGCATCACGCTGGTTGACTTCAAGTATGGCTTCAAGCGTGGTGTTGAATTTCTCAGCAATCCCATAGAGGGTATCACCTGACTGCACGACATATTCCGGATAGGTCGTGGTTTGGGCCTGGGCAGGTCTTATACTCGTCGTGCCTAAACATACGGTCACGATAAGCAAAATGATTAAAAGCGAGGTAAAAGCTTTGTAAACTTTTATGCCATTAGACTTGGTATAATTTTCCATCGAAAATAAGTTTACCATAGGCTTGAAAGGACGTTTTATGAAGATTACAACATTTAACGTAAATGGTATCAGAGCAATTGTTAATAAAGAAGGCGTAGATTGGATTCGTGAGCTGAATTCGGATGTTTTGGGCTTGCAGGAGATTAAAGCCAAACCTGAACAGATACCCGCAAAATTGAATAATATTGCAGACTACCAGGTTATCTGGAATTCTGCTGAGCGTCCCGGCTACAGTGGCACAGCTGTTTTTTATCGTGATGAGCCACTATCGGTGAGTTTGGGCATTGATTACCCCATGTTTGACGAAGAAGGACGTGTTATTCGCTTGGAATACCCTGACTTTTTCCTCTACAACATTTATTTTCCAAACGGTGGTGAGGAAAATCGCCGAGTCCCCGAAAAATTACAGTTTTACGCAAAGCTATTGGAAAAAACGGATGAACTCCACAAAAGTGGTAAAAAGGTAATTATAACGGGTGATTTTAACACCGCGCACCGAGAAATTGACCTTGAACATCCTGCCGCGAATTCAAAGACAACCGGTTTTTTACCCGAAGAACGTGCCTGGATTGACAAGTACCTGGAACACAATTTTGTGGACGCATTCAGGGAGCTTTATCCTGACCGTGAAAAAGCTTACACCTGGTGGTCATACCGCACAGCCGCGCGTTTGCGAAATGTGGGCTGGCGCTTGGACTATTATTTGATTAGCAAAGAGCTTATGCCTCGCGTGCAGGATGTGATCATTCATGACGATATCATGGGCTCGGACCACTGTCCTGTATCGCTGATATTGAAATAATCAATTTGTGATTCAAAACAACAGAAGCTGCCCAAAACGGGCAGCCTCTTGTCTTAATGCTATTGCTTATCTTAGCTTTGCATTTCTTCCAAAGGATAGCAACACAAAACCAGTTCTTTGGCTGCTTTGAGTTCATCAGCGCGTTTGATGGGCGCGTTGTGAGGCGCGTTTTTGAGCAGCTCTGGTTGTGTGCGCGCTTCTTCGGCTATCTTGAGCATGACTTCAACGAAATTGTCGAGGGTCTCGAGGTTTTCAGTTTCAGTGGGCTCAATCATCAAAGCTTCTTTCACGATGAGCGGGAAGTAGTTTGTAGGTGGATGAATGCCATAGTCAATTAAACGCTTGGCAATATCCAGGGCGTGAATATCGGGCACATCATCCCAGAAACCTTCCAGCACAAATTCGTGCATACAGCTTCGATCATGAGGCAGGGTATAGGTGCCTTTGAGTTTTTCTTGCATGTAGTTAGCGTTGAGCACGGCTTTTTCTGCGGCGTCGCGCAAGCCTTTTGCGCCTAACATTGAGATGTAGGTGAAGGCTCTCACGTGGACACCGAAATGACCATGGAATGATTTAATGCGCCCAATAGTCTTGGCAGGGGTTACCAATCCGTAAAGGGGTGGGTTTTCGTCATCACCTTTATCAATAATACCGACAACAGGGTCGGGCAAGAAGTCGAGCAGATGTTTAGCGACAACGACTGGACCAGAACCAGGCCCACCGCCACCGTGGGGTGTTGAGAAGGTCTTGTGCAGGTTGTAATGCAGGATGTCAAAACCAATTTTACCGGGTTGGGTAACGCCCAGGATCGCGTTCATGTTGGCGCCATCGCCATAAACCAAACCGCCTGCTTCATGGACGATTTTGATGACTTCCTCAACGTTTTCGTCAAAGAGACCGAGCGTATTGGGGTTGGTGAGCATGAGCCCTGCCAGGCGGTCATCAACGAGTGATTTGAGATTCTCAAGGTCCACGTTACCACGGGCATCGGTTGCCAGGGGCACAATTTCGAAACCAACCATGGCGGATGTGGCGGGGTTGGTGCCATGGGCGGAGTCGGGAATGAGCATGCGTACACGTTGGTGGTACCCACGGTCTTTGTGGTAGGCATTAATGATCAATGCGCCAACCAGTTCGCCATGCGCGCCGGCCGCGGGTTGTATTGTGCCACCCGCAAAACCAGCGATTTCAGCCAGCATTTCTTGCAATTGGTACATCAGATAGAGGTTACCTTGCACGGTATCTTCTGGTTGCAGGGGGTGTGTGTTGGCAAATCCGGAAAGACGACAAGTCACTTCGTTGATTTTGGGGTTGTATTTCATTGTACAGGATCCCAGAGGGTACAAACCGGTATCGATGGAGTGGTTCAGCTGCGAAAGGCGTGTGAAGTGGCGCACTGCTTCAAGTTCGGAGATTTCCGGGAAATTCAAATCCTGGCGTTCGAATCCTTTTGGCAAGGCTACTTCGGGCACGTCACAGGCGGGCATTTTTACACCACGGCGACCTGGAGAGGACATTTCAAAGATAGTGGGTTCAGTCATGATATTCCTCCTCAAGCACCGCGGTTAAGTATTCTATATCTTCGCGGGAGATTTTTTCCGTTACAGCTAACATAAGATGGTTTTCCAACTCGGGGTAGTCCTGACCCAGATCGTAACCACCAAGAATGTCGTGGGCGCGCAGCCATTCGAGAACTTCGTCGACTGGACGTTCGGATTTGACGACGAACTCGTGGAAGAATGGGGTATCCGCGAAAGCAAGTTGGTATCCATCGACCTGGCTAAGCTGGTCGGCAGCGAAATGTGCCTTTTGGTAGCATAAGTTGGCGACTTCCTTGAAGCCTTCTTTACCAAGGACGGTCATGTAAATGGTCGCGGCAAGGGTCATCAAGCCTTGATTGCTGCAGATGTTAGAGGTCGCTTTTCCGCGGCGGATATGTTGTTCGCGTGCGGTGAGGGTGAGCACATAGGCCAGGTTACCAGCCATATCCGTTGTTTGACCAACCAGACGACCGGAGATTTTGCGCAGGAGATCTTCTGTTACCGCGAAATAGCCCAGATAGGGTCCACCAAAAGACAGGGGAATGCCAAGGGGTTGGCCTTCACCGATGACGATGTCCGCGCCGAGTTCGCCGGGTGGGGTTAAAAGAGCCAAAGCGGTGGGATTGGTTGCTACCGCAACCAGCGCGCCATGCGCGTGGGCGGCTTCAATGAGGGACTTGTAATCAACAATTCGACCGAAAAAGTCCGGGTACTGCACTAAGACGAGCGCGGTATCTTTATCGATCAGTTCAATCAGTTTTGCCATGTCGGTGTCTATGCCGGTTTCCTCATCATCGCCCAGGATTTGAATATCGTCGTGTGGGCGGAAGTAGGTGCGCATTACTGCACGGTATTGGGGGTTGACCGCGCGCGAAACGAGGAACTTTTTACGTTTACCTCTGAAGTGACTATCAGCAAGGATGGCGGCTTCAGCAGCGGCTGTGGCGGCATCGTAGTGTGAAGCATTGCAGACTGCCATACCGGTGAGCTGGCAGATGAGACTTTGGAATTCAAAAATCGCTTGCAGGGTTCCCTGAGAGACCTCAGGTTGGTAAGGCGTGTAAGCGGTATACCACTCGCCACGTTGCAAAAGGTTATCAACCGCGGCTGGGATGTAGTGATCATAAGCGCCCGCACCCAGGAAGCTCAAAAGCTCCTTAGTGCTACCGTTTGCGGAGGCGATACTCTCTAAATCTGCCGCAGCTTCCATTTCGGTAAGCTGTTCCGGGAGATTAAGCTTAGGGTATCGAAACTTTTCGGGGATCACTGAGAAGAGATCCTCGATTTTTTCAATACCCAATGATTTAAGCATCACCTCCACATCTTTTTGTGTGTGGGGTGTAAACATAGATTATCGGTCCTGGCAGTATGCTTCGTAGGCAGCGGCGTCCATGAGGTCATCCAGTTCGCTCTCGTCGGACATTTGCACTTTTACCAACCACGCACCGGCATAGGGTTCTTTGTTGAGCATTTCAGGAGAGTCAACGACTTCTTCGTTAACTTCGAGAACAGTACCACTAACAGGGAAATGAACCTCAGCGGCGGCTTTAACAGATTCGATGGTGCCGATGCTGTCACCAGCACTGACTTCGTCATCCGGATCGATTTCGAATTCAACGTAAACGACATCGGAAAGGGCGTCTTGCGCGTAGTCAGTGATACCAATGATGGCAACGCCGTCTTGAACTTTGACCCATTCGTCGGTCTTGAGGTATTTGAGTTCTTGTGGATATTTCATTGTGTCTCCTTAAATCAATGTTTGTTTTTAATTAGTAAAGTATATTAAAACAAGAGCACTTATTGTGCTCCTGTTATCAACCGACTTCAGAAGCTCATGGGGTCTTGGTACCTGAGAGTTTCACCCGTTTGGGCTTGCCCCTTCGGTGCCCACCTAAAGTGGGTCTCTTCCCGTTGAGCTGTTAAGCTAATTTTAGCTGTTTGGTGGCTAAAGTCAAGCAATCTAAGATTTGTGGTTATGAGATGATTCCACTGCCCAGAACACAGTCGTTTTTGTAGAAAACCGCGAATTGTCCGGGAGTAATATCGCGTAAGGGCATGACGCATTGGATTTGGGCATGGTTGGTATTGCTTAAATGGATATCGCAAAATACAGGGGTGGCGCGATAGCGGATTTTGACTTGAATGTTTTGCAGGCTTTCGGGTGCCTGGTCAGAAATCCAATTAATGGTGTGAACCGAAAAAGTGCTTTGCCCCAGTTCATCCAGCCTACCAACAATGAGCGCGTTATCGGACTGCCGTTTTTCGATAACGAAGAGAGCATGTTTGTAAGCTGGCAAGCCTTTGCGTTGGCCAATGGTGTAGGCGCTAAGTCCGTTGTGTTCAGACAGCAAGGTGCCATCGCTGAGTTTGATGGGCCCGGGGACTTCGGTGAAATTAAAATGCTTTTTCAGGTAATCGCGATAATTGGTACCCTGTAAAAAGCACAGGTCCTGGCTTTCTTCACTTTCGGGAATATCAAGCCCGTTTTTCTCAGCTATTGTGCGTATATCGTGCTTGGTGAGTGTGCCAAGAGGGAAAAGTGTGCGCGCTAATTCTTTTTGACCAAGGCGACTGAGCATGTAGCTTTGGTCTTTGTTGGGGTCAAGCCCTTTGTGTAGTTCAAAATGACCGAATTCGTTTTGTAGTACTCGAGCGTAGTGGCCAGTAGCAACATAGCTCGCGCCGATGGTATCAGCCTGATTCAAAAGATAATGCCATTTGATAACGCGATTACATTCCAGACATGGGCTTGGGGTTTGGCAGGCATAGTAACTTTCGGCAAAGGGTTGGATGACTTTTTGCTGAAAGTCGTTTTGGACATCAAGAACGGTTAGCGTAATGTCAAGCTGTTCAGCGAGTGCCTTAGCTTTGTCGGTACCTCGCTCATAGGCGGGACAAGTAACGAGATACAAGCCATGCACCGTATAGCCAGCGTCTTTCAATAATATGGCTGCCACGGCACTGTCCACACCACCACTTAAACCGAGAACGACTTGATTATTCATGCGCTAATGATACCAAAAGCTCAAGCATAATTGGCGTATCTAAAGGATGAGTGTTGGCGGGAACCTACTTGAGAAACTTGCCGGCTTCTTCGACATACTCCAGGGATTGGTGACGGAAGTAGGTGTTGTAGAGCTCAGCATAGGTGCCACCTGCTTCAAGTAAAGCGTCGTGAGTGCCTTCTTCAATAATGCCACCATGATCAAGCACGATGATGCGGTCAGCAGATTTAACCGTTGACAGACGATGCGCGATGAGCACACTGGTGGACTGGCTCAAAATAAGGTTTAAAGCATGTTGAATTTGTGTTTCGGTGAAGGGGTCGATGCTTGCCGTGGCTTCATCCAGAATGAAAATAGCTGGTTCGCGTGCGAGGACGCGCATCAAAGCGACAAGCTGGCGTTGTCCCATGGAGATTTTCGCGCCACGTTCGCCAACGTTTGTATCCAGCCCGTTGGTGAGCGTTTCGAGCCATTCGCCTTCGCCAATCTCATGTGCCAGGGCAAGAATTTCTTCGCGGGTGATATCTGGTTGGGCGAAACGGATGTTTTCTTCTACGGTGCCTTCAAATAAGAAAGGCACCTGTGTCACCACTCCCATTTGCTGGCGGAGACTGTCGATATCAAACTCACGGATATCGGTGCCATCAATCAGGATTTTGCCTTCCTGGAATTCGTAAAAACGAGAAATAAGGCGCGCGATGGATGATTTTCCCGCGCCGGTATGCCCAACAATAGCAAGGTTTTCGCCTGGTTTGATGTGGAGATTGAAGTTCTCTAAAACTTCAGCGCCAACACCATAACTGAAATGGACATTTTCAAAGACAATATCGCCATGTAGTGTTTGAGCAGGGAGGTCATTCGTTTGCACAACAGTATGCTCGGCATCGATGAGCGCGAAAATACGTTCTGCAGCTGCGAAACCAGTTTGAACCTGCGCCCAGTAGGAGGTCATGCTGAGAATGGGCATGAGGAAGCGTTCGCTCGAGAGCAGAATGAGGTACCAGGCTCCCGCGGTGATAAGCCCTTGTTCAACCGTCAGCGCACCAAAATAGACCAAAAGCGCGATGCTGATACCGCTGAGCGTGCGCATGGTGGGGAAGACGATCGACAAAACAAAACCACGCTTTACGTTGACATCATAGGATGTTTTGTTAGAGTGTTGAAAGTCGGCGTAGATGCTTTCTTCCTGCCTAAAGTTTTTGGCAACAGATATGCCGCTAATGGTTTCTTTAACGGTAGCGTTGACATTTGCCATAGCGCGCATACCGCGTGTGGTGACCCGCCGGGCAACCTTGCGATAGCCAGCAACAATGCCAATAACAATCGGTACAAAGATGAAGAGCATCAGGGCTAAGCGCCATTCAGTGCGTAACAATATAATGGCTACAATGATAGATTGCATTACGGAGCTTAAGACACTCATCGTCAGGCGTATGAGGGTGATAAAGTCTTCTGTGTCACCGGTAATGCGCGAGACGATACGCCCAGAGCTGAGCTTGTCGTGAAAGGCGAGATCTTGCTCCATTGATGCGGCGAAAGCGTCGGTAGCCAATGAACGATAAACATCAGCGGTGACGCGTGCCATGAGTCGTTGTTGGATGTAGAAGAAGACATAGCCCAGGACTTCAATTAATATAACCGCGCCTACCAGAATGGCGAGAATGCGGTCATCAGGGCGCGCTGCCGCGCCTTCGTCAAGCACTTTTGAGACGAGCAGATAGGGGATGGAGCCAGTGAAACCCTGTAGGATGACCACAATCGCGACAAAAATGAGCTTGGTTTTGTGCGGTTTAAAGTAGTCTACAATGCGTTTTATGAGCGCTTTGTTGGTATATTGGCGGTCATAAGCTTCCGCTGAAAGTCCGTGATGAAAACCCATTAGCTTTGCTTATCCTCGGAGAAAATTCTACGGTAGGCACGTGAGCGGTCCATGAGCTCGTGGTGAGTGCCGATTTCTGAAATTTTGCCCTGGCGAAGGACGATAATCAGGTCTGCCCAGCGGATTTGAGAAAGACGATGGGTGACAATGAAAGTCGTGCGGCCTTCAGAGGCGGTTTTGATTGCTTTTTGGATCTCGTCTTCAGTTTGGCTATCGATAGCGCTGGTAGAATCATCGAGAATCAGAATGCGTGGGTCGGTGAGGAACGCGCGTGCCAGGGCGATGCGCTGACGTTGCCCACCGGAAAGTGTAGCGCCACGCTCACCAATAATGGTGTCGTATCCATCGGGCAGTTCTTCGATGAAATCAGCAGCCTGGGCTTTGCGCGCGGCTTCTTCAATTTCTTCCTGGGTGGCTCCGGGCTTGCCAAAGGCAATATTTTCAGCGATGCTTTTTGAAAAGAGGAAAATATCTTGCTCAATAATGGATATTTGACTGCGCAAGGTGTCAAGTTGCCAGTCTCTGAGATCCACGCCATCGATGAAAATGTGCCCTTGTTGAGGGTCGTAGGTGCGGTTGATAAGACGAATGAGGCTGGTTTTACCTGAGCCGGTCTGGCCGACCACAGCGATGGTCTGGCCTGCTTTGGCTTCGAGACTGATATCTTTGAGATTGTTTACCTTCCCATCGTACGAAAAGCTCACATTTCTGAATGAAACATCGCCTTTAATGGTTTGTGAATAGCCGTCTTCGTTTTGGTCGAGATTGTTTTCGGTGTTCATGATGGCTAAGAGGCGCCGCGCGCTGGCGAGCCCCAGGGATATGCGTGAATAGGCCATGACTGATGTGTTGGTGGGGAAAAGCAACATGCTTAGCGCGCTGTAATAAGTAATGACATTGGCAAGTGTGATTTCACCAAGACGCGCCAGATAAAGCGCGTGTAAAAGCCCAAAACCCATGGCTAATGCCAGTAACAGCATCGGTAAGAAACGTGCTTCGATGTCCCCTTGCTTGACCGAGGCATCGCGGAAAGTTTTAATGTTTTTGCGAAAAAGATCGATTTCGGCTTGTTCCTGGGCGGCAGCTTTGACGGTTTCAATGCCATCCATATCTTCAGCGATGCGGCTGTTCATGATGCCAAAACTGCTGCGAACTTTGCTGGTGACAGGTCGCAAGACACGCAGATAATAGATGACCGCCAGAAAATAGGCGATGATGAAAGCGATTGGCGTCAATAATAAAGCGGGATGGATTCGCCCACCGATAATTAGTGGGATAAAGAGGAAGTTCATCGAGCCAAAGACCATGTTGATGCCGGGGCTAAAGATGTAGTTGACCTCGCGGATGTCGTTACTGGCGCGTGCCATCAGGTCGCCAACCGATTGCAGGGCGTGGAAGGTCATCGATTTGCCAAGCAGGCTGGTGTAGAACTCGTCACGGGTGTCGCGTTCGATTCGTTGGGCGGTGACTTCAAAACCAAAATTGCGTTGGAACTGCAAAAAACCACGGGTGATTTGCGAGATCGCCACAATCGCGGCGCATTGCAGAAAAATTTGTTTGCTACCTGCGCCAGTCGTAAGGGCTTCAAAAACTTTGCCAAACTGCACGGCAGGGATACCAGCCAAAGCCGCGTTACCTATCGCGCCAACAGCAGCTACCAGGAAGATGAACCAATGATGCCTGATATGCGAAAGCACCCACAGCACGGGACTGCTGCGGTTGGTTTTGTATTTGAAAGGGATGTTAAACTCGCTTGTCTGGTTCATTTTTTCCTTAAGTAGTTAGACAATTGTATCTTAAGGGTTGGCAGGATTGTGAAAAAATGACATATTAAGGGCTAATGTGAAAAAAGAAGCTTGCTCTGGAGGCACCTGACTTGCACGCTTTTTGTGATATTCCAGCATTTCATTAAGTAAAATGATGAACTATTGGTGACATATTGCGTCATAATAAAATGTCACTGAACGTGGTATGGTTGATTCATAATTTGTACGACTATCGGTCTTGTCTGACAAGTTATAATAATCAGAGAGGATAAAAATGACTGAGAAAAAGACTGAAAAAGATCCTGCACTAAAATTGCCAAACATCGGCTGAGCG
>Ga0123334_1004899_pt1 | contig 13307 bp, 15 predicted proteins | sample BiotimSIPDNA_FD_89706 | JGI IMG/M metagenome (GOLD analysis project Ga0123334, IMG submission 89706) | Anaerobic biogas reactor microbial communites from Washington, USA - Biogas_R1 time_0 SIP DNA | ecosystem: Engineered > Bioreactor > Anaerobic > Unclassified | place: Washington, USA... | reverse complement strand
TACAGCATAAGGGAATCGTTCTGGATCAAATTTGAGCACCACAGTTTCCTTTCCAACGCAATCTTCTGGGATGCTTACGCCAACGACATCATCGAAATGATTTGTAAAATCGATAGTGGTGTTAGGAATAAACGCCACGTTTGAAATTGAAAACTTGACTATTCTATCAAGTGGTCTGTTGGCGATTCTATCTCCATTAGGTGTCTGTTCTAATCCGAACAGGAACCAACGGTTGTTGTACTGTTTTACGTGATAGGGATGAATGACTACGTTGGTCTCAATCCCATTGTACGTTCTATACAAAAGATTCAAAGGTTGATGGTTGATGGCACTATCTATGAGTTCTGATAAAAACTCCAGGCCACGTAATTGGTCATTTTGCTCGAAAGATACAATATGTTCACGATTGGTTTTGATGCCAAAACGAAATTCGAGGTTCGAAATAACTTCTTCTAACCATCTGTTTGCTCCACCACGGTAACGCCCAAGCATTTTAATGGTAGAAGTAAGTTTTGTAACCTCCTCAACTGTCAATTCGTTGTTGAAAATTGTAAAATCTGGGTCAGAGTAACGATAATAGCATCTTTTGCCATCGAAAGGTACGGCTTCAATTGGCGCATCGTAGGACACACGATCACGCATGTATTTGATGTCATCACGTATCTGACGCACACTTACTTCAGAACCGTACATATCATAGAGGGCTTCGTTAACAGCGTCAACGAGGTCTTCAATCGTGTACTTACGATGACGATTGCTAAAACAACGGTCAAGTATCTGATACCGTAACAGGGCGTTTTTGTTTGTAGGCATATTCTACTTTAATTGCTCAGTTAATTACTCTTTTTTCTTGTCTATGACAATGGAGTCATCCTTTCGAACAAGATCTCCTATGTCGCATTTCAATACTTTGGCAATCTCAATGAGATTTTCCAGGGTGGGTTGAGAAGTATTAGTGACCCACTTCGACACTGTGACCGGATCTTTGCCGAGCAATTTCCCAAGTTCTTTATTGGTAATCATACGCTCAGCCATCATCACTTTGATTCGGTTCAGAGGTTTGTTGTCCATAACGTAAACATTATATATTTTAATGTGGCAAAGATAATATTTTTATTTCAATTTCTGCCGATTTTTGGTAGTTTTTCTTGTTTTTCAGCTAAAAAAATGGCGAACTTGCTAATTTTTGGACGAAAATTATTATATTTGCCAACTGAAATAGGTGCCATTTATGGTATTTGTTCTACCGATGGATTTTTTTTCTTGTTAGTGAGATTTGATTCATCTATGCAGATAGACTGCACTCTTGAACTTTACCTTTGCATCCGTTATCGTGAGTTCGTAACACTTAAATTCATTAAACATGAAAGAATTGAAATGCCCACATTGCGGACAAATGTTCCAAGTAGATGAAGCTGACTATGCAAGCATTGTCAGTCAGGTTAAGAATGCAGAGTTTGAAGCGGAAATCGCTCGTCGTCTAAGCGAATTGAATGAACGCCATAAGGCAGAGCAAGAACTTGCAACAGCCAAAACAGAACAATCTTATCAGACACAGCTTAACAAGAAACAGCTTGAATTAGGTGTGAAAGAAGCCGAGATAGAAAGACTCAAAGCTGAAACTGAGTCTCAATTAGAGAAAGTTAAGGGAGAAAAAGATGCAGAGATAGCACGATTGAAAACCCAGTTGGAAAATATTGAAAGTCAGAAAAAAGGAGAACTTGACCTTGCACTGTCTGAAAAGGACAAGACTATTGCCCAATTAAATGCTGCTATCGAGCAGAATGAAACAAGACTTCAACTTGCTGTGATGGAGGAACGAACAAAAGCACAGCAGACAGTCCAGGCGAAAGAAACAGAGATAACTCAACTGCGTTCAGCTGCAGAATTAGATAAAAGAGAAGCGCAAATACATGAGGCTGCTTTGGTAAAACGTCATGAAGAAGAATTGAGGTTAAAGCAGGAACAGGTTGACTACTATAAGGATTTAAAAACTCGTATGTCTACCAAAATGGTGGGAGAAACATTGGAACAGCACTGTAGCATTGAGTTTGAACAGTATATTCGTCCGATGATGCCCAACGCCTATTTTGATAAGGATAATGATGCCACCGACGGCACAAAAGGAGATTTCATCTTCCGTGACTCTGAAGACGGTACAGAGTACATTTCCATCATGTTTGAGATGAAAAATGAAATGGACACAACGGCAACAAAACATAAAAACGATGATTTCTTGAAAAAACTTGATGAAGATAGACGCAAGAAAGGTTGTGAGTTTGCGGTTCTTGTAAGTCTGTTGGAGGCAGAAAATGATTTGTACAACAATGGTATAGTTAACAAGTCACATATATATCCGAAAATGTATGTCATCCGTCCGCAGTTCTTTGTTCCATTTATCAACCTACTTGTTCAGGCTTCAAAGAAAAGCCTTGAATATAAGAAACAACTTATTCTTGCACAGAGTAAGGAAGTGGATGTAACAAACTTCGAAAACAAAATGGAGGAGTTTAAGTCAAAATTCGGTCGCCACTATGAGTTAGCTTCAAAAAAGTTCGAAGATGCCGTGAAGCAAATAGATGACACTATCGCTAAACTTCTGAAAGTTAAAGAGAATTTGCTTGGCTCGGAAAATAATCTTCGTTTGGCACAGCAGGACACAGAGGATTTGACCATTCGCAAACTGACATACAAGAATCCAACTATGAAGGCTAAGTTTGAAGAAGCCCGAAAAGAGCACAATTCAACAGATGTTGAAGATAGTAATGAATAATTCAAATTCAAGAAATTATGGAAAATAAATCATTATCCAAAGAAGAGCTGATTGCACAGCTGAAAGCCCTTTCTGAAGCTGAAGCTCCAGAAAGTATTCACATGGGAGCAATGTGTTATTCTCCTGCACCCCCTCCATTGCGTAAGGTTAAATGCGAATCATGCGGTCAACTGATTGAAGAATTCGATTGGATGAGTAGTCGTAACGGCATTAAGAAACAGGTTGAAAAGATAAAAGCACTTGGATATGATGCCAAAGTGGAACATATTTGTGCTGACTGTATAAACAAGTTAGGCATAACTGATGAAGATGGTGATGCATTCACAGAGGGGTTGTACTATGTTTTCTATTTCAAAACAAAGGAACAACAAGAATACAATATTGTGCAATGTAGTGATGAAGATGCATATAAGGCAGTCCTGGCTTTCTTGAAGAATGAACAATCATATACTGATTATTATGACGCAACACATCTGATTAAGGATGAGTTAGATGTAATTAAAAAAATGACAGGAATATCCATAGAATAATGAAGATAGCACATCTACCCAAATCCGTAGCATTGGAACTGACTTATCGATGTAATCATAAGTGTAAGTTTTGTTCTTGCCCGTGGGATGCGCCTAATTCGGCATATCCAAAAGGTGAAGAATTGACCGTATGTGATTGGAAAAAGGTAGTGGAAGTCCTTTACGACAAAGGAGTTGAGTCATTTTCAATATCTGGTGGAGAAGTACTATTGAAGGATGGTTTTGAATCAATCCTTCGCTTTATCCGGCAGGAAGGCGGAAAGAGAGGTCTTGATTTGCCTATAGTCCTTATTTCCAATGCTCGTAAGATGAATGAGGACTATATTCGTCTTTTCAAAGAATTGAATGTTCACCTTAGCATGAGTTTACCTGGATATGACACTTTCCAAGAGCATACTGGCGTTGATAATGCTGATGGTGTCCTACATTGGTTTCAAGTAGCAAAGAGACTAGGGTTGAAAACAACGTTGAATGTGACTGTAACCAAAAAGAATTATGGGGAACTATTTCAAACAATGTCCTTAGGATTGATAAATGGAGCAGATGATGTCTTGCTAAACCGATTTCTTCCTGGAGGAAGAGGACTTGCACATATGGATGAACTTATGTTGACGCCAACGCAAGTCAATGGAATGCTCGATGTCGCAGAAGAAGTGTTGTCTTACGCAAATAAGCAAGGTAATGTGGGGACGGAAGTACCACTTTGTGCCATTAAAGATGTTGAAAAGTATAAGCATATCCATATAGGTTATCAATGCGCAGCAGCAAAAGGATTCTTTGTTATAGACCCAGCTGGTAATATTCGTACTTGTAATCATTCGCCGCATATTGTGGGGCATGCATTTAGAAAACCCATGATTGAAGATATTGACTATTGGAATACGTTTGCTAATAGCGAATATAGTCCGGCAATGTGCTCTGAATGTGCGATGATTAAGAAATGTGATTGTGGCTGTCGAGAAGTAGCGAATATTCTTCATGGTAGCCCAAAGAGAATAGATTCAAGCATCATTATCTGATTTACAAAATGACAGACGAAGAAAAAAGAAAGCTCATAGATGCTGTTAATTGTAAGTTTCCTCACAATAACATCATGGAACTCTACTACAATATCGGTAGAGCCTTGCCTTTTACTGCACAAAGATTTCCAGATGGAAGGGTGTCTGATTGGTACAGGTCTCAATATGTCCAGGTGGTGAAGGTCATGCCCCATGGGAAATATGGAAAGTACGGAAAGGCTTATGGTTTTTATTATCGCAACGGAGAACGTACTGATAGTTCAGATATTGAGGGGCTTTGTTGGTGTAAAAAGGAAGATCAGGAGCCACAGGAGATTCCAAATTCAGGATGCGGTTCTTGGAAACTTCTGGATATACAGGGAGAACCATGCTCTGATAATCCGAAAGTTTTAGGTCTTGATGATACCATTGACTTCGGTAAATACAAAGGCGTTACCCTAAGAGAAGTCATAGAGAAGGATTGGCAATACATTGAATGGGCAGTATTGCAGTCACAAAGATTATATGTAGATGTGGAAGCCGTTGTAAAATATCATGAATCTTGTATTGTTAGCTTAAAGCCTACTGATGTAATACAGTTTGGCAAATATAAAGGTCAGTCATTAGCCTCAGTATATGCTGCAGATGCCCAATATTTGCAATGGCTGGAAAGTAACAATGACTCTTTTCGGGTTGATTGGGATTCTTTTCAAGCACAAAAACTAAACAATAAAGATGAATAGTATGGTAAACTATTATACACCAGAAGAACAGTACTGGATGACAGGTGGCAATACAGGAGAACTACCTGTCAGAATAACTCCATCCAAGATAAATATTCTAGGAGAAAACGAGATATTCGTATTTGGTAGCAACATCAAGGGGCTTCACATGGGCGGAGCGGCAAGAGCTGCATATAATAGATTCGGTGCTGAATGGGGCAATGGAGAAGGACTTCAAGGAAAGTCTTACGCACTTCCTACAATGGAAGGAATTGATAGTACCAAAGAAGCAGTTGGGCATTTTACACAATGCGCAAAGGAACATCAGGAACTAAAGTTTTATGTAACTCCAGTTGGATGTGGTATTGCTGGCTATACATCAAAGGAAATAGGGCCTTTGTTTAGGGACGCTGCAAAACTTTCAAATGTATTTCTGCCAATTAGTTTTTGGAAAGTCTTATTGGGGATAACTGAAAAAGTATGAAATCGTATCTTGAAATATATGTTCCAATACAATTCGATGAACCTTGGTTCGTTGAATTAAGAAATGCTCTTACTGGAGTTCCTGTAAGATGGCAGACTGGGTATTATCATATTACAATGGCATTCTTAAACGAAACGCCAGCGAATCTTGATTTACTCCCAATACTGAAGAAACATCTTACAGTATTCCCAGCTCCTGTCTTGACATTCGATAAACTGGATGTGCTTTCTACATATTCAGGGATGTTTATCGTACATCTAACATCAACGACTATACCTGATGATTTTCTTTTATTGACAGAAGCTATTCGCTCAAACATGAAAGCTGTTGGATGCCAAATTGATTCGGAGTTCAGACTTCACGTTACATTGGGACGTATAATAGATAAAGATTTATCACTTCAAAATCTTCAAGATTTGGTTTCCACAGTCTCGTTGAAGCCGTTTACTTTGATGCTGTCAGATGTTGACTATCGTGAGTTTCGAGGAAAAACTATATATGAAACAAAACTTAGTTATAATAAAACGTATTAACTATGAAGCAATTGATTTTATCGCTGCTACTCGCAGTTTGCACAGTCTGCAATGCTCAGACTAATCACATGAAGTTCAAGGGTATTCCTATTGAAGGTACACTTGATAGTTTTGTCCAAAAGCTTAAAAGCAAAGGCTTTACTTACTTAGGACAGCAAGACGGTATGGCTCTACTGAAGGGAGAGTTTGCTGCTACTAAAGGCTGTACGGTAGGTGTGGCACGTTTCTCTGACCGTGATCAAGTTAATCTTGTGGCTGTCATTTTCCCTGAAGAAGAATCTTGGAGTGGTATCACAAAATCGTATTATACTCTGAAGGATATGCTGACAGAGAAATACGGAACACCAGAATGTATAGAAGAATTCTCAGATAGAACGCCGTCCGACGATTTCTTGAAATTCCATGCTTTACTTCGTGAAGAATGTCACTATGTATCAGAATTCTCATGTGAAAATGGTAAGATACAGCTCACAATGAAAAAGCAGGATTACAATTCAGCAGCTGTTATCCTTCGCTATATTGACAAAGCTAATGCTGATGAAACACGTAAAAAGGTTATGGATGACCTCTGATTATGGGATATATAGCAATATCAACTCAGAATACCGTCTTCGTTCGATAGACGGTATTTTTTTGCCCTTCCAATGGCAGAACTGGACGTAATCGCCTTTGAAGTCTCGGTTTCCAGTCTCTATTTTCTTCAGAAGTATGCTTTTGGGGTATTTGGTTCTGTTGCCAAGGATTCTATAAGGCCCAACATTATAAGCTAATGCGGCGAGTAGGAGGGAGTCTTTTCCGTAACGCTGGAACATAGTGCATAGTTCTTTCAGGTCTTTGCGCAAAAGCGCATCAGCTTCCCTCAGAGACATATTAGAAGAGTAATGCTCTCCTGGTCTTAGCTTGTGGCCATAGCCAACATAAGGATAATCCTTCTTACGATGGATTCCCTCATAATATTTGATGCAGCAGATAGCTCGCTCAAATGGTTGAAGTGCAAAAATAGATGCTTGTTTTGGCGACTCATTTGCCTGAGCATCCATGCCCAAACAAAGAGTAAGGAATAAAGTTGTTAATACTGTTCTGAAAATCATTTGGTCTTGAATTTGTTTATTTCGTCTATCATGTTCTTTACGTCGAGATTAACCTGGCAGAAGTTCTGGTATAAGATACGTTCTTTGGCATCTTTTGACGGGAATTTGTAGAATTTGGGTAGTTTGAAGTTCTCGTAATCGGCTTCTTCTGCCTGTATCTCCTTCATATCAAAGTCAGTCTTGCAGTAGAACTTTGAGGTCTGGAACTCTGCTGATTCCTGTATGTTCATAGAACCATTTCGCCCTGTCTTTGTCTTGATGAAGTCACGAGCCGTCTGACCAGCTATCCATCCTGTAGGCATATCCGAAATCTTGGATGCAGGAACAAGGCTGTCCATGTTCTCATTCAGGTTGATGGAGGTTTTATCTCTGTCGATGGTTACACCTTTCTTCAGTTGAACCACCTTGCCAAAGATGTCATTGGAGAGCCATTCGAGTGTTTCCTTAGCACGGGCAGAGCCAGAAACAACATTGCCGACAGTCGTAATAACCTTCTGCATACCAACCTTGCCGTAGTCAGATTCGAGCTGGGGAAGTTCCTGAAAGCCGAGAGCGACACTAACCTTATTGCTTCGAGCAGTACCGATAAGACGGTCAATCTTATGGAAATAAAGCGTCGGCAGCTCATCGACGATGATGCTTACAGGTATGTTCTTTCCCTGACCAGTATTGACACGAGTGACCAATCTGTTCAAGATAAGGGCGTTCAATGCGCCAATAATGCTCTCCATTTCAGGGTCATTGGCAATAAGAAGATAGCTTGGATTCGCTGGATCACTGACTTTCAAATCGAAATCATCTCCATCTTTATGAAATATCCAATAAGATTCCTTGGTGGCCAGACGTGAAGTATAGACACGCAGCGTACCAATCATACCTTCCAACTGTTCCATCGCATTATTCTTCATGGCAGTCTGGAAAGGGCCAAGAAGCGGCGCAACCTCAGGGTCTGTTTCTAATACCTCAAAGATTATTTTGTAATCCTGATTGAGGAAAGAGAGGATATGAGGCATATCACTGTATTTGCCAAGCCAGTAGGCAGGTTCCACCTCCCTGCCTGAATGGTCAAAGACACGGCCTGTTGGCTTCGGTCTGTGTGTTTTGGGTTCTTCCGTCATTTCTGCAATCAAAGGATTACCATCCTTATCGTATGGCACTTTCTTGTAGGACACGAAGAAATAGATACATGCAGCCAAGAAGTTGACAGCTGATGTCTGGAAGAACTGGTCACTGCCGCCACCACCTTCCTTCTTTCCCTTCTGTAGAGATTCAAGCAGTGTTTCAGCCGTTTCACTGGCAGCAGCAAGGTTGCCAATATACTTCTGCTGGATTGGGTTTACACGGCGTGAATACTCCACATCCACAAAGTTGATGATGTTGAATTTGAAATCTCTGCCCGCCTTTTTATTGGCTGCAAGGTTCTTGCGATAATGGTAGTATAGCTTTTGGGCAAGTGTTGGAAACTTGTAATCGTACACTACCATTGCAAAGCCTTTTGCACTATGCTGACGGATAAATGGCTCTATGATGCTGAAGGTCTTACCAGATCCAGGAGTACCGACAACCCAAGTGCCACGGAACGGATTGACAATGTTAACCCATCCTTTGCGGAACTTCGACTTGTAGTAATAGCGCATTGGTATATTCACGCTATACTTATTCTCAATCAGTTCCTGGCACTGCTCGAATGATTCATTCTCAAAGTTGAACCTGTCTTTCAGAAGCCCTTCCTTTAGGAACTTCGAGATATTATCAAGTGCAACATGAATTAGAATGGTTCCAAGGATGGTAGCTGCCATGTAGAGCCAGATGTTCAGCGGAATCATGTAGAACCGCATGTCCATTCGATAGCCGAACAGCCAAACGGACAGGATTGTAATACCTACACCACTGACAAGGGGATAGAGCACCTGCCGTCTTGCATCAAACTCCAAATGCTTCTTATTCCTGGTTCCAATACAGGTGATACATATAATCACGAATGTTGCAATCTTACTCCAGATAAGATTACCATCCAGATAGATGAACCACCGTTTGATTCGGTCATGAACATCGCATACTATGCCGCCCCAGTAGTCGAGCAATTCCGGGTCAATGGCATACTCGAAAAACTCCAAAAGTAGCGACACATAGATGACGGCGCGGAATATCTTATAGGCAGTTTGAAGTTCTTTGGTTTCTTCCATTTCTTACTTAAATTGTTGTAAACTCTAATTGTATAAAGTGATGATTGGGCGTACTTTATGTGATTGTTCTTTAGGTGTTTCTTGAAGTGCTCCAGAAGCAAGAGAGAACAACCATGCCTTAGCCGATTCCATATCTTTCACCTCCGTCGAAGTCCAATACCAACAATCGTCAGGATTATCAGATATGACATCGCCACCACACTTCTTTATATAGTCGTTTACCGTGTTCTTCACACCATAAAGCAAACGAATCTCAGCTACTGATGGTATGAAGGCACTCTGTCCATATTGCCACATATCAAAGACTGCTGTTGCAGCTGGAGATGCCCCAGATGAGTACATGGAATGAGTATTCATGTTCCCGTCGAAAGCGGTAATATTGGCCGAAGTATTATGCTTCACGCCGATACTGTCACTGTATGCTTCAGGCGCAATGTCCCAAAGATAAACGGCATAACCAGTTCCCTGTGTCTCATTATTCTGGTTGATATGAAACACTACGGCAATAGGCTGTTTCCCCTGACTCTTCATGTCTTCATAGCGCACAACCTTTCCGTCTGTACATAGTATGTCACAGGTCTTCATTGCCGTGTCAGGAAACTCACGGTGTTCGTCGCAACTTGTTATGGTCACCATCATAAGGGCAGCACATATAGTATGTAATAGCTTCATTTTACTGTGTATTAAGTTTGATTATCTTGTGGGAATTTTGAATCCAAGGGTAACTCCAGTACGGAACAAGTCCTTTCTGTCAGGCAGCATCAGGTCACATTTAGCTTGCCAATAGAGCACCCATCCGTGTCTCAGCGCATAATTGTGCTCGTAGCCAACATGGATGCCACCTAAGAACTTGTCCGTATTACTACCAGCACTGGCTCCGATGCGTAGATTCCCATAATTGTTACGACCTCGCCACACACAAGGCTTGTAGGCAACGCCAACACCCCATGTACGGTAGTTCTTCCAGAACGATTCTGGACACACATGCCCACAACTTTCGCACTCATCCCATTTGAGATAGCCATTTACGAAGTATTCCCAGGCGTTATGATACTTGGTTTCGTGTTCCCATGCAAGTGTGGCATCAAGGCCACGCTCATAAAGTAGTCCCACGCCAAAGGTAATCCTGTCACTATGTGACTGAGCAAAGGATGAAAGGGAAATAGAACCCAAGATAGCGATAATAGCAAATAACTTCTTCATTGTTTAGTCCTCCTTCAGTAAAATAGCATTGAACGAATCGGCGTAGAGAACATCCTCATAGTCAATGTTGAGCATGATGGTACGTCCACTAATCTGCTTCTCTGAAATCTCGATAGACAGCACCTTGTCATTGGGGAAGGTCATCTTCTTCAGAACAACGACGTTACGATAGCCATACTTGAACGTCTTGCTTTGGTCGAGGACAAAGGCAGGAGTAAGCTCGATAATTTGAGAGTTAGTAGCCTTCGACTGCTTTTTGTCTGCCAGTTTGAATCGCATTTCATCAATATCAAAGCGAATATTCGTCTTGTTCTCCACAGAGAAGTCCAGGAAGAAATATTCTCCAACGGAATAGATGTTGTTCAGACGTATCATCATACGATGCTGCTTGGTACTGACATTACGGATTCGGGCAGTCGAGTTCCAGATGGAACGAGCATACTTTGCCATATCCTCAGTACTCATTGATACGGATGGATTGTTATACGCAATTCTCTCTTCCGGCTGGATTTGCTTATCAGTAACAGCTTCCTGAAGTCTGGTTGTATATAGAAGGGCATATTGAGTTCGGTATCTTTCTGTGACAATGGTGACAATGGCAAGCACTTCACCATCGGCATGTGCGCCCTCCTTGGGCTTCAGGCGAATAGTGTTGTTGATGGGCTGGTCACCAACCACCATGTCGGTACTGATGTCAACGAAGCGGATAGGCTCAGAAGCCGTGATGACAGTAGTCACCTGTTCGTTGACTGTAAGTTGTTCCATCTCTTCATACGTCTGCTGTGCCATCAGAGGCATTGCAAACAAAGCACAGATTAGCGATGTGCCGATTTTCTTGAAAGTCTTCATGTTCATTATATTTGAAAATTGTTTTAATCGTTTTTCTTTTCTTTGCCGTTGACCAGATAGACAAACGTGCCATATTTAAGCTTGGCTGAGTTTTTCTTGATGGACTTACTAATGGCATTGCTCGTTTTCTGTACGGCATTTGTGATGGCTTGGTTGCCCCATTGAATGAGGGAGTTTCCAGCTGTTGTTGAACTTGACGTTAGAGCTGAAGAGTTGTTCATGGCTCCACTTGCTACGTCCTTCGTGGTCTCTCGGAAATTACTGCTTGGGACATACAGACCTTCCAATCCATCAGTATCATAAATAGAAAGGTTGACCTTGATGATGTTATCATTGATAAGTATGCTCTTGATGTTTCCCTTGACACGCTGACTGCCAAAACCACTCATAAGTGCATAGATGTACGTTCCCTTGGGAACTACAATGTCATTGATTTCAATGTCATCAAGCAGACGAAGCCTTACACGAGAACCATCTACAGCCTTTACGTTCTCATCAATGATGGCTTTGATAAGGTTCGGCTCAGGGTCATTCTCAGTAAGAGTATTGAAATAATCGGAAGTGACTTTGACCTTCTTCACTACCTCCTGCGCTTCATCATCATCAGAGACACCTTTAACAGCTCTTTCATTCACGCTGATTTTACCTTCTACTTTGTCTGAAGGTTGACTATTAGAAGGTGCGTTATCTGCATTACTATCAGCTGGAGGTGTCATCGCTTGCTGACCTTGTAGTCGTGCCTGAGCAAGGGCACGGTTGAGTTCTTCCATTGCTTCCTGCTCACGTTGCTGACTACGAGCGAGACGGTCTGCTTCACTCATGCCGCTACCATTCGCGATTTCTTGACCTTTTTGCGCACTCGCTTGTAGTTGTCTCTCAATCTCAGCGAGCTTCGCGGCTTCCTGGGATTCGAGTAGTTGACGCTCCTCGTCTGTGTACTTGGAGTCGTAAGATTCTTTTTCTTCTTCATTGTTTCTGTCTATATTTTCCATTGCAGTTAAGTCATCGATCTTGCCGTATGACTTAACCATACTCTCATATTTGTTGCCAATACCGTCACCCTTCATTTTTGCATCAGGCAATACTGGGTTCAGATATTCTGTAGTAGTAAGGCTATTGTCTGGTATCTCAGCCTTTTCCGTATGGAAGAGGTCAATGACGAAATATCCGACAAAAAGCAAAGGAAAATAGATGATGAGGGGCAGCATATATTTAGGCTGCTTCCAGTTAATCTTCTTCAGAATGTCCATTGTCTTTATTGATTTTAGTTTGTGATTCTTTGAACTCCTTGTTTACACTTACAGGCATGGTGTGGACGGAGCTGATAGCGTGCTTAACTCGCTTATGTCGGTTCCTGACCAACTCTTCTTGTACTTCAGTAGCGGATTTCTGTGACTGATGGGCGTTATATACCTTGCCCATACGAATGAGATTTCCAGCGAAACTGAGAATGATGAAACCAAAGACGATGGCTAAGAAGAGCTTCTTGTGGTCATTGGCAAACTGCTGGACTTTGGCAGCGGCTTTGTCAATCTTTGTTGCTCTGGCAAACTTGCGTCCGGCATCGACCTCTCTTTCATAGCGGTCTCGATACTTCGGGTCATCCTTGTCGGGCATTTTCTCGCCCATAATCATTTTCTTCCAAGACATAGCTGTATGTTGTTAGTAAGACATCTTTGTTTTCTGCTCTATGTCTTTATTCAGCAGGGTACGCCAGTTGGTAATAAGCAAACCATGAGGGTTGTTGTCTGTACGAGGAACACGTTTTATCTGTCCTGCTGTCACCAACTCTCGCGTCAGGATGCTGGAACGACGTTCTATCCTCTGACGACCATAGTAGGTAAACTCCATCTTATCCTTGTCAAACTTGATGCTGTCACAGAAGATGCTGAAGACGGCACTCGTACCCATGATGTTAGAGTAGAAGCCTTTTTCCTT
>Ga0123334_1004898_pt1 | contig 13310 bp, 3 predicted proteins | sample BiotimSIPDNA_FD_89706 | JGI IMG/M metagenome (GOLD analysis project Ga0123334, IMG submission 89706) | Anaerobic biogas reactor microbial communites from Washington, USA - Biogas_R1 time_0 SIP DNA | ecosystem: Engineered > Bioreactor > Anaerobic > Unclassified | place: Washington, USA | collected... | reverse complement strand
CATCAGCCAGCATGCATTCGTCAATTTTTTATATTCAATTAACAGCAAACGAACAGGCACAGATATGGTATAGCCTTACTACTACCGATTCTATGAACCTGTATACCAGCCCTATCCACATTTCAAAAGATGGCGAATATATTCTGTATTACTATGCAGAGGATGACTTCGCAAATAAAAGTAAAATTGCATCAATTCAGTATGTTCTTGATCAGAGGCCTTCATCACTATCCATAACACCGGCTTCCGGATTGTATCCTGCGGGGACTGTCGTACGGCTTAAAACTGATGAAAAATACAGGTTTCTTCTTCTGAAAGCATCCGGAGATACAACTGGAACAGTACTTACAGATTCCATACCTCTTCAAAAAGAACTTTCCGGATATATCGCGGCAATTGACAGGTGCGGTAACAGAACTGTTTCTGAATATATTAAGTATCAGATTGATACAACAAAAGTGGTACCGGTTATAAGCCCCGGTGAAGGTGTTTACAAACAGGGACAAAAAATCAGTTTTAATAATGATGGTGCAATTGATGTCTTCTATTCATTTGATCCGGTGCTGCCGGCAGAAAGATTTACAAAGTATAGTAATCCGGTATATCTTCCTTTTGGAACCACTGTTGTGCGGTTTTATGGAAAAAACAGTACTGGAACAAGCTCGGAAATGTTCAGGGCTAAGTTTACAATTGATACAACAACTCCAAAGATCAGCTCACGGGTCGGTAAAGGTCCGAATGCTGATACGATTATCCTGTCAACACGGGATCAGTCTGAAATCAGATACGAAATTAACAAAATGAGTATCACTAACGAAAGTCCTCGATACAGTGGACCGATTGTCATTGCACACAAGGGCAAGGCTGTTGTTCGGGCCAGAGCACGGGATGATGCCGGTAATGAATCGGAAGTGTTCAAATGGGAGGGGAAATGGGATGTCGAACCTCCTGTAATAAAAGTTTCAAGTAATGGTGGATCGTTTACAAAACAGCAAACAGTGTTTGTTACCGCAAATGAACCGGTCAGAGTATTTTATACACTTGACGGAACCGAAGTAACGCAATCATCGCTGCTCTATAATTCCAGTGAAGGTATTCAGATTTCCCGTGAAGACAGTACGCGACTGAAGTTAGTTGCCTACGATCTTGCAGATAATGCATCAGTGGAAAAAGAGATACCATTTTTTATTGACTCAAAACCTCCTAAAGTGCGTGTTCGCATTAGTGGCAGTATGCAGGAGGGTAAATTCCTCGTCTCACTCATTGCCGATGAGGAATCGAAAATTTATTTCGAAACAGGTGGTGCAGAACCATCATATACATCAAGGCAGTATACCGTTCCGTTTACTATCACGACCGGAACTGTTCTGAAATATTTCTCAGTTGACAAAATCGGTAATGTGTCAAAGATGTTTATTATGGATGAACTTGTCAGGCCGCGTGTTGAGGCTGTACCAAATGGCGGGTTATACAATAAAAAACTTAAAATTCACTTTGCGACAAATACCACAGGAACCGTGCATTGGCGGCTGCTTCCCGATACTCTGTTCAAGCCGTTTTCTGATACAATTGCCCTTGATAAAGAAGGAGTACATAGTCTTGAATATTATATTGAAAGTAACGAGGGACTGAACAGCCCCTTGAGGAGGAATGAGTATACAATTGACTGGACTGCACCCTATGTGCAAATCAGTATTAAAAAAGGGCATAATGATTCGGTAGTTGTCTTTTTTGATGCATCCGAGAATGCATCGATCTATTACACTACCGATGGATCTAATCCACTATACAGTCAGACTGCAAAAACGGCAGGCAATAAATTCATCCAGTCGAAAGACCGTATTACTGTATCTCGTACCAAAGACTCAAAACTTGCATTTTACGCAGAAGATATTGCACGAAATCAGAGTTCGGTTTCAATTCTTGACGTAATGAGTCCAAAGGCAGTTCCGAATGTGCCCGCAGGAAGTAATAAACTGTATGACCGGATACTGTCAATATCTCTGAATACTCCTGATCAGTCAATCATCTATTATTGTCGTCATGGAAAAACTCCGACGACAGACAGTACGGTGTATACGGAACCGATTACACTGATGCAATCTGATACCATACTTGCGTTTGTCGTTGATGCATCCGGGTACAAAGGGCAGGTTGATACGTTCGTTTATCACATTGATCTTCCACCGATACCGCAATTCAGGGTTGTATCTGATTCGCTTGCAGCAGGTAAAACGATTGCATTTGATGCAAGTGAATCAATTGACAAAGAAACACCGTTTGACAAACTGCTATTCAGGTGGGATTTTGATGGTGATGGCACCTACGATACGGAAAAAGGAAATCTTTCCAGAGTAACCCATGTTTTTCCCAAAGCCGGAAATTATTCATTAACGCTTGAGATAACAGACCTGAATAACCGTATTGCAACTGTTTCAGGGATTATTGCGATCAGTGCCATTTGTCCGTCCGACATGATATCGGTAAACAAACTGGACGGCAACAATTTCTGTATTGATAAATACGAATGGCCGAATGTTGAAAATGAAATACCGCAAACAGGAGTTTCATGGGTTGAGGCAAAGATGTCATGCATTGATGCCGGAAAAAGGCTTTGTACTGCAGAAGAGTGGGAAACCGCATGTCGTGGAATTGATAAAACGGTCTATCCGTACGGAAATAAATATATTTCTCAGAAATGTCCGGCAGAAGGTAAAACTGTATACAAATCGGGCAGTTTCAGGAACTGTAACAATTTTAATGTTAATGATATGACCGGTAATGTCTGGGAGTGGGTTGAGGATAAACATGGTGATTATCCATTGATGTATGGGGGAACGTATACGTATGCCAAGGATGCTCACTGCGGATTGTCTGCTGAGGGAAATGTCGCATCCAGGTCGGCGGAAACAGGGTTCAGATGCTGCAAATGAGAACGATATTTTTTGTAATAGTAATTATTCTGATTGCACAGGTCAGCGCTAAGACGGCAGATAGCTTATCTGTCAAGTGGTTGCTTGAGGATGCTTTTGAGAATGACTATATTCCGCTCAGTGAAGCTAATTATGTTTTACCCGATGATGTAAATCAGGCTCTTGAACTTTACAATGAGGGTAAATATCGCCGGTGCATAGAGATCCTTGAAAAGGTACGGAAGCTTGAACTTCCTGATAACAGGCTTGATTATATTGCTTTTCTGCTCGCTGAAGCATACCGTCAGTTGAAAATCCGGGAAAGTGCACGGATTGAGTATGAGTTTGTTGCAGAACACTTTCCTCAAAGCGATAAAACAGCTCCGAGTCTGTTCAGGATAATGGAATTTGCTGTTGATAAGAAAGATGTCGAAAAAGCTGATAGTGTCTATCAGGAATTCAGGAAGCGATACCTTAAACATCCACTGTATAATTCTGTGTTGTATACGTACGGAAAACTGTTATTCCGGATAAACCGTTTTGAAGAAGCTGTGATGTATCTTTCGCAAATTCCAAAAATGTCTACACGCTTTCTGCAATCACAATACCTGATGTCATTTTGTTATGTACAGACAAATGAAATACAAAAAGCACTGTCACTGCTCGATTATGTAATAAAAAATTCCCAGAATAATGAGATGATTGCTGAAGCAACTATTTTAACAGGTGATATCTATTACGGACAGAAAAATTTAAAAGCAGCACTTGAAATGTACAAATCCGTTTCCGAGTCGGCATCCCGGTATCACTATGCACTTGTAAAGACTGCAAAAGCAGAGGCTGAAATTGGAAATTCAGAGAATGCGATGGAAATTGCAAGGCAGTTTCTCAGGAAATATAAGAATAGTGAACATTATTTTGAAATGGCATCAATACTTGAACAGGCATATATCAAACTTGGTGACGAAAGTAATGCATCAAAGGTTGATGGAATGATACAGAACCAGATAGTCAACGTACGGCTCGCATTTGAAATATTCCAGGAAATAGATCATCTTGTTGACTTGTCAAAAAACTGGCAGATACTTGAATATGAGGCTATCAAGGCAGGAAATAGTGATATTGTTGAGTATTCTCAAAATGTTAAGAAACGAATCAGGGATCTTGATTATAAGTTCAATCAGCTGCTGGCTGGAATTGATCCGGGAAGCACGCAGAAGTACAGCAATGTAGTTCCTCATCTTGCAGAACGACGATATCTTGCACTCATAAAAAAACAGATGACCTCAGTTGCAGATTCAATCAATAAAATGAAAAGTACGCTGCATTCCAGAATCGGTCTCGGTAATAAACGGGAACGTGGCAGTACAATCACCGATGAACTCGGAGTTCTTGATGAAAGTCTGGCGTCATTACAGAAGGAGTATCAGACTCTTGATAGAGAATATATGCTTGTTTTGAGAGAATGTCTTGGTGGTGAATCTGAAACAGGCAATGCCGATGAGGAGATGCAGACAAAATTTGTAGACTGGGCATTCATGAAATACCAGGACAAAAAAGAAACGTTAAAAAAAATGGCGGAAGAGATTGCAGCGCAGAAAAAGGCTGCTGCCAAAGGTGATTCTTCGCAGAATGCAAAGGCGCTTAGTGGTGCCCTGACACAGCTGAATTATAGCAAAATTGAAAAAACGATTGTTGATGAACGCAACAGGTTGATCGATCATATCGAGATGATGCAGGAGATATACAGAAAGAATACATGGAATTCACAGATACTGTATCGCCTTGCAGAATTACACTTCGATCGTGCGGGTGATGAATTCAGAGAAAAATTACGGCAGTATGAGAAAAATATGGCTGAACAGAAAGACAGTGCAAATCTTGTCTTTCCTGAATATGACCTGACACGTGTGATTGCCATCTATGATTCGATTGTGCAGCTTTACCCGAAGAGTGAAATCGCGGATGATGCCATGTTTTATAAAGCAGCAGCTTTGCAAAAAGAAGGTAATGAGGATGGCGCAAACGAGGCCATGAAAGTGCTTGTGGAAAAATATCCTGAAAGTGAATTCTTTGTCGAAGCCAATATGAACATTGGCAAATATTACTTTGAACATCCAAAAGCCCAAAAAAATACCGGGTACAAAATTGCAGAGGAAGCGTATCGAAAAGTACTTTTCTACCGGGATCATCCTCAATTTGTTCAGGCGCTGTATCACCTCGGCTGGTGTTATTACATGCAGGATAAATTTGATGAAGCCATTGCGGTATTTAAATATCTTGTCGAAGAGGCAAAGCTTGACTTTGATCCGTCAAAAATGGAGGAGCAGCAGCTTGTTAATCCGCTTCTCAGAGGTGAAGCCATTGATTATATCGCAATCAGTTTTGACGAAGAGGGAAAAGTTGAGGAAGTACTGAAATTTCTTCAGCTTATTGGCAATGATGACTATTCGGCACTTGTTTTAAAACGCATTGCAGAACTTCGTGCGGAGGATCTTGATTATGATGCAGCTATAAAGATGAACAGACGGCTCCTTGCTCAGTTCCCGTATAGTACTTCTGCCCCGGAAGCGTCAATATCGATCGTAAAACTTTTCGAAATAATGGATAAACCTGACAGTGTTCAGGCTGAGCGTCAGCGGTTCTTCGATCTCTATTGCAACGGTAGCACATGGAATACTGAAGTAAGTAAACGCGACTCATTACTTGCTAAAAAGATCGATTCAATTGTAATCGCAATCGGAATTTCAATTGCTGATGAATATTACAGAAATGCAGAAAAGAGTATTGGACAGGATGAATATATAAAGGCTGCTGATGCATACAAACAGGTTGTTGATAAATATCCTGATGAAAAGAGCGCAAGTGATGCCCGGTGGAATCTTGCTGCCATACTTGAAACAAAACTGTTTGATAAGCCGACAGCATACAATGAATACATACGTTTCAGCCAGATTGCAGATATCGATTCTACCCGGCGTGAGCAGGCTGCATTGAATGCTGTGGCAATCGCACAGTCAATGGTGCCCGTTGACTCTGCTGCAGATAAAGGTGCACTTGATTTTTCAAGCGAAAAAGTGGTTGAAGCAGTCAACAATTATCTGAAAGTATTTCCTGATGGCGGCTCCTATAACAAGGTATTACTGGGCATGGGTGCAATCTACTTTAACCGTCAGATGTTTCGGCAGGCTGAAGAAATTTACAAACAGATAATTGATAAAGGGTCAGGGGAAAAAGAATATTACGAGGCACTGCTCTTTATGGCACAGTGCTATTTTGGACAGGAAAAGTGGGCCCCTGCAATTAATGCGTTTGAAACGGTCTGGAAAGGGACTGATAATCAGGGACATCGGACTACTGCGCGTAAGTTTTTGCTGCAGGCTGAATTCCTTTCTGCAAAAACTCACTTTGCAAATGATGAATATGATCTTGCCGCACAGGCGTTTGCAGCAATCGAACAAAAGTATCCCGGAAGTGAATACGGTGATATCGTTCTGTTCAATGCGGCGGAAGCTCATGAGAAAAAAGAGCGGTGGAATGAAGCAACAGAAAGCTATTTGCAACTTGTAACGAAATATTCTGCATCAAAACTTGCCGCTGATGCACTCTTTAATGCTGCTGGGGATTTTGAAAAAACTGACAAATATTCGCGTGCTGCGGATTGTTATAATCAGATTGTCAATCAGTATGCAGCATCAGATAAAGCAAAGGATGCACTTTTCAATCTTGGCCTCTGTTATGAAAAACTGGGTAAACTTGATGAAATGGCGGCTGTAAATGAGCGGTATTCATCGATGTATCCCGGCGAAAAAGATGTTGAAACAATGCTGCTTCGAAGTGCGGCCTATTATGCAAAGTCAAACTCATTTGACAAGGCTATCAATGTTTACAGAAATTTTATTCGGCGCTTTCCCAACAGTACCAGAACAATTGAATGTCTGTATATGATTGCAAAATGTCAATATGACATGGGCGATAAGGAAAATGCTGTTCTTGGTTTCAGTCAGGCGGAGCAGCAAAATATCAGATTTACAGAGGAAGGCATCGAACCCAATAACTATTATGCATCAGAAGCCGCGTTTATGACCGGCATGATTAAAAGGGATAAATTTCTCGCAATAAAGCTGATTCTTCCTGATGATGTATTAAAGCGTCTGGTGAAGGAAAAGTCTGATCTTCTTAACGAATCGGCAAAAGCCTTTCAACGGGTGATTCAGTACCAGAGCGAAAAAATGTTTGAAGCAGCATATCGCGTCGGACAGCTTTATGAAGATATGGCTATTGCCTACAAAGAACAGGAACGGCCTAAACTTGACCCACTGAAAGCCGCGGTGCTGGAAAAAGACATTCTTAATGTGGCATCACAGCTTATGCAAAAATCGTTCATCCCCTATACAAAAGAAATTTCTCTGGCAAAAAGTTTTGACTCCCTTACGGTTGATCAGCGTATATGGATTCAAAAATCACAGGAAGGAATCAGCAGTAATTTCCTGAAAGCCGGACAAATGCTCTTTAATTCAGTTGCAGCAATGAATGATGCACCGATTCCAAAGGAAATTCAGGACAAGCCGCTTCATTACTATCAATATCTGAAGCAGCTTCTCGAAACCCTTGCGCCGTTAAAACGTCAGGTAGCGGATTATTACGGAAACGTTTTATTACAGCTTGATACATTAAAACTACGTGACAATGATGCGGCACGTGAGTGTGCAAACCAGTATGCGTTTGTAAATTATCTCATTGGTGATGGCTATGATAAACTCTCAACAATGATTCTCAGCAGATCAAAAGATATTACAAAGAATATGTCGGAAAGTGAAAGGGAAGATCTTGTTTTCCAGCTTGAGGATATTGTGTTTGAACTACAGGACAAGGCGATTTTTGAATTTGAGGACGCACTGGGAAGAATTGAGGAAAGAATGCTTGCTGATAGTCCGTGGTATACTAAAATTATTGAATCGCTGGCACGGCTCAGCCCTGATAAATATGGTGCATCATTTTACAAAACAGATGTTTTTGTTTCAGGGAACACCTGGGTTGTCAGAACTGACAGCGTACCAAACTGGAACAGCTTTGATGTACCGAATGAGGGATGGAGTGGTACCAGAAAGAACGACATGAAACTCGATATCGCTGGCGGCAGTGCATCTGGAATGTGGGGAAATGATCTGGATACACGTGTGTTTATCTGGAAAAATGTATTTCTCAACGGAACACCGCGTAATGCCTCGGTCTACGTCAGTTCCATGAACAGATATAACCTTTATGTAAATGGGACGTTGACATTAAAAGATACTCTCGGAAAAACTGATCTCAGTAAAACCGATAGTGCAACAGGAATTGTTGCATTGTTAAAAGGTGGAGATAATGTTATTGCAATTGAGGCAATTGCCGATAGCGGACAGCTGAAAGGAATTTCTCTTGTCTTTAATACATTGCTTGATACAACTGCACATTTTAAGCCATCAATTTCGCTTCCATCAGCATTTGCATCAATGCGTAAGGCCGAAATTGCTGCCGCTGCAGAGGAGCTGAAAGCCAAAGCATCTGCCGGAGGTGCGGTGGCGGATAAGAGTACACCGCCGGGAACTGTCGCATCTGATGCTTCTGTAAAGAAATATAAAGACAGGGGAGAGTATCTTAAAGCAATTGCAGATTTTGAAGCAAAAGAACGTGAAATCAACAACCAGATCCGGCTTGAAGAGGGCGAAGTAAAAAAGCTGCAGGTTCAGAATGCTGAACTTGATGTTGCATTACAAAGAATTAATGCAGCAATAGAGGCACTTAAAAAACAAAAGGAAAATAAGTCAAACGACAAGTGATCTTTCGCTGATTACATTGTCAATTGTCAAAACAGGATACATGGCACTCATTAATCTCAGTAATATTACCATTGCATTCGGCGGACCGTTAATTCTCGATAATGTCACCCTTGATGTACAGAAGGGGCAGAGGATCTGTATTCTTGGACCAAACGGTACCGGAAAATCAACGTTACTTAAAATCATTGCCGGAACAGTACATCACGATAGCGGTACGATTGTCACCGAACCATCACTACGTATCGCGTATCTTCAACAGGATGTCCCTGATAATTTTGATGATACCGTAGAGCATGTGATCATGGCTGGTGCTGGTAAAACAGGAGAGATGCTTGTTCAATGGAATCGATTGCACGAGCAGAATGGCGATTCCGGGAAGATGCATACGTTACATAATGAACTTGATCATCACAACGGGTGGGAGATCCAGACGGCAACAAACCGGATTCTCTCACAAATTCAGCTTGATGGAAAAGCTCAGTTCGCATCACTTTCCGGAGGGTTAAAACGTCGTGTGATGCTTGGACGTGCTCTGGTGGTCGAACCTGATGTTTTGCTGCTTGATGAACCCACAAACCATCTTGATATTGAATCCATTCAGTGGCTTGAATCATTCATACTCGGATCAAAACTGACCATACTCTTTGTGACTCATGACCGTGCACTGTTGAAACGGCTCGCAACACGCATCGTCGAACTTGATAGAGGTAAACTCTACGACTGGGCATGCAATTACGACACATTTCTTGAACGAAAACAGAGTGTACTAAACGCAGAGGAAAAAGAGTGGGACCGGTTTGACAAACTTCTGGCCCAGGAGGAGGTCTGGATCCGCAAGGGGGTGAAAGCCCGACAATGCCGAAATGAGGGACGTGTAAAGGCACTCTTGCGCATGCGTGAAGAGCGCAGGAAACGTCGGGAGCGCACCGGGAGTGTAACGATGACAATCAGTGAGGCGCAGCGGTCGGGGGATCTTGTCATTGATGCAGAAAATATTTCGTTCTCGTATGATGGCAAACAGATAGTTGATAAATTGAGTGTCGTCGTAAGCAGAAACGACAAAATCGGAGTGATCGGGAAAAACGGGTGTGGTAAAACGACACTTATAAAATTACTGCTTGGAAAACTGCAGCCATCAGCAGGTACGGTAAAATTCGGTACCAATATCGAAGTCGTTTACTTTGATCAGCTTCGCGATATACTTGATCCGGACAAGACAATCTGGCAGAATGTGCTGCCGGGTGGGGGAGACACGGTATATGTCAATGGTGCTTCAAAACATATTATTTCGTACCTTCAGGATTTTCTGTTTACGGCTGAACGTGCAAAAACACCTGTCAAGCACCTGAGCGGTGGTGAAAAAAATCGTCTGCTCCTGGCACGCATGTTTACACAGCCATCAAATATACTTGTACTTGATGAACCAACCAATGATCTTGACATCGAGACACTTGAACTGCTGGAAGAACTTCTGAGTGAGTATCGCGGTACAGTTATCGTGGTAAGCCATGACAGAGTTTTTCTTAATAATCTGGTGACATCAACGCTTGTATTTGAAGATAATGGGGTTGTCAAAGAGTATATCGGTGGCTATGACGACTGGGAACGTCAGCGTAAACCAAGTGAAATCCAGCCCAAAAAAACAGAACAAAAACAACCCGATGTCAAAAACGATAGTGCATCAGGTAAAGCTCTCACTGTTAAAAAATTAAGCTACAAAGAAAAACAGCTTCTCGAAACGCTGCCTCAAAAAATAGAGAATCTCGAACTGGAACAAGCTGAACTGAACCGGCAACTTTCCGATCCACAGTACTTTCAAAAGCCCGGGTTTGTTGTAGAAACAAAGACGCGTCTGTCACAGATTGAGCACGATCTTGAAACATCATTTACACAGTGGCAGGAACTGGAATCCCGTTTATAGATTTTACTGTTAAAGAGCGTCGTCGTGTGCATTACGACATTACGTATCGCTTTGGCCACGGATAAATCTGACATTGATATAATCATTGTTAATGGTTGATGCCTTTGTCAGATTTATCAGATAGTCTTTTAATTCGTCAACTTTCGTATATTCAGGTCTTGCCAGACTGACATGAACAGAACAGTTTCTTCCATGCTCTTTTGCCTGATACAAAGCAAAATCGCAAATGTTTATTGTTTGTTCGAATGTAAGCAGATCTGCATAACTTGCAGCAAATGGCAGGTGCGCACATCCTATTGAACAGGTTTTATGTATGACCACATTATTAGGTAATTCAATGCAGGTTTCGTTTACTGCATTCAGTATTTTTTCAGAAAATTGTTCAAGATAGTCAATTCTGGTTTTGTTTAAAATAATCAGAAATTCTTCACCACCCATCGTACTATGAAATCTTCCGATCGCACAAGACTCTTCAGGACCTTTGTAATCCTGACAAGAACATCATCTCCGGCAGCATGTCCGTAGGTGTCGTTCACTTTTTTGAAATGATCGATATCGAGTAAAAACATGCCGATAACTTTATTATCAATCTGTAAATCTCTTTTTTGTACATTTAAGAAGAGTACCTGTTTAGACTTTACAAAATTATCTGATATATTGGTTATATGCTCATAGACATATCTCCTGTTAAATAATTTTGTCAATGGATCATGTTGTGACAGTTCTTTTAATTCTGAATTTGCCTGGGCAAGCTGTCTGGTTCGCTCATTGACTTTTTCTTCCAGATTCTCATACAATTGTGCTTTTTCGACAGATATCGCAATTTGTGAAGATAAAATTTCAATTATTTCTATTCGCTGGGCATCAAATACATTCTCGGAGAGATTATTTTCAAGATAGATAATTCCTTTCAGATCATTCTGATACAGTATTGGCACACATAAAATCGATTTGGCACTTACTCTTTTTATGTAATCATTGTTTTGGTAATAGTAGTTTGCTGTCGCATTACTGACGACAATAATTTCATGTGTTCTTTTTACATACTCTACGATATCCGAGCAGAAGTCATCACTTTCATGTAATGGAATGGAATCACTTATTCGTATTTCGTCATTTTCACTGTTCTTAACAGCCTGAACATATAATTTCTTATCATTTACATTTTTTAAAATGACACATCCGTTTTGAGCACCGGCATTTTCTATAATGGTACTCATAAGTACTTTTAGAAGTTTATCGAATTTAATCTCACTTGAGATCGCCTGCGTTGTTTTCAGAATAGACTTGATATCAAAGTTAAATGTACTTGAATGAATACTTGTTTGTCGCGTTGTATCTGTTGTTGCAGACTGTTTTGATTGTAATACACTTCCGGTATGCGTAATATCAGAGGAGAGGCGGGAATACTTTTTTTCTAATAGTGCAAGTTTTGCGTAAGCCCCCCAATGGCTATAGAAATACATTGCTTCCTTTATAAATGTTTTCCCAATAGTTTCTTCACTTCTGGATAACCAGAAGTCACCAATAATTTCATTTATTACCGCCCTCATATTTATAAATTCTCCCGGTACTATCGAATCGAGAGCCTGTTTATATAAACTGGTGATTACTTCAAGAGAATCATGATTGATCCTTGCACGTTCTGCTGCAACAATAGAGTACTTGTGCGCAAAATTTTCAGGACAGTTTGCAGCCCATATCTTTAGACTCTCAAGCTTGTTGTCAATTTTAATAAGGAGTTCATTTTTTTTGTCGCCTGGTTCATTATCGTAAAGCTTTATATAACACAATGCACTGAACATGGTATAATCAGCCAGGGAAAACAGACCAGTTCCTCCCTGAATGTTCGGTTCTGTAAACTCAATCCATTTATGTGCAGATTCATAATTTCCAAGTATATAATTAATTACAGTGTTAAAATGTCCAAATTTAAAAGTAACAGTCATGTTACTCTCTTTCTTAATTTGATCAAGAATATAATTTTCTATTTCCGCATTATATGCCGATTGAAACTGGTTTACTACATGTTTGACTAAGAATATAAATGGTAGTAAAAACATTGCTTTATGAGAAAACAACATTTTTTCTGCTTTTTCCAGATCCTGTTTATATTCATCCATGTTTTTACCGATAAAGAACAAATGGTCCAGTTTGTAAACAGTTGACCAGAAAGAATGCATGATATCACCAGTCTCAATTCCATATTTTATTGAAAGATCAAAATAGTCCAATCCTTCTGAAAAATGTTTTTTCCAGTGCGAAATAAAACAACCGAAAATAAAGTATGTTGATGATTTTAATGCATCTGATTTATACTTGTCAATAAGCGAAAACGCTGTTTTATTGAATCGATAGGCAAGATCATAGTTCCCGAGAACTGGTCCCAGTGTTATTCCGCATTCAGCTAAATTCTTGCATGATACTTCGACTGTTCCATAATGTACTGCTGTATCAAACATCATCAGTTGTATTACGGTATTTAATGGTGGATACAATTCAAATGCCATTGGTCCACCTTGATATAACAGTCTCATAATCATGATCTTTTCCGGATCATGCATTACCGGTAAGTTGATAAAGTCCTCAATTGGTTTATGAGCCAGATAACCCTGCATTTTTCCGATACCAGCACCAATGTGCGCATCAATCGCT
>Ga0123334_1004890_pt1 | contig 13315 bp, 10 predicted proteins | sample BiotimSIPDNA_FD_89706 | JGI IMG/M metagenome (GOLD analysis project Ga0123334, IMG submission 89706) | Anaerobic biogas reactor microbial communites from Washington, USA - Biogas_R1 time_0 SIP DNA | ecosystem: Engineered > Bioreactor > Anaerobic > Unclassified | place: Washington, USA... | reverse complement strand
CACTCGTAACGATTAGGGAGAACGATAGGGAAAAATACAAGTTAAAACGGCCCACTAAAGGCCGTTTTTTTAGAATTATTTATTCAATGGTTTGAGACTTATGCCGGATTAATAGATGTTAAAAAAGTCACCATAATCATTAATACGATTAATATGGGGAAAGAGAAAGAACTTTATGAAAAAGGTTACTATTTTAGCTTTAAATGTGATATTTTTATTATTTTCAACAAGATTTACCCTAGCCGACTCCGGTTGGGAAGTGTCAATCCAAGAATGGGATCTGGCCGGTTTTTTTGACTATACCCTTTATTATCCTTACTCCTCCCAAGTGATTTCCGAAGTAAAATTGCCCCAAAACCAATTAATGACTATCTTGAAGGCCAAGTACGTCTCTGCTACTGAAAAAAACTATCTTGGGTTGGTGTATGGCGGGACAGATACTAGGCTTAAGGGAAGGGGTTCCGACTCCGATTGGATGATTGAAGGTTCGGATCTATTAACCGATTATGGCGAATTGAACGCCTTTGGCAAGCAGAAGATAGCAGAGGTCGATTTGGGTAGGATGATCCTTAAGAATGAGACCCATCAAACCAACCTTTTTTTGGGTTGGGTCAGACAGAATACTACTAATGAACTAAGAGATATTGTTTATCAACTTAGCGAGGGGAATGACCTTGGAAACCAACCCCAACCGGATAATGGGAGTTATCTTAATGGAGAATTTAGCGGATTAATACTGGGAATCAATGAGACTTATAAAGTCAAGCCAAATTTATTATTAACCGCAGAGCTGAAAGGGTCATTTTTAAATGCCAAGGCTTATGGACACTGGGCCAACCACATTCCGGCCTGGAATTGGGAGAATACCGGTAACACGTTGGGTTATGGAGCTGATGTTGCTTTAAAATATACTTTCAACAGTAATATCCGGGCTGAGTTGGGCTACTACTATAATTACGCTAACTTTTCCGGTTGCAATGAAATACTTAACGGAGAATTAATACCGCAATTGGTCGACTTGAAATATGAGCGTAAAGGGTTGTATGCCGGAATGGTTTTGTTGTTTTGAGTGGTATTAAGATACGACACAAACTTGAGTAAAGTTTTTCATGCTCCCCTTTTCTGATCGTTTCCCCGGAAAAAATGATTGTTACTTTTCAATTAAAAAAATATGACCATAATTACAACAATCTTGACAGGTTTAGGGAAAAAGCATATCATGATTATATAATAAATGAATATTTTTTTAACATATTCACAAGGAGATTGGAATGTCCGAAGACCGTAAAACAGAAATCTTACAAGCTTTCATGAAACTGGTCAGCCGATTCGGCTTGGAGAAAACGACGATACAGGATATTGCCAAGGATGCCGGGGTCAGTGTCGGAGTCATCTATAAAGACTATGCCAATAAAGATGAGTTAATTGATGCTTATGCCAACCTCGTGGTTGAAAAAATCATCGATGACTATCGCGATCTGATTGATGAAAATAAATCTCCGGAAGAGCAATTGTACGATCTGATCATTGGTTCGGTAAAGATTATCCACCACTACTTACTTGATGATCTAGGGATTCAGCAAATTTTGGCAGATGATATTTCCCTGAAGTATGTCCGTAAAAATTACTCGCGAAAAGCTGAAATTAAAAAGTGCTTTGTTAGTCTGGTAAATGATATTATGCAGGACGGGGTCGAACAGGGAGTATTTCAAATTAAAGATGTGCCTCTGACGGCAGAGTTGTTTTTGGATGCGTTTCAAGGATATTATATGAGTATTTTGTTTGAAGAAAACTACGTTGATCAGCTTTTAGAAAAGCGCGAGGCGATGTTCAGATTTTTAATAAAAAACCTCAAACGGTAGTTTTTTTTTGACTCCCCGTGAATAAAATAAAATATTATTCACAATTAACAAATTCATTGTTATGAATAGTCAATAATTTTTAAAGAGGTGATGAGTACAAAAGTTATTTTCTTTAGTAAATAAATTGTCTAATATAAGAGTTTAATTAAGGAGGAAATGTTTTGAAAAAAGTAATCATAATAGTTCTAGTTTGTTCTTTATTCTCTTTTACTGGTTGTATCTTCGGCAACAAGCAGGAAACTAGCTTCAAAAGTATGGAGCAGCTCCACCAGGAAAATGGTGTTCCGGTAAAAATCCAAGAAGTTAGAGCCGATGAGTTTGTAGCAGAATTGAAATACTCCGCTACCTTACGGGCGCGTTCCGAAGCAGTACGGTATGCCGGAATCGCGGATGTGGTCCAAGAGGTCCTTTTCAATGTCGGGGATTATATCCGGGAAAATGAAACCGTGCTAACTTTTCCGGAAAACAATCAAGGCGCCCAATACCATCAAATAAAAGCCAGTTATGAATTGGCCGAGGCGACCTACAAACGGATGGAAAAGATGTATCAGGAAGGGGTAATCTCCAAACAAGATTTGGACTCCGCCCGTGCTAATTTTGAAATAACCCGTGCCAATCTGAACGCAACGGATGACGTAATCCGGGTGAAAGCGCCGTTAAACGGGTACATAACCCAGCTAAACGTCAAACCCACCGATAATGTAAGTCCGGGCTTTCCCTTGTTTACCGTTTCCAATCTCGATCTGATCGAAGCTCAGATTTGGGCTTCATCGAAAGAGGCGGATCAGATTAAAGTCGGCCAGAAAGTCACTTTGGAATGGGATGGTAAACTGATTGAAGGCTCAGTAATTCAGGTCAGTCAAATCATGGATGTTAATCGCAAAGCATTTGAAGTTAAAGCCTTATTTAAAAACCCGGATAAGGTTTTGACCAGCGGGATCACAGCTGATATTTCAATTCGGACTTATAATAATGCTCAAGCAGTGGTAGTGAGTCGAAAGAACCTGATTGAAGAAGGCGGTAAGCGTTTTATCTATGTCGTCAATAATGGTATGGCTGTTAAAAGGGAGGTCTCGGTAGGAAGGGAGCAGGGTGCGCTCATTGAAGTCAACTCAGGATTAAAATCGGGTGAGTTTATCATTACCGAAGGCAATAAAATGGTGGAGGATCAGATCAAAGTTAAAATTATCAATTCGTAATTTTTACCGCGAAAATCAGGAGGGAATACCATATGTTTTTATCGGACCTTTCCATAAAAAGGCCTGTCATGATGTTCATGATCTTGACGACATTTTTACTATTCGGCTTCATCGGGTATAATAATTTGCCTTTAGCCTTAATGCCGGAAACTAATATGCCTGTAGTTACAGTACAGACCATCTATAGCGGCGCTAGTCCAATTGAGATTGAAAGTCAGATTACTAAAAAGGTCGAAGATGAAGTCGCCTCCTTGAGCTTGATTGAAAGTATGAATTCTTATTCAATGGAAAACGTATCCATTGTTCAAATTCAATTTGATTTAGGTAAAGATGAAAATGTTGCTCTTCAGGAAGTTAAGGATAAAGTAGATCAGATCTTAAATGAACTTCCAGACGGGGCCCAGCAACCGGTCATCCAAAAGATTGATATTACAGCTACACCAATTATGAATATCATTATGGAAGCGGATCTGCCCGCTACGGAACTTTATGATATTGCTGACAAAAAGGTGAGGGAAAGACTCTCCCAGGTTGAAGGCGTTGGTAAAATAGATCTCTTCGGCGGCGAAGAACGGGAGATCCGTGTTGAACTGGATAAGCGGATTGTTTACGAAAACTCCTTATCCCTTACTCAGTTAGCCGGTATTATAGGCGCTGCCAACCTGGATATGCCGGGAGGCAATTTAAAAGAAGCGGGGCAGGAATATTCGGTACGCTTCAAAGGTGAAATTCCTAGCCTTGACACCTTAAGGAATCTTAATGTTCCAACCAACGCCGGCTTCAGAAAACTTTGGCAAATAGCGGATGTCAAAGATTCCATCAAGGAAGTCCGTCAACGGGTCACCTATATTAATAATCAAACCAAACTCCGCAGCGATAATTCTGTCTTGCTCACTGTAGTTAAGAACCCAATCAGCAATACTGTTAAAACAGTAGAAACAATCACTAAAATTTTGCCCGAGATCGAGCAGGAATTAGGAACCGGCATTAAGTTGACTGTGGTACGGGAAGAAGGAACTTTCACCAAGAATACTGTGGCCGATGCTTTCGGCAATATTTATCAGGGTATAATACTGACAGCCCTTGTCTTACTGCTTTTCTTGCACAACCTGCGGTCCACTTTGATCGTGGCGATCTCAATGCCGATGTCAATTATTCCTACTTTCATGGTCATGAACATGCTGGGTATTTCATTAAATGCTTTATCACTCATGGGGTTATCAACTGCCAGCGGTATTTTGGTAGCTAACTCAGTTGTGGTTTTAGAGAACATCTTCCACCGCAAAAGGCTGGGTGAAAATAGTAAACAAGCGGCGTCGCTTGGTACGGCTGAGGTAACAACAGCGGTGATCGCTTCGACTTTAACCAATATCGTGGTTTTTTTACCAATCGGAACTATGCCGGGAATGGTTGGAATGATCCTCAAAGATTTTGCCTTGACCGTAACCATCGCCACCTTATTTTCGATTGTAGCGTCATTTACAGTTACCCCAATGTTGGCGGCGTTAATCCTACCCGATGAGCTTAACGAAAAAAATCGTTTCAGCGCTGTTTTTGATCGTGTATTTAAAAAATTGGAAGATGGTTATCGGAGTTTGCTCCGCTTCACTTTATCAAGTAAAAGTCAGAGCCTAATAGTGATTGGACTTACGATACTACTATTTTTCGGCGCTGTATTACTCTTTACCAAAGTGCCTTTTGATTTTATGCCTTCTATGGATAACAATAGCATTAATATTATAGCCGAATTACCGGAAGGGTATGATCTGGGCGAAACAGCCGATCTTGTAAGGCAGATTGAAGACAGAACCAAAAACCATCAGGAAGTAGTTAGTTTGTTGACCAATCTTGGTAAAGTCTCCGATCTTAACCAAGGGGTCAATATGGCGTTACTAAAGGTCACATTAGTGGATAAAGATGAGCGAGAGCTGACGGATAAAGAATTAGCCGCCTTGCTCACCAAGGAATTTTCTGATATTCCCAATGCTAAGATTCACGTCTCGGCAGTTTCGGGATTCAGCAAAAGTTCGGCTCCGGTCAACTTTCATCTGAGAGGTCAAAATATTACCACTTTAGAGAAGTATACCGATCTACTAATGGCTAAACTTAAACAAATTCCAGGCTTGATGAACATCGACACCAGTAGCAGGCCGGGAAAACCGGAGATTACCATCACTCCTAATCGGGTCAAGATGTCGGAGGCCGGAATCACCATGCAAGACTTGGCGGTCTTAATCAGGGCTTCCTTGGAAGGCATTGTAGTTACCGAATTTAAAGAAGGTGGTAATGAATATGATATCCGAGTGGTTTTGAATAAAGACTCCATCCCGAGCTACGAAGAACTTCAGAACTTACCGGTTTACACTAGGAAAGGTACTTTTCCAGTCTCCCACTTTGCCAAGCTGGAATTTACCAGTGGGTATAATAAGATTCTGCATACAGATAAATATACTGCCATTGAGTTTACCGCGGATACTTTGCCCGGATACGCACTGGGGGATATCACCAAAGCAGTGGAAGAAGCCGTTAAAGAATTGAAACTACCCTCCGGGTATCAACTGAAATGGGCCGGATTCGCCGATATGATGTATGAAATGTTGGGAAATATGGCGTTTGCCTTTGTATTGGCGATTGTCTTGACCTTTATGTTATTAGCGGCAACAGTCGAAAACTTCAGCCAACCATTGTTAATCTTAGCTACAGTGCCTCTCTGCTTAATTGGCGTGGTGGTCGCTTTGGTCCTTACCGGAGCTTCTTTATCGGTTATTGCCTTGTTATCGGTTGTTATGTTAGTTGGAATGGTAGTCAATAATACGATCTTAATTTTAGACTATACCAATCAATTGCGGTCAGAAGGTATGGAACTGCGAGAAGCATTATTAGAGGCCTGTCCCGCCAAATTAATGGCGATTATTATGTCCAATTTAGCAGCCGTTTTGGGGATGCTACCGATGGCCTTGGGGATCGGTGTTTCGGCGGCGGAAATTCGCCAGCCGATGGGAATCGTAAGTATCGGAGGTATTTTGTCATCAACCCTATTGACTCTGGTGGTAATTCCTGCAGTTGAAAACCTGATCGGCCATAAACGGGGTACCGGAAAGAAACAGGGGGTCGCTGCCAAGGTGGAGCAAGCTTGGTAAGTCATTTGAGTAGCTGGAGGTTAAAGGATGTTGCGTAAAAAAACACTTGGTTTCTTGGTTTTGGTAATGTTGATTTTGCCAGTTGGGGCCTTGGCGGCGGATAGTCCCCAATCGACGAAACAGCCTGCAATATTAACTTTAGAGCAATGTTTAGATTGGGCATTTCAGAATAATAAACAGATTCAAGAAAAAGAAAAGCTAGTAACCATCGCTGAAGGAGCTGTCAAGGAAGCTAAGGGAGGGTTTTGGCCGACTTTAAATTATCAGGCGACCCGGGATGAGTCGGATGTAACCCAATATCAAGTGGGTATGGCTTATGAGGACCATCAATTTGTCGCCGGAGTAAACGCTACCTTGCCATTGTATACCGGCGGGATGTTACAGAATAATTTAAAATTGACCCGGACTCAATTGGAGATAGCCCGGGAAGATCTCCGCAAGGCGAAACAGCAGTTAATCTATGATGTCAAACAGGTCTATTATCAAGTTTGGCTGGCCGAAAAGGTAGTCCAAGTCCAAGAGGCTTCTTATCATAACTTGGAGCAACATGTTAACCGGGTCCAGATCCGTTATAACGCGGAGACAGCCTCGAAGTTAGATCTGATGCGGGCCAAAGTCCAACGGGACACCTTAAAGCCGAAGGTGATCAGCGCTCAGAACCAATTGGTCCTAGCTAAATTACAGCTAGCGACGATCATCGGTTATCCCAAAGACCAAACTTACCAGGTTCAATATGAGGCAGCTAGCTTAAAAATGCCGGATTCGGTCTCTATTTCTCTGGCGGAAATCTTAAACGCGGCCGACCAAGACCGTCCGGAATTCAGGCAAATTCAGGGTAAGGCGAAGATTAATCAAATCATCACGGCAATGGAGAAAGCCAGTTATAAGCCTAATGCCGGATTGAGTGTCGGCTATGGCGGAAAAAACGAAGACGTCACCTTTGAAGACTGGTATGACGCCTGGACACTCACTTTTTCCGTAGGTGGAAAACTATATGATCGGAAAATTCACGCCAAAATTGAACAAGCAAAGAAAGAAGAGGAATTAACCGAGATCCAGGAAGCCAACCTACGAGACATGATTCGCCTAGAAGCCGAACAGTCTTTGCAAAATCTGGCAGTAAGCATTGAGACGACCCGAGCCAATCAAGCCAGTATCGAATTGGCTAAAGAGGCCCTCCGAATGACGGAAATCAGGGTTGATAACGGCATGGCGACCACCATGGATATTATGGATGCTCAGTTGGCTTTGGACCAGGTGCTAACCGGATATTATCAAGGAGTAGTTTCTTATCTAACTGCCGACGCCAAGCTGGACCTAGTGATGGGGAAGGATAACTCATCAAAATAAAGGGAATGCCTTTTTTGCAAGGAAGCTGACTTGGAACTTTTTCTAAGCCAGCTTCTTTATTTCATCATAAAAAGCCATGATTGATGTTGATAAGCAAATGTTATAATCTTGGGTAGTCTTTCAAGATATGCTTGGAAATGCTGATTCGGCTATCTATTTGCCTTGATAATTTGTTATAATAAATGTAAAAAGAGATCAAGATAATGGGGGAAAATTGATGGGGGTTTTGAAGCGATTTATTAACCTTGTTTTGATTGGATTATTATTTTTCTGTTGGTCAGGGACTTTTCCAGTAAATGCTGATGAAACGGGGAAACCGGAAGTAAGGGCATTATGGGTGGACGCTTTTCGTGACGGGATTAAGACTCCGGAACAAGTCGATCAATTGATTCAAGACTCTTTGGATGCAAATATTAATACGTTAATAGTTCAGGTGCGCCGGAGAGGCGATGCTTATTATAACAATAGCCTTGAACCCCGGACTGAGGACCCAGATTTACTGCCTGGATTTGATGCTTTGCAAGATATAATTGATAAAGCCCACGCCAATAAAATAGAAGTTCATGCTTGGCTAAATACTCTGGTTGCTTGCAAAAAGGACGAGTTACCTCAAGATCCGAACCATGTTTGGAATCTTCATGGTCCAGAGGCTGAGGGTAGAGATAATTGGGTTTCTTATTACCGTACTTTAAACAAGAGAGGCAAAGGCTGGTCGAAACAGCTAAATCCTTCTTTTTACCTTGACCCCGGTCACCCGGACCTTTTAGACTATACGATCGATGTCCATTTGCACGTGGTGAAAAATTACGATATTGACGGAATCCATTTGGATTATTCCCGATATGCCGGAATGGGGTGGGGTTATAATCAGACCAGCCTCGCCAGGTATAATGCCCGGTATGGAACCATCGGCATGCCTGAGCCCGATGATCCGCAATGGGCGGCTTGGCGGCGGGAACAAACTGCCGGTTTGGTAAGGAAGGTCTATTTGAAAGCTATTGCTCTTAAACCGAGCTTGAAAGTTTCTTCGGCCGTTATTACTTGGGGAGATGGGCCGATGACTACCTGTGATTGGGAAAAATCCCGGGCCTATACCGATGTTTTCCAAGACTGGAGAAGTTGGTTGGAGGAAGGTATTATTGATCAGGTAATGCCGATGAATTATTTTTCGGAGTGGAACCCCAGACACCAATATTGGTACGATAAATGGATCGAATGGGAAAAAAACCACCAATATGGGCGCCAGATCGTTATTGGCCCCGGAGTTTTTACCCAATATATTGAGCAGTCATTGGAACAGATTCGGCGGGCTAAAGCTCCATCAGCCAATGGCAATTATGGGGCTGGTGTGGCATTGTTTTCTTATGGCGCTAGCCATGCTTATAGTAACAAAGATTTTGAGGATCGGAAAGAAGCCAAGGACTTACCGCGTCAACCCCATCCGTTTTTACCGGACACGAATAATTGGTTATTTAAATTGCTTTCCAAGGAAGGCAGTTATCCGGATCCGGTTTTAAAAGCGGATGTTGCTACCCAACCAATTTTCCCAACTCCAGTGGAGATTCCCGATCTTCCTTGGAAATCCAATCCAACTAAAGGGTACTTGATGGGTACGATCACCGGCCTTCTTGAGAAGGTTGACCATTTAAAGGTGAAGGTTGAATCAGTCAACCTTGATGGCAATCTAAGAATTTTTCGTGAAGTTTATACCGACGGCAGCGGTTGGTTTGGTCTGGCTGAGCTACCGCCTGGAGAGTATTGGGTTTCTATCGATAAAGATAATTCAATTGGAGCTACGATGCAAAAAGTGCTGATCCGGCCGGGTCGGGTTTCCGAATTAGTATTTATTGGAGAACAGCAAGCATTAGAAAAGATTACCCCAGGTTTTATCGAATTAAATTAAGCCGCAATCAATTAACCACATATTTTTTACCGAAAGAGACTGGACATAATGAAATTGTTCAGTCTTTTTTTGGTTGGAATTTCAGATAGCAGTCGAAAGTCTGAAAGTCTGAATATTTTTTGGATCTGGGGTTTTGAAACTTTAGACTTTAGACATTTAGACCCGAGACATTAGTTTTTCGGGTAGAAAAGTTTCCGAAAATTATTTCCATATTTAGGAGGAGTATTAAAATAATGCTCGAAAATAATATAATATACATATTGGGTTATTGTTATAAAATCATATAACTAATGAACCTCTAAGGTTGGTGAGTATCTATGGACCTTAACGCCTTAAAAGAAATTATTGATGCTAATCCCGAGTTGTATAGGGTATTTAGAGGATGTCCTTATGAGATTTTAAATCATTGGGAGATTAAAGAGTATCAAGCCGATACCATTATTTGTCGCCAAGGGGAAGTAATTGACTGTTTATATATTATTATCAGCGGATATGTAGATGTTTACTATATGGCTGAGAATGGTAAGAAATATTCGCAGATTATCATTAAAAGAGGAGAATTGATTGGGGAGTTTGAGATTTTTGATCAGAAACCTTTGATTTGTTCAGTTGAGGCATTAACAGATATAAAAACACTCCAATTGAAACAAACTCACTTTTTTAAATGGCTGGAATTGGATAACAACATCAGTTCCTATTTGGTTAAATATTTATGTAATCAATTCTATTTATTTTCGGAGAAAGCAGGAAATGACGCCCTTTACTCGTTGAAGGCTCGATTGTGCAGTTATTTATTGTCCCAGAGTCATTTGGTGAATAAGAATACTGGCTATATCGAATTGAAACTTGATAAGGAGAAACTAAGCGAGAAATTTGCAGTTACAATTAGAAGTGTCAATCGCATTTTACAATCACTTAAATCACAAAACATAATCGATATTAAAACAAATTCCATTATCATAAAAGATTTTAAACTATTAACCTTAGAAGAAGAAGCTAGCCGATATGACTGAGAAAGGTAATGAATGGATAAAACAGTTAAAACAATCGAAGGTTATAACCGTTGCGCTGGAGAATTTGTTGCAAAACATATGGATTTGGGAATATACGAGCAATTTGTCCGGGAGTTTTCCAATTGTTTAAAAGAAGGTTCGACTATTTTAGACTTGGGATGTGGTCCGGGGAATATTGTAAAATTTTTAGTAAATCAAGACAAAGGTTACAAAATACTAGGCGTAGATTTATCACCCAAAATGCTAAAAATAGCGCGTCAAAATGTTCCCACGGAACAATTTATTATTGGGGATATAAGACATTTACAAATGGAACGGAAATTTGACGCGGTGATTGTTTCATTTTGCATGATTCATTTAAATGATGATGAAGCCATTGGTCTTTTAGGAAAAACCTATGATTTGCTCAACGCTAAAGGGTATTTATATTTAAGTTTTATGAGCGGTGGCACCCCAGGGTTTGATAAGGCTAGTTTTTCTGATAAAGAGATGTATTTTAATTATTTTTCTCCCGCGAAGATTGAAAAGGAATTGTTAAATTTGGGCTATGCGATTATATCTAAACATTTTCATGAATATCGGGGAAAATTGGGCCAAGTTATTCAAGATGTTATTATTATAGTTAATAAATAACAAATAACCTTATGATTAATATCAAGTTAAGGCGGAAAACGTTAGAAGTAATTATTAATCAAAACCCGTTTGTTTGCACATCAGAACTATTGAACGATCTGAGATTTGTGAAGATTAATTCAAGAGGTGAAAACTAGTAGGTGTGAGTGAATGGGGGTGTGTTGTCTTAGGATTAGATAAGCTTTTGAAGAGATTAAATTAATCAGAAAAGTCTATTACCGGATTATTAAAATTAAACATGGAAGGTGAGGGATAGTAGATGAGTAAATTGTTAAGGTTGGGTTTTTGGATGGGGGTAATTTTCTCAATAATTACATGTCAAGTAAGCGGTGAAGCCAACTTGAAAGTCGGATTGGTGACCAACGCGACTTCTATTGATGACAAATCCTTTAATCAAAGCACTTGGGAAGGAATTCAACGGGCGTGTAAGCAATACAAACTAGAATCCACTTACATAAGGCCAGCAGGCTCCACTGAAGCTGATTTCCTTAAAGAAATCGGTAATCTATATGATGCCGACTATAAATTGATTTTTTGCCCCGGATTTTTATTTGAAACCGCAGTTTTTTACGCTCAAAAGAAATATCCAGCAGCCAAATTTGTATTAATCGACGGCGCACCTCATTCCGGGGATTTTAAACCGGTAGTGGGTAAGAACACCGCTTCGGTTATTTTTGCCGAACACGAATCCGGTTTCATGGCCGGAGTCGCCACTGCGTTACAAATTAAAGAAGGAGAGGTCGGCTTTATCGGTGGGATGGCAGTCCCGTCCGTACAGAGATTCAATTGGGGTTTTCAACAAGGGGTGAAATACGCTAATGAAAATCTAGGCGTAAAAGTCTTAATTAAATCTGATAATGTTGTTTATCAAGGCACATTTGATAATGTAGCCGCCGGTCAGCAACTGGCTGCACAAATGTTTGACCGGGGCGTAAAGTCGATCTTTTGCGCAGCTGGAGGTGTTGGGATCGGTAGCATTAATGAAGCCAGGACACGGGCAAAAACCGGTCAAAAGGTGTGGGTTGTAGGAGTTGATCGCGACCAATACTGGGACGGAATCTATGAAGGGGATAAATCCGTTATATTAACCTCAGCTGTGAAACGGGTCGATCAGGCGGCTTATGCAATGGTCAAGGCTACCAGGGAGGGAAAATTTCCTGGAGGTCAAACAATGACTTTTGATGCAAAGACTAACGGGATAGGCATTCCCGAAAACAACCCAAACCTTAGTAAGGAAGTTCAAGACAAATTGGCTAAGGTTTTGGCAGGATTACAATCGGGAAAAATTGTTGTTTCCGATCAGCAAGGAGATTTGATAAAGTAATTATTTATTCAGGGGTTCGAAACACCTTTGAGAATGTTAGTAAATTAATAGAGGAGAATTATGGAAAGGGAAAGCATAAGAATTATTTTTGAGCAAAGCCAAGAGCTTAATGAACTTTTTAAAAATTGTCCTGCTGAAATCCTAAAGCACTGGGAACTAAAAGAATACCCAGTAGGAGCCATCATCTATAACCAAGGTGAAAAATGTGATCTTTTAAGCATTATTGTTGAAGGTTGCGTCGACATTTATGCTATAGCTGAGAATGGCAAGAAATATTCACCTAGGATTTTGGAGAGCGGTGACTTTATTGGGGAAATGGAGCTTTTTGAAGAAAAACCCTTACTCAACTTTGTGGAATCCATAACCAAAATCAAATTACTACAAATAAAGCGGGACTACTTTATGAAATGGCTGGAATTAGACAGGGATATCAGTTTATACATTATAAAATATTCGAATAACAGGTCTTGTTACTGTGCGCAGAAAACTCTGGAAAACTCTTTATACCCTTTAAAAATGAGGGTGTGTGACCATTTGTTGTCTTGTTGTAAACAGATTGAAAATAAAGCCGATAGTATTGAAATCAAACTCAACAAGGAAAAGCTGAGCGAAAGATTTGCTGTAACTATAAGAAGTATCAACCGTATTTTACAGTATTTAAAAAAAAGTAATATTATTGATGAAAATACTGATTCGATTATTATCAAAGACCTGAGAAAGTTAGCAATTGAAGTGGAGAAAAGCCGGTTTCTATAGTCTTTAGTGGAAGGATAATCAACCGGTAGCACATTTTGAGCGGAATACTGGTTAAAACTAAAGAAGGGGGTATTGCCATGTTTAAAAAGAGATTTTTTATCGGCTTAATTCTATTATTGTTTTGTATAACAATTT
>Ga0123334_1004885_pt1 | contig 13320 bp, 11 predicted proteins | sample BiotimSIPDNA_FD_89706 | JGI IMG/M metagenome (GOLD analysis project Ga0123334, IMG submission 89706) | Anaerobic biogas reactor microbial communites from Washington, USA - Biogas_R1 time_0 SIP DNA | ecosystem: Engineered > Bioreactor > Anaerobic > Unclassified | place: Washington, USA... | reverse complement strand
CAAATCCTGCCGACCCTGCTCCTTCAGCAGCTTCACCAACTCGCGCACCTGCCCTGCCTGGTTCAAATCGCATACCATCAGCGCGTCTGGCGTGTCGACGATGATCAAATCTTTCAACCCGATCCCCGTCACCAGCCGCGTGCCGCCCATCACCAGCGTATTTTCCGAATCCATCAGCAGCGCCTCGCCCTTCACGCTGTTGCCCTTTTCGTCCATTGCCAGCAGCTCTTTCAGGCTCAGCCACGTGCCCACATCCATCCAATCCATAACCGCCGGAATCACCACCACCCGTTCGGCGTGTTCCATCACGCCATAATCGATCGTCTGTTTGCCGATTTTTGACCAGATCGCCGGTATTTCCTGCTCATATTCCGGCTTGCCGATCATGCTGGCTATGCGCATAAGGCTCTTGTGCAGCTCTGGCATATGCCGATAAATTTCTGCCATGATCACCGAAACTTTCCAGATGAACATGCCGCTGTTCCAGCTGTAATTCCCCAGCGAGAGCATCTTTTGGGCGTTGGTCTGGTTCGGTTTTTCTACAAAACGCGCCGCGTGATACGCCTTAAATCCGTTCGCCTCGCCCACCAGCCCATTTTGCTCGATGTAACCATAATCGGTCGAGGGCCAGGTTGGCGTGATGCCCAGCGTGATAATGTAACCCTGCTGTGCCAGCTCCAGCGCCGCCTGCACCGCGCCTCTGAAGACCTGCGGCTTGCCGATGTGATGGTCTGCCGTCAGCACCGCCATCGTCGCCTCCGGGTCGCGCTGTGCCAGGTGGATTGCCGCCAACCCGATCGCGCTCGCCGTGCCCCTGCCTTCAGGCTCGATGATGTAGTTGTGCTCTGGGATCTCGGGCACCTGTGCTGCCAGGTCGGTGATGTGTTCGCGGCTGGCAACCACCAGGATTTGCTCGGGGGAAAAGAGTGGATAAAGCCGTTCGACGGCGATTTGGAACATGCTTTGGTCGCTATAAAGCGAGAGAGACGGTTTTGAGTGCTTTTCTCTGCTAAGCGGCCACAGGCGCGTCCCCGCCCCCCCAGCCATAATCAGCGCATAGTTCATACCTTCCTCCGGAATTGATTTGTTAACCGCAATTATACCCTCGTCAGTAGTTTACCACCCCCTCTTAAGAGGGGGACGGCGAAGCCGGGGGGTGACTGCCTGTTCCGATTATGTGATCCTGTAGGGAACAGGCCTGCCTGTTCCAATTATGTGATCCTGTAGGGAACTTGCCTGCCTGTTCCGATTATGTGATCCTTTAGGGAACTGGCCTGCCTGTTCCAATTATGTGGTCTTGCGGGGGACTGGACTGCCTGTTCCTCAAACTTCATCCCGCCATCATCTCGAGGTTGAGGCGGGCCTCAACCCTACAAAAACCAGCGAAGCCATCTTTTCCTCCGGTCACTATTAAATGGCGGATTGAGGGCAATCTGCGAATTTTGTAGGGAACTGGCCTGCCTGTTCCTGTTACATGACCGGTTGAGGCGGGCCTCAACCCTACAAAAACCAGCGAAGCCATCTTTCCTCCGGTCACTATTAAATGGCGGATTGTGGGCAATCTGCGAATTTTGTAGGGAACTGGCCTGCCTGTTCCTCAACCTTACAAAACCCACAACCTCAACCCTACAAAACCCACAACCTCGCGGTAAAATTCGTGCATGTTTACCCGGAAACCAACAAGAAGGATTGGTTTTGACTATTCTGCTTCCTTGATTTATTTTGTAACAATTAATTGTCATGAGAAGAAACACCTCTTCGGCAGGATTGTGGTTATCAATAATGAGAACCATATGCTACTATCTGAAATCGGTTTGATTGCGGACGAGAAGATTCTTGAAATAAATTCCCACCATCCCGGAGTTTAAGTGTTGAAGTATGTTGTCATGCCGAATCATATCCATATGTTGATTTCATTGCTCAATCAGGAAAAGGCTTCGACCTTGTCTACAATTGTCGGTTCATACAAATCTGGTGTTTCGAGAGTAGCGAGGTTAAGGTTTCCGGGTTTGAAATTATGGCAATCTTCTTTTGCAGATCGCGTCATTCGTGATGAGAGGGATTTAATAACCCACGGAGAGTATATTCAGGCAAATGTCGCTCGATGGCATAAAGACCAGTATTTCAAAATCGAATGAACCAACATTCAAAAAGGATTTATTTAAAAACCTGCCTGCCTGTTCCAATTATGTGATTCTGTAGGGGACTGGCCTGCCTGTTCCTGTTACATGACCGGTTGAGGCGGGCTTCAACCCTACAAAAACCAGCGAAGCCATCTTTTCCTCCGGTCACTATTAAATGGCGGATTGAGGGCAATCTGCGAATTTTGTAGGGAACTGGCCTGCCTGTTCCAATCCCGAACTCCATCAACGACGTTTTGTGGGGAACTGGCTTGCCTGTTCCAATCACGTGGGCTTGTAGGGAACTGGCTTGCCTGTTCCAATCACGTGGGCTTGTAGGGAACTGGACTGCCTGTTCCTCAAACTTCATCTCGCCATCATCTCGAGGTTGAGGCAGGCCTCAACCCTACAAAAACCTGCTCCCCGTTCCAATTACGTTCTTGTAGGGAACTGGCCTGCCTGTTCCAATCCCGAACTCCATCAACGCGTTTTGTGGGGAACTGGCCTGCCTGTTCCAGTTATGTGATCCTGTAGGGAACTGGCCTGCCTGTTCCAGTTATGTGATCCTGTAGGGAACTGGCCTGCCTGTTCCAGTTATGTGATCCTGTAGGGAACTGGCCTGCCTGTTCCTCAAACTTCATCCCGCCATCATCTCGAGGTTGAGGCGGGCCTCAACCCTACAAAATCTGCTTGTCATCCTGAGCGCAGCGAAGGATATTGTCGGTCGGATGGGCAAGATTCTTCACTTCGTTCAGAATGACAAAAACCAGCGAAGCCATCTTTTCCGGCTCCCGGCTCCCCGTTTCCCGCTCCCCGCTCCCTTTTTCCCTCTTCCCTCGTGAATATGTAAACGGGTATAATAAACATTATCCAATAAAACCAAGCAAAAGGGGCAGGCATGGAGAGTGGCAACGCGAGTTTACAAAGGGCAGCCAAAGCCAAAGCAGACGAATTTTACACCCAACTTCCCGACATCGAGGCAGAATTAAGGCACTACAAAGCCCATTTCAAGGGCAAAAAGATCCTCTGCAACTGCGACGACCCCTTCGAGAGCAATTTTTTCAAGTATTTCGCCATGAATTTCAACCACCTCGGGTTGGCAAAACTGACCGCCACCAGTTATGTTGACTCTCCCATTGCTGAAGTGCAGTTGCCGCTCTTTGAAGTCCATAATTTAGGGATCAAACAGGGTGATGCCAAAAAACCTTACAAGATCGAAATCACCGAGGTGACTGATGAAGACGGCGATGGCGCCACCGACCTGGCTGATGTCGAATATTTGCTTAAAAACCGGTCTAACACGCTAAGCCTGCTGCGGGGCGACGGCGATTTCCGCTCGCAGGAATGCATCGACCTGCTCCAGGATGCCGATATCGTCGTCACCAACCCGCCATTCTCGCTTTTCAGGGAATATGTGGCGCAGTTGGTTGAATATGACAAGAAGTTCATCATCATTGGCAGTAAGAACGCCATCACCTATAAAGATATTTTTCCTTTGATCAAGGAAAACAAGATCTGGCTCGGCAATGGCTTCCCTAATGGGAACGCCTTCTTCATGATCCCTACTCAATATGCCCGGGAATGGGCAGACGGGGTATACGACTCATCTACAGGTTTGGTCAAGTTCCGTAATGTGGGCTGGTATACCAATCTGGACTTTCCGAAACGCCATGAAACCCTGACCCTTTACCGAAAATACGACCCTGACGCATACCCCCATTATGACAATTATGATGCAATTAATGTAAATAAGGTCGCGGAAATCCCTGATGACTTTAAAGGAGCAATGGGAGTTCCTATTACTTTTCTGGATAATTTTAATCCTGACCAGTTTGAAATCATCAGCTCTAATGATATAAGGAAAACAGATCAAGTTCCTATCAAACCACACGGGCTTATTAAAGATAAAGATGGAGCAATTAACGGAAAACCAACCTATGTGCGAATTGTTATCCGTAGAAAAAGGGCAGCAAAATGAAAATCAATCTACATGAGATCACCATCGGCGAAGTTACAAAAAACTACGTCGACAACGACGAAGAGGGCGTGCTCGGCTATGACCTCAGGCTCAACATCCGCCCCAAATATCAGCGCGAATTCGTCTACAACACCGAAAAACGCAACGCGGTGATTGACAGCATTCGCAAGGGCTTCCCGCTCAACGTCATGTATTGGATGAAGAACGAAGACGGCACCTTCGAAGTCATGGACGGGCAGCAGCGCACAATCAGCTTTTGCCAGTATGTTCAGGGTGACTTCTCGGTTGACCATCTCGCCTTCCACAACCTGACCCAGTCTGCCAAAAACCAAATTTTGGACTATAAGCTGATGGTCTATATCTGCGAGGGCACCGATGACGAACGCCTGGCATGGTTCCGCATCATCAACATGCAGGGGATGAGACTGACCGAGCAGGAGCTGCGCAACGCCACCTACACCGGTCCCTGGCTGACGCATGCCAAATCGATCTTCAGCAAATCGATGGCGCCGGCTTACCTGCTGGCGAAAGATTATGTCAATGGCTCCCCCATCCGGCAGGAGCTCCTCGAAACCGCCCTGAAATGGATCTCAAAAGACAAGGGACCCGGTGACCAGATCAAAGACTATATGTCCAGACACCAGCACGACCCCAACGCCAACGAACTGTGGACCTACTTCCGCAACGTGATCGAATGGGTGCGGGCTACTTTCACCACCTACCGCAGGGAAATGAAGGGCATCGGCTGGGGACCGCTGTATGACCAGTATAAGGATCAGCTCATTGACACCAAGGCGCTCGAGCGTGAGATAAATCAGTTGATGATGGACGATGACGTCACCAACAAGCGCGGCATCTATACCTATGTGCTCACCCGCAGCGAGCGCGCCCTCAACCTGAGGAGCTTTACACCCAACCAGAAACGCTCGGCATACGATAGGCAAAAGGGTGTCTGCCCGGTCTGCGGCAAGCATTTTGAGATCGAGGAAATGGAAGCCGACCACATAAACCCCTGGCACGCCGGCGGCAAAACCGACCCCGCCAACTGCCAGATGCTCTGCAAAGACGACAATAGAAGGAAAGCCGGGGTGTGAGGGGAGGCAATTTATATTTTGAGGATGGTTCTCGAAAATGAACTACTAAAATGAGAGCTAACAAAAATATGGACATCGGCTTAATCAGGGAATTAATTGAACAGCGTCGGGAAACCGAAACCCTTGACTTCAAGGAACAATATCACGAAAACAAGGCTGAACTCATACACGACATCCTCTGCCTGGCTAACAATACAAAATTTAAGGATGCGTATATTGTTTTTGGAATTAATGATAAGGGAGAAACCGTTGGAGTTGAAAACCAGCAAAACAGAATTACGTTGGCAAACATCCAAGGTTTACTTCAAGACAATAGATCAAAGTTCTTCAATAATGAGCTTCCAACGGTAGATGTTATTAGGCTTAAGGATAACGGACACGAAATTGATGTTCTTCAGATAAAAAGCACATTTAATGTTCCATTTTTCCTTGTCGAAAATTATCCAGATGGGAAGAAAACAATAAGGTCTGGCCATATTTATTCTAGGTCTGGCGACAGGAACACCCCCATCAACGGATATGCCGCTCCTGTGCAAACTGAATTACTATGGCAAAAACGGTTCAATTTACTTGAAACGCCAGTTAATCGGTTGTTATCCTTACTGGATGACCCAAGAGATTGGATTAAGGAAAGTGTATATAGTATTAAAGTGGAGTCTTTTTACTATCAACATGATCCTCTGTACAAGGTAAAGAATATTCTTGATGAAGATCCCAAATTTGTAAGTGTGTATTTTTCCTTACAACAAATAAAACCCACAATCTATTTAGGCTCTTATAGTTGTTATCACGGAGATACTTGTATTAAATCTGGATGCATTTATGAAATTAATGAAATGAGAACAACAGTGACCGAACCTCATAATTGGACATCAGATGGTATGTCAAAGTCAAATATTGAGGTCGATTATTATTTGATAAATTCGATAGAATACAAATTGTTACCGTTGTTTAATTCACAAAAAAACTTCAGCCACAATCATGGACTACATTTGTTCTTTAAGCATATATTGGTGTTTTTGAACTCAGAAGAACGTGATGATTTCTTTACTTATATTAATGAAAACCACCTACAAACGGAGGAGGCTATCAATGCCAGGATGGATCAGGTTGTTTACAACAAAAGGGAATCAGAATACCATCGTAAAAGATTGGCAACAGGCCATCTGTTGAAAGAATCCCTCGATGAGTTCCGAAAGAAAAAACTTACATTGACTAACAGGGCTTAGTGTGCAATAGATTTTAGTGGACTGCAGGCATTGCTATAGCAATAAACGAGAAATTAGGCGGAGAGATGATATCTAGCCAATTATCAGAATAGACGCGTTGATTAGTCAGCGCTTAAAGACAAATGATCAAGATTAGTCACAGGACACGCCAAATTTGAGGTCAGATAGATTACTATAGTACTGCTTAACGAATAACATTAATACCAAATTACATCGTCCGTACACAGGACAACCTTGGTTTTTTGGCTTGATTCAACGGTAATTCCACAACGAATTAGAAGCCATCTTTTCCCGCTCCCTGCTTGTCATCCTGAGCGCAGCGAAGGATCTTGTCGGTCGGATGGGCAAGATTCTTCACTTCGTTCAGAATGACAAAACCCAGCGAAGCCATCTTTTCCCCCGGGAATGATACATGGCTGTCTCGCGACAATCTGCGTATTTTGTAGGGAACGTGGCTTGTCCCGTCCCGCCACCGGTGAATTGGATTTCTGTTCATGCGGAAGGGGTCGAGCCCCTTCCTTACTCAACCTTCGTTTTTATCAAGCCAGGAAGCTAATCTGCCTGGAGAAACGATGGAGAAAAATGGACATCGGAATTGGCTGAGAGCGCAAGCTTGTCGTAGGGAACGTGGCTTGTCCCGTTCCGCCGCTGGTGATCTGGACTTCTGTTCATACGGAAGGGGTCGAGCCCCTTCCCTACTCAACCTTCGTTTTTATCAAGCCAGGAAGCTAATCTGCTTGGAGAAACGATGGAAAGATGACTTCGCACGAGACATGAACCCCAACTTCGCTGGCTCCTCGCCTCCTGCCCCCCGAACTATCGTAAATTAGACGCAAGCACACTTGGAATGTGTTGAGCAAACGGTCTCGTAGTCTACGGTTGTAACCAGGTCCAGGTGCCGCAATCTTCAAACAACACCTGAAAGGCACTGGAAGGAACATAGGCGGTGCCACCAGCCAGACCGAAATGATTGCTTATTATATCCCCCTGGGCATTTGAAACTTCCCAATAGCAGCGGTCACCGCTGCCGTCAGAATCCCAGACCCCAGGTGCGATTTCTGTGCCTACCAGGTAAAAGCCGTTTCCTCTTGGGGCTTTGAGGGGGTCAGAGGTGGCTGTTTGGGTGGCGGTTGAGGTGGCTGTGTTGGTGATTGTTGCCGTGTAAAGAGGTGTCGACGTTTCGGTTGCCGTTACCACCTTCACAATCTGCGTCAAGGTTGGTGCTTTGGTATAAGTTGGCAGTGGCGTGTAGGTTGGCATTAGCGTGTAGGTTGGCATCGGCGTGTAAGTTGAATATGGTGTGTTTGTTGGGTAGGTCGTTCTGGTCGGCAGAGCAGTCAGTGTTTGGTCTACCAGGGGTTGCAGCTGTTCTGGTTTCGGACTGCAGCCGAAAAGAATGATCAGAGAAATTAAGATCACGATCCATTTTTTCATTTCATAGTCCTTTTCCTGTGATGGCGGGGATGTTATTTTTCAGGAACAGATTTGTATAAAAATTCTTCTAACATACCTGACGGGGCGTGACCGCTCTCGCCGGGGATGAAGACAATATCGTCGCGGTGGCAGTAATAGAGCTGCTCGTAACGCTGCATTGCGGTCACGTGTTTGGCGGTAAGCAAAGCGTATTCCTGGTTGAAGTCCTTTTCGTAGGCTTCGATATATTCAACCCAGTCAGCTTCGATCTTGTCGTGCCTGGATTCCCATTCACTTATCAATCGTTTATGTTCCTGCTTAACCTGTTTATCCTGACTCTTCCCAACAATCATTAATGTGATACCTGCAAATAACAATGCGAGAAACAGAATGGTGCCGACGGCTCCTTTATCAAAAATATAAAAAATGAGAAAGAAAAATACTGCGAACATGAGAACATACGGTCCCAACTCTGTTTGGACGCTATTAGGGCTGGTATCTGATGGTCTGGGACCTGCATCGGGTTTTTGATTCGGTTTGTAAGAGAGAGATTTTGTTGGATCGGAAGGCGGGGCTAACCTGGACGAAAGCGTGCTTTTCTTATAAAAAATTGCTCTGACCTTTTCAACCTTATCGTTTCTTCGGCAGACCGGACAGCGTCCGAATTCTTCAATATCTTCCTGGCGCAGGCGGTGCTGCTGCCCGCAGTAGTCGCAGGTGTAGGTGCTGGTGTTTGACCCGCGCTGAAGTTGACCACCGCAGGATGGGCAGGAAATGGTAATGAAATCGCTCACTGATAAAACCTCCCACTGGTTGCTGATAGGGTAATTATAGCAGGGAACGGGGTAGGAAACTCGGCTTGTCCCGTTCCGCCGCCGGTGAATTGGATTTTTGTTCTTCCCACCCCCTCTAAAGAGGGGGACGGCGAAGCCGGGGGGTGGCTGCTTGTTCCCATTATGTGATCCTGTAGGGAACTGGACCTGCCTGTTCCGATTGTGTGGTTTTGTAGGGAACTGGCCTGCCTGTTCCGATTACATGACCCGGTTGAGGCAGGCCTCAACCCTACAAATTCTCCTACGCGCATCGATTCGCAGGGAACTGGACCTGTCTGTTCCAAATGTGTAGGCGTAGGGCGTGATTGGAAGCACCAGAAACTTTGACCAACGAGAATCTTGTCGTGCTTCCTATCCGCCGTGCGACGTCATCTTTTCCCACGGTCACTATAAAATGGCGGATTGAGGGCACACTTCGGCGGATTGGAGGTGCAATACGCTCTTTGCACTGGAATTATCCGGCACCTCCAATCTCGCCCTACAGCCTGATCTTGTCATCCTGAGCGCAGAGCCTCATCATCACCACCCCAGGGGACGGCGAAGCCGGGGGGTGAGAGAGGCGAAAGCACTGGTCAAAGAAAGGTGCAATGCCTCAAACAGAATCAAATCAAGCTGATCATACAGATCGGTATGAACGGTATCCGGGATAACCATCCGTTCCATATTATCCCGGTTATCAGCTCAAGAGCATCCTTACCAAAATAGCAGGAATGCACTTTTCCCTCTTGGAACTACTTCCTGATTATTTAGCTTTGAATTTCATTTGCCCAGGTTCTTAGTTCTTCCACAGAAGCATCGGCTTCGAGCACTTCTCCAAAGAGGAGCTTGGCGCCATCACAGGAAGGAAGCAATTCCTCATTGGTACTGCCCATATCACTGCCTAAAGATGTTGCAAAAGGCACAATTGTTTTCCCGGACAGGTCATAGCCTTCTAAAAAAGTGTTAATGATTGTCGGGGCGACAAACCACCAAATGGGAAAACCAAGGTAAAGAACATCGTACTGTTCCATATTTTCCACTTTATTGGCAATTGCCGGGCGATATGACTTATCATGCATTTCCTTGGTACTTCTGCTCTGCATATTGTTCCAATCCAAATCTGGCGCTGAATATTTCTCTGCCGGCTGAATCTCAAAGACATCAGCCTGGACAGCCTCTGCTAATCTCTTTGCGACCTGCTCCGTGGTTCCGGTTGCTGAAAAATATGCAACTAATTTTTTGTTCATATGGATCACTCCTTTGTGTCAGTTATTTCTAAAATTTAAGTTTTCTTTCGCAAACTATGTAAACCACAATTGATTATAAACCCTTAGCCTTGCTTTAGGTCAACATGTATGGTTATTGCTTTCAAAAACCGAGCAGTTGGGCGCTGACCGCGAGGCTGCCCGCCAGCGCCAGAAAAACGGCTTTAATAGTGCTTCCCCACTCTCGTGGGGATTAAGTTGTTGCCAGCAGGAGCAAAACGGCAAAACCGGGTGATAATGAGGGGCGGGGAGCGGGAAACAGGGAATGCTCACCCCCCTGCCCCCCTCTTTAGAGGGGGTGGTGTTTTAATCTGGCAACAGCAAACAAAATCTGCCCAATCCTCCGCACACCGCCTCCAGCCGCACTAGCCCCCCGTTATGGCTACGCGCATGGTGCTACTCTTCCGTCTAATCCCACCACCAGCCCCTTGCTTTGGCTACGCGCATTATGGTTGTTGGCTGCCCCCGGGTTTTGTCATTCTGAACGAAGTGAAGAATCCGAGCCTTTACCGACAAGATCCTTCACTATGCTCAGGATGACAGATGGGGAGCGATGGCAGGGAATACTCACCCCCCTGCCCCCCTCCAAGGAGGGGGTGGTGTTTTAATCCGGCAACAGCAAACAAAATTATGCCTAATCCTCCGCACCCCGTCTCCAGCCCCACTAGCCTTCCCTACTCGTTATGGCTACGCGCATTAAGGTCGTTGGCTGCGCCCGGGTATTGTCATTCTGAACGGAGTGAAGAATCCGAGCCTTTATCGGCAAGATCCTTCGCTATGCTCAGGATGACAGATGGGAAGCGGGAAACAGGGAATACTCACCCCCCTGCCCCCCTCCAAGGAGGGGGTGATAAGGTCGAATATTCTCACGCAAGCGGGACGCAAGCAGTAAAGAGGGGGTGGGGCTTTAATCCGGCAATAGCAGCGAATCGCGCAGGCGGGTGATCAGGCGGAGCTGGGTGGCGCGGTCTTCGACACCCTGCAACAACTGGCTCAGATCGGCGGCACCCTGACCCATAAAAGCAAAACGCCCGGCTTGCCCGGCATTGAGGCGCTGGCAAACCGAAGCCAACAGGTCTTCTAAAGCGGGCGCCGGCAAAGCAGCCAGACGGCGCGCTGGCAAAGATGCGGGCTGACGGGTCTGGAGCGTGCGGCTGATTGCCAGGCTTAGGGGGCTGTGCACGCCCGCCGAGAGGTTCGCTTCGATCAGCCACGAAAGAAAAACAGCCTGCAAGCCGGAAGCAAGAATCCGGTCTTTTAAGTTTGGATTGGCGCCCGAGAGCAGGGTTTCGAAATCCCATAACTGGTCAGGCGGTAATTGTTCTTTCAAATCAATTTGACGATCTGCATCGATGTCATTAATTCCTTCCACCGCTTTCATGAGGCTTTCGCCCGGCGCGTTCAAGTCCGCATGATCATCTGGGGTATCTTGCTGGCAGGAATATTGATGGTCTGTCAAAGTGTGTTTTATTTTAAAGAGTATATTAAGAATCGTGTCAAACTGACAAATTCCAGCGTCGACCAAGGTCTCAAAATAACTATTTAGCCCATCTGCAAGCGTATCAAAATGACATATTTCAGCAGGGGTCAGGGTCTCATTCTGACAAATTCCCTGATTTACTAAGGTCTCAAAATGACATAATCGCGGCGGCTCAGCCTTGCTTTGGATGAGCATCAACTTTTGCAGGTTGGATGACGTGGCAAAAACATGCAAGCTTTCGGTTGTAACCGGTGCGGGAAGGGCATATAGCCACGAGCTCAAAGCCTGGCGCAGGGTTTCGTCCTGGGCGGTAAGCTGCACCTCACTAACACGCAACTGCCAGTCGGTGCCGGTTTTGGTTTTGCGGGTTGCGGTGCGCACCAGGTATTGGCTGGCAAGCTGTCGGTTGGCGGCGCGCCAGTCGCGGGTATATTGCGATTCGGGTTGAATATCTTTGGTGCGAGGGCGACCGCGGTTGCTCTTGTTGGTGTGAGGGATGCGCTTGGGCAGGGTTTCGGACCCAATCCAGCTTTGCAGGGTTTCCAGCCCGCCAATCACCCAAAAATGGTTACGGTCATGCCCGCGTGCCCAGTCGATGTAACAGCAATTTTTTGACATCAGATAGAGCATGCCCAGGTCATCGCCCAGTTCTGGGAGCACATTCGTAAACCAATACCAGGGCAGCGCCAAAAAACTTTCCGGGCGGATCAGGTGGCTTGAAAGCTGGTCACACAGCCCCGATAAGTTGGCATCGAGCCGCGGGGAATTGAGCAGCTGGCTGACCACCTGATGGACGCTGCGTGCTTCGCCGAGCTGCGTAGCATCTCCTGGCAGTCGGTAAGGGAAGGTCAAAATCTGGCTGCGCGGACTGTTGAGCGCGCGCGTCAACACGGCGGCAGGCTCTTGCGCCAGGTCTTGCTGCCCGAACCAGGCTGCCAAATCATCGGCATCGCCGGGGGTGAGCATTTGACCACGGTAGTGGTAGGTGTTTGGCATGCGCCTGATCTGACCATCTTTGAACTGGTGTGCCGGCTCGGCGCGTTCGACGAACCAGTCCATTTGCCCATTCTTGAAGATGCGGAAAAACTTAGCCCGGCTAATGGAGTTGCCGAGCATGCGCAGGATTGATTGAACGTCGACGGTGACTTCGTTGCCAGTTTTGGGATAAAGCTGGCTGGCGCCGTCGTCTCGGGAAGAAAAGTAAAAAGCCTGGCGGAGGGCGGCGGCGATGAGCACCGGCGCGGCACCGACAAAGGGCACAAAACGGAGCAGGTAGGTGGGCAAAGCGACGATCCTTTCGGGGTTAATGATCGCGTCGCTGATGTTGGCAGCCCCTGGTTGGATCTGGAGCGTGTCAGCATCTGTGCCCATGGGCACACTTTGTTGCAGGTTTAGGCGAAAATGTTTGCCGGAGTGGTCTTGCACAACGGTTTCGATCAGGGGAAAGTAATGGCAAAGACCGGAGTAGATCTCTGGCTCGGCGGCGATAATATAGTTGCCATCATAGAGCTGCTGGCTGCCGAAAAGCAAATCAGAAAGCGTATCGTCGTTCAACGCGTTGAGCGTGGTTGTGATTTGCGTCCAGACATTGTGCTCGGTCATTATCAATTACCTGATGTTAAGAATAGCAGGTTCTTCTTGCGAAAACTAGAGAGCAAAAGCGGAAATTTAGGCACCAGTTTTTCCACTTTCGGCAACTTTTGCCTCAAAAAGTTCAGCCGCGCCAGCCAGGCACTCCGAAATTGAGCTGCCATGGCTGGCTGTGAGCGTCTGCATTTCTTCTTTGCTGATCACTGAATCAGGGCTCAGGTTGCCCGCGGCAAACATGCGGTAATATAGCAATTCGACCAATTCAGACTGGGAAGGTTGACGGAAGGGCACATATAGCCCTAAAAATTGGCTGAGCGGTCCAATGTTGCTGGTGACGTT
>Ga0123334_1004879_pt1 | contig 13328 bp, 24 predicted proteins | sample BiotimSIPDNA_FD_89706 | JGI IMG/M metagenome (GOLD analysis project Ga0123334, IMG submission 89706) | Anaerobic biogas reactor microbial communites from Washington, USA - Biogas_R1 time_0 SIP DNA | ecosystem: Engineered > Bioreactor > Anaerobic > Unclassified | place: Washington, USA... | reverse complement strand
CCCATGTTACCCCCTGGGTTACCCCCCATGTTGCCCCCCATGTTGCCCCCCATGTTGCCCCCCATGTTGCCCCCGATTTCAGGGGCAAAAACATCATCAGGCATATCCGGCGGGAACGCCTGCGCCTCATCCGGCGGGTGCGGCTGGGGCGCTTCGTCATATGCGTCCGGCCTCAGGGCCAGGTAGCGCATCCGGTAGGCCGGCGCCCGGCTGTTGCGCAGCCCCTTGCGGTAGTCCACCAGTCCCCGCTGCGCTAGGCGGTTCCTGGCCTCGATCAGCGCATTCTCTCCGTATGGCACGAAGGATAACAAGGTCCTATTCGCAACCTCGATGAACCCGTCCGGCCAGCGGTTGCCTTGCGCCCGCGCATTGAACACAGTCAATAGCGCGTAGTACAACAGCCTTTCCTGGCCCGTGATGTTCTCATCTGAAGCCCGGCGAATGAACGCCTCGCATTCCCGAATGTAGCTGACAATGGCCATGTTTGCTCTCCTCAATCATGGTTTGTTGAAGGGGTTCAGGCGCTGATCTTCATCGCCCTGCTGCGGGGCACCTTGCCCAGCATGTGATCCTTGAGCACCTGGGCGTCCACCAGGCCCCGGGCGCGGGCGTCCTCCCAGGCGTGGCGCAGGGCATGGCGCAGGCTGGCCTCGTAGTTCATCGCCCGGCAGTTCTCCGCGTCCTCCCGGGCGCCTGTCCGCTTCACCCGCATCCGGCAGACGGCCAGGTAGGGCAGCGGCATGATGCTGTTGGGTATGTCCGGGTTCATGATCGCGTGCTGGTTGGGGTAGCGCAGCACCCGGTGGATCTCCACCTTCTGGAAGGGGCTTCCGTTCGCCCCGTCCTCCGCGATCAGCGCGTAGTATTCATCCCGGTGGTCCGGGTCATGGACGATCACAGGGTCTCCCCGTCTGTACATGTCGTTTCCTCCTTCTTCCCGCAGTAGTGTTGTTGATAGCCGGCGCCCTGCCGCGCGTCCCAGACGCAGGGCGATCCCCTCACCTGCCCGCCCTCCCGGGTGATCAGCTCCAGGCTGCCTTCTTCGTTCTTCAGGTAGGGGATGGGGCACAGCTCCACCGGCACCCAGCGCCCCTTCCCCGCCCTGACGCGCCCCATCGGGCGCCTGCACTTGCCGCAAAACAGCACGCGTCCACCTCCTTACACTGCCTCCCCGTACCAAGGAATAAAGCGGGCGGGGTGAGTTGCACACCCCAGCGCAGGGAAGGAAGGCAAACCCCGCGCTTCAGCCTCTTGCCCGCATGGTTTACCTTGCGGTTTTCTTGCCCCCGATGTGGCAGGCCGCCAGCTCGCTAAGCTCGGCGATCAGCCCGCCGAGGTCCTCCAGGCGCACCTCCGAAAAAGTGGCGCTCTTGTGGGCGCTGCGCATCTTCAGCCGCAGGTGGCTTTCCGTCAGCTGGTAGCTGGCCACCGCGCCCTCCAGGCTCACCCGCCGTTCCCGGACTTCCACCAGCGCCCGCTCCGCCGCCTGGACGGCGGGATCCCTGTCCCCCTCCTTTTGTTCGTCAGTGATCAGCTGGGATGCCATTGGGGTGACAGGTTCTGCCACCGCCTCCCCATCGCTTCCCCATCGCTTTTCCACGGTTCCCCCTTGCCGATTTGGGATCGGCACCCGCTCCGGCAGGTCCTGAAGCATCGGGTGCGGCTCCGGCGCGCTTTCCGTCCTGGGCGCGCAGCGCGCTGCCAGGCCCTGCTGCCGCTTGCTGTAGTAGCGCTTGGTGCCGTACCAGCTCTGGGCGTCCTTATAGCCCAGCTTCTGGGCGACCTTCACGCCGCTCATGCCCGCCGCCTCCAGGCGCATCCCTTCCTCATAGCGGCCTAAGCCTGTGCTGATGGCCATATATTGCCCTCCCCGCATAAATCCAGCGGCAGTGGCGCCGGCTCATCCGCACAGATGGCGGTCCACAGCAGCGCCTCAATCGCCTCCGGCGTCAGCCCCGTGGCCTCATAGCGCGCCAGCAGCTTAAGCCTCTCGTCCAGCTTCGCCAGGTCTTTCAGTTTCATGATTGCATCAGCTCTCCTTTTTGATTGCCGGGCGGTCGCGCTCCCGCCCGGCGGCACAGCCTTTTAAATTGTGTCAGGGAGGTGTTCACCTCTTCTTTCTTCCCGGCGCGGCGCGGCGCCGGTTATTTATGTCAAGGCCCTGGGGCCCTGATCGCTGGAATGCCGGTCTTTCCCGGCTGTCAACGTGATTCGTGGCGTGCGTCTCGCCCCCTGCTGGATAAGCAGCCGCAGGTCGCCCCCGTTTTCGCATTTCCCGACAATTCCGGTACTTTGGCCTCCCCGCTACGTTGGGAAGGATGGTAAACGGCTACCGCTGGCGTCACAGGGCGGAGTTGAACCGCCCGGCCTGCTGCACACCCCAATCCATGAGTTTTTCCTTTCTCATGATGTTGATTCAGGCCGCGCCCGCTGTGACACGCGCTCTATTGCTTCAGATACCTGTTGATGAAATACTGCTGACCCCGCCCCGTCACCTTGGGCGTCCGGGTCAGGCGCACGCTGCCGTCCGGGTTGTGGATGGCCCGCTCCTTGATCTCCAGCCAGCCGTTTTCCATGCTGTACTGGCTGGGCATGTTGCGGCTCTCGCCGTATTTGAGCAGGTAGCCGTCCCGCCTCAGCCACTCAAAAAGCCGGTTCTGGCCCACTTCCACGCCGTTCTGCTTCATCAGCTTCGCCAGCTCCCCGATCAGGATGCTCTGGTGGCTGGCCGCCACCGAGTCCGCGAACAGCACCTTGGGCGCGTCCTGGGCGGCCTGGGCTTCCAGCAGCCGCCTCTGGCTGCGCTCCAGCTGATAGGCCTGCAGCATCTGGATGGCCGCCGCCGGGTCCCCCAGCATCCGCTCCACCGCCGCCTCTGTGCCGTAAAAGCCCTGCTGCCGGATGGCGGGAAGCACCTCATGGGTGATCCAGCGCTTGAAGGCTTTCGCCTCCGGCTTTGAGGAGCACAGCGCCAGGTGGTAAAGCCCCGGCTCGCTCACGCCGTTCACCTCCAGCGTCTTCCCCGGGCTCTGGGGGTGGGTTACTTTTAGTAAGCCCCTTTCGTCCGGATCCAAGCGGTCCATGGCGCGGCTCACCTGCTCCAGCCCCAGCGCACGGCACACGTCCGCCGCCACAAACCAGGGCGCTCCGCCCTGCAGCACCGTGCGGATTTGGCCAAAGTCCTGGTGCCTGAATACGGTTATCTCGCTCATGGTCTGCCTCCTTTGCCTGAGCTGTGGTACAATCGCAGCGAGGTGAATCAGATGAATCTTCCGCTCTGGCTTGAAATCACTGTGGCCATTGTGGCCGTGCTGGGTTTTTTGATGTCCCTGATCCTGGCCATTAAGGAAGTTGTTGCGTCAAGAATCCGTTTTTCATTGACTGATGGGGAGTACTACCTGTATTCCATGCCTGATGGCGCCTGGCTCACCCTCCGCCTGACGGTCAGCAACCTGTCCTCGCGCTCTGTCAGCCTGTGCGCGTTTCAGTTGGAGGACGATGATGGCAACCTGCATTCCTGCTCTCTGAACCCCCAGCAAATCCTGGGCATAGGCACTACCGAGAAACACGCTGGCGCGCAGCTGCGCTCAGACGCCTTGCCCGTATATCTGGCTGGCCGCCAAGGCTGTAGGCTGTACCTATCCTTTTCTCTCCCGCCCACAGCGTTTCAGTCTTTAGGCCTGCCAGAACCGCTGCCTTTTCCTGAGGCCATAAGAGAGAACCTTCCACAAAATGGATTGCACGATAAGGCTGACTTTCACATTTGGGTGAGGACAGAGAAGGCTCAGGTGAAGCTAAGGATTTCCTGCGGCCGAAAATCCATGAAAAACCTTTATGAGTTCGTGCGCGCCATGAGGCTTTACGGTCACTGAGCTTGCTCTCCAGCGCTTTCACCCGTTCTTCCAGGCTAAGGATGCGCCGCTCAGCTTCCATTGCTTCATCAGCCAGCAAGAGATTACGGATGCTATAGGCTTCCTGCACAGTTGCCTGCCATTGCCTCCTGTATGATCTGCCGGCGCGTTTTAGCATGAGCTGCCTTCCTCCGCGTTCATCCGGTCCGCGATCGCCCGGGCGGCTTCCCGGTCTGCCATGAACTCCGTGGCATACTCCCGGTTTCCGCTGTGATCCACGGCGTTCACATCCAGCAGCCGGTACACCGCGTACATCTTGGTGTCGCCGATCAGGTTGCTGCTTACCTTCCATTTGCTTTCCATGGGCGGTCTCCTTTCAGCGTGTGTTACAATCCCTTGGAAGGGAGGTGAATACAGTGACAGAATCTTCCGGGTTTCCTCAGAATGAGGCGGAGGCCTTGGCCATGTTCTATGTGCAGAATGTGGTTTTCCAGAAACAGCCAGCCGCGACATGGACGCCTGAAGCCCTGATGAAGGCGTACCGAGAGGCTTACCTGCAGTTCAACGCAGCCAATAAGCAGCTCAAACAGTTTGGTCAGTAGCCTGCCAGATAACCGATGTTGATGATCTGCACGATCATCTCTGCATTCAGCCTGTATTGCTCTTGCACAGCAATATCGGCTGTTTTCATGTCAACCCGGCTGTTCTGCTCAATCAGGCCTTTGCACAGTCTGGTTATCATTTCCTTAGGGAGCACCAGAATTGTCATAATGCTCATCACGGTTTCCGCATTTTTCCTATACTGCCGCATCTGATCCCCTGTGGCGCGGTTCATATCAATCTGGTCATTGGCCATAATCAGGCCGTCTGCGTATTGGCTCAGTTCTTTCTTAAATATTGATGCGTTCCTCCATGCTCTTCTCCTATCCGTCAATCGTGTTCTGGTTCAAAAACTTGTACAGCTCCGCCCGGTGCACCCGCAGCAGGCGCTTCTTGGCGCCCGGCGGCGACAGGTCCACCTTGGGCAGGCGCTCAATCAGGCGCATCGCCGTGGCGCGGCTGCAGTTCAGCAGCTGCTGGATATCCTTCGCGGACACCATCATCGGCAGATCCGCTAACATGTTCCGGGGCAGTTGATAGTCCATCCTCACGCCTCCTTGTCCGCTCTGCCTTCCGCCTGCAGCCTGATCTCCTGGATCAGCTGTTCCAGCTCGCCCAGCGACTCCGCCATCTCAGCCAGCTCCGCCCGCTCCTGCTCGCACACCTTGCCGTCCTTGGCGATGGCCAGCAGCTTGCGGCTGGTCTCCTGCAATGTGCCGTCCTGGTCCATCACCGCCATGCGCACCGCCAGGCGCTCAATGCTGCCCGCGTCCGTGCACACCGGGCGGTCGGCGCCAATGGGGCAGCTTTCCGCGCAGTACAGCGCCTTCAGCTCCGGCGCCCGGTACAGGTCCGCCATCATCACCACGCTGTCCACCGGCACCACCTTGGTGATGCCCAGCTCGTAGTTGGCCAGGGTGCTCACACTCACACCCAGCAGCTCCGCCGCGCCCTCGCGGCTGTTCAGCTTGTCGTTGCGCTTGGCCGCCTCTTTCCTGCAGCGGAAGTAGATGTTTTCCTGTTCGTTCATTCAGTCGCTCTCCATTTCGTGAATGATGTTGCTGTGTTAAACTGGGCCCATAAAGGTTGGGGGTGTCCAATGATCAGTCATGAGGTTTTTGCTTTTCTCAAAGCTTTCAGGGATGCCGGTGCCTTATCTGAGGAAACCGCCATCGTGCCGCCCGCCGGGCTGAATGAATCCTGGTTGTCCGGGCTGCTGGAGGACGGCGTCCTGGCCGAATACCGCCATATGTTCCCGCCCGCCATTCCCGGCGATATGCCCAGCTTCGAGCGCCGCTATTTCCTCACCGCCTGGGGTGTTGACCGGATGGAGGACTACCTGATAGCCAAAAAGGAGGCGCGGGCGGTAAAGCGTGACAGGATATGGACCCGTGGGATCGCCATCGTTGCGCTTCTTATTGCCTTAGCATCCCTGCTATCAGAACTGCGGTTGATACCACTGCCGAAGTTAGGGCAATAACAAAGTCCCAGTGTCTGCCCTTCCACGCCTGCTGTTGTTCCTCGGATAGCCGTTCCCAATCCTTGGGTTTGAACAGCATCCGCCGTGGCGGCTCAAAAAAATCTCTGATCTTTTCTTTCACGCCGTCTCCTCCTTCTTCTCCTGATACAGCACCCGCCACATCGTTTCCACATCCATCCCCAGGGCCCGGGCGATGCGCTCCGCCACAGCGGGGGAGGGGCGGCGGGTGCCGGATTCATAACTGGCGATGGCGCGCTGGGTAACTCCAACGCGCTTCGCAAGCACGGTCTGTGTCATTCCTTTTTCCCGTCTGATACTCCCCAGTGATTTCATTCTTCCTCCCTGATATGAACAAAGTGAGTAGGTATGACGCAAAGATACCACACTTCTTTCATGTTGTAAACCCCTTTTATGAACATTTTGGTGGTTTTTATTATGAACCAACTGTGCTAAATTGTGAACAGGTGATAACATGATCGGGAAAAGCTTGAAAAAACTAAGGAAACAGCACAATGAGACTCAGACAAAAATGGCTGAGCGGATTGGTGTAACTCAGCGCACAATCGCCAATTGGGAATCCGGAAGCAGGAATCCCGATCTTGAAATGCTCACAAAAATTTCAAAGATTTACGATGTCACCACCGACTATATCCTGGGCTTGACGGACGATCCGCAGCGGGAACAGCCCGCTACCATCGCTGCCCGGCCCACTGCCGGCATGGCGCCCATCTCGGAAGAACGCCTGCAGGAGATCATTGATGAGGCCGTTGCCGCCATCCGCGCCGAAGCGGCCAAAAACGATAAAAAGCCCAGGGAATAGCCCCTGGGCTTAATTGGACCAAAGGAGCAGCACATGACAGACTTGGCCCGTTACAGTGAAAATACCTTTGAGCGCATCAAACACTTTACCGAAGAGGGCATTGAATTCTGGTATGCCCGGGAGCTGCAGCGGGTGCTGGAGTATACAGAGTGGCGCAACTTCGAGTCCGTCATCGACAAGGCTAAGGAAGCTTGTGTTAACAGCAGTAATCAGGTGGCCGATCATTTTGTTGACGCCAACAAAACGATACCGATGCCCAAAACGGCCAGTAAGCAAATCGAGGATTACATGCTCTCCCGCTACGCTTGCTATCTCATCGTGCAGAATGGAGATCCACGCAAAGAAATCATCGCTTTGGGCCAGACCTACTTTGCGGTCAAGACCCGCCAGCAGGAACTGATTAACAATTACGACAGCCTGCCTGAGGATCAAAAACGCTTGGCGATACGGCAAGAAATGATTGCGCATAACAAGTCCTTGGCTGAAGCGGCCCAGATGGCTGGGGTAGAGACACCGCAGGAGTACGCCGTATTCCAAAACAAAGGCTACCAGGGCTTATACGGAGGCCTGGGCGCCAAGGAGATCCACATCCGCAAAGGGTTAAAAAAGAGCCAGCAAATACTTGACCACATGGGCAGCACTGAGCTGGCCGCCAACCTCTTCCGCGCCACCCAGACAGATGAGAAGCTGCGCCGTGATCAGGTGCAGGGAAAGGAAGCCGCCAATCAGACGCATTTTGAAGTTGGCAGCAAGGTGCGCAAAACTATTAAGGAACTGGGCGGTACCATGCCGGAGAACCTGCCAACACCTTCAAAGAGCATTAAGCAGATTGAAAAGGAGCATCAGAAGAAGCTGCCTGATAGTGAAGTTGAATGACCTCAATTCGCCATGGTCGCCTGCCCTTGCTGGCGCTCGTTCATGCTTGCTGGCTCATTGGGCTTACGTGTCGCCTGTTTCCGCCACTGGCGGCGGCAACACTCCGCCCCATCGCCGCTCGGCCCACCGCCGGCATGGCGCCCATCTCGGAAGAACGCCTGCAGGAGATCATTGATGAGGCCGTTGCCGCCATCCGGGCTGAAGCGGCCAAAAACGATAAAAAGCCCAAGGAGTAATCCCTGGGCAATAAAATAGCTAAGGAGTCCGCCATGAAGAAATTGCTTTGTATCCTCCTGGTTATTCTTCTCTTGCCCGTGGGTGGCGCGCTCGCATCCTACGACCTGACCGGCTATTCAGACCAGCAGCTTGCGGATCTTGCGTCCGCCATCGCCGCAGAGCAGCTTGCCCGCTCCAGGACTTCCGGGCAATACCTGCTTCAGGGCACCTATGACAAGGCGACCATCGGCTTGAAGGATATCAAGGTTCAGCAAAGCGGCAATGACCGGCTGCTGATCCTGGTCTTCGATTTCTCACACAGCAGCGATGATGCAGAGATGTTTTCTTTTTCAGCCAGCATCAAGGTCTTCCAGGACGGCATTGAGCTGGATAACGCCTATTTCTATGACCATCCTTCTTCCGGAAACGGCTTAAAACAGATTAAGAAAGGCGCCGTCCTGGAGGTAACGGAAGGATACAAGCTGACCTCTGGCTCCCCGGTCGAGATTGAGATGAATGAGATATTCAATTTCGGGGGACGCAAGCCTGACGCCATCACGCTGAACCTGCCGTAATAAGCGCTTCCCGCATCACCGGCTTTGTGAAGGCCTATAAGCGGCCAAAACGATAAAAAGCCCGGGGAGTAACCCCCGAGCTTGATTGGACCAAAAAACATCTGTTGGAAGTATTGACTGAGATTAGGATATAATGGTATCATATGATACCAAGTGATACGGAGGACTTGCTTGGTGCGTGATGTAACGGCAGCAGCCGCATTCCTGGGGGAAGTTTTGACGCTGCTTGATCAAGGCTGGACCTGCTTGGTTGACTTGAATAAGCGGAAAAACAGGGATTATTGTGATGAAATTGGCATGCCGTATCAGATGGCAAATGCTGCGGCGAAAGAAAGCGTGCGGTCGCTCTCTGTAGATACGGTTGATGATACGCTTATTTGCGGGCCTAATCCTGATTTGAAGAGGAAGAGTCTGGACCACTTTTACGAGTTTTCCGCTCTGCACGATGAAAGAAGGGTCTTCCTGCGTTTCAAAATTGATAGGGATAGAGGCAGACTTTACTTCAATAGTTTTCATGGCGATACACCTCATCTTTTCTTATCAAGTGGCAGGTATCGCTAAGACATAAATAGGAGGGAAGAAAATGAAGTATTGCTACGAATGCGACAATGAGAAGGACTTTCACTTCAACGAGTCCATGCGCGCATTCAATGTGAAGGGAGAGAAGTACGACATCAAGGCGCAGGTCGCTGTGTGCGATCACTGCGGAGAGGAAGTATATGATCCTGACTTGGATCCAATATATCAGGAGCAGGCGTTTGATTTGTATCGTAAAGCCCATCGACTGCTGAGCCCTGGGGAAATAACGGCTATCCGGGAGAAATATGGTCTGGCGATTGATCGCTTTTCTGAGCTGATTGGCATGGGAAAGAAGACTCTCTGGCGATATGAGAACGGCTACATACCTGACAAAGTTTACAGCAACCTGATCAGATTCCTCGAAAATCCCGACAACTTTCGCAATATCTTTGAGGCTGAAAAAGCGATGCTTCGGGTCGATGAAGTTGAAAAGGTGAAGAGTGCTCTCACGCATATGAATAAGTTGGAGCGGGAGGACTGTGTGATGGTTTCTGCCAGTTTGGAATGGCTGCCAGATAACATCATTGACTTCCCGCAGAAGGATGTGGTTTCCACATGGAACCGCGGAACGAGGATGGAGTATGACGACGAAAAGCAACGCGCATAGCAGCATGCAGTTTGAAGGATATGATGTTTTGAATATGTCCTTCAATATGAAGGATTCGGCAGACGAGGAAGATGGCAAGAGTATAAAGTATAGCCCGAGATTCAGCCGAGAAGTCAGGAAGATAGATGGTTCAAGGTATGACCTGTTTTTGTCAGCGGGTGTAGGAGAAAAGGATGATTCCTTGCCTTTTTCCCTGAGCATTGAATTGTTGGGACACTTCGTGTTGAAGGATGTTGAGGATATAGAAAAGGCAATGACCATCAACGGTATGGCAATCCTGTTTCCCTATTTAAGAGCGATACTGAGCCAAATGACTTTGCTTGCTAACATCTCACCTCTTATACTTCCTACATATAACATAGCCCGTATGTTTCAGGATGCGGACAATCAGCCAGATGATGGGGATACAGAACAGACAGAGGCAAACTAACCCAAACGTTCAGACAGGTAGGGATTATCTCCTGCCTGTTTTTATTCGAGGGTCACATGACACAATACGAGTGCCTGGAGCAGCTGGCCGATCAGTATAATATCCTTATCAACACCCAGGTCATGCGTGAGGATGATCCCCTTGATGGCCTGTTTGTGTCCCTGAAAGACGGCGGATCCATGATTCTGATCAACCGCCACCGCACGCTGGCCCAGCGCACCGCCGCCCTGGCGGAGGAGCTGGGGCATTATTTCCGCAGCGTGGGCGACCTGCGGGACCTGTCCGACATCGCGGCCGCCAAGTCCGAGCTGTCGGGCCAGGCATGGAGCTATGACTGGCTGCTGCCGCCGCCCGTTTTAGAGGCCGCCATCAAAAACGGCGAGGGCGCGTCCTGGGCCGTGGCGGAGGAGGTGAATCTGCCGGAGGATTTTGTGCAGGAGGCGTCTCGCTACCACCTGCGCCGCTGCCGCCCGAAAGAAAAAAGCTCGCCCCAGGCGGTGCAGGAGATCGTGCGCCGCCGGGAGGCCAGGCTGGCCTGGCAGACCGCCAGGGAATCAGCCAGTAAGCAACCGGCTCAGCCAGCAGCGCCGCGCAAGCGGCAGAACAGCGCGCCCAAAGAGGCCGCGAAGGAAAAGCCGGGCATCAGCCTCGGCTTTGGGGAGGACTACCGCGCCCGGGCCCATGAGCTGTTTGGCCTGGCGCCTGATGACCGGCGCTGGGACGCCATTATCATGGCCATGCTGATCACCGGCTGCCGCGACCGCGCCCAGAAGAAGCTTGTCAACACGTACAGCTTCTATTTCCCGCCCGTGGTGGTGCGGGGCGGACGCATCTATCACACCAGGCTGAAATACACTCCCTGCCCGGCCACCCAGCGCCGTCGCCTGGAAAGGTTTGGGTATTACGGGCAAGCGGTCAACAGGACGTCATGACCGCCGTGATCTACCTCCGCTATTCCTCCCGTGCCCAGCAAACAACAGAAACCAGTGTAAACGTGTTGAGGTGAGATGTGGTAATGATTACTACCGGAGGCCTATATAGAATATACATTGATGAGGTGGGGAATGGCACAGTAAATACTAAAACACTGGAAAACAACTCCAGATTCTTGACGCTCACCGGTGTAGTGATGGAATCAGAATATGTAAAAACACAAGTGGTCCCAGCCCTTGAATCCTTAAAGCGTGACCACTTCGCAAAGCATCATCCAGATGAACCCATCATCTTGCATGCTTCAGAATTAAAAGGTAAAGGCAAGGAGTTTGCGTGTCTAAAGGATCCGGCCGCGCGCTTCGCATTCGATCAGGCGTTATTTTCCTTTATTGATGAGCTTCAAGTAAGCATTATTAGCGTGACAGTTGATAAGCCTTCATTTGTACAGAGTCAAGTACGTGTTGGGAGGAGCCCTTATACAACCTGTTTGTTAAACCTTCTGGAAAGATACTATCTGTTTCTTCAGGATAACTCCGCGAGAGGGGATGTAATGATCGAAGGTGGCGATAAGTCCAGAGATCGTTCTGTGCGGGACATGTATGGAGAGATTTATTTGAATGCAGCTGGTTTGATTCATCGTTTCTCTGACAGGTTCACATCAAAAGAAATTAAAATCAAACCAAAGGTTCAGAATATTGCTGGCTTGCAGATTGCTGATATCGTTGGCCTCCCGATAAGAAAACATGCGCTAAGACAACACGGGATAGAAGTAAACATAAGCACATTTGAGAGTAGATTTTATAATGTTATCGAGCCGAAAATTAGAAGGGCGAAAAACGGCAAAGTAGAGGGATTCGGAACAAAATGGTTAGCATAAAAAAGAGCCTTTCGGCTCTTCCGATGGTATTCCCATCTCCCTCCAACTTGTGGATTGACAATATAGTATATGACGCAAATAAAGTTTGTCAACCCGGTCTTGTATTTTTTATGAACATCGAGGGGCCGATATGAATGCCGTGACGGCTCAATGAAAGGGGAATTTTGTGGCGCTAAAAAAACGTCCAGATGGCCGCATCCACGTGCAGAAACGCTATGAAGACGCAAAAGGCGTCAAGCGCAGCAAGTCTTTCTATGGTTGGTCCAGGGCTGAGGTGGAGGAAAAAATCTCGACATTTTCCCGCGCCCTTGAAGATGGCCAGCGGATCGGCGCGGGGGACTGCACCGTTCGGGAGTGGGCCGAAGAATGGCTGAAGACCTACAAAGAGCCGCATATCGGCATCAAATCAATGGAGAGCTACACCGCTAATATCAGGCTTATCAATGACGCCATTGGCAGCATGAAGCTAAAGCGCGTACAGCAAGCGGATCTCCAGCGCATTCTCAACGCCCGCGCCGGCCTGTCCGGCTCCTCAATTCGCAAGACAGCGATGACGATTCGCGCGCTTTTCAAGGCTGCGGCGGTCAATCGGGTGATTCCTTTCAGTCCGGCGGAGGGCCTGATTTTGCCGCGTTTTGAGGATGGCAGCCACCGCGCGCTGACACAGCTGGAGATCGATGCCCTCACAGGGGCCGCCCAGGCGCTGGATATCCAGACGCGCAAACCCCACCGCTTCGCCCTGTCGGCGATGCTGATGCTGTTCGCCGGCTTGCGCGGGGGAGAAGCCGCGGCTTTTCGCGTTGGTCGGGATGCTGACTTGGCAGCCGGCTCCCTAAAGGTCAATCAATCAGTTTCCTTTGCGAAAAATCAGGCAGTATTGAAAGAGCCAAAAACCGCGGCAGGAAAACGTACTATACCCATTTTCCCGCCATTGCGGCCCTTTTTGGAGACTGCTGAGCCGGGCTATGCCGCCAGGCCTTCTGACGGCGTCCAGGCGCGCAACAAAAAAGAAAAGGCCGCCAAGCCCATCAGCCGGCAAGCCTGGCGCATCGCCTATAAGGAATTTATGGACATGGCCGGCGTCAGCTGCACCCCCCACGATCTGCGGCACACCTGGTTTACCATGTTGTATGATGCCGGCGTCGATGTCAAAACCGCGCAGCGCTGGGGCGGACACGCCTCCGTTACCGTCACGATGGAGATATATACCCACCTCTCGCAGGAGCGCGAAACAGCCTCAGAAAAGCTTATCCAAGAGTACTTTTCAAAGGACGAAAAAGGTAAAAATGCAGGTAATAAAGAAAATGAAAATTCAAATACTCGTTGATATATATGATAAATCCAACACAATTCCTTACTGCCTCTTAATCAGGGTGTCCCGGGTTCGAGTCCCTGAAGGCGCACCATCCGAAACTCCTTGAATTCGAGTGATTTCAAGGGGTTTTTTGTTATAAATAACATTTCGCTTGAATGTTCTTAATGCT
>Ga0123334_1004878_pt1 | contig 13328 bp, 12 predicted proteins | sample BiotimSIPDNA_FD_89706 | JGI IMG/M metagenome (GOLD analysis project Ga0123334, IMG submission 89706) | Anaerobic biogas reactor microbial communites from Washington, USA - Biogas_R1 time_0 SIP DNA | ecosystem: Engineered > Bioreactor > Anaerobic > Unclassified | place: Washington, USA... | reverse complement strand
CAAGCGGTTGCCTTCTACTTCACATACACATACTCTGCAGTTGGCTTTTATCGACTGGTCAGGATGAAAACACAGGGTAGGTATTTTTATACCGACTTCGCTAGCAGCCTGCAGGATGGTAGAGCCCTCAGGAACGGAGGCTTTAATTCCGTCTATTGTCAGGTTAACCATTCATATTCCCTCCTTTGCTCTTTCCTACACGAATTTAGCTTCGTAGTCGGCTTTAAAGTGCTTGATGGTGGTCAATACCGGAGCAGGAGCAGCCTGACCCAAGCCGCAGAGACAAGAATAGGACATTACTGTACCTAACTTCTCCAGCACAGCAACATCTTTGTTCGAGCCTCGTCCCTCGTTAATCTTTTCCATTAGTTCTGCGGTTCTGGCGGTGCCTTCGCGGCAGGGAGCACATTTTCCGCAGGATTCATGTTCAAAAAAGCCTGCTATCCTGGTGGCTACATCCACAATATCCCGGCTCTCGTCAATAACGAAAGTAGCCCCTGAGCCTAGAGTTGCTCCAATAGCGGACATGGAGTCGAAAGCCACCGGGGTATCCAATAAGGCATCAGGGATGAAAGCACCTGAAGTTCCGCCGATTTGCACAGCCTTAAATTTTTTATCACCCGGGATGCCTCCGCCGAATTGAAAGACTATCTCCCTGATAGTGGCGTTGGTGGGAACCTCAAAAAAGGTTCTGTTGTTGATATCGCCGGTCAGGGTAAAGACTTTGGTTCCCGGATAGGCCGGGTTGCCGATGCTGGCATACCAATCTGCTCCCTTTTCGACTATGACGGGGATGTTGGCGAAAGTCTCCACATTATTGACTATTGTGGGTTTGGACCATAGTCCTTCAGAAGGTGGATAGGGGGGTTTAAAGCGAGGTTCACCGCGTTTTCCTTCAATAGATTCGATAAGAGCGGTCTCTTCACCACAAACATATGCTCCGGCTCCGCTTCTTACTTCGATATCAAAATCTTTTACCAATCCCTTTTCTTTAGCCTGGTTAATTGCAGTATTCAGGGTACTTACCAGGAAAGGGTATTCTCCTCTAAGATATATATAACCTTGGGTCGCTCCAATAGCATAAGCACAAATAGCCATTCCTTCAATTAAAGTGTGCGGGTCGTTTTCCATGATCAATCGGTCTTTGTAAGTACCTGGTTCGCCTTCATCAGCATTACATATGACATATTTCTGATCAGCCTGTGCGCCAGCGGCAAAAGACCACTTCATTCCACAGTTAAAACCAGCACCGCCGCGGCCTCTAAGGTTGGATTTCTTGACTTCGGCAATGAGATCTGCGGTATTCATAGCACGAGCTTTTTCCAGGGACTTATAACCGCCCTGAGCCAAATAGTCATCGATCTTCAGAGGGTCGATTTTGCCGTAGTTCCGCAGCACTATACGCATTTCTTCGGCCATTCGTATGCCTCCTTTCTGTTTTCTCTAATAACCCCAACTAAAGTTTTTTGATGTCCCGTTTTATTTATATTCCGCAATAATGGCCGGGATTTGTGCTGGACTTACATCCAGGTATGGCTTACCGTTGATGGTAATGACCGGTGTAGCCTGGCATTGCCCAACACACTCGGTGAATTCCAGAGCAAATTTTCCATCGGCCGTACTTTCTCCCATCTTGATTCCCAGTTCTCTTTCCAGGGCCGCTACAACATCTGCTGCTCCAGCAACATGACAGGGAGCACTTTCACATATTCTAACAACATTCTTACCGCGAGCTTCAACCGAAAACATAGAGTAGAAAGTGGCGATACCATAGGCTTCGGCAGTTGATAATTTGAATACACGAGCAGCTTCAGCTATTGCTTCCTCCGGCAGGTAACTGAATTCCCTCAATAGCGCATGGTAAGCCTCAATAATTCCGCCTGCTTTTCCATCGTACTGGGCAATTATCTCCTTATAATCCATCATCCTATACCTCCTTCCTTTGCCTATTTGGTTTGTAGTAACTCCAATAGAGCTACTAGTCCACACTTATGCTTAACATAATATAATACGCTCTAAATAGAAAGTTCAAAATTTCTCAAATTACCAGAATTTTTTGGGATTTATTAGTGAATGGTTCGTTTTATTCCTTATTCATTAGTTTCTTAATTATCTGGTTGGTCAATACTAAAAAATGAGTCAAGGGAAGTTCTGTGTAATAAGTTTTGGATTCAAATAGAGTTATTGGTAAATAGTCTGATTAGAAATAATTTTAGGGCAAGCGTTCAAGCTTGCCCTACATTATTCTTGCTTTTCTGATAACCCAGGAAGCTATGTTTGACTCTACTGCAAAAAAACCTTTTTGTTGCATGGGGTTGCATAAATATTACTTTTTGCAGTGGAATCATGTTTAAATATTGAAGGATTTAGCCCTCTTCACTTCCTCCTGGCGCCAGAAATAATGGGGGGAGTCGCCCCATTTCCAATAGCCCAACTTAAACCCGCCGGCCTCAACCGCCGCTGTTATTTCTTCCATACTCTTCTGCTCTTTATTATCGTAAAGAGAATAATCCCCCCGGTTCTCTTCCGGGGTGAGTACCGGCATTATTATATTGGCACCGGCCATTAACCCCAATCTTAGTCCTAACGGATTAATGCTCTGCAAAGCGGTGGAAGCCACCATATTAATATCCGGCATGGTCAGGCGGGCCAGGGCCAGCATCTTAATGGTTAGGGTAAAGACATCTCGCTCTTTGCTATCCGGTACCCGCGCCAGGGGAGTATCGGAGTGGGGGATATAGGGACCCAAACCCAGCATATCAATATCCCTTTTTTGAAAAAAGGTAAGGTCTTGAGCTAGCTGTTCACTGTTTTGTCCGGGCAGTCCTACCATGATCCCTGTACCCACCTGATAGCCGATATCCTTCAAGGCGTCCAAACATTCCAACCGTCTATCATATAGCTGGGAGGGAGGATGTATTTTTTTAAACAACTGGGGGTCAGAAGTTTCGATGCGCAAGAGGTAACGATGAGCACCTGCCTGCCAGAGTTGCAGGTATTGCTGGTAGCTCAATTCGCCCACACTCAATGTAACCCCCAGGCCCTGATGGCCCCGCTGTTTGCTGCTGAGAATAATTTTCTCGACTATAGCCGCTAAAAGATCTACCTGGCCCTGGCTGTCTATCTCCCCCGACTGCAGGGCAATGGATTGCAAGCCCAGGTCGTAAGCCATCATAGCTAATTCTATTATTTTTTCTTCATCAAGCTGATAACGATGGATATTTTCGTTACTTTTCCTCAAGCCGCAGTAAAGGCAGTTGCGTGGGCAATAGTTGGAGAATTCGATAAGTCCACGCAAGTATACTTCATTACCCAGATGTCTAATGCGGGTATTATGGGCCGCTTGCAGCAGGGAATTAAAGACTTCCGGATCCTGGCTGTTTAAAATTTCAACAAATTCCTGTTCCAGATAAGGGCTCATCTTCAAAACACTCCTTGAGGATAGCAATCAATTGCTCCAAGTCAGCAGGGGGGAGCGAATTGGCGTTGTCTATCAACAGTCCATATTTATCATTCAGCTTTATGCGCAATGGCTTAAAAGGTATATCAACAAAATTTCCCAGCAGCTGTGCCCACCTGCTACCATAAATCCTAGCCCAACGCATTTCTATTTGGGGATAAATATGCAATATCTGATTATCGCAAAAAAGAAGGTATTCCTCACCGTCTTTTTCCGGGTACTGCTCAAGAATGCTCTTAAGTTCTTCTAAGGAGTTCTGCAATTGATTCACCACCAAACATAATTTAGAGGAATAAATCCCTCTCTCCATTCTCTATAAGCTCCAACATTTCCACTACCGTAGCTCTCACTTGTTCATTGGGAAGAGCTGCCAGTTCCTTATCTATTAAATAGGAAGCCGCCTCTTTGGTTTCTTCGCTGGCATAGTCTAAAAGGTATTCCTTAAAGGTCAAAATAGCGTTGGGCATACAAAGATTATGGATTTTACCTTTCTTGGCTATTCCCATAAAGCAACTGCCGGTACGACCACAGCGATAATCAGCCGTACAAAAGGAAGTGATAAAACCGAGTTTGGCCATGTCCCGGATGGCTTCATCCAGGCTGCGGTTATCGCCCAGAATAAACTGCTGCCGTTGATAGTCTACCGCATCTTCACTATAGCTTCCCACGCCTATATTAGAACCGGCATCTATCTGGCTGCAACCCACCTGAATGACCTCATTGCGACTCTCTGCATTCTCGCGGGCGGTCAATATCATTCCAGTATAGGGAACAGAAAGACGAATAACCGTAACCAGATTTTTGAAGGTCCTATCATCCGCATAATAGCTGTTGTTTTGCAGAAACGGGGTATTCAAAGCAGGCTGCAGGCGGGGAAAAGATATAGTATGGGGTCCAACCCCACCGAATTTTTCCTCCAGATCAATGGTATGCATTAAGAGTCCCATTACTTCAAACTTCCAGTCATACAGGCCAAAAAGGGCTCCAATACCCACATCATCCACCCCGGCATCCATAGCCCGGTGCAGGGCGTATAGACGCCAACCGTAATCCGCTTTTAAGCCACGGGGATGAAGCTTTTTGTATGAAGGATAGTGGTAGGTTTCCTGGAAGACTTGAAAGGTGCCGATGCCTACTTCCTTTAATATACGGAGATCTTCAATGGACATGGGTGCAGCGTTAACATTGACCCGGCGAATTTCACCATTTCCTTCTTTGGTGGCATAGGCAGTTCTCAAGGTATCGGCAATATAATTGACATCAGATTTGGGATGTTCTCCATAAACCATGATCAAGCGTTTGTGGCCTTTACCTATCAGAGCTTTAATTTCTGCGCTTAACTCTGGGGCATTCATTCTTTTTCTGATGGTTTCCCGGTTATCGCAGCGAAAACCACAATACACACAGTTATTTACACAATAGTTGCTGACATAAAGCGGAGCAAAAAAAACAATCCTTCTTCCATAGACCTTATGTTTAATCTGTAGACCGGTAGCATACATTTCCTCCCAGAGCTCTTCATCAGTGCAATTAAGCAGGGCGGCTGTTTCCGCTGGTTCCAGACGGTTCAGCTCCAGGGCTTTGGCCATGATTTCTCGAATTTGCTGCTTTTCCGGCTGTTTGTTGGCCATCAGGGTTTCCTGGATAAAGCCTTCGTCAATAAAGCTTTTCCCATTATTCTTGTACTTCTCAACCTGCTCCGGCTTAATAACACTATCAATCCACCGGTTAAGTGATACCGCTTCCATACCAATTCTCCTCCTTTTAACCCTTAAACTGAATAAAATAAAACCGCTCACCCCAAAAAGAGGCAAGCGGTCAATACTTACTTTGCTTCCCCCCTTTAACTCAGTTCCTACCTCATTATCAGGGTGTTAATATGCTGTTGTTACAATCATTCTTAGCTTCCTTTAGTTAAGGCGCTTTTTACGGTTACGCCGGATATATTTCCTAGTTTCCCGGTTAGGGCTCCCAATTCATCGGTACTGCCGTCTACAATTAAAGCAATAACGGCCAGATCTTTTTGGCGATAGGGAAGTCCCATACGACCAATAATCATACTGGCATGGTTAGTTAAAACCTGGTTTACCTGGGGAACGGCATCACGATTTTCCACCACTATACCTATTACTCCAAGGCGCTTGTCAGACAAGGGCTTTTCCTCCCTCCAACGGAACATCTCTAATTTACCTTTAGCTGGCACTAATTGCTGATGGCCAGTTGATTTAGCTTGTATAAATATACCGCTCCAGCGTCCTTAATAGCGACCGAAGGAAGCACCAGTTGTGCCTGACAGGGTGCTATGCATGGGCAACACCTGCGGCTTGTTTCGCGGCTCAAGGGGTACCGCATCAAAAGGGGTTTTTACAGTAGAGTCGCAGTTTAATTAATAAAAGAAAGTGCTTATCCTGATAAGGACTCAGGATAAGCACGGTATTAGCTGGATGTCCTGACCCCTCTAAAGCAGCTTATGCCTTTTTATCAGGGACTAAAACTAATTGTATTATTTGTATAATACCTTATCAGTAAAAGAAATACCAGTAAAATTTATTTGCAGATATTTAGTTAAACTTGGCCTGGTAGTCAGCATTAAAGTTCTTTATGGTAGTAAGCACCGGAGCAGGTGCTGCCTGGCCCAGCCCGCATAGGCAGGCTACTGACATTACCTTGCCCAAACGGCCTAGAAGTTCAACATCTTCCGCACTGCCTTCGCCGGCATTAAGCCGTTCCATCATTTCATGCATTCTCTTGGTACCTTCGCGGCAGGGTGAACACTTGCCACAGGATTCATGTTCGAAGAATTTGGCGATACGGGCTACGACATCAACAATGTCGCGGCTTTCATCCATTACGAAAACTGCACCGGAACCAAGCACGGCACCAATTGAGTTCATGGAGTCAAAATCAATAGAGGTATCCAAGTTGGACTCAGGGATAAAACCACCCGATGTTCCACCTATCTGCACCGCTTTGAACTTTTTACCGCCGGCTATACCGCCGCCGAGTCCGAAAATGACCTCTCTGATAGTGGTGTTGGTAGGTACTTCGAAAAAGGTGCGGTTATTGACATCACCAGTCAGGGTTAAAACTTTGGTACCTGGATAATTAGGAGCGCCAATGGCTTTGTACCAATCTCCGCCTTTTTCAATAATAATGGGAATGTTGGCGAAGGTTTCAACATTATTTACAATAGTCGGTTTTTGCCACAAACCAATAACCGGTGGAAAGGGAGGTTTGAAGCGGGGCTCACCCCGATGTCCCTCAATGGATTCAATCAGAGCGCTTTCTTCACCACAAACATAGGCTCCTCCACCCATCCGGACTTCCACATCAAAATCACCCAGTACGCCCTTGGCTTTAGCCTGGGCAATGGCCTGGTTTAAAGTGTCGACTACATAGGGATATTCCCCTCGGCAATAAATATAGCCTTTTTTGGATCCTATAGCATAGCCACATATAGCCATACCTTCGATTACGCTCTGGGGGTCGTTTTCCATAATGATACGATCTTTATAGGTACCGGGTTCTCCTTCATCTGCATTACAGACTACATATTTTTCTTCCGATTGCACCTGATAAGAGAAATTCCATTTCATGCCGGCATTGAAACCAGCACCCCCGCGTCCTCGCAGATTGGATTTTTTTACTTCTTCAATGACTTCCGTTTGCTTCATGCTGCGGGCCTTTTCCAGTGATTTGTAACCCCCGGCAGCAATATAATCATCGATTTTCAGTGGATCAATCTTACCGTAGTTGCGCAAGACTATGCGCATTTCCTCGGCCATTGTATTCCCTCCTTTCTTTTTCTTCTGCTTTACCTGTATTCAGCCAGAACCCCGGATACTTTTTCCGGAGTCATATCTCCATAGGGTTTACTGTTGACGGTAATAACCGGGGTGGCCTGACACTGACCTACGCATTCGCATAATTCCAGGGTAAACTTTCCGTCAGGAGTTGTTTCACCCATCTTGATTCCCAGTTCCTTTTCCAGAGCAGCTATAACTTCAGCGGCACCGGCTACATGGCAGGGAGCACTTTCACAAATACGGATAACATTTTTGCCTCTTTTTCCCACTTTAAAGTAGGAATAGAATGTGGCTACCCCCCAGGCTTTAGCGGTTGGAATACCAAAAACCTCAGCGGCAACCCGAACAGCATCTTCCGGAATATAACTGTATTCCCGTTGCAGGGCATGATAGGCTTCTATGATTCCGCCGGGAAGATCCTGGTATTTGCTGATTATATCCTCATAGTTTGCCATTGGTTAATATTCACCTCCCTGTTATTTAGCATTGTTATTTGAAACGCTTACGATTATAAATATTACCTTTGGTTAAACTGCACTCCTATCCAGAAGCAGTATCGAAACTTCCGAACCTGCTTCCATCGGTGGATGCCCGGGTGGAAAATCAATAAGGGCATTGCAATCTACCAAAGAACGAATCATACTAGGCTTTTGCCCGGGTAATATAGATACGGTCCATCCATCTTCTCGGGGTGTAGCCTGGGCCCGGATAAACCTGCGCGAAGCAGTTTTCTTGGCATAAGGGCTGGAGCATATGGCATTTACCCGGGGCAACAGAGGTTCAATTCCCTGTAAAGCTCTTAAGGCCGGGGCAGCAAAAAGATGATAGCCTACTGCACAGGCTGCCGGATTACCGGAAAGCGAAATAATGAGCCGGGAACCCAGTAGGGCACCTCCATTATGACTTCCTGGTTGTATGGGAATCTCCCGAAACAGGGGACGAGCTCCAATTTCATCTATTAATACATGAATCTCATTAATACCATCGGTATAAGTCCCGCCGGTGGTTATTACCAGCTCAGACTGCTCCAGCATTTGCAAAAGCTGGGTTTTGATTTGAGTCATATCCTTTTGGCCGGCCAGCTCAATTGAGCTTATCAGGCCTCCGTCCAATTTGACCAGGGATGCCAGCATAGGGCCGTTGGCATCGCGAATTTCTCCCCTGGCGGCTTGGCTTGAACAGGGTACTACATTTGAACCCAGGCTTAATATCGATACTCGGGGACGGCGATAAACCTGGATCTGCCCATGGCCAAAGGTAGCCAGTAAGGCCACCAATCCCGGTGTAATCCGGGTAGCTTGATCCAATATCAAATCTCCTTTATGAAAATCCTCCCCGGGTTGTTTAAAATTGTTCCCGGGCTTGACAAATTCAAGAGATTTCAGATAATTGTCCTTGATTTGTACTTTTTCATGTGGTATAACGGCAACTGCTCCATCTGGAAGCAATCCACCTGTCAATACTCCGACTGCTTGCCCGGGAACCAGAGGAGAATTTGGTACCTCACCCATCTTAAGCTGACCAATAACCAGGAGCTGGTCGTAATTACCAGATAAATCAGGATTTACAGCATAACCATCTACAGCTGATCGCAGTTCACCAGGCATATTGCAATCGGCCAAGATCTCAGTACTGCTAATCCTTCCTACTGCCTCCAGTAAAGAAACTGGTTCAGCAGCCAGCGGTTCAATATTCTTAATTATTTCTTGCTGAGCATCTTCCAGACTATTAAGCATAATCGCTTTATACCTCCGGTATTAAAGATAAGTAGCTTTTCCAAAAGGACAGGCCGGGAAGTGACATACCTTGCAATCTTCACAAAAACCGCCATGTCCCAGGGCTACTATATCAGAACGGTTTATCCGTTCCTCGGCAAAAATCCGGGGCAGGAGTAAATCCAGGGTAGTAAACTTGCTATATAATGCTCCTCCCGGTACCCCACAAATGGGAACATGTCCCTGGTAAGCCAGCATAAACTGGGAACCAGGCAGAACCGGAGCACCATAGAATACTACTTCAGCTCCAGAGGCCTTTATTCCTAGCGGGGTAACATCATCCGGATCAACGGACATTCCGCCAGTTATGATAATAAAATCCGCGCCTTCTCCAATAAAACGCTGAATCTCCGCAGCAATAATTTCTGGACTATCAGGAACAATTGTCTGGCTCATAAAGCGCCCCCCGAAAGGGGTAATTTTTTTGCGTATAACCCGGCCAAAACCATCCTTTATTCTACCGTAGCAAACTTCATTGCCGGTAGTAATTACGGCCGTCCAGAGATTCTTAAAAGGCTTAACTGAAACCAGGGGACGGGGGTTAGAACAGAGTTTTTCTGCTTCTTCAACCAGGCTGCGCTCCACAGCGATGGGAACCACCCGGGTCCCTGCCAGCTTTTGTTCCTTTACTACGGTGCGATTATTGTGCAAAGTCGCGAAAATAACAGAATCGAGATTGTTTATCCAATGCAACTGGTCTACCTGTATCTTCAAAAGGCCATCGTAAGCGGCCATAAGATTAATCCGGCCATGGCTGGGCTCACTTAGATTAATACCTGGCCCGGACGCACTTTGCGCCAGGCGGAGAGCTGCCTCATCTTCGTGAATCAACTCCTCACCAGCTTCCCAGATATAAATGTGCTCCTTGCCCAGATCTTGCAGCAAAGGAACATCAGCAGCGGTAATGATTTGCCCCCTTCTGAAAGCGCGACATTTCTCTCGCCCCGGGATAATCTTGATTATATCATGACCTAAAACCTGGCCTATCGCTTCATTTACAGGTACCTTGCGCATTAACTATCCTCCTAGATTTTTTCCAGCTTAACTGCACAGACCTTGTACTCACCAGTACCGGTTATCGGATCAAGATGGTGACTGGTCAAAGCATTGGTGGGAGTCTCGCTGTAATGGAATGACATCCAGATTATGCCAGGCATTACCCGATCAGTCACTCGGACAGCGGTAACTACCTCACCACGGCGAGAAGTAACTTTCAACTTGTCACCGGTTTTAACTCCCATCTTCTCAGCATCAGCCGGATTAAGTTCTGCCATTTCCTTATCCCAAACACTCATTATTCCCATGGAATAAGGAGTTGTTACATTATAGTGCTGGAGAATTCTACCGGTGGAAAGCAGGAACGGGTATTCCTCATCCGGCATTTCTCCCGGAGGTATATGGTCGGAAGGCTGGAATAGACCCAGACCACGGGTGAATTTGCCCACATGCATGAACTGGGTGCCCGGGTGATCGGTGCTGGGACAGGGCCATTGCAGACTGCCTAATTCCTCCAGCCGGTCATAATTAATGCCTGCCATGGAAGGTGCCAGGGAAGCCATTTCGTCCCAAATCTCGCGGGGGCTTTCATAACTCATGGGATAGCCCATGCGGCTAACCATTTCGCAAATAGTCTGCCAGTTGGCTCTTCCCGGAATGGGTTCGATGGCTTTTCTAACTCTTTGTACCCGGCGCTCGGTATTGCTAAAGGTTCCATCACATTCGGCAAAACTGGCGGCAGGTAATACTACATCAGCATATTCGGCGGTTTCGGTAAGGAACAGTTCCTGAACTACCAGGAACTCCAGAGCTTCCAGCCCACCTCTAATGTGGTGGCTGTTGGGATCGGTCAGTACCGGATTCTCTCCCAGTATATACATGGCTTTTACACTGCCTTCGTGAGCGGCCTCAAACATTTCCGGAATTTTTAAACCAATCTTATCCGGCATAGGTCTGCCCCAGGCCTTTTCAAATTTTTCCTTGACTGCGGGCAGGGTGACATTCTGATAGCCCTGATATACATTGGGCAGAGCTCCCATGTCACAAGCACCTTGCACATTGTTCTGACCGCGAATCGGGCATACACCCACTCCTGCCCGGCCCATATGACCGGTTAGCATAGCCAGGTTGGCCAAACTCATAACATTTCGGGTTCCACAAATGTGTTCAGTTATTCCCAGGGTATAGAAAATCATGGCCCGGTCCGTAGTAGCGTATAGCCGGGCGACTTCATAAAGTACATCAACTGGAATGCCCGTTAATTCCGCTACATATTCGGGCGGGTAGTTTTCTACCGTGGCCTTGAGGGCTTCGTAGTTTTCGGTCCGCTCTTCAATAAATTTCTTGTCCTCAAGACCTTCTTTAATAATGATATGCATCAAGCCATTGATTAAGGGAATATCTGTTCCTGGTTTCTGGCGAAGCCAATAATCTGCTTCATCTACCAGGTCGATGTGGCGGGGATCGCAAACCACCAGTTTGCAGCCCCGGCGGGCGGCTTGCCGCATCTTGTAGCCGGTTACGGGATGAGCTTCAGTGGTATTGGTACCAATAAGGAATAGGAGTTCCGCATCAGTGGTAATTTCACTGATGGCATTAGTCATTGCGCCGCTTCCAAATGTGGTGGCCAGACCGGCCACGGTGGGCGCATGTCAGGTACGGGCGCAGTGGTCAACATTGTTGTTGCCCATAACTGCGCGGGTAAATTTCTGCACCAGGTAATTTTCTTCATTGGTACAACGAGCCGAACTCAGGGCAGCAAAGGATTCGGAGCCGTACTTAGCCTTTATCTCGCCAAAGCGCTGGGCAATCAAGTCAAAGGCTTCATCCCAGCTGGCCTCTTCGAATTTGCCGTTTTTCTTTATTAAGGGGGTGGTAAGCCGTTTTTCATTGTAGATAAAATCCCATCCAAAACGACCTTTAACACAGAGGGAACGCTGGTTGACCGTGCTGTCGGGATTGGAGAGAACACCTATTACCTTGCCATTTTTTACGGCCAGGTCAAAGTTACAGCCGGTTCCGCAGAAGGGGCAAGTGGTCCGTACTCTGTCAATCTCCCAACGACGACCCTGACCAACCATGGTTTTTTCCTGCAGGGCTCCGGTGGGACATACAGCTACACACTGGCCGCAGAAGACGCAATCAGAATCAATGTAGTCAACATCACCAGCAGTGGTAGCCTTGCGATGGAAACCCCGATTAAGGTAACTCAAGTTGTCCTGACCGGTCATCTCTTCGCAAGCACGAACACAGGCACCACAGAGTATACATTTGTTCATATCGCGCAAAATAAAGGGGTTGGTATCATCGATAGCATATTCATGTTTTTCACCAACAAAGGGGCTTTCCTTAACGCCATACTGGTAGCAATAATCGGCCAATTTACAGTCACCCAGTTTATCGCAAGTCATGCAGTCCAGTGGGTGATTGGCTACCAGCAATTCAAGGATGGTCTTCCTGGCTTCGACCACGGCGGGAGAATCGGTTTTAACTACCATTCCAGGGAAAATAGGGGTCACACAGGAGGCCGGTAAAAGACGATTGCCTTCTACTTCGACCACGCACAGGCGACAAGCTCCCAGGGCGCTGAGGTCAGGATCATAACAAAGCCTTGGAATATTAATCCCAACACTGTCAGCGGCCTTCATTATCGTTGTACCCGCCGGGACTTCAACCTCCTTTCCATCAATAGTGATTTTGATCAGTTCCACTCCCATCACTCCTTTCAAATTCTAACAACTCCCAAGAAATCAAACCTACAGACAAAAACGAGCCTCCCGTATTTGAAGAAAGTCCAATAATCACCTGTCAGGCTTATCCTATATAACCGGGGTCTAAAAATGGCTAAACCTAACTAATAGTGAATTTGGTCTCCTTTCCAAATAAGGGAGGCACAAGCGTTTCCACTTATACCGCGGCCGTTAAACCATGGATTAAAGACTCAATCCCAGTAAAAAGGAAGTATAAAATGCTTTAATCTGGCCATAAGTTTTATACTTCTTTAACGGGCTCAGGGAGCCTGGCTTTCTCCACCATAAAAGTTCGATTCTCCCTGAAAAATGAGTTTCAATCATTAGGCTCAAAGGCTTGGAGCCGGTTCTATTCAATTAAACAAAAAACAGGTGTTATGTGTTGTGAAAAAGCACAATAACACCTGTTCAATTAACTGAACAGTTCTTTCACTACTCCTTTCCACAATACGGGGAGGCATAAGTGTTTCCACTTATACCTATAGGCCCTGTAACCTGGATTTGTCTGCAGGTTAAGAGGGCTCGGAATACATATTAAGTT
>Ga0123334_1004875_pt1 | contig 13337 bp, 13 predicted proteins | sample BiotimSIPDNA_FD_89706 | JGI IMG/M metagenome (GOLD analysis project Ga0123334, IMG submission 89706) | Anaerobic biogas reactor microbial communites from Washington, USA - Biogas_R1 time_0 SIP DNA | ecosystem: Engineered > Bioreactor > Anaerobic > Unclassified | place: Washington, USA... | reverse complement strand
TTTCTGTTATACCGGCGTTTTATCGATTTTCTGTTTCCAAAGGCAGCCTCGGTGAATCTGTTCGCAAGACGTTTGCCCACAGGCCCGATAAAGCGCCGCATCATATTCGGCGGCCATGCGGACGCGCCCTATGAATGGACCTATTCCATGCACGGCAAGCTGGTTACACTGCTGCCCGTTATGGCCGGGGCGAGCCTATCATTACTTTTTTTGTTTGCATCCGATTTTGCATTGCTGCTCGGCAGGCTGTCGGGCGGCGCGGCCATGTCCGCCGCATGGAGGGGCATCGGGTTCGCGCAGCTGTGCACGATACCCTTTTTCGCTGCCGTTTTCTTCTTTGTCAACTGGCGCGTGGTCACCTGCGGGGCGAACGACAACCTGTCGGGCTGCTATGTGGCCATAGCCGTGCTCAAAGAGCTCCACGACCGGCATATAAGATTTGAAAACACCGAGGTCTGCTGCCTGATCACAGGCGCCGAGGAAGCGGGTCTGCGCGGCAGCCTTGATTTTGCGAAACGCCACCGCAAAGAAATGTCACAGATCGAAACGGTATTCATTGCGCTTGATACACTCAGGGAATGCGAACAGCTCCAGGTCTATTTACGGGGACAGACCGGAACCTGCAAAAACAGCCCCGAGGCGGCAAAGCTGCTGACCGACTCTGCAAAGCGGTGCGGGATCGATCTGCGCAAGGCGGGCCTGTACCCCGGCGCGACCGACGCGGAAGCCTTTTCGAGGCACGGGCTGAAGGCCGCCGCGCTCTGCGGCGTCGACCACCATCCGCAAACATACTACCATACCAGGAAGGACAACTGGTATAATGTCGATCCGGACTGCCTTGAAAAGGCGCTTGCAATATGCCTGGAAGCTGTCCTGCAGTTTGCAGGCAGCGAAGCAATCGATGAAAACAGCCCGGCATCTCCGATGATGCGGACATCCGCGGAATCAAGGCATTCGGCCGACAGCCCGTGAAATAAGCTTGGACAAAAAAAGAGGCGTACCGGAATACGCCCCTTCGCTCTTTATAATTCTTTATTTGAATGTATAAGCCGTGAAATATACCTCTACAGCATCAAATGTCACGTAGCAGTTATTTTCCGAATATTCGGTTTTTCCCGGTTTCAGCTTCCCTTCCGCATCCCCGCAATATCCCCAGTTGCTGTCCACAACCTCGGTTCCGTTAAAGAAGAGAATGACATATCCTACATAGTCGGCAGCCTTGCTGCCATTGTTTGTAACGGCGATGACAGCCTTTTCAGGAGTAAGGCTTACTTCATGGCTTATATCGGAAACCAAACCATCATAATATTGCTCCTCGACCACCGAGATTTCATAATCAAAGCTCGCAAATTTCTCTTCGGTACCGAAAACGAAGGCCGTTTCATCACCGGCTTCGAAAGCATATTTGTAGTCATCCGCAGCGCCTATCATATTGCCTTCCGCATCATAGAACACCATATTGATGCTTGCCGATAAAGTGAAGTCGGAGTTGTTCTTTACCACCAGTGCGGCATTGTTGTAATAATCCGTAAACCACTGGTATTCCGTAATATCCAGCTGTGCTATCACACTGTCTTCGTCAAATTCATTGCGCTGGGATCCCGTATCATCGCTGTCATCATTCCCGGCCGTTTCTTGATCAAGCATCGCACCGGCGGCCTGTAAATCATTCAGCTGTGCCTCCAGTTCTTCGATCTCATCTTCCAAATCCTCGATCTCGGCTTCCAACTCGTCTCTCTCGTCCACAACCTTGTCATATTCCTCCCGGGAAACTCCGGAACAGCCCGAAAGACAGATAACCAACAATACTGACAATAATACCGCTGTAACTTTTTTCACCATGCATTTTCTCCTTACGTTTGTAATAACTGGTATGCTGATAAACCAATATTATGTTGAAACGGCCTATATGTCAATATCATGATTTTCTACTATTTTATGATACTTATTACGGCTGATGCCGGCACCGTAGCCCGTTACATATCGATACTGCACCCCCGCTTGACAGTACCTTTGCCATATCAGCTCAGCGCAAAATATGGCCCTGGCTGAGTCCGGCAATGCCCTCCTCGTAAGTTGATTTAAAAATACACAGTTTCCCCGGTTGCTCTCGCGCACGAAGTCATGGAGCGCCTTGCTCCGATACACGCCAAAGTCGCCGATGATCGCAATCTGCATACGGTAATTTGAGAATTTCTGTAACAGCTCCCCGGCAAATCCTGTTCTTAAGTCAAAAAAACATTCCGGCAAAGATTCTTTATAAACGATCATTCCGGTGCAGCCGCTGCAGGCGGCGTCGGCCATCCTGTCCAGAATGCCCCTGATATCGTCGATCTTTTCACGGCGCTCCACAACGGCAATCTTATTGCTGCCGGCCAGATCAAATGTCATTTGTCCGCTCCTTATCCGCCAATGCATTCCTGAGCTTTGTCAGCCAATTCAATTCGTTCCTGTACAAAGCCGCCCGGCTCTGGTAGATCATGTCCCAGATGCGCTCTTCCCGGGCGCCGCGCGCGGGGAAGATCTCGCACCTCCGGGCCGCTTCCTGCGCCATCTGCAAGCCGGCATCCACCTTCTTCTGGTATCTGTCGATCATTTCCGCAACCTCATCGCCCGTCAGCTGTTCGGCCCAGGCGATGTGCAGTAAAAAGTCATTCACATACTGCGGGGGCTCGGCTTCGGACATGACGCCCTCTTTCAGCCTGCGCTTTCCCGCATCCGTAATCGTATAAACCTTTTTTGCGGATGACTGTCCGCAAAAAACCGTCTGCCCGGTTACGCAGCCCTCTTTTTCAAGTGCCAGCAGTGCCGTGTATACCTGGTTATTGTTGCCCGACCAGGGTATAAAATCAGGCTGTGACAAGTATTTCTTCAGCTCATACCCGCTCAGCGGCTTCCACCCAAGAAAACCAAGTATTGCAGTTTTGATGTCCATGGCATTACCTCCGTTACATATGTTATTTATAACACATGTTATCAGTAACGTCAAGAAGGGCTTTTTATAGGAAAGGCTTTGCGCCGCCATAATCTTAAAATTCTCATTTTTTGTGAAAATTTTATCAAAATACTGGAACCACAACCATATAAGTGCTATACTATACCTCAGACAGATTGTTTAAATTTTAACGAACTAAGTCGTTCAGACTTTTTTCGCATCTATGCATACCGGGACTTGGACCGTTATTGAAGTCGACCGTTAAGTCTGCGAAACACAACCAACACGATTCAATCTAAGCAAATATAACCTTGGCAGGCCCCGAATATCGGGCTGTTTATTCAGTGTACACAAAATCAGGGGAGCCATAAACGTAAACCAGCGGCGAAGTGCCGTCCCATAAACCACATCACATATCAGGAGGTTAACATGCAAATCAAGGATGTCGTAAAAAAACACGGCAGGGCCCCGGACAAACTGCTGAAAATACTTTTGGAAGTTCAGAGCGCATCCGATGAAAACTACCTTACCTATGAGGATATCAAGTCGGTGGCCGATGAAATGAACCTTCCCGACAGCAGGGTGTACAGCGTGGCGTCATTCTACACACTGCTCTCTACCGCGCCGCGCGGCAAGTATATCATACAGGTGTGCAACGATGTGCCCTGCTATGTCAACGGCTCGCTCAATATCGTGGATGCCCTTGAAAAGCAGCTCGGCATTAAAATGGGCGGAACGACCAAAGACAAGCTCTTTACGCTGGAATACACCAGCTGTCTCGGGTGCTGCGACAACCCGCCCGCCATGCGGATAGGATCCAAACTCTATAGCGGGCTTACCGAAGACAAACTGGCGGACATTCTGCGTTTCTACGGGGAGGTATAGTATGAGCGAACTGACGACGGTGTTTCTCACCAGAAGATTCGACAGAATAAACCCGGAGTCGATAGACGACTATATCGCCGACGGCGGATATGAAGCGCTCAGGAAGGCATTGACGCTGAGCAAATCCGCAGTGATCGACGAGGTCAAGGCTTCGGGGCTCAAGGGCAGGGGCGGCGCAGGCTACCCGACCGGGCTCAAGATGCAGGCCGTGGCGCAGGCCTCGGGTTACCCGAAATACATCATATGCAATGCGGACGAAGGCGAGCCGGGCAACTTCAAGGACCGGTACATGATGGAAAAGGATCCGCACCAGTTTATAGAGGGTATGGTCATATCGGCCTACGCGACCGGCGCGGAAAAGGGATATGTATTCATACGCGGCGAGTACGACAACGCAATCGCCATTGTGGAAAAAGCCCTCAGCCAGGCAAGGATGAAGGGTTTCGTCGGCCAGAATATACTGGACCGGGGTTTTGATTTTGAGATCGAGGTGTTCACCGGCGCGGGCTCCTATGTATGCGGCGAGGAATACTCGCTGATGGTGTGCATCGAAGGCCGGCCGGGCCGATCCACATATAAGCCGCCGTACCCGACGCACGAAGGGCTGTTCAATAAGCCCACGCAGATCAACAATGTCGAAACCTTCGCAAACATTCCGCACATACTGTCGATGGGCGGAGCTGAGTTTGCGAAGATGGGCACCGATTCATCCAAGGGAACCAAGCTCATCAGTTTATCCGGCAATATCAACAAGCCCGGAATGTATGAAGTCAATTTCGGCATCACGATCCGCGACATCATCGAAAAACTCGGGGGCGGCGTAAGGGACGGCCGAAAGGTCAAGCTCGTGCAGCTTGGCGGCGCTTCGGGACCGGTCATCAATCCTTCGATGCTGGATCTTCGGCTTGACTACAAGGAAATGCAGGACGCGGGGCTGTCATTCGGCTCGGGAGCGGTCATCGTGGTGGATGATACGCACGAAGTGCTGGATATATTAAAGCGCGGCATCGAGTTCTTCCACCATGAATCCTGCGGCAAATGTACGCCATGCCGCGAGGGCAATATACAGATGCTGATACTGCTGCAGAAATTCATCGACAAAACCGCGACAGCCGAGGATTACAAGCTGCTCGACATACTGATGGAGGTCATGGGCGGCGCTTCGATCTGCGGCCTGGGCCAGGCGGCCCCGACGGCGCTGAAATCGGCGCTGAAAAACTTCAGCGGAGAGTTTGAAGTCTCAAAAGTCAATATGGGGGAGGCTGTTTGATATGGTGAACGTCAGGATCAACAACAAGGAAGTAAGCGTCGAACCGGGCACAACGATACTCGAGGCCGCAAAGAGAATCGGCATCGATATTCCGACGCTGTGCTACCATCCAGACCAGGACAGGAAAGCAAACTGCCGCGTATGCGTGGTCGAAATAGAGGGGTTCAAAACACTCCAGGCATCATGCTCCACCATCGTCTGCGAGGGCATGAACATCAAGACCAATACGCCGAGGGTCCGTAACGCCCGCGAGGTCGTCATTGAGCTTATGATGGCAAACCACGATGTCAGCTGCACAACATGCCCCTCGAACCACCACTGCGGCCTCCAGCAGATCGCGGCCGACCTCGGGATCCGGGAGAGCCGATTTGAGAATGTTCTGGGCACGCAGGAGATCGACGATTCAAGCCCGTCGGTCATACGCAATCCGAATAAATGCATCAAATGCGGCCGCTGCATACAGATGTGCGCCGAAGTGCAGGGACTGCGCATCATCGACTATACCAACAGGAGCAGCCGCGCCGAAATCAAACCGGCATACGGAAAATACCTGAGCGATGTCGCCTGCGTGTCGTGCGGGCAGTGCTCGGTTGTCTGCCCCGTTGCCGCCATCACCGAAAAGGAAGACATCGAAAGGGTCTGGGAAGCGATCAATGATCCGTCAAAAACCGTCGTCGTGCAAACCGCCCCTGCGGTCAGGGTGTCCATCGGCGAGGAGTTCGGCATGGAGCCCGGCAGCATCGTGACCGGAAAACTGGTCGCGGCCTTGCGCCTTCTGGGCTTTGACAAGGTGTTCGACACCGATTTTACAGCCGACCTTACCATCATCGAGGAAGGCAACGAGTTGTTAAAGAGGCTTAAGGAAGGCGGCGTGCTGCCGATGATTACATCGTGCAGCCCCGGCTGGATCAACTTCGTTGAGCAGTACTACCCGGAGCTTCTGCCGCATGTGTCCTCGTGCAAATCGCCGCAGCAGATGTTCGGTGCATTGGCAAAAACATATTATGCCGAAAAGATGGGCAAAAAGCCGGAGGACATCTTCAGTGTGTCGATCATGCCGTGTACGGCCAAGAAGTTCGAAGCAAAGCGCGAAGAGATGAAATCGGACGGCGAACATTACGATGTCGATGTCGTGCTGACGACAAGGGAACTCGGCAAGATGCTCAAGCAGTCCGGCGTCAATTTCCGCGAGCTTGCCGAGGAGGAGTACGACGACCCGTTCGGCATCACTACGGGCGCCGCGGTCATATTCGGAGCAAGCGGCGGCGTCATGGAAGCGGCGCTTCGCACGGTCTACGAGCTTGTAACCGGCAAAATGCTCAGGAAGCTTGACTTTACCGATGTGCGCGGCATGGAGGGCATCAAGGAATCGGAGGTCGACCTGGACGGGACCATAATCAAGGTCGCGGTCGTCAACACGCTCTCAAAGGCGCGCGACATGATGGAGCTGATCAAGTCAGGTAAGGCGGATTACGCATTCATCGAAGTCATGTGCTGCCCGACCGGCTGCATCGGCGGAGGCGGCCAGCCGTACGGCGGAACGCGCGAGCTTTTCAGAAAACGTATGGACGCCATCTACAGGGCCGATGAAGAACTTCCGCTGCGCAAGTCGCACAAGAACCCGGCGGTCGCAAAGCTGTATGACGAGTTCCTGCTGGAGCCGCTCGGCGAAAAATCGCACCATCTGCTGCACACGAAGTATTTCAACAGGAAAAAATAGATTACAGGACCTAATGATAAACAGTAAGGGCGGCTTTAACAGCCGCCCTTTGTCAGTTTAACCACCGTCACCCTCGCCCGTAATCAATGGCTGCGGGTGAAATTTATTATTTGCCGGACTTCGGCATGTACTGGTACAGCATCATCGCAAGTCCGGGCACCGTCATGGACTGCAGCCAGATATCTCCGGGGCCCACGACATGCGCGACCAGCAAGCCTTCGCCGCCGAGCGCAATATTCTTTAGGCCCTTGACCATCTTGATCTCGGTTTGGATGGTCGGCGACTGCACCGCAATGTGGCCGGGATCGATCACCAGGCGCTGCCCCGCTTCGAGCGAGTATTTCACATAGCTTCCGTCGAGCTCAAGGAATGCTTTTCCGGGGCCTTCGATCTTCTGCATGATGAAGCCCTCACCGCCGAAGAAACCGACACCGATCTTGTTGCGCACATGCACCGACATCGTTACCGAATCCTCGGCGCAAAGGAACGCACCCTTCTGCGCGATGATGCTTTCCCCCGGTGCAAGGTCGAAAGCAAGTATGCTGCCCGGGAACGACGATGTGCAGGCAAACTGCCCCGGCCCGTCCTGGCATGTGAACGTGTTCAGGAACACCGATTCGCCGGTCAGCGCGCGCCCGAGGCTCTTCATAAGCCCGCCCTTCATGTTGGTGTCCATTTGCATGTTCGGGGTCATCCAGCTCATGCCGCCGCGCTCGGTCACGACCTTCTCGCCGGGCTCCATCTCAAGAATCAGAACAGGCAGGTTTCCACCCTGAATGCTGTATTTCATAGTTTTCTCCTCTTTCTATTTTACCGCCAATCAACAGGCGGCAATACCCAATCGAAGCTGCCAAGGTATCATATAATTCATTCTGTGGCATTTCATGCCTGTTTCTATTGTATCTACAGGCCGGTAAAAATACAATATGAAAACTGCAGATGACCATATTTCATCTGCCAAAAAAAGAGAAGCGCACAGTATGATGTGCGCTTATCCCCCGGCCGTATGATATAAAATGCTGCGCTTATCAGCTTAGCTCCACATTTTTTCCGCAAAGCCAGTTGGCCATGTCCCGTATCGAGCGATTGAACACCCTCGGCTCCCAGCCAAGCTCCTTGCGCGCCTTATAATTCGAAAAGCGCGTCTTGGTCCACAGCGTATGCAGCGCATAGCGCGACAGCATCGGCTTAAACTTTCTGCTGAGCCTGCCGGCCAGCTCGGCGAACGGCGCACAGAACAGCGCAAGCGGCTTCGGGCAGTTAAACTGCGGCATGCGCGCGCCGGTTGCGTCGCCAAGCTCCTTGAGCAGCTGGTGCACCGTAATAAAGCTGCCCGACAATATATAGTTTTCGCCGCACCTGCCGTTGACTGCCGCAAGATAAATGCCCGTCGCCACGTCGCGCACATCCACAAAGTCATAGCCGCCCTCGATTCTGGCGCGCTGGCTTCCGCGCAGGAACCTTGCGACGACCTGGGTAATATTATTGGTTCCGGTATAATCAAACGGACCGATGACGCCCGACGGGTGCACGATCACGGCATCGAGCCCGCGCCGCACACCGTGCCAGACATGCAGCGTCGCACGTGCTTTGGATTTGCCGTAGGAGCCGTACGCCAGGTGCGGATCAATGACCGTATCCTCGGCGACAGTCCCCTCATTTTCCGGAAACGCATGAACCGAACTTACGTAAACAAGTCTCTTGGCGCGCTTTTCCAGGCACGCGTCCACGATATTTTTCGTTCCCTGCACATTGACCCGGTCCAGCAGGCTCTCCCTGCCCGGCAGCAATTCCACGACCCCCGCGACATGCAGCACGATATCGCCTTCGCCGATCACTTTAAGCACGGAATCATAATCTGTCACATCGGCGGTGCGCACCTCGATGTTCATCTCCCTGAGCCGCGCCCCATCCTCAAACGGCGGTATGACGGCTGCAACCTCCCTGCCCCATGCAACGAGCGATCGAACCAACACGCCCCCGACATAACCTGAAGCTCCGGTAACAACAAACATTTCAAAACGACTCCCTTCAGCATTCAAAAAATGGTATTTTGTTAAAGGGATGATACTACAAATAAGTCCAGATGTTTGCAAATGAATGTTATACCAAGGCTTTAAAAAGAATGAATGAGTACAACACTATTATATTGTTTTATACAGCATACTTCAACCGGCGCAATGCAATTATTACAAATCGTTCACAAACCTTTGCTGATTATTATGACAAATCCGGAATAAAAACCGGCAGTTCAAAGGCGGTGAAATATTGGCAGCACTCAGGCAAAATATGGTCCCCGGGGCGCGACGGTTTCACTGCGCTGCCGGGCAGACGCACGCATGGTGCCGCCCTGCGTAAAATATTGAAATTTATTCAAATATAAAGTATCATGAAATTACAAATTTAAGGAGACATATCATGAAAATATTAGTAACCGGCGGAGCCGGATACATCGGTTCCTCTACCGTATCGGCACTTATGGACATCGGGCATGATGTCGTCATACTCGATTCCCTGGTAACCGGGAGGCGCGAGTTTGTAAAAGATAAATGCTTTTATGAAGGAGACGTCGCCGACAAAAGCCTGTTGGACAGGATATTCACAGAACATCGCGATATAGACGCGTGCATTCATTTTGCGGCGCTGATACTTGTGCCGGAGTCTGTCAGGCGACCATACCACTATTACACCGAAAATGTGTGCAAGTCGCTTGCGCTGTTCAACAATCTTGAAATGCTCGGACTAAGCAGAATCGTGTTCTCCTCTTCCGCTTCGATCTATGACATGGTGCCGGGCTTTAAAGTGGATGAGAGCTCGCCGAAGAATCCGCAGAGCCCGTATGCGCGTACCAAGTACATCATGGAAATGGTGCTCGAGGATATCTGCCGCGCGACAAAGCTCCGCAGCATTGCCCTCAGGTATTTTAACCCGATCGGCGCGGACCCCTCCATGCGCAGCGGCCCGTACGACCCGTCACCCTCGCATGTCATGGGAAAGATGGTCAATGTCGCGCTCGGCAATGAAGAATGCTTTCAGATCACAGGCGTGGACTGGCCCACAAGGGACGGCTCCGGAATCCGGGACTACATCCATGTCTGGGACTTGGCCAGGGCGCATGTGCTGGCCGTCGAGAAGTTTGACGGTGTGCTTGCAAAGGCCGGGCAAAGCTATCTGCCGATCAACCTGGGCACCGGCAACGGCGTTACCGTAAAGGAGCTTGTCGCGGCATTTGAGCAGGTCTGGGGCTCGCCGATCAACAAGGTGGAAGCGCCGCCGCGCCCCGGCGATGTCGCCGGCGCCTACGCCGACTGCACAAGGGCGGGCGAGCTGCTCGGCTGGAAGGCGAAACTTTCCACAGCGCAGGGCATCGCAGACGCGCTGAAGTGGACCGATACGGCCAGGAAGAAAATGCTCGGATATTAACAGCGTATTATAAACCGTGAGAGAGTTGATATAATCTGAAGGGAAGCTCTAACGGCTTCCCTTCATTTTTATCAGGATTCGGCATAACTGGATTTTAATTTCGTACCGGTTTTATGCAGTCATTCAAGGCTATTCACGAGCGGCTGCGATTTCACTTTCCGAAATAAATATACCATTGGAACCAGAGTGAATATGAACTCTGCGGCAAAGCCGGCAACCAACCATACTTGTAAACCCGAAGGCCATGGCCAGATGATTTGAATGATCACCCTTGACAGCCATACTAAAACGTAGAATGCATAAAACAACCTGATTTCTTTCATATTCGAAAACAGTTGCTTTTGCAACAGGAGCAACAGCAGGCTGATTCCCGTCAGCAAAAAGGAAAAACAAAAATTCACATAATTGATTGATATATTTCTATTGGGGCATCCGGTATATAGGAATACCATTGAAATGAATACGGCGCAAAAAAATGAGCGATTCCCACCAGGCAGCCGATGATACATGCAATATTAAGTAATACAACAACGAGTTTCTTCATCAAAATACCTCATAAAATTGACTTTATAATTTAGTGTTTAATCTCTGTAGTCATGCCTCCTTGCCATGATTATAACATATGAATCATTTCATTACCGAACATCCATATAAATGAACATCGGAATATCCGTACGGTGAGCGCGGACGGTTAATCAGACACAGCCGCAGGAGTTTCAGCCAATCGGGCGGGTGAAAGCATCATCATGGAGCCGAACGGCCCAGCCATTTGAAATATGGAGCATCCCGGAGTTCTGTTCGATATACCGCTCAGGGTGGAACTGAAGACTTTCGGCGGCAGGATCTACCCTTTGCAGGCGATCATCTCAATTTCGAGCCTCGCATCCTTCGGCAGCCTTGCGACCTGCACGGCCGATCTTGCGGGGAACTCGCCTGAGAAGAACTCGGCATATACAGCGTTGACCGCCGCAAAGTCGTTCATGTCTGCAAGGAACACGGTGGCCTTTACAACATCGGCAAACGACAGCCCGGCTGCGGAAAGAACCGCACCGAGGTTTTCAAACACCTGCCTTGCCTGCATACTGATATCGCCTTCCACCAGTCTGCCGCTTGCTGGATCCATCGGCAGCTGTCCCGATGTAAACAAAAAACCGCCCGCTTCCACGGCCTGGGAATAGGGACCGATCGCCGCCGGCGCCCGATTCGTTGTTATGCTTTTTCTCATAAGAACCTCCGGTTCATTCATCATACCACTCGGATACTTCTGATAAAAGAAAATATTGCAAAAGCATTGACATCACAGCCCTGGCCGTATATTCTGTATATATACAATATATACAGTTATGGAGTGTCGATGGATATTGTTCTTAACGGCCAGGGCGTGCCCTATTATCACCAGATCAAGAGCCAGATTGCGTCGGCCATACTGTCCGGCGCACTGCCCGCCGGAAGCAGGCTGCCCTCGATACGTCAGTTGGCCATGGAGTTGAGCATCAGCGTGATTACGACAAAGCGCGCGTACACCGATCTTGAGCTTGAAGGCTATATCACGACCATACCGGGGAAGGGCACCTATGTATCGGACAATGCCCGGCCAAGGCTCGAGGGTCTCGTAATGGAAAAAAGCGCCGGGATTCTGAAAACGGCAATCGATGAAGCACTGTCGCTGGGACTTTCCAGGGAAAGCATCATTCAAATATTTCATGACATAATCAAAGGAGCGTAACATGGAAATCGCACTACATGCGGAGGGTTTGACCAAGCAGTATTCATCATTCAGGATTGACAATGTAAACTTTCGACTGCCCAGAGGCTATATCATGGGCCTGATCGGCCGCAACGGAGCCGGAAAAACAACAACGATCAAGCTTATTCTGGGCATTGCCCAAAAAGAGAGCGGCCGGGTCGATTTGCTCGGCCGGGGGGACCCGGCAGGCAACAAGCACATATTGTCGCATGTCGGCTTTTGCCTGGATGATTCGGGCCATTATTCCGAGTTGACGGCTGCGGAAAACGCGAAATTCCTGAAAATGGCCTACGGCGTCAAATGGGACAATGCAAAGTTTCAAAAGCTCATCAAAGGCTTCGGCATTCCGCTTGACAAAAAGATGAAGGAGTTCTCGACCGGCATGGTATCGCAGTTTAAAATCGCAACCGCCCTGTGCCACAATGCAGAGCTACTGATACTCGATGAACCGACATCTGGGCTTGATCCGGTGGTCAGGAGGGAAATACTCTCACTGCTGCAGAAGGAAGTGTCGGAGCAAGAGTGCTCAATACTGTTCTCGACACACATCACATCGGATCTGGACCGGATTGCCGACTATATCACACTGATTGACGGGGGGCGGGTCGCGCTTTCCGATGAAACCGAGGAGATCATACAGGGGCATCAGCTGGTAAAGGGCATCGGCTCACTGCAAAGCGGCGACATTGAAAAGACCATAGGCTATGAGCGGGGCAGCCACGGATTCTCGGCAATGATCAAAAAGAGCGCGCTCAAAACGCCGGGACTAACCCGGGAGACGCCGAACCTTGAGGATATCATGTACTACTATACCAGGAGGGAACTATAATGCTTGCGATGCTTGCAAGAAACTTCATATTGTGCAAAAGACAGGTTTTGCTTGGCGTGATATACATCGTGCTTTATTCATTTCTCTTCTCATCCGCGTCCATGGTGATTGCGGGCAGTCTGTTTGTCGGACTGTATCTGTATTCCATCACATTGTTCTCTTTCGAGGAACGCGCGCATGCGCTGTCAATGAATAAATCACTTCCGGTGAGCAACGGAACGATCGTGGCGGCTTACTACCTGGCATCCGCCGTATACGCACTGGCCCTGCTGCTGATTTCGCTGGGTGCACTCAGCATCGTAATACGGTTTGGCTTAAAGCCGATGGTGATGCCTGCTCTATCGGAAATCGGGGCCGATGTACTCCTGTTCGCCGTAGTGCTGTCGGTGCAGATGCCCCTGATCATAAAATTCGGCGCGGTCAAACTGCGCTGGATCAACCTGTTTATACTGGCAGGCGGCATTGCATTGGCCGGGGTGATGGATCAATTGGAAATGCCCGCGTTCGCGATCAGGCTAGAGGGCATAC
>Ga0123334_1004872_pt1 | contig 13341 bp, 12 predicted proteins | sample BiotimSIPDNA_FD_89706 | JGI IMG/M metagenome (GOLD analysis project Ga0123334, IMG submission 89706) | Anaerobic biogas reactor microbial communites from Washington, USA - Biogas_R1 time_0 SIP DNA | ecosystem: Engineered > Bioreactor > Anaerobic > Unclassified | place: Washington, USA... | reverse complement strand
GGACATTACCGGGCCATCGGTATGATGATAACATTTCTATTGCCGGTGTTGATATTCTGTCGATTTGTTTCCGGTGAAGATGTGAGTATTTATTGACGAAGTGATCTGCTAAAAGAAGAACATCTGCACCCCGTTCCCGAAGGGGAGGAAGCGCAATTGTAAATACATTCAGCCGGTAAAAAAGATCCTCCCTGAAGGTATTTACCTTTACTGCTGTTTCCAGGTCAAGGTTGGTGGCTGTTATCAGCCGCACGTTTACTTTCGTCGGAGTAACACTTCCAATTTTCTGAATTTCCTTTTCCTGTATTGCCCTGAGCAAACGGGCTTGTGCACTCAGTGGTAATTCACCTATTTCGTCAAGAAACAGGGTTCCGTTATTTGCCGCTTCGAATTTACCCATACGCGATGCAAAAGCATTTGTAAAAGCACCTTTTTCATGTCCGAAGAGTTCACTTTCAATAAGTGACACAGGAAGAGCTGCACAGTTTATGGCGATAAACGGGCCGTTATTTACCAGACTTTTAAGATGAATTGCCCTCGCAACAAGCTCTTTACCGGTACCTGTTTCACCCCGTATCAGTACTGTTGTTGATGATGGTGCTACCTGAGCAATAAAACGATATACCTCCCGCATGGAGCTGCTGTTACCGATCATATCATCAGGACGCCCGCGGTTTTCAAGAATATGCCGTAATTGTAAATTTTCATGTTCAAGCCGTTTTACTTCTTCTGCCTGAATCCTGCGCTGTTCCACTGTAAGCGCAATAAGGTTGGCTACAGCCTCCAGAAACTGCAACTCACCATCAAGAGTTACATAATCTTCAACGGCTACTCTATCAACTGACAGTACACCAACGACATTTGAATTGGCTTTTATCGGTACACAAAGAAATGCAAGATCGGAAAGACGGAGATTCTTTCTGGCACCTGTTTTGTCAAGAAACGAAGTGGTTGTATCCAGTTTTGGTATCGCAATGGCGCGCCCGGTCAGTGCAACCTGCCCCGTAATGCCCTCACCAAGCTGATATTTACCGCGGGTTCTGAGATTTTCCGGTATACTGTACGCAATATCAACAACAAGCTCAGTTTTGTCCTTGTTTAATATTGAAATCATCCCTCTTCTCATCCCTGCCTGTGTTTCAAGGATTTTCATGATATCATTCATCATCTGGTCAAGCTGGCTGCTCGAATTTAATACTGTTGCGATGTTGTAAAGAATGTTGAGGCCATTAAAATTCAAATCGGTGTTGACTCTGGTTGTTAACATTTGCTGCCCGTTGTACAAGTTTGTATTATTCATTTGCGATTTCTTCAATTTTGTATAAAGTTGCTTTAATGATATCACTGACCACGATAGCGAGCATAATGATGTGATTGTTAGGATGTAAAACGAATCACTGATTTAGCAATGCTATCCGGCAAAGCATGTATAACGCAAAATACAGGCCAGAATAATCGCCGCAACGCTAAACTCTGTTTTCAGTGGAGAATAATACATAAACAGATGTAAGTCATTGGAAAAAAAGTTGTAATGATACTTGACACAATAATGGTGTTTCCGGAATTGTTTACTATGATACAAATATGTGCTAATTAAAGTACTTTAGCTACAAAAGTGTTCTGATTGAACATATATAATGTTTGAAGCAGGCGGATTATCGTGATGAAAAACCATTATGGCACAACCCTTGCGTTATTAAATGGTCGGAACATTTAAAAATATCACAGGAAGGTGACAGATGAAACAATAGCAGGATAATTGACAATAAAAGAAGAAAAACAAACAAACAAATATCAGGAGGTTTTATGATTCTACGATATGTACCACTATGTATTGCCGCACTTGCAGGTGTTGCTGCTGCGCAGGATCCGTCATTAGATAGCGGAGATACTGCATGGATGATTGTTGCAACAGCTCTGGTTATGCTTATGACCCTACCCGGGCTTGCATTGTTTTATGGAGGTATTGCTAAAAGGAAAGACACTCTTAACGTAATGGCTATGTCGTTTGTCGCCTATGCTATTGTTAGTATTTTGTGGATCATTTTCGGATATTCACTGACATTCAGTGGTAACATTGCAGGTGTAATCGGGGACTTTAAGAAATTTATGTTGAATACGGTGGGACCGGATAGTTTGACAGGAACAATTCCTGAGTATATCTTTGTCGTTTTTCAGTTAACATTTGCTGCTATTACGGTTGCGCTTGCAAGCGGTGGATTCATTGAAAGAATGAAATTCAGTGCCTGGATACTTTTTACCGTTCTCTGGTTTGCAATAGTCTATGTGCCGGTAGCACACTGTGTATGGGGTGGCGGTTTTTTATTCGAACTTGGTGCACTTGACTTTGCGGGAGGAACCGTAGTCCATATTAATGCAGGTATAGCGGCACTTGTTGGTGCTATTGTGCTGGGAAAGCGCAAAGACCGGGATCTGGTTCCTAATAATCTTGTGTCAACAGTTACCGGTACAGGTTTGCTATGGTTTGGATGGTTTGGATTCAATGCTGGGTCTGCACTTGCAGCAAATGGGCTTGCAGGTGTTGCATTTATCAATACAAATACAGCAACAGCTGTTGCTGCTGTTGCGTGGATGGTGACAGAGTGGATCTACTCAAAGAAACCTACAGTTCTCGGTCTTGCATCAGGTGCGGTCGCGGGGCTTGTTGCAATTACTCCGGCAGCAGGTTTTGTTAATGTAGGCGGTGCACTGGTCATCGGTTTACTGGCCGGAATCATACCGTTCTTCATGGTAGCAATAGTAAAGCACAAGCTTGGTTACGATGATTCTCTTGACGCATTTGGAATTCATGGAGTCGGAGGACTGCTTGGTGCGCTGCTTACCGGAGTGTTCGCAGATCCATCAATAAACAGCGCTGGAAAAGGATTACTTTACGGAAATCCTCATCAGTTGACAATACAGGCTATTGCTGCCGGAACAACTATTGTTTACTGTGCTGTAGCAACACTGATAATTTTCCTGATAATTAAGCTGGTTACAGGTATCCGTGTCGATACAGATTCCGAATACAATGGACTTGATAAAACGGAGCATGGTGAAAAAGCCTATAATATTTAAAATAACTGGTTACAGATGTAAAAGAACCTTGATCAATCTAAAATAAAGGGGTACTGGAATGAAATATATCATTGCAATAATACAGCCATCACGACTTGAATCAGTAAAGGAAGCTTTAAGTCATATCGAAGTGTTCAGATTGACTGTTTCTGATGTTCAGGGAATTGGTCGCCAGAAAGGGCATACAGAAATATACCGCGGGCATGAGTATAAGATAAACTTTGTAAATAAAGTTAAACTTGAAATTGCGGTTGATGACAAATATGTAAATTCTACTGTTGATGCAATTGCTGATGCTGCAAGGACCGGTGAACAGGGAAAGATAGGGGATGGAAAAATATTCATTCTGCCGCTTGAAGACTGTATGAGAATCAGAACACGTGAAAAAGGTGTTGATGCCCTTTAAGCACAAACGGTAAACCTGCTGCCGGAGCACCTTTTACGCAGGTTTACCATTTTCTTTAATGATTGTTTTGCGTAGTGTAAATAATAAAAAAGACAATGTGACACATTGTCTTTTTTATTTCGGGGAGTTTATTCAGATCTGCAGTACAACTGATAGTGTAGTATAACACCGGATTGAGGCGTTATACTACACTATCAGATAATCTTAATCACATCCCCTGAATCGGTTGTAGTCTATTTCATATTTGTTAATCTTGTACTGAATAATACGTTTGGTCGTGCCAAGAAGTTTTGCGGCTTCAGTCTGGTTACCACGGGTATCTTTTAAGGCATCAATAATGAGTTCTTTTTCATAAGCTGCTACCATGTTTTCAAAAGAGTCATTGCGGCTTCCCTGAAGTTCAGATTCTTTCATTTGCAAAGTCGGAGGAAGATCATGGCCTTCTATGACATTACCGGTCGCAACAATAACGGCCCGTTCAATAACATTTTCAAGCTCTCTGACATTACCAGGCCAGTGATACGCTGCCATCATGTCAATTGCTGATGTTGAGATCCGATCGATATTCTTATCATGGAGTTTTGCATATTTTTTTACAAAATAATCAGCCAGAAGGAGGCTGTCGGCGCCACGTTCCCTGAGCGGTGGCAGTAGAATAGTGAAGACGTTGATACGATAGTACAGGTCTTCCCTGAAATGTCCATCCTTGACTTCTGATTCAAGATTTCTGTTAGTCGCACATATCAGCCGTACGTTGACATGGATAGAATCGGTGCCACCAACACGCTGAAATTCCTTTTCCTGTATCGCTCGTAAAAGACGGCTTTGCGCAGAAAGCGACATCTCACCAATTTCGTCAAGAAACAATGTACCCTTGTCTGCAGCTTCAAATCTTCCGATTCTTTTTGCAGTTGCGCCTGTAAATGATCCCTTTTCATGGCCGAAAAGTTCACTTTCAAGAAGTGACTCTGGCAATGCCGCACAGTTAACCGCAATAAATGGACCTGCTGCAAAATTACTCTTCTGATGAATTGCCCGTGCTACAAGTTCTTTGCCTGTACCGGTTTCTCCGCGAATTAATACTGTTGTCGATGATGTTGCTACCTGCCCGATCTGACGGTATACATCTTTCATTGAACTGCTGTTGCCGGTCATTTGATCGGGTTTACCTTTATTTTCAAGCGTTTTTTTCAGTTCGATGTTTTCTTTTTCAAGCGCATGGATTACATCGTATTGACGGCGTCTGGTCTGAACTACCTGTGCGATGAGATCTGCTACTGCTTCAAGAAATTTTACCTCACCATCAAGTGTCAATGATGTATCCACAGCGACGGTATCGACTGACAATGCACCTACGACAATGTTTCCAGCTTTAATCGGAACGCAGAGAAATGCCAGATCTGAATGTTTCAAACCTTTTCGTGCACCGGTTCTGTCAAGAAATGTCGGCTCATCCACCAGTGTTGGTACTGCGATGGGTCTTCCTGTAGCAACCACTCTGCCCGTAACACCCTCACCCAGGCGATATTTGCCCTTCTTCTTGTCAGCATCAGATATACCACGTGCGACATCAACAGCAATTTCTTCATTGTCGGGACTAAGAATGGTAATCATGCCACGCTTCATTCCCGCACTCGTTTCAAGAAGTTCCAGCGTAGAACCCATGATTTTATCAAGATCCTGACCCGAAGCAAGAATGTGTGCAAGTTGATACAGTACCGATAAACCGTTAAAACTAAGTTCGTTTTGAATTGGAGCTGTTGCCATAGAGTTGTATTCCTTCATTTCCAGTTATCAAAAATAAAACGGTTGTAGCGGTACAGAGGATATGATACTTAACTGAATTGTCCAGAAAAAACCGTCATTTGCCAAAAGTGTATCGCTGACATGCCCTGTTGCTGCATTTTCTTTATACAGTAATTGTAATTACCTGTTAAAACCAGTATAAAATAGTAAATTTTTAGTCATATAACAAGAAGTATTATTGTGAGAGTACAAAAATGTTTCAATTTAGCTGTAAGTTGTAGCTGTAAACCTGTTTTACTTTAATAATATGTGTGTCGTTGAGGAAGATTTATTGGTAAAAATAAGCGGTAGATACAAAAATGTGCTTGTGGGCGATTGTGTTATGGCAATGTGCATGTTTTTTTTACATAAAAAAAGTCACTGTAAAAAAACGGATAAAATTGTATGTCCTGTCATTTCTAACGGAATGTTCAAAAATAATGTGACAGTCCATTTAGTTTTTGCCATACATACTTTTCACTTTTGTTTCCGTATAATTGCAGATATCGGTAAGGTTCTTTTCAATTCTTATTAATTGGACAGTAATTAATAGTAAAACGCCGATTAAAAGTGTCGCAAAGCTGCCAAAAATAAAAAGAAGCATTCTAAATTCCTTTTGATGGATTCATTTTTGGAAAGCGCAGATCATTTTTTAGATAGTGCTTGTATCCACATAAAGCGATCATTGCCGCATTGTCAGTGCAGAGCCGGGGTTGCGGAAAATAGACCTGATCTCCAAACTCTTTTGCCATACTGTTGCGAAGATGTTTGTTACAGGCGACACCACCGACAAGTGCAACGCGCGTCAGTCCAGCCGCTAAAGCTGCATTTCTGGTATGGTTTACAAGTGATGCGACTGCGGCTTCCTGAAACGCTTTACAAACAGAAGCTCTGTGTGTATCAATCTCATTTCTGTCTATCTTTGCGACATGATACTTGACAGCGGTCTTTAAACCGGAAAAACTGAAATCAAACGTACCGGATGACACCTTTGCAACCGGAAATGTTAAGTCGGTATGGTCGATAGTCATTGATGCCTCTTCAATTGCTCTTCCGGCAGGGTAGGGAAAACCAAGCAGTTTCCCCACTTTGTCGTACGCCTCACCCGCAGCGTCATCAACCGTCTGACCAAGCAATTCGTACCGGCCGACATCACTGACCTTATAAAGCGCGGTATGTCCTCCCGATACTACAAGAGCGAGAAATGGAAACTCAAGGTTCGGATGATCAAGCATCACTGAAAAAATATGTCCTTCCAGGTGATTTACACCGGTGATCGGAATTTTATAGTTTTCATGCAACCCCAGTGCAAAACTGACCCCGACAAGAAGTGCACCTGCAAGACCGGGACTGTCGGTGACTGCAATTAAACCAACATCGGATATTGAGCGTTTGGTCTGATCAAAAAGAGCGTTTGCAAGCCTGTCGATTTTCTCAAGATGTGCCCGTGATGCTACCTCAGGGACAACACCTCCGTACTTGCTGTGTTCTGCCTGTGAATAGATGATATTACCAATGACTTTTTCATTATCAAGTAGTGCGACACTTGTTTCATCGCATGATGTTTCAATACCGAGAGTGATCATACCTTAAACTAATCTTGGTTGTCGTTAAAAATAAGCTGAATGTCAACAGCACTCAGCAATAATCATTTAATATAGTATCTGCTTGATGATTGCTTGAACTTAATCTGATCAGGTAAGGTTGTACAGATTGCAGGTGATAACTACGAGATGTTTTTAGCTGAGAATTTACGTTAGTAACGGTTATGGTTTCCTGATAAACTGCAAAATCTATCAATAAATGTATGACGGTTTTTTGCAGATTGTTATTTGCCGTAATATATCTTGAATCTACATTGATTAGCCTTTGTTTATATAAGTATATAATGATTATCTTAATTGCAGATTGATCATGGGTTGTGTGACTGCGTATGAAGAAGTATACCATTTTAATAGTCGATGATGAAGCGCGCATAAGGAAAGTTTTGGTTGATATACTTCAGCTTCAGGGATACGATACCTGCGAAGCGGTTAATGGTGAAGATGCACTTGAAAAAATCGCAAAATGTATACCTGATCTGGTCATATCCGATATTAATATGCCGGGAATGGATGGTTTTCAGCTTTTTAGTATCATTCACGAAAAATACCCCGATATTCGCCATATATTGATGACCAGTTATGATGTAGATAAGTATATATCAATTATCAGGAAGTATAATATTGGGAATATTTTGACTAAGGGTGCCGGGTTAAATCTTATTGAAGTAACCGGATACATACAATCAATTTTAAGCGGTGATATTTTTGGACTGGAACGGTACTTTCCCGATCAACCGCTACAACAGAAATCACTTATCCGCTACTCTGATGCAAAGTATGTTTGTGATGAAATCACTGCTGAAGTTCCTAAAAAATTGCAGCCGTATCTGGAAGTCGCAATTGATGAACTGGTATCAAATGCGTTTTTTCATGGAGTCCTGCAGTTGACCGGTATACCGCGTGAACTTTGGCGTGATGATCAGCAAATTGATGAGCGGTCGGCAATAAAAGTCTCCTGGGTGCAGGATTCTGAAAAAATCGGTGTTGCGATTGAGGACCCAAGAGGAAATCTAAAGAAAACAGATGTGCTCAAATGGCTGGACGCCTGTAGAGAGGAACAAATCGGTTCAGAGCATGGGCGGGGATTGATGCTTGTCAGGAAGTTAATAGACAGAATGATTATAAATATTGATCCAGGTAAAAGAACTGAATGTATTGTTATTCAATACTTAAACAAGAATCCGGATATTGCCAATAAACCTTTAACGGTACATGAATTGTAAAAACTTCTGTTTCAAGTAAAAAATGCCGAATTTGGGTAGTTGTTTACTGCGATCAGGAAAAATTTACTTGGCAAATTTAAAAAATTAACTTGTTTATTCGTATAAGTAAAAGTTGGCACACTAATTGAAGTATATATTTGAATATGGCAGCAATATTTCATGTATTGGTTATAGATGATGATTTGGAGCTGAGGGAATCTTTGCGAAAGTCCCTGGTACGTCTGGGTTGCGAAGTGTCGATTGCTGATACTGCGGAAAATGGTCTTAATAAGCTCCAGAATGAACAGTATGATGCTGTTTTTGCTGCTTTGTGTGTTAGAAGTGTTGGCGGGCGGTATATCGCCAGATGGGTAAAACAACAATCGTCTGAGACAAAGTTTTTTATTGTCACCGGTTGGAAGGGTGACCTTGAACCAAAACTTCTTCAGATTGATGGAATTCATGATGTAATACACAAACCGATTAATTTTACTGAAATAAGAGATAAGGTTCTTGAACATTTAGGATAAATTATTCAGGGATCCGGGTATGGATGCAGTGAGTCTGAAGTCAGGAAATTACCCGGGTCCCATTTTTTTAGGTTATGTCAAATCAAATTTGTATTGAATGCGGAATGCCCTTTGTTGGTCATGATGATCAGTTGTTCTGTAGCGGATGTAGCTACAAGGTTGATAATGATCTTAAAATCCTCGACGAACTTGCTTTAAGTGATATTGAAGATTATATGTTGAGTGTTTAATGTATTAATTTTAGCCGTGCCGGCTCTCTGATCCAACAATAAATTTCACTAATTAAAAATGTTGCAGCAAGGCGTTTTATTATCTGAATTCTCACAATGTATCATTTTTGAGATTCAGGAGTATGTATAAATGGCCGATACACTGATTTATTCAGCTTTCGGCAGGTAAAATCTGCAGAATTTTAATGAAATTATGAACACTGCATCTGTTTTGGGCCACTAACATTTGCAGTGGATCTTTTAAATTGCAGGTATCCTGATGCCGGAGTGTTTGAAAGTATTTATAGATAGTTTCAAATAGTTGTAATGTTTGACCGTACTTTGTTATCTACCTGGGTATGGTGGTATGGTATGGTGTTGATTGGAAACGGCAGTGATTATAACATTACCAGGATAAATTAAAAAAAAGTTGCAAAATGAATTAAAATTCCCTATATTAATGATATGGGAACTTATAATTGCAGGAGTTACACTATGAATTTTAGTAAGAAGCTGGTGCTGTGTGTAGCGTTTATGTGTGTTGCCTCATTTGCTCAGCAACCTCCTATTACAAAAAGTACAACGCAGTCATCACGAACTGTTGCTACAGTTACAAAATCAGATAGTCAGAAAGCATTAAAGAAGGTTATTGATCCGGGTAAACCTCCAACAACCTGGACAAAGATTAAAGATCTTTTCATGTAGTATTTTACATTATATTAAAGTATTTAGTTATTAAAAAGGCAGAACTCCCGGGGGGCTCTGCCTTTTTTTATAAGCCAAATTCATTGTTATGTCCGTTTAACCTATTGATTTTAATGTCAAATAAAGGTGTAAGAGAATGGTAAAGATCAGGCGAATTGTATCTCACAGTGCATGTTGTGATGCATTTAGTCTTGTTAAAAAAGTATTCAATCTGTTTGTTGCATCAGATTATTCCTCTGAGGGAGTTGAAACTTTTTTCAGGCTTGTGACTGCTGACTATATTGAGTCGTTGAACTCCAGAAACGGTTTTGTTTATGGGGCATTTTCCGACGAGCATCTTGTAGGAATAATTGCTGTTCGCGACAGAAACTACATATCACTTTTTTTTATCGATAGTGATTTCCAAGGGATTGGAATCGGAGGAAAACTTTTTGAGATAGCACGAAAAGAGATTGCCGGCAATGGAGAAATCGCAATTAACGTTCATTCATCTCCGTTTGCTGTGCCAGTCTATGAGGCTCTTGGCTTTGAAAAAACTGACATTGAATTGTGTGAGGCAGGTGTACGGTATACACCGATGCAATTAAAACTGGTTTAATTATTTCCCCCGATTCCGAGAGTATTATCCAGTATTCTTAACAGCTCCTCTTTTTTAAATGGTTTACACAGTATTGCATGTGCACCGAGAGATTTTGCAAGTTCAAGAGAGTTCTCTTTATTTGCAGCACCAGACATCGCTATAATTTTTATTTCAGGTTTAATTTTCTTCAACTCAACAATCAGATCGATACCATGATTGCCGGGCATCACCATATCAGTAAGAACAAGGTCAATGGTGGTATTATTAAAAATAACAAGTGCACTGGCAGCATTTTCAGCTTCAAGTATTTTAACATCCCTTTCCTCAAGTATTGTAATAATACAATCACGAATAAACGGCAGATCATCAATCAGCAAAATCGTTGGAGTTTTTTTCATGGAGGCTTCCTGCAATATTGTTAATTATTCCGGTTACAATCCTGATGCTGCTTGTTTTTTGAATACCTCTGTTATTACCATTACAGAGCCTGATTCTTTTCGACAGTATTCAGAATCACGAGTATTACCTTAAAACTACTATGATGCACTTATTGTCTGTTACATCTTACATTATATGTTAATTGAGTTTAAAAAAACAAGTATCAATTGATTAGAAATGTTTTTACGGACAAATTAAGTAATGAACGGTATACTACTGGAAAATGCATGTCTGATCGAGTCTGTAGTAACAGTTGGTAAAGGGGTTAAACGTTGAGCGCAAAATATCTTGAAAAATCGCATATCGAAACGTGTCATTTCAGTGCATCAACATTGCTTGCAGAGCAGGCGATTATGTGTCTTGAGCTTGTTTCAGAATTGGTAAAATCCGGACTTGATTTCCAGTTCAAGGGCGGGAATTCTTTGCTGCTGATTCTGGACACACCTAAACGTTTTTCAATTGATGTCGACATCGCAACGGATTGCAAACGTGATGAAATCGAAATGAGTCTTGATTTATGTGTTGACAAATTCGGAGTGTTTAAATGCTGGAAGCCCCGACAGCATAAAACAAAACCATGGATACCACTTGCAAGCTATTATCTGTATTACAAGTCAGGATTTACTGATGATGAGTCATCGGTTATGCTTGATGTACAATTACGTCGAAGCAATTACAGGACATCGCGTAAATCTGTTGTTTGCGGTGATATTTACAAAAGTGATGCACTGGTTGAACTGCCGCTGCCATCCAGTATCATTGGTGATAAGCTTCTCACCCTTGGTCCGTCAACACTTGGTATACCTGTTGGTAAAGGGAAAGAAGCTCAGCGGTTAAAACACGTTTTTGATATTTCGAGATTACTGACCATGGAACCGAAATTATCGGATATTCGTGAGAGTTTTACCAATTGTTTACAGCAAGAGAATGAAATTCAGGTTACAAAACAGAGTGCTGATGCAGTGATTGATGATACATTAAAATTCTGCGGGTCAATTGTTTCATATCCGCAAATTCCATCAGGTGATACCCTTTCTCCAATTGTGGAGGAAAATGCTAAAGGAATTATACCGTTTGCATCGCATCTTTTTGATTCAGGATACAACTGGAAAATGCTTCAGACAGATATGGCAAAAGTAGCATTATGTATGACTGCACTTAAAGACACGGCAATCACCGATACCATATTTGCGGAAATGCTTGGCATGAATGCAGCAAAAAAACCATTGCCAGGAGTCACACTGAATGAAAATTCAACAGCACGGGAGCTATGGGAGCAGATTTATGCAGTATCAGGATCTTTGCCCTTCTGATAATAAGAACGATACTATTGGCGGGGATGATTATACTACGTCAATTAGTGCAGTACGGAACCAATGTCAAAAGCAACTTTTGACAGATGAAGAACTTGCGCTGATCACATTTGATGAAATCATACACTCATATACGCGTGATGAGATAAATTATCAATAGGCAACCCATGAAACGCATACTTATTATTCTTCCAAATAATCTTGGTGATGTGATCATGGCGATTCCTGTGTTATATGGACTCAGGCGTGATGATCCACAATGTCATATCTCCTTTTTTGTTGAGAACGGATTTGAAGGTGGCCTTGAAAATCTTCCGGTGTGTGATCGGATTTTCCGGTTTCATCGTAAAAAATATCGTGAATATGCTACTGTTTCATCATGGCGTGATGGTGTTAAAGAGTTGCTTGGTGCCGCACATATCCTTCGTAATGAGATGTTTGATCTGGTAATTAATTATGCGCAGCATCCGTATTTGTCTCCTTTTACATCACTAATTCAAAGTAAAATATCACTTGGTGCCATAATGAGCAGGGACGGGTGCAGGGCTATTGATGATCTATGGAGCCAGTACCTGTATGCAATTCCTTTCGCGAGAAAATTCAACCGGCTTCATGCCACCGATGTATATAAACGTATTGCCGGAATTAAAGGAACGGTTGTGTCATCCATTGTTGTAACTGAGAGTGAGAAACTGGCTGCAGTCTCTTTCTTAAAGAGTCAATCAATTGACAGCTTTGAAAAACTGGTATTTTTTCAACCCGGAGCAGCATTCAAATCCAAGAAATGGTTACCTGAACATTTTATTGAGCTTGGAAAAATGCTTATTGATGATGGATACACTATATGTATTTCCGGAGCTCTGTCGGAGAGTGAGATTGTTAATCAGATCGATGAGGGGCTTCAGCATGGATGTATTGTTCTTGCCGGTAAATTGACATTCAGAGAGACATTGAGTGCGCTTTCACTAAGCCGTTTTCTTGTGACTGGTGATACAGCACTGATGCACGCGGCGGCATCACTTAGTGTCAGGACTATTGCATTATTCAGTTCCACAAATCCGGTTGAGACCGGACCTTATGGGGCTGATCATTATATCGTTTGTGGAAAATGTGAACACCGGCCCTGCTTTAAAACAGAGTGTTCAATGATGACATGTATGAAACGGATTCCGCCGCGCACAATATACGAACTGATCGTACACGATCAGTTTAAACCATCCGGTGATTATGATCTGTATAGGACATCAATAAATAAAAACGGAGATTATGAACTTGTTTGTGATACCGCTGCTGCAATTGATTATTTTACCTCTGATGGTGCAGCAATTACCCTGAAAGCTCTTGATCCCCATGACATATATTACAGGTCCGCTGCGATCTCAGACCGGTATCGGGAAGAGAGCCTTCTGGTTGCATCATATCTTGATAAAATGGTACGGGAAACTGACATGTACGAACTAACCGGTAACCCCGGTGCCCTGAGTAATTTTG
>Ga0123334_1004863_pt1 | contig 13352 bp, 4 predicted proteins | sample BiotimSIPDNA_FD_89706 | JGI IMG/M metagenome (GOLD analysis project Ga0123334, IMG submission 89706) | Anaerobic biogas reactor microbial communites from Washington, USA - Biogas_R1 time_0 SIP DNA | ecosystem: Engineered > Bioreactor > Anaerobic > Unclassified | place: Washington, USA | collected... | reverse complement strand
CTCCACCTTGAACGGCTCGCCCGAGGGGGTCTTCCATTCCTTTCCAGCCAGACCGCCTTCGTTTTGCAAGATGATCGGCGCCCATCCCGCCCATACGTTGAGCGCAAACTTGACCGTCCGGTTCACCATCGGCTCATAACTGCTGGTCTGTGTGATCGGAGGCAGCTTATCACTTGGCAGGAACTTGTATTCCTTTACCGTGGTCGGCACATTCGCGTCGGCTGCCTCTACTCCCGCTGCCGTGTTGATCTCATCCTGAGAGATCATCGCCGGTCCCGTATCGCCGGCCGTCGGAAAAAGGGTATCGCGGAATCCATAGGCCAACAACCCACAGATCACGAGGGTCATTACGAAATAGAAAAACGGCTTGGGTCTGGGTCGGTCACTCATGGCAGCATTTCGGTAGACATAGTCGATAGGGAAAACCTCGGCCGAACGCCTCGGTTCGTGAAACCCGCATTTCTCCGGCCGACAGATTCCGGACTCAGGGCACGCGAAACATGCAACAGATTATCCAATGCTTGCAGGAAAAAACGGGTTCACAGATACAGCCGTCAATTATCAGCCAACCCTGCACTCCGTCAAGCCCATCCTTCGTACAAACCAAAGGCTCTCCCTGCTGCTAACGCTTAACGAAGCAAACCTATAGGGACAATCCATATGAATGACCGTAACCCCGACCGATCCGATTCATGCCTCGATAACAAGCAATGCCATGGAGAAGCGCTGACCAAGCATATTGCAAGCTGAGTTACGCTCAGGAAACACCTTTTTCTGGAGGCGATTCGGTAACGATCCACGAAGCGAAATAGTTGGACAAAGAAATGCCTGGACTCTTCTCAGCTTTGGAGATTTCTGACGACGCGTTCGATCAGGGGATTGAACTGGATGGTATCTGGATTGATTGCGAGCACATAACGTCTGCGGATAGAACTCAGTGCCTCAATCTCTATTTTCGCAAATACGTCAGTTGGGAACATATCCGACGCCGCTTGTGGGATCACCCCAGCGAGATTCATTGCCCGCATAGCATGGGCAAGAATGACAAGAGAGCCTGCTCGAAACACGACCCGAATTCTGATTCCTTGGGAATTTAAAACCGAGTTAACAGATCTGAAAAACAAACCATCATCGAGCAACTGGGCCATGGGAAGGTCTTTGAGATAGTGAAAACCGGCATTACTCTTTTCCGGCAACAATTCCCGAGGAACAAAAATCGAGTAATCAATGTCCAAGAAAGGGAATGTATCGAGAGACTCATGCACTCCATCTTCTCGAAGAATTCCAATGTCTATTTCGCCCTCGATCAGCAAACGGTTGATATCCTTCGTTCTGAGGTTTTTAAAACTCCAGGACATGTCCGGCATGCTGGTTCGAAGGGATTGCAGCCGCGGAATGACATACCAGGTCAGGATACCGTCTCCGGCTCCGATTCTCATGTTTGCGATTGTTTGTCGTTTCAGATCCTGGATGGCTCCAAGCGATTGAAAAAAGCTTCGGGCGATCAGAGTGAGACGTTGTCCTTCCTCAGTAAGAAACCAACGTCTCCCATTTCGCTTGAAGAGAACAACACCCAAAGCAGTCTCCAGTTCTTTAATCTGCCTACTGTATTGACTCTGGCGGGTAGGATCCTCGTCTGCAGCGTCTTTAATTGAACCAGATTCTGCTACCCTGCACAGGGTCATCAGCCGCTCGAACGAAAGGCCTGAAAGGTTGAGACTGGACGCAATCATGACTGATTAGTCATTTAACATGCAAATCATTGCATATACAATCAAGATTTTTCTGGTATATTTGGGTCATGACACGACTTGAGGACATTCGGGAAAACACGATCCTGAAGGGGATTTCAGGGCCACAGGCAGTCACGGTAAAACATGTAAAAATGTTTGGTGATCAGGCGGCTGAACTCACAGTGGTAGATGCGGAAGGTCGTGCGAGCACGCATCTCATCTTCCGTGACCAAGAATCGAGGCTCGAAATCGTGAAGCAGACGCGACCCCTAAGCTTTTCGGCGGATCCCGCTCTGTTCAAGTTGGTTTCCGAAGCCCAACGGATCAAACTTGGCTACTTGTTTGATCCAATGATTGCGATCAACACCTCCAGTGTAGATCCTTTGCCCCACCAGATCACTGCGGTGTACGAGGTCATGCTTAACCGGCATCCATTGCGGTTCCTTTTGGCCGATGATCCTGGAGCTGGAAAAACCATCATGACCGGACTTCTGGTGAAGGAGTTGATCATTCGTGGCGATGTTGCAAAATGCTTGATTGTTGCACCTGGAAACCTCGTGGAGCAGTGGCAGGATGAGTTGGATCAGAAATTTAACCTGAGCTTCGACATTCTCACCAATGAGGCGATTACATCCGCTAGAACCGGAAACTGGTTTCATGAGCACCATTTTTGCCTCGCAAGGCTCGATAAATTGAGCCGCAGCGAAGATCTGCAGGAGCAGCTGAAAACGGTCGATTGGGATTTGGTTATCGTGGATGAGGCGCACAAGATGTCGGCTCATTTCTTCGGAGGAGAAGCGCAGTTCACGAAGCGATACAGACTAGGAGAAGTCCTTTCGAGTCACACCCGACAGCTTCTCCTGCTCACCGCAACCCCACACAATGGGAAGGATGAGGATTATCAGCTCTTTCTGGCTCTTCTGGACAGCGATCGTTTTGAAGGTCGATTCCGGGATGGAGAGCATTCGCAAGATACTGGGGATCTCATGCGCCGATTGGTTAAGGAAAAGCTGGTCACCATGGAAGGCAAACCACTTTTTCCGCAACGATATGCATACACCATACAATACAAGCTCTCTGACCAGGAAGCCGACCTATACAACATGGTCACGAACTACGTCAGGGAAGAATTCAATCGTGCTGACAATCTGGAAAAAGGACGGAAAGGTACTGTTGGTTTCGCTCTGACCGTACTCCAGAGAAGATTGGCATCATCGCCTGAGGCGATTTTTCAATCTCTCAGACGACGGAGGGAACGCATGGAACTCAGGTTGCGCGAGGAGCAAGCATTGAAGCGGAGACCTGAAGTCAGACTCCATGATTTGCCTGAACTCAAGAACTGGGATGATGAGGATTTTGACGACCTCGATGACGCGCCTGAGACTGAAGCGGAGTTGATGGAGCAGGAAGTGATGGATTTAGCCACCGCCTCACGGACGATCGCAGAACTTGAGGCGGAGATCGACACACTCAAGCGACTTGAGCAAGCAGCTCTGAAAGTTCGCCGCGCCGGCAACGATACAAAATGGAAAAGGCTGAGCGAGACACTACAGGAAAACCCAGAAATGTTCGACGATCATGGCAGTCGCAGGAAACTGGTGGTTTTTACGGAACAACGCGACACCCTGAATTACCTTCGCGATAGTTTGGCCACGCTTCTGGGGCGGGATGAATCCGTGGTCTGTATCAGCGGTCAAACCCCGAGAGACAAACGTCGACAGATCCAAGAGTCATTTCTCTTCGATCCCAATGTTCAGGTGTTGGTCGCTACAGATGCTGCGGGCGAGGGTATAAACCTCCAGAGGGCCCATCTCATGGTCAACTACGACATGCCTTGGAACCCCAACCGCCTTGAACAACGGTTTGGGCGGATTCACCGTATCGGACAGAAAGATACTTGTCACCTTTGGAATCTCGTGGCTGAGGACACTTGCGAGGGAGAGGTCTTTCTTCGATTGCTCAGCAAAATCGATCGCGAACGCGAGTCTCTTGGGGGAGCTGTATTCGACGTATTGGGTTCCATCTTCCAGGACCAACCACTCAAGGATCTGATGGTGGATGCCATCCGCAAAGGAGACACTCCCGAAGCACGGGCATGGCTGGACACTGTGATGGACACAACATTGGATCCTGCCAGAATCCGTCAGCTCGTCCAGGATCGTTCACTTACCGATGACAGTTTGCCGACTCAGAAAGTTCAAGAGATCCGCGATTATATGGCCAAAGCGGAAGCTCGAAAACTCCAACCCCACTACATCGGGTCCTTTTTTCAAGCTGCGTTTCAGCATTTTGGAGGCGTGCTGAGCCCCCGTGAGAAAAACCGGTTTGAGATCAGGAATGTGCCTTCCGCAATCCGCCAACGAGACCGGGTGATGGGCCAGCGAACACCGGTCCTCAGGAGCTACGAGCGGGTAACCTTCTTCAAAGAATCCGTCCGGGTCGAATCCAAACCTCCCGCTGCGCTCGTGGCACCCGGACACCCGTTACTGGACGCCACCATCAATTTGGTTCTCGAGAAATATCGCGATCTCATGCGCCAAGGATGCATACTGGTGGATCCGCATGACCAGGGGATTGAACCACGCATATTGTATTTCATTGATCATGTGATTACCGATGGCCGGTCATCCACCAGAAGTGAGCCATTGGCGATTTCCCGTCGACTACTCTTTGTTGAACTCGATCCCTACGGCAATGCGAAGGGAGCGGGTTATGCGCCCTATCTGGACTATGAACCTATTGCTGAAGATCAGCTACCTCTCGTTGAGCCTTTGCGTGAGCAGGCCTGGCTCAGCAAAGGCATTGAGGAACGTGCGATCACATATGCAGTCACAACGGTGGTTCCGGAACATTTGAAGGAAGTCCGGCTACGGCGCGAAGCGATCATACATAAGACGGAACGGGAGGTAAACGCAAGATTGACGCGCGAAATTGGATACTGGGATCGTCGGGCGATCGAACTCGAAGCTCAGGAAACCGCCGGAAAGAATCGATCCAAATTGAATTCCGGGAATGCCCGTGGACGTGCAGCAACATTGGAAGAGCGACTCCAGTTTCGCATGGATGAGCTACAAAAGGAACGTGCGATTCAGGCGAGGCCTCCGACAATTTTGGGTGGAGCATTGATTGTTCCTGCAGGATTCTTTTGTGCAAAAAAAACCACAGAAGCCATCAGCATGATCCAGGAGGATCCCTCCCTTTTTGGAAACACCAACCGCTCGGTAATCGAAAGAATCGCAATGGAAGCAGTTATGCTCAAAGAACGCAGCATGGGCTTTGCTCCAGTTGATGTTTCCTCGAAGAACCGCGGATACGACATTGAAAGCCACGATCCAGCATCCGGAACATTGCGGCTTCTCGAAGTCAAGGGAAGATCTGCTGGGGCAGATACGGTCACAGTAACGCGCAATGAGATTCTGACTTCACTGAACAAGCCCGATGGTTACTACCTTGTCCTAGTGGAAGTAAACGATAGAGCCGCGTCTGAGCCAGTTTACATCCGAAATCCATTCGAACAGGAGCCAGAATTTGCAACTGCCAGCGTGAACTACAAAATCAGTGAACTCAAAACCAAGTCCACTGCGACCCCCAATACCCTATGAACCTGAATGCATTCACCCATTACCAAACCTGCTTCCGTGTCCGTGACAGGGAGGGAAAGCCTACCCTGAGTGGACTCCAGAACATCCTCTATGGGTGGGTTCTCGAAAAAGAGAAAGACCATGTCATTCAGAATGAGAAGACCGATTTTTTCCGTCGCTGTGAGTGGAGCAACTTGTATCAAACTCGAAGTTCCATACAAACAAACCGCTTCAAAAGCGACGAATTCGGGGCATGGGCACTGCGCTTCGTCGAACAACAACGGGACCCGGAAAATCAGCGATTTTGGTACACGGATATCGCCATAAAGGATTTTGGCGAAGAAGTCATGCTTCATGCACGCATCTCGTATGCACGACACTTTGAGGATTTGCGGGCCGATTCAAACATCCCCGAAAGCAGTGTTCCCCGTTTCATCCGATACATACTAAAGGGTCCATATCAGGTATACAGTCAGGAACCAGCATTTGGCCTGTTTGATCGCCCGGTACCCGTCGAGTCTGCAGGAAAAGGGAAAGATATCGCAGAACTCATCCTGTCCTCGAAGCGGCGTTACCCGCTCATCATCTGCAATGGGGGTGGAGAGGCAATGCTACATGAGGCACGTAACCTTGCCCATTTGCTTGCAGGGAAGTGCCAGACGATTTTCTTCGCAGACGACAGCGAGCTTGCCGAAGAATTCCAGTATTTCATGCCTGAGGAACTTCGGGTTCCCTATGCAAAAATCAGAGTGTTCTTTCCGATCCCCAACCGGATCTATCTGAACCCACGCAAGCACCGGTTTTTTGATCCTCTTGATCCTGACTATCCAGCCCAGCGTCAAGGCATCGTAAACGGTTTACTCCGCAATCTGACGTTACAGGAAGACAGGTGTCTTCAGAGCATATCCGACATTGGACGACTCATTACCCTGGCAAAACTCAAGAGATTTCAGACGGACAACCCGGAAAAGGAAGCTGAGATCAGAGAGGTTTATGCGTTGGTGGAGCAAATCGAGAAAGAACGGGACGATTACAAGGAACAGGCCGATTTTTTCGCGACCCAACACGATGCCATAGAAGATGAGCTTCGTGCCGAACGATCCAAATCCATGCATTTCTCTGGAATGAAGGAGGCCAACGCACTCGAACGAAAGCGGCTGGAATTCTTGGACGGACTCGATTCACTGCCCACCACACTGAGGGAGGTCGCGGATGCTTTCGCTCGACTATACCCGGACACACTGGTTTTTACCGACGAGGCTTTGAAAGAAGCATCGGATTTCACCGACTTCCCAGATACCAGCACCGCATGGGAGATGTTTTACCACTTGCGCAAAACGTTGCATCCGCTCAAGTTTGATTCAGCCGGAGGAATCAACCTCGAACAAACGTTTCGTGAGCGATCAGGCTATGAGCTCTCGTTGTGCGAAGGGCGCAACACCAACCGCGACAAAGACCTCATGGCCCTTCGAAAGGTCACCCACAAGGGTAAGGAATACGACATAACACCCCACCTCAAGTGGGGAAATAAGCATCCGAGGATGCTGCGTATCAATTTCGGCTTTGATACGGACGCGAAGAAGATCATTGTGGGCTACGTAGGCCCCCACCTCGAAAACGCCACCAGCCGCACCCGGAAATGACGACCAACTGCAACCTCGCCTCATAAGAGTGAATGATACAACCGCCTGCATATTTCCGAAGAATAGAGCAACAAACCATTCGTCGCTGGGAGCAATTGGAGGCAGACCAAGAACTGGCAGCTCCTTGGAAGCAGCTCTTCAAACAGGTCAAAAGTCCTCAGCATGTGATTTCCGAATTGCTGCAAAATGCTGACGACGCTGGGGCGACATCGGCATGGATTGATGTCATTCAAGGAGTCTTTTCTTTCTCTCACAATGGAGAAGATTTCACTGAAGATCAGTTCGATTCACTATGCCGATTTGGGTATTCCAACAAACGGAGCCTTCACACCATCGGCTTTAGGGGAATAGGCTTCAAGTCGACGTTCAGCGTGGGGGATGATGTTGTCATAGTAAGTCCAACTCTGAGTGTGACTTTCAACGCGAAGCAGTTTACACGGCCCCATTGGATGATGAATCCTGCCACGGACGGCAGGACAACAGTTCGCATCACCATCAAAGAGGAAACTGTTGAAACCGCATTATACGGAAGCATTGAGAAATGGGTCAGAAGCCCGGTTTCGATCCTTTTTTTCAAGAGTCTTCAAAAGGTTTCCTTCAACGGCACCCTGGTTCGAAAGCGGGATCGCGGCTCGGGACCGACTGGGTCCTCGAGGCATTATTCTATCGAGGTTGATGGGCATTCCGTGCAAGAACTGCTCCTCATACAGTCGGAAGAAGCTGAGTTTCCCGAAGCTGCGATTCACGAGATCCGGGATGAGCGAAACCTGGACTCCGAAAAGTTCAAGATGCCGCCTTGCAGACTTGAGGTTGTGCTCGGTTTGTCCGGCAAAAATAGGTTCTTTGTTGTCCTGCCGACTGGCTACGAACCGGACCTACCCTTTTCAGTAAATGCTCCCTTCATCCAGGATCCGGCTCGTTTCGGAATCAAAGATCCGGAGAGTTCTCCGACAAACCAGTGGTTGATCCGACGGACCGGCGAGTTGGTGGCAAAGACATTTAGGGAGTGGGTTTCTAACAATGCCCTGTCCTTGGAAGAACGCAGCAAAGCTTACGAACTCTGCCCAGTGGATTCACGCCCTGCCTATCAAAGGAATCGTGAGCCGTATGACTATGCGGAAAAGACAATTCGTGAGTCGGTTTACTCTCAGATTATTGATTGCGGAATTCTCTCAGTTGACGGAACCAACCATCCCGCAAAAACGGGAATATCCATTTCGGGTCCTCTTCATGATGTTTGGGACGATTCCGTCCTGAAGGAGCTATTCACCCGGAACGGCCAATTCCTGCTCTCACGGTTCGTTCCGACTGGAGTCATCCTGGAACTTGACCGACGCTCGTGGCTAGAGGTCCGTGACGAGACCGCCATCCTAGAGACGTTCAAGGCCATTGGGAAGCTTCCCAAACCCGACAAATGGTCACAGCTTTCGATTTTATGGGAATATGTTGAACAACAGGCGGGCCGTTCGACCAAGTTGCTCAAGGATTTGCCACTCCACCCCGTCAAAGGCAGCGATCTCCTAGCTTGTGGAAACCAAGTAATCCGGACGGCCTCCAGGTTCGAGCGCTTCACTAAGGCCGACGTCTCTTTCCTTCTCGGAAATGTCATGCAGATCGATCACGATTGGCTTGAGTGGATGGGACAGATGAAAAGGGATGTCCGCCCACCAGATCACGCGGATCGGATCATCAGCCTGTGCGGACTCAATGAACCTGCCAGACCCGATTTTCTTGCCACCCAGGCTGCCAACACCCTTTTTGCACAGAATAAATGTGACATCAAAGATGTCATTAGAATAGCTCACATATTCGCCAGCATAGACGCTGAAGTGCCGGAGGGTTTTCGCTATATTTGCAAAAATAACTACTTGCGCAAACCATCCGATCACATCTCGCTGGCTGATCAGTTTGGTGTCGATGAGCAGATCCCGATAGACTGGTTTAAAGAGCACTGCCTCCACAACGACTATTTTGAGTCGAGTGAAACTTGCAGCTCTGAATTGTGGTTCGCTTGGGCCAAATCGAAAAAGAGTCGCTTGTGGGCTGGCATACCGTTGGTGGAAACCGCCATTCCGGTCCGTTCCAGAGCAGAATTGGAGAATCTGGTAAAGAGGCATCATGGCAACCCGCCAGCCTCCTATCGCTACAAGCGTGAAACCTATGAGTTTCGGACTTGGGATTTTCCGCCGGACATCGTGCAGGCAATCGGGAAACACGTCGACGGTGGGAATTCGGCATGGTCCGCAACTCTGAGTGCTATCCTTGAAGCCCCGGATTTGCTACCAGATGCAGCTTTCTCATCAAATGCTTACGAGTTGGGAACGAAGGAGCATTACCGTCTTGAATGCGGAAAGCTCGTCCCGGTCTGGCTTGGGCGCTTTCAAGGAATTGCCTGTTTGCCCGATACTCATCGAAAGCTTCGGGTGCCCTCGGAACTCATGCTCCGCACACCAGAAACCGAAGCGGTGCGTGAGATCGAAGAGTTCGTTCAGGCAGACTTCGATAATCACCGCACCTTATCCCTCCTGAAAAAACTTGGAGTGCGTTCGACACCGAGTGACTTCCAAACCGTTATCGACCGCATCCGGGCGTTTCAGCAGATTCCGAATCCCGACACGTATCTCCCTCAGTTGCTAAAGCTCTACGAAACCTTGGATCGAATCTCCCTGCGCTGCCCCAGCGATGCGATGATCAGAATCGTGGAGCAATTCGCTACCCAAAACCTCATACTGACCGATGCAGCAAGCTGGGCGAACAGCCGCATCGTCTGCATTCACCCGGTTGAAGATAGCCAGCAGGAGGAGTCGATCCACTCGCACATCCGTCACTTCGGACTCTGGGAACGCGTGGGTGTTTGCCCCGCGCCTTCCATAGAACGAGCCATGGGTTGGATCAACGACCTTCCCAAAGGGCAAAAACTGCCTCCAGACGACATTCAGCGATTACGCACCTACTTAAAGCGCGATCCTGAGCGCATCTGGGAGTCGACCAGGCACTGTCTGTCGATGGACGGCTCTTGGGCCCCGGTCGAGTCGCTGCACTATCGTATCACGATGCAATCCCTCGCGAAGACAACCGACCTTTTCCCACACGTCCTCAAGGTCTGCGCCGATCTCCGAACACTGGCGAACGAGCAACTGGAATCTGATGCCTTTGCCAGCCTTCCTGACCTGAGCGGCCAAGTGGATATGAGGGCTACAATATTCACTGAAGCTGCACGTCCAGAGGCTGACTTCGGCTGGGTGACTCACCTCGGTTCGTTCCTTGCCCGCGTGATACTCAAAGACGACGGCAGGCGCGAGCACGTTCGCGCAGTAGGCGCTCGCATGGCATCGTCCCGCTTTATCGCCTGCAACAATATTGAGGTAACACCGTTTTTAGATGCGAAGCCTGCGGGACCCTCCCGCAAAGTCAAGGTCGCCTGGGACGAACACCGGATTCTCGTGGAAAACGTGAACTCCATCCATCTCCTCGACGATCTCGAAAAGGAGCTTGCTCGTGTTCTCGACGATCCCGAGATGCGCGACGTCCTCAAAGTTTGTCTGGATCGCGACGACGAATTTATTCGCGAATACCTTAACACCCGTTTCGAGTTCGAACTCGAAACCGAAGAACAACCGATTCCTCATCCAAAACCCGAAGAGAAACCCAAGACATCCATGCGGAAAAATGGAGACGCATCGGAAAAACCGGAAGACGATCGTTCTGTTCATTTGCCTATCGAGACGGATGACATCAACACATACGCCGATGAAGAAATGGACGAAACCGGCGAGTCAGATGACATAGAAAACGGGAACGAAGCCTCTTCTGGCGATCGGGTTAGAGAGCCTATCAGACCCAAGACGGACCCACGATTCGAAATTCTAAAGCGTCACCTCAAAGGTCGCGGCTTTGTTCTGTCCCCCGACGGAAACGTATTTTCCCATTGGGACGGCTCCAGCGTCCAGAAGAAGATTGCTCCCGTTCACTGCTGGGAGGAATCGGATGCAAATGGAGAAATGGTAAGTCGCTACTGGTTCGCCCCCAAGAATATTTTGGAAGGCGCCGAAATGCCCGCCGAACTGTGGACGCTTATCATCAGGAACCCAGCCCACTACCAGATTGTTGAGCCCCTCAATGAAACCGATGCAACCCTTACGCTTGCCACCGATATCGTCGATGCGGTCAACGACCGCTGGGTGAAGGTCTATCCAACGCGTTACCTCGTCCGCGCCGAGCAAGACTAACAGCGACAATACTTTATGAGCCCATCCAAAAAACTGATCGAAGTTGCTCTGCCACTGGAGGACATCAACACGGCTGCGGCACGGGAGAAGTCCATCCGCCACGGACACCCGAGCACCTTGCACCTCTGGTGGGCGCGTCGTCCGCTGGCTGCGGCGCGGGCAGTGATCTTTGCGCAGATGGTCGATGATCCGTCGACCTATGTGGAAGAGCTCCGGCAGGACAAGAAACTGCTCAAGCAGCTCGAGCGTCAGATCGGGCGCAAGGTCCATGCCCATGAGCGCAACAACGCGCTGGATGACGTGCTCGTCAAGCTGGAGCGGGAGCGTCTTTTTGACCTGATCCGCCAGCTGGTGTTGTGGGAGAATACGACTAACAAACACGTGCTCGAAGCTGCCAGAGAGGAGATCCGAAGCTCATGGCGCCGCAATTGCACCCGCGAAGGCAAGCCCATCGACACTCCGTTGCCCGCCTTCCACGATCCCTTTGCAGGAGGAGGAGCGATCCCGCTCGAAGCCCAACGGCTTGGCTTTGAGGCCCATGCTTCCGATTTGAATCCGGTTGCGGTGCTCATCAACAAGGCGATGATCGAGATACCACCCAAGTTTGCGCACCAGCCACCCGTGAATCCGGGATCCCGTCAGGCCAAGGGAATCGAGGGTTGGAGGGGTGCGGCGGGTTTGGCCGAAGACGTGCGGGCTTACGGGCAATGGATGCGCGATGAAGCCTTCCAACGCATCGGGCACCACTATCCACCGGTGGAAGTGACCGCTGATATGGCGAGCAAGCGGCCCGACCTCAAGGAATACGTGGGCCAACAGCTCACCGTGATCGCCTGGATCTGGGCGCGCACAGTGAAAAGCCCCAACCCCGCTCTCATCCATGTGGAGGTGCCGCTGGCCTCCACCTTTGTGCTCTCCAGCAAGGCAGGCAAGGAAGCCTGGGTGCAGCCAGTCATCGAAGGGGACCAATATCGTTTTGAAGTGCGCGTGGGGAAGCCTCCCGCCGGTGCCGAAGATGGAACGAAGCTGGCGCGTGGAGCCAACTTTCGCTGCCTCGTGTCGGATATTGCGATTCCATCGGACTACATCAAATCCGAGGGTCGCGAAGGCCGCATGGGTGCGAAGCTGATGGCGGTCGTTGCGGAGGGGAACCGGGGTCGGGTTTACCTGAGCCCTTCAGCCGATTGTGAGCGCCCTGCTTCGCAAGTGGAGGCGACTTGGAAACCGGATGGCGACGTTCCGCCTCGTTTAACTGGCGGAACCTGTGTGCCCTATGGGTTTAGACAATGGGGTGACTTGTTCACGCCGAGGCAGTTGTTGGCGTTGACGACCTTCAGTGATCTGGTGGCAAAGGCAAGGCATCGCATCGAGCAAGACGCTCTCGATGCAGGCATGTCAGCGGATGACTCCAGTCTTGAGACGGGCGGCACCGGTGCCCGAGCCTACGCCGAAGCGGTGAGCGTGTACCTGGCGTTTGTTTTGGATAAAATGACGGACCTCGGGAATAGCCTAAATAGATGGGAACCAGTCGCACAATGTCCCCGACAGCTGTTCGGACGACAGGCGATTCCGATGATTTGGGATTTTGCCGAATCAAACTCCCTCGGAGATTCTTCCGGTTCTTGGATTGTTTTCCTTGAAGGCTTTTGCAGGGCTTTCAGCAAAGCATTTCAGAATCAGAATGGACTTTCATTGGGAACCGTTTCCCAGCAAGACGCTCAAACGCAGTCCATTTCGCGCAACAAAGTTATATCAACCGATCCGCCATACTACGACAACATTGGTTACGCGGACCTTTCCGATTTCTTTTATGTGTGGTTGCGCCGCTCGCTGGGGGGCATCCTGCCTGCGTTGTTTTCCACCATCTCGGTCCCCAAGGCTGAGGAGCTGGTGGCCACTCCCTATCGGCATGGTAACAAACAAAAGGCGGACGCATTTTTCCTGGAGGGCATGACCCAGGCGATCCAGCGACTGGCAAGCCTCGCGCACCCGGTGTCGCCGATCACCATCTACTACGCCTTTAAACAGTCGGAAAACTCCGAGGCGGAGGGCAGCTTCTCCCCTGGATGGGTGAGTTTTCTGGGTGCCATCCAGCAAGCGGGGCTCGAGGTGGTGGGCACATGGCCTCTTCGAACTGAAAACAGTTCGCGGATGATTGGCCAGGGG
>Ga0123334_1004861_pt1 | contig 13356 bp, 9 predicted proteins | sample BiotimSIPDNA_FD_89706 | JGI IMG/M metagenome (GOLD analysis project Ga0123334, IMG submission 89706) | Anaerobic biogas reactor microbial communites from Washington, USA - Biogas_R1 time_0 SIP DNA | ecosystem: Engineered > Bioreactor > Anaerobic > Unclassified | place: Washington, USA | collected... | reverse complement strand
TGATATCCACCGAAGCGGACGCTCCCGAAGCATCATATACACCGGCAGCAGGGAAGGGGTCTTTTCGCCCCCACTGGTAATGGAGTATATTGTTATCGTTTGAATAGGCAGTGCCCGCGGCACCCAGGTTGCGGTCCATGAACACGTTGGAGGTGACGCTGTTGGCAAGGGTGTGGGTGGTGCCGTTGGAAGGCGTGTTGGGATTATAATTCGTGGTCCAGATGTGCCAAGACCAAAGGATAGTTGTTCCATCAGTATCGTACATGGCAATCACACTGTTGCCTTCCTCGGTGCCGGCCGTCACTTTGATGTAGCCGCCGTCTGTGTTGTAGGAGACAACCTGCACGCAGCCGGAAGCATCCAGCCCGTCGCTGCTGGTGGTCCAAAGCAACCCGGCTGTCCAGGAAACGGATGAAAGGGTGAAGCCGCTGTTTCCGGCGGCGATCTGCCCGGCCACAACCCTACTCACAGGAATATACACCGTTTGACCCAGCGGCAACATATAGCAGTTGGCTTCCTCGGCCAACATTGCATTGTTGACAGTACCTGCCGTGACATCAGCCCAATCGGTCGTGGTGACACTGGTGATGGTGAGCGAGGCTCCGTTGATGGTGGCCGTAATGGTGTAGTTCTTACCTGCCTCCAGTTTGGGTAGGGTGGTTGTGCTGATGGTGGTGGACAGAACTCTGCCGTCTACGGTAAGGGAGAGTTGAATGTCACCACTCATGCTTGTGGTGACAGGTACCATCAGCACGCTAACCGTCTCGCTTGAGCCACTCGCTATACCGGCGATGGAAGGCGACACGGTGATGGTACCGGTGGTTCCGCTGCCATACGTGCCCGTTGTGCCTGTTGTCATGTCAAGGGTGTTGCTTGTCAGGAGGCCGGCGTTGGCAAGGCTCAGGTTGCTGATGGCGCAGGTCCCCGGATAGGTGGCGCTGCGGGTCAGGGTGAAGGTGATCATGGCGTAAGCATGCTCCAGCGTAAAGGAGGCGGCCGCCTCACTGCTGGCCGTCACGCCCGTCTGGTAACAAAGATCTTTGGTGTTGTCGTAGCTTTGCGAGGTCAGCGTGACCTGCCCGTCGCTGTAGTCTGCGTCGCTGCTGTAAGGATAGTACGCACATAAATTAGCTGTACTTTTGCTCAGATAGATGGGGGTAACCCCGGAAGCGGCCGACCAGCCGCCCCCGGAGTACGTGTATTTCACATTGTTGCTTGTGCCTGAGTACCCGGATCCAGCTAATCGGAACAGGCCGATGTCGCCGCTCTCGAGCGGGTCGGAACTTCGCAAGGAGACACCGGAGAGTTGTATGTTGTCTATTTTCAAGGGCACAACATTGGTATCGGGCCGGGTGGTATCCTCCGTGCAGGCTGCCGTGGCAAACAACAGCCCCAGGACAAGAACAGATCTGAGTACTTCCCTCATGTGGTCAAACGTCAGGTGTTTATTTATTGAACAGCAATGGTTTCACCGGTGATAGTTTCCCAGGGGGCAATAGCAACACTGGTAATGGAGAGCTCGCCACCACCGACCGTGACCGTGTAGGTGTAGTTCTTGCCGGCTTCCCACTGGGCGATGGTGGTGACCAGAAGATAGGATGCTGCCGTCATTTCGTAGGCGATGCCATCGATTGTCACAGCAAGGCGTACGATACCGGTTCCACTGGTTGTACCATCGGTACTGATGTCAGTGGGTGCAACCAATACCGTTGCGATAGGCGTGGCCGATGGTGTTATGTTATAAGCATTTATTACCACACCAGTCGCATCTGTTAACGAGAGGGTTTGAGTAGGGGTTTCCGTCGTGATTGCCCCATTAGTCAACGACATGGTTCCCTCGCCTGAAGGAAAGGCATAGGTGTCGCTTTTTGTCAGAGTAATGTTGGTTAACTTTCCAGTACCACCAAAATTTGAACCCTTGTTAATGACAAAGGTCAATTGAGCCATGGCGTGCTTGAAGGTCAAATCAGCGGATCCGGCTGCTTTTGTGACGGTTGCTTGCGTGGTTTCACCTGTCTTTACAGCGTACATGTAATCAATCTGGCTGTTACTGGTTGCACTAAACGCATTCTCTGACAGCGTGGTTAAAACCGTTACGGGTACCGTTTTAGCTGCTGTTGTTGGTTCAAGGCTGGATGGATAATAACCGTAAACCGTTGCCGTGTTTCCGGTGAGATAAATGGGTGTTTCTGTTCCCCAAGTTGTTCCGTTATAAGTGAATGTACTTGCAGACGGCGTATAACCAGTTCCGTCGATAAAAATGCCGATTGTCGCTGCATTTTCGAAGGCTGTTGGAGCCAAGGACCTTTTGGCAACGCCGCCAGTGGTGATATCCAAGTTTGCAGAAATTTTCAGGATGCCTGAGGAGGAATCAGGTGTCTCGGTCCCTGAGGGGTCTTCGGAGGAACAAGCCGTGAACAGCAGGGCTGAGAGGACGGCTGCGGAAAGAAGTACGTGTTTCATTTTCGTTGGTTTTTAAAAGGTTTGATGATGGGTAAGTATTTCTAAGTTTATTGGGTTACAGTTCAATGTCTTCGCCTCCGGAGATGGGGGTCCATCCTTCGATGCCGATGCTGGTAATGCTTAAGGCGGTGGAGCCTATGTTGATAATATAGGTGTAGGTGCAGTTTCGCTTGACAGAGTAATTGGTATAGGCGTTGGCACCCAGGTAGAGGCGGTGAGTGGTCAAGGCCCCACTTGCATTCACATAGAGCTCCACGTAGGTGGCTCGGTCTGGGGCGTAGGTGGCTTTCTGCGATTGGCTGGTTGGGTCTCCTGTGGATCCTCCTACGGTGGTTCGACCCCCACGGCGGTTCTCGTACTGGTAGAAGGTGATAGTGTAGGTGGCGGGGCCTGTAGAGAGTGGCGTGAGGGTGGGGGTGTCCAGCCAGTCGGCCTCCGTGGCGGTGTTGACGGCGTCGTCGCCCACGGCGTCATCCTCGGCATCGTCTTCGTTGGCATTGGGGCGGGGTATGTACCAGCTCCTGACGGGCAGGTTCCTGATGGCGTAGCCGGTCAGGGTTGTCCCTTCGGCACAGGTGATGTTCAGGGTGTTGCGGGCGGCCAGGCGGGCGACGGGCAGCAGGGCCGGGGCGTTATCTCCGGCGGTGATGTCGGCCGGCAGGCTGCCGCTCATGATGAGGTGTTCGTTTACCTTGATGCTCTCAATGTTGGTTAGGTCGGGGGTGGTCATGGCCAGCAGGGCTGTGCGGGATATGGGGCGGGTGAGCCCTTCTTCGGCGGTGTTAACAAGGGCATATACGGTGCAGTTAAATCCGCTGCGGGTGGTGACGTAAACAGAGGAACTGCCACTGCCATAGGCGTGTCCGGTCAGCTCTCCGGTTTGATTAAAGACAACTACGTGAAGGTCTCCTACTACGTCCTCACTGAAAGCACGTAACACCGGTGCCTTTGTGTGAGTAGGCTGACCGGTTTGCGTTTTCTGCGTTTTGGTGGTGGTATCTGTGTTGGTGATTTGTACGCGCAGCGTGGCTGTGTCGTCACCGGGACAGTTACGACATGGTTCTTCCAGTATACAGGCGTGTAGCAAACAAGCTGTCATCAGCATGGGGACTATATGGTGTCTTTTTCTTTTCATTTTCAACAGTCTGTGGCCGTACCTTGGTTGTCGGGTTGTGCCATGTAGCTGTGGGTTATAATTCGGTGTCCTGTCGCACTTCACCCCAGGGTACCACATCAACGGAGACCTTTACATACGAGTAGCGGAAGTCAAGCAGGATGTCGATCTGTTTGCCGGCCACGGCCCTTAGCGGCTCCCCCCTGCTGTCCAGGCTGGTCGTGTACAACAGGCTGTCGCCCCTAAACAGGGCCACCGTCAGGGCGCCATCGACGGGTGTTGGCAGGACCCTGATGGCGGGAGTGACCAGTTGCCCGGCGGTGTTCATGGTGGTGGCGGGGGCGTACCTGGCTGTGTCTCCGGCCAACGTCCCCATGAAGCTGAGGGCATCCCTGGGACTGTAGACCACGAAATGATAACCGGCTGTGTCCGTTCCGAAGCGCCTGTCCATGTATTGGCCGGTGATGGTCAGCGAGGCAACGATGCGTTCAAGACTAAGTGTCAGGGTGTCTACCGAGGCTTTGGCTGCCCGCAAATCACTTGTTTCCACTCCGTGAGTGAGCGAGGTTGCTTTGCCAATCAAGGCTTCATCTTGTCCCAACGTCACCGTGTATCGGGCGTAGAACAGGTCGGTCGGGTTGACGGCGAAGGCTTCCAGTTGTCTGAGCGTGATAATCACCTCTTCCGGCAGTTGTCCTCTTGACAACTCTGGCACCAACAGGCTGTCCTTCTTTAGGTTGCCCCAGGCGATAAGGGTCAAGGCTTCCTCTTTAAGATAGCCGATGGTGAAATCATTGCTTCTGCCGGTTGAGACCATGCGCACGTACCCTTTTTTATCAAAGAGAAAGAGATGGATGGAATCGACTGTTTCTGAAGGGAGTTGAAGGCCGTTGCTGTCGACAATCTTGAGGGTTAGGTCGTATTGCACACAGGGCTCCATGTCCTCAAAGATGCAGCTTTGAAAGGCACCCAGCAACACAATGATTACCCCGGTCAAGAACCGGTGTTTTCGTATTGTGGTGGGCGAGGTCGTCGCTTTGAGGTCGTATTTCATCATGGCTGGCTTTCCGATTGATGGTCCTCGTTTTGACTGAGCTCCAACCGGCTGTTTCCGGTTGTAATACTCAGTTTGTAGGAAGCCACTTTTTGGTTGAGGGTATCGACTGCTGACAAATCGGGGTTGGCGCTTTGTTCGTTTCTCATGTGTATTGTCCGAGCTTGTTTCTGGTACGTATCCTTTTCGGTGCTTCCTATTGAAAGCCCCTTGATACTGCCGGCGGGCTTTTTGTTGCCGATTATTGGTGGGAGCACGGTGATGGTGTTGCCAGAGGCTGTGTCCCCTGGAAAGAGTCCTTTCTTCGTGCTGTCAATACGACAGGTGTCCAGCCATTCAGGCTCAATCGGGGGCCAATTGTCAACGGCCTTCTGGTTGCCGTCTTTGCACGAGGGGATGAAGGCTATAAGCCCTAGCAGGACAGCGGTGCCCACCATCAGGCAGGCACTCACAGTCCTTGAGCGATCATCTCCCCATCCCATCTTAGTCGAAGGTGACGTTTTGCACGATGTCCATGGCCCAAGCCTCCACACTGACCGTGAGGCTGACGTTGGCCGGATTGATGTCCTCCGTGGCTGAGCCGACGCCTTTGCCTTTGATGGTGGCCGTTAGGGCGTAGGTTTTGTTGCGGTCAATGGACCCAGTGGTTGTATAACCTGTATAACCTGCATTCCATGTCGTCCCGGCCTGGCTTTTATTGATCACGATGGGGTAATAGACGGTGCCGTCGCCTTCAGCCGGCGTGATGGTTCCGTCGCCGTTAACGTCAAAGAGGCCTTTGATGATCAGCTTGGTTGGGAAACCGGCGTCACTGTTGGCGAAGCAGTAGTAGTAATAAGGATGGGTGAAGCTGGATCCGTTGGTGAAATCCGTCACGGCATCGCCTAGATAGATGCGGTAATCACTGTTGCCGCTGGTGGAGGCTTCGCCCTGCATCAGGTTGGTCGTGGTGGGGGCAGTGGTGCCGGTGGCGCAGTCGGTGGTCCCTTTGGCCTGGTACAGGAAGATGTCTGTGGGGGTAAACACGGCGTTGGGGTACAGGCCCTCGGGGGAGAACTCGCAGGAGACTCTGCTGATAGAGACCCTGGCCACGAGGCGGGTCAGGCTCACAAAGGCCGGAGTGGTCTGGTCTTGCGACAGGGTGATGGTGGTGGTGCTTCCCCCGCTGGTGGTCGTGGCCTGTCCCGTCATGGGCAGGTTGGTGCTGAGTTGGCCGGTCAACCCCAGGCCCCCAGGCATGGTCACGTCGAGGCTGATGGTTTTTGCCAGGAAGTCGGCCTTCGTGCTTACGCCCGAGAAGTGGGCTTCCGGGGCATTGGCCACGACGATGATCTCCCGTTCGCCTTCTGTGGCATTAAGGGTCAGGGAGTTGGTTCCCGAGAGCGTCGTTGTCTCGTAGATGACATCGGTGGTGCCGTTTGTTTTGAAGACCCCCACGGTGATGCGGTTGACCGTGCCTTCGGACTCTCCGATAAGGCCGGTGCCTGTGGGGAGTGTTCCATGAGCACGAAGGGGCATGGCTGATGGCGTCTGTGTGGTTGTAGAACCCTGGATGGTCAATTCAAGCTTGGCCGGCAGTCCGCTGTCTTCACTGATGGAACCCTCATTGTTGCAGGAAAGCAACAGTAGGCCGCAGATTGTCAGGGCCGGGATCATTAAGGCGTGTTTCATTGTTGTAAGGATTGATGGTTTATGATGTGGCAATTTTTGGTGGTTTTTGATTTCAGGGTTTGCTTTTAAGGTATTCGAGGGCCGCAGCGGCCGGAGTCACGCCGTTGGCTTTGGCCAGTGACAGGTAAACCTCGGCTTTCTCGCGGTTGCCTTCCAGCAGGTGCAGCAGTCCCATGTTGCAACTGGCCTGTGGCAAGGCGGCATAGGGATCCAGGTATTTGTGGGCCCGCTGGAGGTCCTTCCTGGTCAGGGCCACGGCGCCGGCGTTGATACAGGCTTCCGGGCTGTTGGGAAACAGCCGGGCGGCCAGGTCGTACACGTCGTTGAATTCTGTCGAGCCTTTCGGATAGCTTGAGGCCAGGGCGAAGAACTCTTCCAACGACAGGACATCGGGTCTGTTTTTCAACAAGAAACGACTGTCTTCAATCCCAGAGGCCTGGCGCTGGAAGCGGATGGTGTATTCGACGCGCCTGACTTGTGGGAAGATTTTGGTTGTCAGGTATTTATAAGGGCCTCCATCGGCCAGCTGGCTGAGCATGGTCTCCCGTCCTCTGGATACATCGATCTGCTGTATTAGGTCCAGCACTGCTTCGCGCAACATCATGTCGGAGGCCTTCACCAGCGAGGTAATCGAGTCCCAGTCTTCGGCCACCCAGCGCACGTTCAAGTTGGCTTTACCGGCAAGGCCGGTGTCGTAGAGGTATTCTTTCAGGGAGAGGGAGCGGTTCAAGGCCTTGCGTTCGTTCTTTTCCAGGTTGCCGATGGGGGAACTGTAGCCGGTCACGTCGATGGTTGTGATTTCGACGCCTTTCATTTGCCTGACTTCGCGCACGGCTTCCAGTAGCTTGTAATAAACCTCATGGTTGAGTTTGCGTTGGGAGTTGCCTCGGAAGAGGTTGGCGTTGTTTAGGGGGATGTTGCCTGCTATGGAGAGGTTTTGTTCCACAGTCAGGGGTGCGGGCAGCAGATGAATCCAAGTCAGTATTTTTCGGTCGATGTCGGGGGTGATGGTTGATGTACGTGGCCGTTCGATGTTGGGTTGTTCGGCCAAGCAGTCTTCAAAGGTGTGGGCTGTTTTTCCGTTGCAACCGCATTCTTTGAACTCCATGAACAGGGAGCAGGCATACATCCAATCCTGAAAGGGGACCTCTACCTTGTAATTGAATTCGTTGACCTTCATCCGGCCTTTGTCGAGCACGACAATGGGACGTTCAGCCACCTTGGCATCCGGTGTCGAGGGATTTCCTTTCCCCAAGACCTCGGCCCTGTGATAGGCTTTTTGTTCCTGTAGGCCGTTGACCAGCACGGAGGGGAGGTCCAGGCGTTGATCGGCGTTCTGCAGGTAGGGCGTCATGGTGAGCGACTCGTTTGAATCAATCTGCAAGCCGTCGTAATTGATGTCCATCTCTACTTGCAGCATGTTGCTTTTCTGATAAAAATGCAGGCCGGAGACGCGCACCTGCCCTTTGTACGCATCCTGAGCCAAAAGACCTCCTCCCAGTGCGATAAGCATCCCGGACAGGAACAGCACCCTCTTTTTCATGGTTTCCAATTTTGTTTGTTTTTTCATTAGTTGATCATATAAACCAGAGACAGGGCGGCTCGTGTCGGCCCGTAATAGGGCTTGTTGCCGCTCCCTATGCTTTCTCCGCAATGCACGCAGCGAAAGCGTTCGTAGTGTATCCTTCCATAGCCAAGGCCGATGGTGCCCTCCAGCCCCCAACGAGGGGACAGGATCCAATGGCGTCCGATGGACAGGCCTGCGTTCCAGAACGTGCCTTGTGCCCGGTGCTCCTTCAACGCATTGAAATCAAACTGTCCCAACGATCCCAGATCGACGCTGCCTCCGATACCTCCCATGTTGAATTGCCCCACCCCGCCATGCACGCCGATAAATGTGCCGGAGTAGGGTTTGCACAACCAGTATCTGATTTCGGGCTGGAGGGACCATAGTTTCCATTTTTTGGTCTCTGAGACCTGGAAGGGGTTGTACATCCCGGCAACATCCAGGGTGAGCGATGGGCCAAGTGTGACTTCTATGCTCAGGTTGGGCACCCTCACGGCCAAGGCTGGTATGTTCGTCTTGAGTGCCAACTGTTGGGCAGTCAAGAGGCTGGGACTCCAACATAAAATGGTGAGGATCAATCTGGTCGCAGGACTCATACCAATGTTTCGAGTGTTACTTTTTTCATTATTGACTATGAGTGAGACAGGCTGACTTGTTTGTGTCAAGGCGTGCCTTATCTGCATATTAATAGACAACAACCCTTTTAGGAAATCAAAATTACAAAATATTAATAGTATTTAGGTCTCTACTGCGACAATTAACATACATTAACATATTGCCGTTTTTTTTCATTATATCAAACGAATTGTCCCCGATTTGATAACGATCTAATTCAAACTACTGGTTCCCACAGCCATTTCAAAACCCATTACCACTCTTATTAATGGCTGTCTATTATAATATTGTTTTGCATCGTTGCCTTTGCTCAACTATTTATTTATCGAATAGAGAAGATACACATTCAAGTGTGTGTGAAACACCGCCTTTGTTTCTGAAAAGCATGCATTGACTCTCTTTACATCGTCTTATGTAACAATCACATTATTTGTTGATTGAGAATAATGCCCTTTCGTTTATCGACAAGGATTGGGCCTGCTTGTTGCCTTTCAAGCAATTATTCAGATTGCTAATTATAAGCATATTAGCATATGTCAAGAATAACGATCAACCATTATTGTAAAAATGGTGAAGCATTCTCGTTTTTAAAAAATAACCAACTAGCAGAGATATAGCGGGATAGCAAAATATAAGCCTTGCTTACCCATTAATATGCAGATAACGGACATTTTATGCTGTTGATGATTTTTGGATTTGATGTGATTTTATTTTCGGGTGATATTCTCATCAGTAGTTTCTCATTTGCCTCGTCAAGTGTTGATTGTTTCAGAGAGGCCAGATAAGCGTAGGTTGTTTTTTCATTACTGTGTCCCAGGCCTTCGCTGATAATCGTAAGTGGAACGCCACTCCATTTTGCAATGCTTGCCCATGAGTGCCTGGAGACATATGAGGTAAGCACAGTAGGTAGATTAAGCAGTTGGGAAAGTTCTTTTAAATGTCGGTTGTGTTTTCTAAGACCACTTTGATATTGTTTGTAAATAGGGACATCCTTGGCTTTGATGATGGGAAAAAGGTAAGGAGACGTGTTCTTATACTTATCGATAATCGCTTGTTGTGGTTCAAATAATCTGACCTGTAACGGTTGACCGGTTTTTGCACGGTTATATAGTAGGTACTGCCCTTGAATATTGTTGATCTTAAGGAGTGCGATGTCAACAAAAGGTATGCCACAGGAATAAAAACTAAACAGGAAAATATCCCTGGATAATTCAAGATGGGTGTTGTTTTGCAAATTTAGGTTTGCCAATTCTTGGATGGTTTCCTCAGCAACGGCTCGTTTTCGCGGCTTTGCATGGTTAAGGCTAATGTTCCTGAAGGGGAAACGGGCGACAGTCCCAGGTAGTTCTTCACGTTGAGCCTTATTGAAGACAGCTTTAAGTATGCGGGTGTAAAAGAGGATGGTGTTGGGTTGGCTTCCCGCTTGGCGTAGATAACAGACGAATTGATCCAACCATCTGGGTGTTATGTCTGCAAAGGATAGTTCTTTAGAGGACATAAATCGTTGCAGGCAACTAAGCGTCGATTGATATGCATTTTTTGTACCGTGGCGCCCAGCCTTGTCTAAATCACCGATAAGGCGGAGCATGAAGGGTGTTACCAGGTTGTTGTTTATACTGTAATTATAGGCTGACAAAACATCTTCAATGGTGTATTCGGATTGAGTTTCATCAAGCTTATCAATGATTTGGTGGAGGTTTTCAAGCCCACTTGACAAGTATTGATTGATCTCCCGAAGCTTTGGTATCCTGTAATGCTTTCTGTTAACCGCAAGGCCTTTCTCTGAAATAAAACACTCTTCACGAAGGTGATAGGGTGAATAGAGTACTTTTTTTTTACGATGGTGGATGATTTGAAAAACAACTGGATAGGTTCCGTCTTTTTTTGTCTTGATTTTTCAAGTCTGATTTTTGCTGTTGCCATTTTTATGGGTTTTTTAATTGGTGAGATTGATATGGGAGGATTCGTAATGGTTTTTAGTGTTTGTATTCGAGTTTTTTATCATACTTGGCAACTTGAATCTTGATTATGGAATCAAAAGGGATACAAAGTTCTTTTTTTTGGGCATTTTATCTGTGTTTTTTGTGAATATGATTGCCTGATTCCTTGAATTGCCATTTTTTTAATTGTTGTCTAAATCCATATTTGTATGGATTTTTTTTCAAGCGTGGTACCCTAGTTTTGTGGCATGAAACCAAAAACTGCGTGCCATGAAATGTAAAAAACTATTAATCAGCATCATGATGATTGTTTCGGCCTTGCTGTTTGCCGGGTCGACACTGGGGCAAGTCACCGCCAAAATCCCCAAAGCCTTTGCGCTGAACCGCCTCGTTTCGACCGAGATCAACGCCGGTGGCCAATTGGAGGTCATCCTGGCAACCGAAACGAAAAAGAAAGGCGTGTCCCTGTATCAGTTCACGTTTGACCAGTCATTGAACAAAGTGGCCGAAGCAGACATCCCCTTCGATCGTGCCAAGATTAAAACCAGACGGCTGCTATCCAACGATGAAGGAACGACCCGTTTTGTCAGGGTGGTGCCCAGTATCCTGGCTGATATGACCTTGCAAAAAGGCTATGTGCAACGGACGTACCGCGGCTATAAGGTCATCGCTGAGCAATTCAAATCGGAGGAATCGTTCAAGGTTCGTACTGACAACGATCATAAGATTTACCCTTTGTTTGAAATGCACGACAGTGAGGTGTCCTTTTCACCTCATGATTTCGGCTATACCCCCGAAGGCTTTAACGCCAGCGGTGACCTGATAGCCTTGGGGGCCGTACAGGGGAAGCTGTTAACCAAAGGCAGAGAAGGCGTTGGTTCAGCCGATGCCCCCATTGAATATTGTGTCATCAAGGCCAGTGCCAAAACCTTGGCGGTGGAAAAGAAGACCCTTATACCGTTTGAGTTTGTTCAAAAAACAGCGTATTACCGGGAGGTACCGGGCAAGAAAATGCTGGTGGTGACCTGTGATTTCCCCATGGCCTACAAAGGTTCAGAAGCCTTCTATAACCCGACATCCAACCAATACACCGTGCTCTTAATCAACAAAAACGTCGAGGTGGAATACCGCCAACCCTTTAAAGGGTTGCCGGGCATGGAGGTGTTGGCGGCCGACGTTACACCACAAGGACAGGTGTTTGTGGTGGCCAGGCAGGGTAAGAAAAAAGATCAACAATTGGTTTTGGTTCACCTTAACGGTGGGGAGTTGGTCTATCTGAAGACCCTTAATCCCGCCGAACTGACGGCTGCCGTCCTCCCGGCCAACGAGAAAAAGGCACCCCTGTTCAAGGATGAGCTGGCTTCAATGACGCCGATGTCACCGCGGTATGAGGGACTGGTCGTCTTAGACAATCAGCATGTGGTCTTCCTGTTCCAGGGGAGTAATAAAGCAGCCGGCCGACTGTATTACCTGGAAGTGGATGCAGCAGGCGGCTTTGTACGCCAGTATGCACACGCCGTGCTGGAAAAGATGACCTACGCCGGCGATAAAAACGCCTGGAAACCCATCAAGGTCAGTGTCCGGCAGCACACCAACAAGGTGTACACCTTTATCACCGAATCCACCAAAGAAGGGGACTACTTCAGCCATTGCCGGATCGATTGCCAGGCCGGCACGGTGGGCACCCTGCAAGCGTTTGGCAGACCGACCAAACAAGACAAGAACAGTTACTACATCGACAAAGAATTTTCACTGGTTGATCTGCCTGGAAAGGGCGTCTACCTCATTGGACGATCCAAGAAAGAAACCGACCTGTGGATTCAAACACTGATGTTTGACTGACAACTCACCTGTTGTGTCCATCCACCTTTTGAAGCTCAAAACTTTCTATAACGGTGATAACCAAAACCCCTTATATCATGAAATCCCAACCATCAACAACAGGGAAATACCTAAGTACAGGTATCCCGAAACACGTTGTGCGCCTCTTTGTATGGACGCTTCTTTGCGGCATGAGCGCCACACTGTTACACGCTCAAACGGCTGCCAAGTACTTTGAAAACAAGGAATACCCCCTGGCCATCGAGGCCTACAAAAAGGACGTGCTTAGCAATCCTGAAGGCTATTACAACCTGGCCAAGGCCTACTTTGCCGTTCACAAGTTTGAAGAAGCCAGAGCGGCCATGCAGGCCTACCTGGAAAAAGCCCCCAAAGCCGACAAAACCTATGCGGCCTGGTTCATCGAGATGATGGACAGAAACGAGCACCCGGTACCGGTCAAGCCCCTCCCTGGCACCGTGAACACCGAAGGCAGCGAGTCCGTGCCCCGCATCTCGGCGGATGGTCGGTTGATGTATTTCACGGCCTACGACAGACCTGGCGGTCACGGTGGCGAAGACATTTTCATTGCCGAGAAACAGGCCGATGGAAGCTGGGGTAACGCCAAGCCCTTTAGTGACCTCTGTTCATCTACTCATGAAACCCTGTACAGTATGAGCAGCGATGCCAACCTTTGCATCCTGTTTGGCAACTACGAAGGAACGTTTGGCAACGGCGACTTGTTCTACTCCGTGAAAACGGTGGGTGGCTGGTCGTACCCCTGCAACCTGGGCGGCACCATAAATACCGCCAATTTCAAGGAAGCGCAGGCCACCATCAGCCCTGACGGCAGGGTGATCATCTACATGACGTCCAATAAATTGACCGGTCATGCCGGTGAGTACGACCTGTACATGTCCCGGTTGACAGACAACGGTTGGACCAAGCCCCAAAACCTGGGTTTGACCATCAATACGGCCAAAAACGAAGTAAGGCCAGCCTTTGCCGGTGACGGAAAAACCCTGTATTTTTCCTCCAACGGCCATCCCAGCCTGGGAGGCTACGATATTTACATGACCAGGCGCCTGGACGATAGTTACACCAATTGGACAAC
>Ga0123334_1004851_pt1 | contig 13381 bp, 15 predicted proteins | sample BiotimSIPDNA_FD_89706 | JGI IMG/M metagenome (GOLD analysis project Ga0123334, IMG submission 89706) | Anaerobic biogas reactor microbial communites from Washington, USA - Biogas_R1 time_0 SIP DNA | ecosystem: Engineered > Bioreactor > Anaerobic > Unclassified | place: Washington, USA... | reverse complement strand
GGCAGGCCGTCGCCGCCCGCCTCCTCCTTGACCTTCTGCCTGATCTGCTCCGCCGCCAGAACCGCCTTCAACTCCGTGGCCGTCTCGCCGGACTGAGAGCTATGTGCCTCGTCGATAATGACGGCGTACTGTCTGCCCGGCAAAGTAGGAGCATCGTCCTTGGCCTGCGGCAGGCCCTTGGCCTTGGCCTCCTCGTCGGCCTGTTTGTGCATCTGGTCGGTCACGAAGGGGAATTTCTGAAGCGTAGTGATGATGATCGGCACTCCCTCGCGCAACGCCGTGGCGAGTTGGGCTGTGTTCTCGTCGATCTTCTGCACCACGCCATGCTTGTGCTCGAACTGATAGACCGTATCCTGCAACTGCTGGTCCAGCACAATACGGTCGGTAATGACCACGACGGAATCGAAGACCTTCTTGTCTTCGCTGCTGTACAGGAAGGCCAGCCGGTGGGCCAGCCAGCCGATGGAGTTGCTCTTGCCGCTGCCCGCCGAATGCTGGATCAGGTAGTTACAGCCGGGACCGCTGGCACGGGCATCGGCCTCTAACGCTCGCACGGAATCGAGCTGGTGGTAACGCGGGAAGATCATCGTCTCTTTCCGCACGACCTTGCCGTCGAATCGCCTCTCCTTGACTTCGAGGTGTATGAACCGACCCAGGATGTCCAAGAACGAATCCCGCTGCCAGACCCTTTCCCACAAGTACCACGTCCGATGGCCGGTTGGATTCTCGGGGTTGCCCGCCCCGCAGCGATTGCCCAGGTTGAACGGCAGGAACTGCGTCTCCTTGCCCTTCAGTTGCGTGGTCATGAACACCTGATCGGGGTCCACCGCGAAATGAACCAGCGTCCGCCGCTTGAATCGGAAGATCGGCTCCCGTGGGTCCCGGTCCTGCATGTACTGCGTCTTGGCGTGATTGACGTTCTGTCCGCTCATCGGGTTCTTCAATTCGGCCGTCGCGACAGGCAGGCCATTGAGGCCAAGCACGAGGTCAATCGAGTGCTCGCTCTGCGCGCTGTAGCGAAGCTGCCGCGTCACGGTCAGCCGATTCGCCCCATACAGCTTGAGCGTCTCCGGATTGAGTCCATGCGACGGCTTGAAGAACGCCACGTCGATCTGCTTGCCGTAGCACTTGAAGCCGTGACGGATCACGTCCAGACTGCCCCGGCTGTCCAGGGCCTTGCACAGATCATCCAACAGAACAGTCTCGGTATTCGCCCCGTGCAGCTTTTCCATCGCCTGCCACTTCTCCGGCTGGGTCTCCCGAATGAACGACATCAGCACCGTCGGATCGAGAGCCCGCTCCCGGTCGAAGTCCTTCGGATCGGCCTTGGCATAGCCGCCCTTCGTGAGCAGGTGCTCTTCAATGGCGGTCTCGAATGCTTTCTCTTTGTAGTCTGCTGGCACAGGAATTACCTCCGCGTATTCTTGCCTCGATTGAGATTCTCTCGATGCCATTCCAAGATACGACGGAAAGCCTCATACTGCTTTTCGCCATTGCTACGGGCCTGAATCATCGACACGCGCACAATCTCGCCGCCCGCTTCATTCTGCTGCGTCCAGTCGCGATGGACTCTGTACGGGGCAGCCTGGAGTTCAAGCAGCCGCTCATAAGCGAGCTTCGCTGCGGGCATCCGCTGGTCCAGCTTGTCACAGACGACGCCTGCATAGAACTGGGCCAGCCCTTCCACAATACGGAGTTCCGCATGGGCGAATGCCTCGGTATCCCAGCGATCTCCGTCTATGTCACGGCCCAAGTGGGTATAGGCGTGTGCCAGTTCGTGTGCGATGACGACAACGGTCAGCGCCTCGACACTGACCCCTATTGTCGCCGCGATGATACCAATTGCCATCCAGTACACGTCAATCCTTGGCACACGGAAGAAATAGGCCCCCAGAATGTCCTGGTCGATCTTTCTGATTTGAGAGACAAGCGGCAAATCCTGTATCAATTTCGCCAGACGCTCCGCGTAAACACCCACATGTTGCACTTCCTCTTTCGTGGTAGGCAATGGTTGAAGAGTCGCATGGCCTGCCAACTGGTCGTAGCACCCCTCTATCAGTCGAAGGCCGTCCACCGTCTGCGCGATACGAGGCCCATTCAGCAAGAGCCAGATGTCATTCAAGTTCCCTTCTACGACGGTCTCAAATGGGTGGGGCAAGCCGGCGACAACACGAACCGGCACCGCCTGGGCGTCGTCGCCGACGGAGAGCCGCAGAGCCATCTCCGTTCTCAGGTAGTCTCGGATAATCAGGTTCCATTGCTTGAAGGCCCGCTCCACATGCCCTTGGATGTCCGGATCATAGTGTGCAAGGATGTCGATGACTCGGCAGACTGTGTCTGACGACCTCTGCTCACGATTTCCGGCTCCGAAGCGGCCAGCATAGTAGCGGTCCTTGCTGCCCCAGCATGAATACGGCTCACTCACGGCATTCCTCTTGTAAGTCCATCCTGCACCTCACCGCCAGGACTTCGGCAAGAGCCGGTCCGGCACTTCGAATAGCCCCAACTGGCCCTTGTAGGGGATGGGGCTGCGCAGCCGGCGGGGATTCGCGAAGTACCAGCCGACCTGCCCTCGACGATGCCACCGACTGCTCACCTTCTTCTTGCAGTCGATCAGGTCCACGGCCCCGAGAATCGCCCCGATCACCAAAGAGGAAGGGTCCAGTTCGATCCCGTACTTCTCGGCGAGATAGTCCAGATCGCTCACTCTCATGCCGGCCCCGGCGTGAATCAATATCCGCCCTCGGTAGCCCGGCTTCCACGACCGATTCTCCACGTCCTTCAGACCGGTCACGATTAGAGAGGCCCACGGCTGACGTACACTGAGACACTTCATGCAACCTCCTGTCGCACGTCGATCTTGCCCGTCACCGCTGCGGAAATCAGGGCGGAACGGTATTCGCTGAGCCTGTCGATGGCATGTTCGGTCTTTCCAACAAGACCGTCAAAGTACGTGTTCAACTCGCTGATGTGCCGACAGATCACGGCCTGTTCATCCTCCCCCGGCAGGAACACCCCGAGGTGCTTCCACAGGTTCGTCCGCAATACCTTCGTTCCGTGAGCGGACTCCTCGACTATGCCCAAGACAATGTGACTTATGCCATCGAGCAGGTTAAGCAGATATTCGTGCAAACACCCGTTGTCTGGTGCGAGGGCCTTCATATCTTGATTGATCGTCACCGGGACACGGGTAATCCCGACAGGGAATGTGTGTACCAGAATCATGCCGCGTACAACCATCAGCACGATGGGCGGATCAAACAACGTGAGTGTCGTTTCATCCAAAGCCATCTGAGACAGATGATCTTCCGAGTCGAGAATCTCACGCACCTTCATGTCCTTAGGTGAGACCCAGGGGATGCTGCCAGTCCAATATGCCTCATTATTCTTGCTGGGTGTAGCTCCACCCCGCATCTTGGTCATGAAGCCGAGCTTTCTAAACTCCCAATGAGCCGGCACATCCCCCAGCCAGTCGATGCCGCTGGGCTTCATGGGGGCTTTGGGGTTGAGGCCCTTGGTGACGGCGTGGCTGATGAGGGCGGTCCGCTTCTCCTTGAGCAACTCGATCAGCCGCCGCTTCCTGGCAATCAATGCGTCGATCTCGGTCGTTTCACGACGCAGAAAGCGCGTGATCGCTGCCTGTTCCTCTTTAGGCGGTATGGGGAACCAGGCGCTCGTGATCGCGTCCCTCGATAGGCCGAAACGTGTGATCCCGTTCGCACGGACATGGAACTGTTCACGGAGTGCACGAGATGCAAATGCTCTGAACAAGTACTCGCCGAACATTCGACCAGGCATTGGCCGAATCTGGGCAAGATGGTATCCACAGACAACACCGCCCAAGGGTTCGTCAACAAATGCGGGCACGGCTATGTCGTTCCACTCCTCCGAGTCTTTCGTGATGAGGACATCGCCAGCGTGAAGGTGGAATCGGCGAATCTCCTCCGGTGTGGCTGTCGCGGTCATGAAGGCAATGTCGGCAGTGATGTACTCATTGTGGTATACGTCGATGTAGTTGCAGAGCCGTACAGTCTCCTCATCCTCCGCCGACTTCTTATCGACGTTACTGGTCCGTACATCACCAATGAACTTGAGCCTGCGCACAGACCAGTGCTCAGGGATACTATCAAGCCATTGGACACCGCTCGGCTTGTAGGCCGGATATCGCGGAAGCTGCCGCCCTCGAACCTCTTTGACCTCTTCGGCGACTTGCCCCAGGTCGGGTCGCTGCGTCATTCCAGCTTCATCGGCAGCAGTGGTCATGGTGCCGTTCCCCCTGTGCCTGAGCCTCTTGTAGTCTTCTTCTTCGGCCTCCTCTTCCTTGGCTTCGGCAAGACCTTTGCCTCCTCCGGGAGGACGTAGACGCCCAAGAGCAAATGGTCTATGGCCTTGAGTGCAGCAGTAATCTGCTTCTTGGACGGGGCTTTCATCTCGTGGGCGGCATAGTTTCCAAGCTCACGAATACTATGAAGAATCCTCGCACCGTCTGGGGTCAGCAGCGATCTGTTGGCCAATCCTTCGATCTTAGCCTGGAGGTTGTTCTCCTTTGCCTTCAGATGGTGGCATATGGCCTCAATAACGGCACGTATGCCGATCCCCGCCAGTGTGGGCAGCTCGTGCTCCACTGCGGAGAGTGTTTCGCGGTAGACTACTCGAATGATATCGGGCACATCGTAAAGGTCATCTCGGAGATAGAGGTCATCCGCCAGTGATTTTGATTTCGCGATGCGTTCGGGATAGAGTGTTTCGTTCTCGATTTCGCGTTCTTCCGACCATGTGTAGACGTAACGGAAACCGATCTCTTCGCAACCCCTGCATTGGATCACTTGGGCTGAGCCCCAGACCTGGGTATCCCCTTCATCATCCTCACCGTGAAAGTCTATGGCAGCAACAATACTATGCTTGGTCTTCAAATGGCACTGGTTGCAGAGCACGAGAACGGTCTCGTTAACATGCTTGCTCGGCTTCGTGGTATAACTCATTTGACCACCTCCCTCAGCATTTGCACGATTTCGCCTTCGAGCTTGGCGATATCGGCCTCGATCTCTTCCAGCGGCCGGGGCGGCTCGTAGACGTAGAAGTGCCGGTTGAGCGGTATCTCGTAGCCGACGATGCCGACCTGGCCGTCCTTCTCATCCCGCTTGGATTCGTCGATCCAGGCGTCAGGGACGTACGGCTTGACCTCGCGCTCGAAGTATTCGTAGATGTCCTGCTTGAGAGGCACATACTCATAGTCGCGTAGCTCCGGGTCCGGCTCCGGGCTGCCGTCTTTGTCCAGGCAGATCGCGGCATTTTCGTCGCGTTGACCGATGGAACTGATGATGGCCTTCTTGATCGGGGCAGGCAGCCTGGCATCCGCCGTATCGACCGCCGCCGCCAAATCGGCGAGGAAATCCGAGCGGTCCATCCAGACCTTGCCCGTCGGAAGGGATTGCAGCAGTCCGATGATCGCCTCCTGCTGTTTTCGCCCGGCCTCCTCATCCGCCGTACGGGCCTTCTTGTCCTTCTTCTTGCTCGTGGCCAGATTGACGAACGGCGTGGCTACACGCAGGGCGTCAATGCCGTCGGCGGTGATCTCGAATCGCAGCCGCAACGGCCGTTCAATGGTGATCTTGCGATAGCCGAAGTCGTCGTTGTCGAATACCTTGTTGACCACCAGAGCCTTGACCTTACCATTCGATTGGATGCTGCGGGTATCATCGTGCTTGCAGTCGCCATAGACGCGGGTCAGTTCCGCGATATGGTCCGGCTTGCCGTCCTTGCCATCGCCGATCTCGTTGCGCTTATTGCCCAGGCTCTTTCGCATCTTGGCGAAGAACGCCGTGCCGTTGATGAGTTGGACCTTGCCCCGGCGATTGGGTTCCTTGCGGTTGGTGACGATCCAGATGTAGGTGAAGATGCCCGTGTTGTAGAACAGTTGGTCGGGCAGAGCAATGATGGCGTCCAGCCAGTCGTTCTCGATGATCCAGCGGCGAATGTTGGACTCGCCGGAACCCGCATCCCCTGTGAACAGGGGCGAACCGTTGAAGACAATGCCCAGACGGGTTCCGCCATCCTCGGGCTTCTTCATCTTGGAGATCATGTGTTGCAGGAAGAGGAAGGAGCCGTCGTTGATGCGGGGCACACCTGCGCCGAACCGGCCGGCATACCCTTGGTTTTCATGCTCCTTGGTCACGGAATCCTGTTCGGCTTCCCACTTCACCCCAAACGGGGGATTGGCCAGCATGTAGTCGAACTTCTCGGAAGGAAAGCCGTCGCGCGTCCTGCCGTCCCCCAGCACGTCGCCGAAGACGATGTGGTCGATGCTGTGGTTCTTTATCAGCATGTCGGAGCCGCAGATGGCGTAGGATTCGGGGTTGTAGTCCTGGCCGAAAATCTCCGGCCGGGCGTCCCGATTGAGTTCAGTGATGTACTCTTCGGCCGTGGCCAACATGCCTCCTGTCCCAGCCGTCGGATCGTAGATCGTCGGGGCGATGCCCTTCTTCGTCAGAACGTGCCCATCGGGACAGAAGAGGATATTGACCATGAGGCGGATGACCTCGCGGGGCGTGAAGTGGTCGCCCGCCGTCTCGTTCGCATCTTCGTTGTACTTGCGGATCAGTTCCTCGAAGATGTAACCCATCTCCTGGTTCGGCACAACGTCAGGGTGTAGCTCCACCTCTGCGAACTTCGAGACGACCAGATACAGCCGGTTGGCGTCGTCCAGCTTCTCGATGTGCTCGGAGAACCCGAACTTCTCGAAGATGTCACGGGCACGCGACGAGAAGCTCTTGATGTAGTGGGACAGGTTCCGGGCGATATGCGGGGCGTCGCCCTTGAGGGCGGCGAAGTCGAGTTTGCTCGTGTTGTGGAACTGCTGACCGGCGACACGATTCAGGATCTTCTCGCGGGCGGTATCGGGCTTGTCCTTGTGCTTGTCAAAGGCCGCAAGCACCTTACCCTTCGTGGGGGCGAGCACGCAGTCCATGCGTCTGAGCACCGTGAGGGGCAGGATGACCTTGCCGTACTGGTTGGGCTTGTACGGGCCGCGTAGAGCGTCGGCAATGCTGAAAATGAAGCTGACCGTGCTCTGAAAGTTCCTCAACGCCATGACTTCTCACCTTCTTCTGATTCCTGCCTTAGACGCCCGTCATCACGACTATCATCTGGAGATTGGTCAGCAGTCGTCGCAGCGCACTGGCGACCGTGTTGTCGCCCCAATTCTCAATAATGACCGGCAGTTTCTCCGCCATATCGCCCTCTCGAAAAGCACCTCGGGTCGTGACCCGGCCCTATAATACTATCGGCCAATCATCGCAGCAACTTGATTCCCATTGCCAGAAAGGGCCATGCTGGGGCCAAAGGCTTGCATCCTCCGGCCTCTCGGCGGTAGAATCCGACCTCATGCTGGAGAACATCCTGAAAGGTCCGATACGACGAGCCGGACCCGTTGGCAATAAGGAGAACGATGCAAGAATCCACATACAGAGAGCTTCGGCGCAGGTCCTTGGTGAAATCGCTTCTCTGGCGTGTGATCGGCGTCATGTGGACTTGGGTCGGTGCGTACATCATCCTGCTGCTCGTCCCCCCGTCCCGCCGGTCGGCCGCACTGATCGCGACGCTGATCGTCGTCTACCACCACAGCACGCGGATGATTATGTACTACGCGTACGAACGCGTCTGGGCTTCGGTCGCCTGGGGACGCGGCGTCGCTTTCACGCCCATGTCCCGACGCGAGAAGATCGCGTGGTCAGTCGGGACGGTTCTGGCATTGGCCCTGATCTTCTTCCTCCTGTTGCAGATGCAGCCCAAGATCAAAGCGAAGCAGCCGCCCGCCGACGCGGTCCCATCCAGTTCCCAGCCCGTCGAGCCACCCGCTCATCGCAACTGACCTGCCCTATCTGGAAGCGGTCTTGTGACGCCACCATCGCCGGGCCGCCCTCCGGGCCTTGCTGGGTCTGCTCATTCTTGAGAGCCTGTAGCAACAGATATGCGGCCTGATGGGCTCACCCGGTCTTTTCGGCCATCTGAGTAATGATTCGGAAGGCCCGGTCCAGGTCGAACTCGGTGAAATCTGCGTCTCGCAACACAGGCTTCAACCGCGAGTCGAGTTGCCGTCTTAATATCGCCAGACGGGCCTCGGAGACATCGGCCGGCTCGTTGCCGGGCATGGCCAGTTTCAGCCGGACCAGTTCGACCAAGGCCGGGTCCTGTGGTTGCAGGTCCAGCCGGCGCAAGGCGTAATCGATATCATAGAAATCGCGGATCGCCACCTCGCGACGTGACAGGGCTGCTCGGAACTTCTCGGCGAACGCCTCCATCCTCGAAATGCAGGGCAACGCCAGCGGCGGGACCATCGGTCGGCCCGACACAGGATCGAGCAGAGCGGTCCTCGCAGCCCCGTCGAACACCGGCGTCAGGAGCGGCTCGCGCAGGCCGATCTCGATCTTGATGTGCTCGGACTGCCCGCTGAGAAGAGAATCGTAGCCGACGACCGAAACATACTGCGTTGAAACGTTGGCCCCCGTCAGCGGCTCGACCACAGCAAAGCCCTCAAGTTTCGTCGCCACGTCCGCGACAGTCTTCTTCAGCCGTTCCGTCTGTCTGCGGCGCTCGGTGCGCGCCGCGTCGCAGGGCATGGGGATGGCAAAGTCCAGGTCCTCGCTCAATCGGTAGAACTCTCCATGCACCTTCGCCATGCACGTGCCGCCCTTGAACACGAGCACACCCGTCGTTGCCAGATATTGCAGCAACACGGTACAGAAGTAGTCCTTTTCAATCAACTGGGCCGAGAATCCCGTGTGAGCCGCTGTGAAGTTCAGGGCTTCCAGGAACATGGCCCGGTCCTCGTGAACCCGGATGGGGGTTGGATCAGGCTTGCTCATTGAATACCACCCCCCATCGTCGGTCCAGCGTGCCGCGCTTGGGCCTTGTGGGAATCCAGGAAATCAGACCGGTGGTTGGATTCAACGCCCGCTCCAATCTGCGCAGCAGCCGGGCATCCACCTGTTCGCGCTCCAGCAGTGCCCCCATCCGTCGGATGGTCCCCGTATCGCCGTAGCGCAATGTGGTCTTGACCAGTTCGGCCGCTCCGACCCGCCGGGCGGCCAGCTCGCGGCGAATCCACCCGTATCCACGAGGCAGGCTGTTGAATCGCGACCAGTCATACACGGCGTCCACGAGTGTTCGCACACGGGAAGCATAGATCACTGTGCCGCCGTCCGGCGTCCGAACCTTCTCCGTGTCCCCAAGTCGCTCATCAGCCACCTTGATGAGCGTCAGAGCCACCGTACCGATCTGGCGCTCACCCGAGAGTCGATTGTTGTAGGCGTAGACGCGGGCGGGGATCTGTTCGTCGAACCCGTGGAAGTTGAAGGCGTTTGGTCCACAGATCTGATAGCAGCCCTGCTTGGCTACCATCAGCGTGTTCAATGCCAGGCCCTCGTCAGGGCTCCATTTGCCGCCCAAGGGCAATCGTCGGGGGACCAGATACAACCCCCGCCATACCCGCGCGATCAACCCGGCCCTTTCCAGTCGGCTCAACAACTCCCGTTCCTGTGTGGAGGTCAGTTGGAGCGGCCCTTGCAGTTGGCCCGTCTGTATGGCGGTCAGTCCACGCAATTGGACATAGGCGAACAGCCGTGTTTCGAGTTGCCCCATGCGTTTCTTCATGGTTGCATTGTACAGATGGGATAATTGCCTCACAAGCAATTATCGCGAAATAGAATGCACACCCGTACACGGCCGCCTCCCCTCTCCCTGATCCGTCAAGCCCGTGTGAGCGTATCTTGCCTACAGGAGCCCTCTCAGAGAACCTCCGCAACAGGCGTCCAGGCGGGCTTCGATGATACGCAGTCTCTTCGCCTTCCTGGTGGGCCGGCCACGATAGGTCCATCGCTTGACCCGGCCATAGAGGTCTTCATATTGCCTCTCAAGAACGAGTGCATAGCCGATACCACCGGGACGGGCCAGACGAGGTTCGTTCCGGCTCTCATAGGACAGGTCGTAACAATGCCGACAGCCGTAGTATACCCCGCCCGGCGGCAGATAGAGCTTGCCCACCCTTCGGCCGCAATAGATGCCGTCCCGGCTCAACGGGCAGAGGAACCACCAGCGGACCCCACCGAAGTGACAGGGCGTCGTTACAAGCGGGACCTTGTAGTCGCATTGGGTCTCTTCGCCCGTGGACCGGCGCGTGTGGGTGTACCGAAACCGGACGTGGCCGCCGCCGTCAAAGACACAGACGGTCGCGCCGATGCTGGCCGTCTGTTTGCCCCAATGGTTCGTCCAAGTGATTACACCGGAGCGAAGACCAGAGAAGTAGTCATGCTTTCGCAGAAACGCGACGCTCACACTGTGAGATTCCTCAACCGTGTTTTTCTGGTCCCAGTAGTATCGCCCCATTCTCAATTCTCCGTTTCATTGCCGAAATCAATAGGGATTCTGCGTGTTTTCCTTTCAGGGTCTGCCTTGCTCCAAAGCTTCCCTCTTTCGTTGCACGTGGAATTGTCGCCATTTACCGCGCGCACGCGCGCGTATGGCGCGCAAAACTCCCCGGCCGACTATCGAGGATTGCCGGATGAAGCGTTGCTTCGGGTAATGGCTCTGCCTCGACGTCGATCCTCGACCCAGCACCATCCCTTTTTTAAGTGGCGACATTTCGGCATTGCAGCCGATTTACCCGTAGCCTCTCCGTGACCAGAACGCACGCTTCTCGCGTCGTCTGGCAGCCCATGCATAGACCCAGGCCGGACAGCGGCGAACCCGCTTCGATTGACGGCGACACCATCGTTGCAGCGTTCGGCGTGGAACATCAAGAATCCGTGCGGTCGCCCGGACGCCGTACTTGTCGATGAGCTTGAGGGCGTAGTCCTTCTGGTGTCGGTTGTACCAGCCCCCAGCGCCCATCGCCTCGAACTGCCCGTGCAGGTCATCATAGATCATCTGTTGCGCCAGAGGGATTCGCTTGCAAGCGCCCGTGCGTCCCGTCATTACTTCCCTCCTTTGCCGTGGGCCTGCACGAGCGTCGTGATCGCGGCCTTGATATGCTCCGGCAGGTCCGGCCAGTGCTCTACGACCAGAACAAGCTCAGGGTCTGACGCGGGAATCTCGTGCACCATATTCGCACCTGTTTGGTGTTCCGAAGTGGTATTTATCTGTTCTGGAAGTGTTTGACTCTGTTCGCCAGAAATGCGTTTATCTGGCTTTGCGCAAGGACTTGTGGTAGAATTGTTGTTAGGTTGTATTGTTGATGTAGACGGTCGGATTTGGTTCGAATCCCCCCGCCTCCATTGTCCTGCAATTGCTGTAACTCATTTCCCGGCAAGAGCTTTGGTGAAACGACTTGCCCCTCTATGGTCTGCTGGGGCACGTATGTGGCACACTTTTCATCGGGAAGCACGCTTTCGCCGATCTTCTCGGCCAGTTCGGAGAGTCTCTCGTTGCGGCTCTTCGCGTAGACGTTCATGGTGAGGCTCGGGGTCGAATGCCGGGCCAGGGTTTGAAGCTCCTTGACGTTCGCGCCCGCCTCTGCCGCCAGAGTCACATACGAGTTTCGCAGGGCCGCGAAGTCCAGTTTCCCGTCCTTGGTCTCCTTTTGGATACCGGCCGCCGCAAGATCCTCGTCCAGTTCTCGGGCGGGATGGGACGGAACGTAGACCAGCGCCCGGGCCGCGTCCGGGAAGTCGTCATAGAATCGCTGATAGAGTGCCAGCACCATGCCAGTGTCCGCGTAGGCCGCCAGCCGCTTGACCAGCCTGGGCGACAGCGGCTGAAAGCCCTTACGGCGGTTCTTTGTCCACGCGGCGTCGAGCTTAAGGCCGCAAGATTCTGTGTCCAGGTGGTCCCTCGTCAACGATTGCAGTTCCCCAGCCCTGAGCCCGCTGAGCATCGCCAGTTCGTAGAGAATGCGTCGATATTCCGGTGCTACCTGCAACAGGGCCTGGATTTCCGCCAGCGTGAGAGCCCGCCGCTCCCACGTTGGTGCGGTGTCGATTTTGGCAAGGTCGGCAACAGGATTTTCCAGGAGATAGCCCCGCACCACACACCAGTTGCAGAACGTGGTGATGGCGTCGGCGATGTTCCGAATGGTTCGGCCGGCCCGACCCTGCTCGTTCAACTCTCGCAAGACGGCCTCGACGCGTGGCAGAATACCGTCAAGGTCTCCGAGCGTTTCGATCCCCAGCGTCTCCTGCCAGAGCCTCAGGTGACGCTCTTTCTTATTGGCGTGGACCTTACCCCAAGCCCCGCCACGGCGGCCCCCCTGCATCTTGCCCCATGCTACATACTCGGCCGTGGCCTCCGCGAACGGCTTGTTCCGATGCTTCTCTGCGGACTTGGGGACCGGACGGTATCCGAGACGGATTTGCTTCTGCTCGTCTTCCAGCCGCCGGGCAATCCGGAGGGTCTCAGCGCGGTTGCGTGTGCCGGTGAAGAACTTTCGCTTGCCGCTCCAATCCACAAAGAAGCCCTGGAAATTGCCGCCCCTCTTGGGTTTTGATCGCACACCCGCCATAATCAGCCCCTCACTTCCCGCCAACAGCTCTGAAGATAAGCCGACACGGACAAACCGCTCCTGCTCGCGTCCTCCATCAGTCTCTTGTGCTCGGCGCGCGTCATTCGAAGCGTCACGATCTCGGAGAGGCGCTCGCTGGCCTTCTTCGGCGGCCTGCCCATTCTCTTTCGTCTCTTGGCCATGATAGTAGTATACTTTACGTAATCGCAGAAGTCAAGCGCTCATTTGAGAAATTCTTTTCTGCAATTGCTCGGCCTGCTTTTTGGCTTCTTCCAGCCGTCGGGTCATGTGCTCCCGGAGCGCCCGCACGGTCCAGACGGGTGCGCCGAACAACCGAACGCTCGGCGGCAGTTCGCCCCGGTCGACCGCTCGTTTGATAGACACCCGATGCCGACCGAACATCGCGGCCAGCGCTTCTTCGCTGAGCACCGTATCTGGCGGCAAGTCGCCAAGCTGGCGGATGATTCCCGTTTCGTCCATCACGATTTCGCTCCTTGCTTCGCTTGGCCGGGCGCCGGCCGTCCACGGCGTTCGCGCAAGGCGGTGATGATAGCGTGTTCAAACAGTTGGAGCACCTCCAGCTCGGTCAGGCTGCCGGCCCCGGCCCGAGCGCGTTGAATGGCGTGGAGCGGGGGAAGTCGTGAAGCGAGCTGCCGCCGCAGAATATCGACAACGTCGCCTGTCGCGCGGTCTTGCAGCCAAGCGAGCCGGAGCTCGAAAAATGCGCGGTGGAGCACCTCGGTCGCCAGCGCGACGTCCGGGACATAATCGAGCAGCTCGGCCGCCGCCCGCATAAGTCGATCATCCCGCGCCGCAAGCCGCCGGTCGACCTCGCAGGCGTCGTAGAGCGTGGAGCCGTCGTCGTGCTTGTGGCGCAGATTCAATTCC